>Ga0187827_10002645_pt1 | contig 24165 bp, 15 predicted proteins | sample ETNtaG_39_FD_167969 | JGI IMG/M metagenome (GOLD analysis project Ga0187827, IMG submission 167969) | Marine microbial and viral communities from oxygen minimum zone, Eastern Pacific Ocean - ETNP2014_SV_150_PacBio MetaG (Illumina Assembly) | ecosystem: Environmental > Aquatic > Marine > Hypoxic... | reverse complement strand
ATCACCTCTTCCCATTCCGAACAGAGAAGTTAAGCCTATCAGCGCAGATGGTACTGAGTAATATCGGGAGAGTATGTCGCCGCCCTTTTTAAACCCTTGCTAATTTATTAGTAAGGGTTTTTTTTGTAAACAATATTTACTAAATAGTTACTATTGGGAATAGTTATTGTAGTTTAAGCAATGGTTTTAAAAAGTCATTAATAAATAGTACTTACCCTATGAAGTATTTAGTATATTTTTTAGCTATAGTTATATCTTTAAATGTATCTGCACAAATAACAGGTAATTGTAATGCACCCTATAATACGCCTGAGAGTTTAGTTGACATTCTTATTGGTGAAGGAGTAGAGTATTCTAATGTTAGTTATAGCGGATTTGATTGTTCTGCAGGCTTTTTTGAAGGTACATCAAATATTGGTTTTGCTTCTGGATTGGTAATGGCTACCGACGGGGTTGAATCTATTACTCCAGGTGGTTTTGGTGGTGGTTTTGGTGGAGCAGGTGTTGATGTAGATTTAACTGAACAATTAACCATTGTAGGTGCTTCAGCAACAAATCTTAATAACCTGATTGTATTAGAATTTGATTTTATTCCAACATCTGATGTTGTTACATTCGAGTACGTTTTTGCCTCAAATGAATATCCTGGGTACACTTGTTCTCAATTTAATGATATTTTTGGATTTTTTCTTTCCGGTCCTGGTATAGCTGGCCCCTTTAGTAATGGTGCAGAAAACATTGCTCTTGTTCCTAATCCAGATGACCCAACTACTTATACAACTACACCAGTAATTATTAATACCATTAATTCTGGGACTCCTTCTTTTGGAGATTCAGGTCCTTGTGACGATATTGATCCAGACTGGCAAGATTATTCTATTTTCTTCACTGACAATGCAACAGAAACAACTGTATCATACCCAGGGTTTACAGTTCCATTAGTTGCAACAGCAAATGTTACTGCTTGCGAAACGTATCATATTAAATTAGCTATTGCTGATGTTGCTGACGGGGCATTAAATTCTGCCGTTTTTTTACAGGAAAATTCTTTCAATTCTCCACCCCCAATCGAGTACACTATTGAGTCAAACACTGTAAATATTTTCAATAACGATTCAGAGTATATTGATAATCTTTACGAGGGTTGTGGAACTGCATTAGTAACGTTTGAAAGACCTGCCGCTGTAGTAGGTGATATTGTTTTTGACTTTGTTGTTAGTGGATCTGCAACAGAAAATATTGATTATACTTTAACTAATGCTATAGCAAATCAAATTGTAATGCCTGATGGAACTCTTAATGTTTCTCTTGAAGTATTAGCAAATAATGATTTAATTAATGAAGGAGTAGAAAACTTAATGATCCAAATTCAACCAGTTGACTATGGCTGTTATGAGAGTGATCCAGATACTGTAATTTTTGAAATTCATGATCAACCAGAATTATTGGTAGATATTTCTGATGATATTCTTTTGCAATGCCCGGGAGATGAAGCTTACTTAGCTGCGATTGCTAGTGGGGGTGTTGGTGGTTTAATGGAATCTCCTTTCTCCGTACAACCCTATGTTTATGAATGGTTTGGTATTGGAGATGGTGCAAATCAAATTGTTGTGCCAATGGAGCCAACAACATTTTGTGTAAATATCACTGATGTTTGTGATCAACAAATTTCTACTTGTGTATTCGTAGATGTGCAGACTTATGAAGAGCTTATTGTAAGTTCTGAGTTAGTATATCTTTGTGAAGATGTACAGGAACAATTATGTTCTGAGGCAACTGGCGGAAATAATCAATTAACTTATTCATGGTCCAATGGAGATTTCGGACCATGTATTGTTGATTATCATGATGTATATACTGTTACAGTAACTGATGGTTGTGGTATACAATCAACTGCAACTGGAGAAATTTATCTGGATGAAGCACCTGATCCAGTTTTTACTCAATTTCAAATGCCTAATCATAATTTTGGAATTGAATTCATTAATTATACAACTATTCAACCTGGACTTTCTTATTTGTGGGATTTTGGTGATGAGACCGGATCTATATTAGAAAATCCTGAAAATCATTTTTATGATGAATGGGGAGAGTATTTTGTTACTCTAGGTGTAAATACAGAAATAAATAATTGTTATAAGGAAGTAAGTCAATTAGTTCAAGTCGCACCTCTATATTATTTCTATGCACCCAATACATTTACTCCTAATGGAGATAATGTAAACGATTTTTTCTCACCTTCTGTAGTTGGCGCAAAATCTTACGAAATATTTATTTTCGATAGATGGGGTAAACAAGTTTTTTATTCTGATACTATTGAAGATGCTTGGGATGGATCGTATAACTCTGAAGAAGCGATGGCAGGAACCTACATATTTAAGGTGTTAATTACTAAGCAATTTGATGAGAACATTTATGAAGAAAAAGGTTATATTCAATTAATTAGATAAGAGTTTAATTTAGATATCTTCCTACATGCTAATTTTAGTATCTACTTTATAAATTTAGCTTTTAGTTCGAATAACTTTTTTACAATCCATCCATATATGAATGGAATTATAAGCCAATACTATCTATTAGGTATCGTAGGCAGACTTAAAATCAATAATAACTCTGAGATATTATTGAAATTATTTTTGTGATGTGCCACATAGTTTACACGATTCACATTTTGACACAGGACAGCCTTGGCTCTTTTTTTTGTATAAATAAAAGCATGCAGTAATAAATAAAATAGTAATAATTAACAAATCCATTATTTGAAGCTTATATAGGTTAATAGCGCACTGATGTATGCTATACCAGTCATACCTATGGTTTGTATGATTGGCCATTTCCACGAATTAGTTTCGTGTTTTACAATGGCAATTGTACTAATACATTGCATTGCAAATGCATAAAACATTAGTAAAGATAAACTTACGGCAAAGGTATAGGTCCGTTTTCCAGTATTACTATTTTGTGCTTGTCTTAGTTTTTCAAGAATTGTTTTATTGTCTTCTTGCTTACTACCTACACTGTAAATACTCGCCATAGTTCCTACAAAAACTTCACGTGCAGCGAATGAAGCTAAAATACCGATACCAATTTTCCAATCGTAACCAAGCGGTTTTATCAAGGGTTCAATCCCCTTCCCTAAATACCCTAAATAAGAGTGTTCTAATTTATAGGCTGCAAGTACATCGTCGTAAGTATTGTCTTCTGTAAATACTTGCGAAGTATTGATGTAATTTTCGGCTTTAGTAAATTTCTCTCCAGGCCCAAAACTTGCCATAACCCATAGTATTATAGAAACAGCTACAATAATTTTACCTGCATCAAATACAAAACTCTTAGTTTTTGTTAGTAGCGTATGTAGTAAATTCTTTAATTGAGGAATCTGGTAGCTAGGAAGCTCAATAATAAATACAGCCTCAGAATCTTGTTTAATAATCTTACTCAAAACCATTGACGCTATAATAGAACTAACAAAGCCCAACAAGTACATTAGCATAAGAACAAGTCCTTGTAGGTTCAGCCCTAAGCCAATACTATCTGGAATTATTAAGGCAATAAGTATTGTGTAAACAGGAAGTCTAGCTGCACAAGTCATAAAAGGAACAACTAGAATAGTGAGTAATCTCTCTTTAGGGTTATCTATATTTCGGGCAGCCATAATTGCAGGTATCGCACAGGCAACACCAGAAATTAAGGGGACAATACTTTTTCCATTAAGTCCGAAACGGCGCATAAAGCGATCCATAATAAATACTACTCTCGACATATAACCAGACTGCTCTAAAAGTGAAATAAATCCGAACAAAATAGCTATTTGAGGTATGAAAATCACCACCCCTCCTATACCCGGAATTAAAGCTTCGCTGATAAGTTCTTTTACTCTATTGTTAGGTAAAGTATTATTTGTCCAAGTAGATAATTTACTAAAAAATGCGTCTATATAATCCATTGGGATAGATGCCCAAGAATAGATTGCTTGAAAAATTAAGAATAATATACTAAAGAAAATTATGTAACCGTAGTATTTATGGGTGAGTATTTTGTCTATTTTTTGAGATAAACTTTTGTAGATTTTTGTTTGTTTTAAAACCTTTTCTAGTAATATGTCTATTATTGAGTAACGGTTTAAGGCTTCTTCTTTTAATAGATCTTCAGAATTAAATTCTGTTTTGTTAAGGACTAAATCAATTTGTTTTTGATCTAATTCTGAGAAAAGAGCATGTGTGTTTTTGTGGTGTACTACTAACCAAGCCCAATAATCGTTTTTTATAGATGGTATTTGTCTAAGTTCTTCAAAGGTATTATTGTTTAGTGCAAAAGAACTGCTATAAGAGCTGTTATCTGGAATTTTTGAAAGCGTGTTTTTTAAATCTCCTAAACCAGTTTTTTCTTTAATACTGGTAAGTTGCACAGGGCATTTGTAAATATCTTCTAATTCTTTAGCATCTATATGAAGCCCAGCTTTTTCAAGTTTATCAATCCTATTTACCACTAAGACACAAGGGATTTCTAAATCGCAAATCTGACTAAATAAAAATAAGTTTCGTCTTAAGTTAGTAGCATCAGCAATATACAAAATGGCATCTATAGGTTCTTTTAGGTTTAGTATTTCCTCCAATACTATTTCCTCATCTAAGGAATGTGGTTCTAAACTATAGGTGCCAGGCAGGTCAATTAACTCTACGGTCTCTGAAGTTAAATGTACCAGTCCTTTTTTTTTGTCTACCGTAATACCGGGGTAGTTTCCTGTAGATTGATTGAGTCCTGTAAGGGTATTAAATAAGCTTGTTTTACCCGTGTTAGGATTCCCTATTAATACGACCTTTTTCATGCGGATATTATTGCTATTTTTTTTGCATCTTCTATACGTATTGCGATATCATTACCTCCAAACTGAATACATAGTGGGTCGGAGGAAGGAGCCTTCATCTTTAACACAATTTTTGTATTTATAGTACAGCCCATTTGAATCAGCTTTAAGGGGATGTTCTTCTGTTGATCAACAGCAATGATAGCAGTTTCATCAATAATTAAATCGGCTATAGTTCTTTGATTTTGCATACTGCAAATAAGCTTATTTAGATTGAATAAAACAATGAATAATATCATATTCATGTAAAAAAAAATCTTCTCATTTTTATGAGAAGATTCTTTATAAAACATATTTTCTTACATATGAATAACTTCGTCGTAAGCATCGGCAACAGCTTCCATTACAGCTTCACTCATGGTAGGATGTGGGTGTATAGCTTTAAGTATTTCGTGCCCTGTTGTTTCTAGTTTACGAGCAACAACGGCTTCAGCAATCATTTCGGTAACGTTAGCACCAATCATATGACAACCTAACCATTCGCCGTATTTAGCATCGAAGATTACTTTGACAAAACCGTCTTTATGTCCGGCAGCACTTGCTTTACCAGAAGCAGAGAATGGGAATTTACCCACTTTGATTTCGTAACCCGCATCTTTAGCAGCTTGTTCAGTATAACCAACAGAAGAAATTTCTGGAGAACAGTATGTACAACCAGGAATATTATTCATATCCATAGGCTCTACATCCATACCAGCTATTTTCTCTACACAGTTAATTCCTTCTGCAGAAGCTACGTGAGCTAGGGCAGGTCCAGGAATTACATCACCAATAGCGTAGTATCCAGGAATGTTTGTTTGGTAGTAGTCGTTTGTAAGTATTCTACCTTTATCTGTTGCAATACCTACATCTTCTAGTCCGATGTTTTCGATGTTTGCGGTAATACCTACTGCAGAAAGAACGATATCGGCTTCAAGAATTTCTTCACCTTTCTTCGTCTTCACAGTAGCTTTACACATCTTACCAGAAGTATCAACTTTCTCTACAGAAGAGCTAGTCATTACTTTGATACCTGACTTTTTGAAAGAACGCTCTAATTGCTTAGAAATGTCAACATCTTCTACAGGAACAATGTTTGGCATAAATTCAACAACAGTTACATCTGTACCCATTGCTTTGTAGAAATATGCAAACTCAACACCAATAGCACCCGATCCAACAACGATCATCTTCTTAGGAGCTTCTTTTAAAGTAAGCGCTTCACGGTACCCAATAATTTTCTTTCCGTCTTGAGGAAGGTTTGGTAACTGACGAGAACGAGCACCTGTAGCCAAAATGATGTTCTTAGCCGTATATTCAGTAGCTTTCCCTTTGTCATCAGTAACAATTACTTTCTTTCCAGGAGCAACTTTACCCATTCCTTTAATAACCTTAATCTTATTCTTTTTCATCAAGAATTCGATACCCTTACTCATTCCACCAGCAACATCGCGGCTTCTTTTTACAATGGCAGCAAAATCAGCATCAGCATCGGCAACTTTAATACCATAGTCTTCTGCGTGATTGATATATTCGAAAACTTGAGCACTCTTTAAAAGAGCTTTCGTTGGGATACATCCCCAGTTAAGGCAAATACCACCTAAATTTTCTTTTTCTACTATGGCTGTTTTTAAGCCCAATTGAGAAGCGCGGATAGCTGTTACATAACCTCCAGGTCCACTTCCTACTACAATTAAATCGAAACTCATATCTTATAATTCTCTTTAGTTCTAAACCGACTGCGAAGTTAAGAATTCGTAGTCAATAAATAAGGCTTTTTTCATAATCGAATTTTCAGTGTACACTTGAGTTTATAAAAGCTAAATTCTTAAATTTGCGAATCTTAATAAAGAAAGTAAGCTCATAGATGGAAATTCCTAAGAAATACGACCCAATACAGGTAGAAGATAAGTGGTATCAATACTGGATGGAGAACGATTATTTTAAATCGACTCCAGACGAACGTGAATCTTATACAATTGTGATTCCTCCGCCAAATGTAACGGGAGTTTTACATATGGGACACATGCTAAACAATACCATTCAAGATGTATTGGTAAGACGTGCTCGTATGTTAGGTAAGAATGCTTGTTGGGTTCCTGGAACAGATCATGCTTCTATTGCTACTGAAGCAAAAGTGGTTGCTAAACTTAAAGAAGAGGGAATCTCTAAAGACGACTTGTCAAGAGAGGAATTCTTAGAGCATGCTTGGGAGTGGAAAGAGAAGTACGGTGGAGTTATCTTAAGTCAATTAAAGAAGTTAGGTGCTTCTTGCGATTGGGATCGTACTTCGTTTACGATGGATGATAAGCTTTCGGCTTCTGTTTTAGAAGTATTCGTTGACTTATATAAGAAAGGATTAATCTATCGCGGTTTCCGTATGGTAAACTGGGATCCCGAAGCTAAGACTACAGTTTCCGACGAGGAAGTAATCCATAAAGAGGTTAACGCTAAATTATACTATGTAAAGTATCAAGTTGAAAATTCTGATGAATTTGTAACCATTGCTACTACGCGTCCTGAAACTATTTTAGGTGATACTGCTATTTGTATCAATCCAAACGATGATCGTTTCACGCATTTAAAAGGACATAAGGTTATTGTTCCTATTGCAGGGAGAGTAATTCCGATCATCGAAGATGAATATGTAGATATTGAGTTCGGTACAGGTTGTTTGAAAATCACACCTGCACACGATCAAAATGATAGAGTAATAGGAGAGAAGCACGGCTTGCCTATTGTAGATGTTTTAAATGATGATGCTACTTTAAATGAACACGGTTTACATTATCAAGGAAAAGACCGTTTTGTAGTTCGTAAAGAGATTTCTAAGGAATTAGACCAATTAGGGGTTCTTGTAAAAGTAGAAGACTACCTAACTAAAGTTGGCTGTTCTGAGCGTACAGATGCAGTTATCGAACCTAAGGTTTCGGTACAGTGGTTTGTGAAGATGGAGAAGCTTGCTGATCCTGCATTAGAAGCTGTAATGAGCGATGATGTTCAGTTGGTTCCTGCGAAGTTTAAAAACACCTACCGTCATTGGATGGAGAATGTACACGACTGGTGTATTTCTCGTCAGCTTTGGTGGGGGCACCAAATCCCAGCCTTTTTCTATGGTGATGGTTTAAATGACTTTGTGGTTGCTAAAACCATCGATGAAGCGGTAGCACTTGCGAAAGTTGAAACTGGAAATAACGATTTAACAGCTGCTGATCTTAAACAAGACGCAGATGTATTAGATACTTGGTTCTCTTCGTCTCTATGGCCTATTTCTGTATTCAACGGAATTATGGAGCCCGACAATGAAGAGATTAATTATTACTATCCAACAAACGATTTAGTTACAGCTCCCGAGATTTTATTCTTCTGGGTAGCACGTATGATTTTGATGGGTTACGAGTATAAAGGTGCTAAACCATTTGATAATGTTTATTTAACGGGAATCGTTCGTGATAAGCAAGGTCGTAAAATGTCTAAATCTTTAGGGAATTCTCCAGATCCTATTGAGTTGATGAAGAAGTATGGAGCTGATGGAGTGCGTGTAGGAATGTTATTCTGTTCTCCTGCCGGTAATGATTTACCATTCGACGAAGGTCTTTGTGAACAAGGACGTAACTTCTCCAATAAAATTTGGAATGCTTTCCGTTTAGTTAAAGGATGGGAGGTTGCAGAAATTGATCAGCCCGAATCGAGTAAAATAGCCATTGATTGGTTTGACTCTAAATTGAGTGAAACAATTGAGGCCATAAATGACAACTACGACAAGTTCCGTATTTCGGAAGTCTTGATGAGTCTTTATAAGTTGGTGTGGGATGATTTCTGTTCTTCATATCTAGAAATGATTAAGCCTGCTTATCAAAAGCCAATCGATAAAGCGACTTTAGAAACAACATTAGGCTATTTTGAGGAGTTGTTGAAGTTGTTGCATCCATTTATGCCTTTCATCTCTGAAGAAATTTGGTCGTTAATTTCTGAACGTGAATCTAAAGAAGAGCGTTTAATTATTACTTCTTGGCCAAAACCTAATGTTGTTGATACAACTATTTTAGCAAATGAAAGAATCGCTTCAGAAGTAATTTCTGGTCTACGTACTATTCGTAACGAGAAGAATATTGCCAATAAAGATCAAGTTGAATTGTTTGTGAAACTGAATGAAGACGCAGATAAATCATTTGATTCGGTAATTAAGAAATTGGGTAACCTAAGTAAGTTACAATATGTAGATGCTAAAGTAGAAGGTGCTTTATCATTCAGAGTAAAATCGAATGAGTATTATATTCCACTTGCTGGTGCGGTTAATATAGAAGAAGAGATTGCTACGCTAAATCAAGAGTTAATATATACGCAAGGCTTCTTAAATTCGGTAATGAAGAAGCTAAGTAATGAGCGATTTGTGAACAATGCTCCTGAGCAGGTGATTACAAACGAACGCAAAAAGCAATCCGATGCCGAAGCAAAAATTAAAACGATAGAAGAACAATTAGCAGCGATTCAATAATACTAAGCCTCCTTAGAAATAGGGAGACATTTTTATAATTTCAAATAAATTATTAAGGTTAAATTATTTATTGTAAATTCGCGCCGCGCTAATGCTCTATTAGTAAGTCCAGTTGGACTTGGTCGAAAGGGTTGAGTATTAGTAATATATTAACTACTTAATCTGACGAAATGAATCAGAATTTTTTAGACCTTGGACTAGAAGACGTTATAGTTCAAGCTGTTGACCATTTAGGTTTTGAAAAACCATCTCCTGTACAAGAAAAATGTATTCCTATTGTATTGAACGAAGATACCGATTTGGTAGCCTTAGCTCAAACAGGAACAGGTAAAACTGCATCTTTTGGATTACCATTAATACAAAAGGTTGATAATAATAACAGAGACACTCAAGCTTTAGTATTAGCTCCAACTCGTGAGCTATGTATTCAAATTGCGAGTGACCTTAATAACTATGCTCGTTTTAAGAAGACAAATGTTGTAGCTGTTTATGGTGGTGCTAGTATTATGGATCAAGCAAGAAACCTAAAAAGAGGAGCACAAGTAATTGTGGCTACTCCTGGTCGTTTGCAAGATATGATTAACCGTAGATTGGTTAATTTGAGTAAAATTGATTACTTGATACTTGATGAGGCAGATGAGATGCTGAATATGGGCTTCCAAGATGCTATTGATGAAATTTTAGAGACTGCTTCTAAGGATCGAAATACTTGGTTGTACTCTGCTACTATGCCTAAAACGGTTGCAAAGATTGCGTCTAATTATATGAATAAGCCAATTGAAGTTACTTGTGGTACTAAAAACCAAGCAGCTTCAACGGTTGAACATAATTATTATCAAATTGACAACCGCGATAGATATAAGACTCTTAGACGTTTAGTTGATTCTTGTCCAAGTATCTACGCTATTATATTTTGTCGTACTCGTGCGGAAACTCAAAATGTTGCCGAACGTTTACAAGCAGATGGTTATAATACAGGTGGCTTACACGGTGACATGTCTCAAGTACAACGTGATGGTGTTATGAAGCAATTCAAAAGCAAGAACATTACAATTCTTGTAGCAACTGATGTGGCTTCTCGTGGTATTGATGTAGATGATATTACACACGTAATTCACTACCAATTACCAGATGATGTTGAAGTTTATACACACCGATCAGGTAGAACAGGTCGTGCTGGTAAAGAAGGTACTTCTGTTGCTTTAGTTGGTGGTAGAGATAAATTCAAATTGGTTCAGATTGAGAGAACAATCAATTGTAAAATCGATCGTAAGATGGTTCCTTCTGGTGAGGAGGTAATGAAAGCGATGGTTTTCCAATCGATGGAGAAATTGGTAAATGCAAAAGTTAATCCTCAAGCATTAAAACCATTTACCGAAGCTATTCACGAGCTTGCAGAACAAATGACTGCAACTGAAGTTTTAGAGAAGTTTATTGCTTTAAGTTCTGCTAAAATATTAAACTTCTATAAAGATGCTCAAGATTTAAATTCTTCTGGAAACAAAAGAGATAAATCGAGTAACTCAGAACGTATCTTTATTAATATTGGTGAGAAAGATGGTTTTGACTGGGCTACTTTAAAAGATCTATTGAGAGAGAAAACTTCTCTTACCAACGATGATTTTGGTGGTGTTGATGTAAAAGCCGCATTCTCATTCTTTAATGTATCAAAAACTAAAGTTGAAAGCGTATTTGCTGCTTTCGAAGGATTTAGTGTTGGTGATAGACAAGTAAGTTTAGAAATCACTAAATCATCTCCAAATCGTCGCGGTGGCGGTGGAAGAGATCGTCGTAGAGGCGGTGGCGGAAGAAGAGACTTCCGTGGAGGTGGAGATAGAAGAGGTTCAGGTTCTAGAGGAGATAGAGGTTCTCGCGATAGAAGCTCTGGTTCTAATTCTGGCGGTAACAGAAGAGACCGTAGAAGATAATTATTTATTGAATGCATAAAAAATGCCCTCGAGAAATCGAGGGCGTTTTTTTATTAAATCGTTTTTACTAAATCAAATTTGATATAAATCCCCTCCTCCCAGGAGGGGTGCCCGTAGGGCGGGGAGGTCTATTCCACGTATACCCCTTCATTAGCACCTAACTCTACTGCTACATGATCTTTCATAGAAGTAGAAAGAACCAGTCCTGCATAATCTGTTCTTATTGGAAAACGGTGATGCATTCTATCAATGAGTGCAGTAGTGTTGATTTTCTTTACGGGTGCATTTAAAAAGTGCTTTACTCCGTAAATCATAGTCTTACCTGAGTTTAAAACATCATCTACTAAGATCACCACTTTCTCGCTATAGTCAGCTTCATCCAGAGTCAATTTGATAGGAGAGTTAAAGGGTTCTTTTTTATTTATTTTAATTTCAGTTAAAAGAACCTCGATATCTGAGATCTCTTTAATGATTGAAGTTAAGCGTTGAGCAATGATAAAACCATTACCATTTATACCCGCAACCACTATAGCGGATTCTTGATAATTAGCTTCAAAAATTTGCCAAGCCATTCTATTCAACTTTTGTTGAATTTGTTTTTCACTTAATATTTGTGTTCTACCCATCTTTCTAATTCTATCTGTGTATTCAAAAGTAAGAAATCGAATTGATTTTATGGATTAATAATTTCAATAAAGAAATCTCCTTTGTACTCTTGTAGATTGTCCGTAACTTCGCGCGCTATTAATACTATTTAAACCAAAGAAGATGAAATCTACTTTCGAATTTATTGACAAGAAACAAGGTTCTGTAAAAGACGATGTGCTTTCTGGATTAACTGTAGCCTTAGCACTTGTACCCGAGGCGGTTGCTTTTGCTTTTGTGGCTGGCATTTCTCCAATTGTTGGTTTATATGGTGCTTTTATGATGGGCTTGGTTACGGCAATTTTTGGTGGTCGTCCAGGTATGATTTCTGGTGCTACTGGAGCTTTGGCTGTAGTAATGGTGAGTTTAGTGAAAGAAGGTAATGCTATGGGCGCCGAAGGTGCAATGATGGGCTTGCAATATTTATTTGCCACTTTAGTCTTAACAGGTTTGTTTCAAGTTGCAGCTGGTTATTTTAAAATGGGAAAATTCGTTCGTATGATTCCACATTCTGTAATGATGGGATTTGTGAACGGTTTAGCAATCGTGATTTTCACGTCTCAACTAGGAATGTTTAAATCTGAAGGGGAGTGGTTGTCAGGAGTGCCTTTATATACCATGTTAACCTTAGTTGGTTTAACTATGGCTATTATGGTTTTGTTGCCGAGACTTACTAAAAAATTACCTGCGGCTTTAATTGCTATTATCACGGTTTCTTTAATCGTAATTTTTGGTGAAGTGGAAACGGAAACGGTAAAATCGTTTATTGTTGCTGGTGGAGGTGAAGGAATTAAAGCTGGTTTACCAACGTTTAATATTCCAATGATTGATTTATCATTTGAGACTTTAAAATTCATTACACCTTATGCTTTAATCCTTGCAGCTATTGGATTAATAGAATCCCTAATGACTTTAAACTTAGTTGATGAGTTAACAGAAACACACGGTAATGGGAATAAAGAGTGTGTTGCTCAAGGTGCTGCAAATATTTTAAACGGTTTCTTCGGAGGAATGGGTGGTTGTGCAATGATCGGTCAGAGTATTATCAATATTAAGTCGGGTGGACGTGGTCGTTTATCTGGGATTACCGCTGCTTTAGCACTCTTATGTTTCATTTTATTTGCTTCAACTTATATAGAAATGGTACCAATCGCTGCTTTAGTAGGAGTAATGTTTATGGTAGTTATCGGAACTTTCGCTTGGAATACATTCAAGATTTGGAATAAAATTCCTTTAGCGGATATTATTGTGATTGTATTAGTAACTGTTTTAACTGTAATCTTCGATTTAGCTTTTGCTGTAATTGCGGGTGTAATTGTTTCTTCTTTAGTATTTGCTTGGGAAAATGCCTTGCGAATTAGAGCACGAAAGTTTGTAGATGATCACGGTGTAAAGCACTATGAAATTTACGGTCCTTTATTCTTTGGTTCTGTAGAATTATTCAACTCAAAATTTGAATTAGCTAAAGACCCTAAAGAGGTAATTATTGATTTTAAAGAATCGAAAATTATGGATCAATCTGCAATCGAAGCTATCAATAAATTAGCTGAACGATACCAATCAAACGGGAAAACGATTCACTTGCGTCATTTAAGTAACGATTGTGTAAAGTTGATTAAGAAAGCTGAGAAAATCTGTGATGTAAATGTATTGGAAGATCCAGATTACTTTGTAGCTATCGATAATTATAATAAAGCATTGCTAGCGAAGTAATGCTTAAAGTATCAAGAACCAGGTGCTAAAACAAGAAAGGCTTCCCGAGGGAAGCCTTTCTTTTATTTGAAAATATGATGTTCAATAATTGTTTGTTAAAACGAACCTAATTATAGTGCTTGTTTATCATGTTTTTTTAATCTGAACCCTTTCTCTTGAATTCTATTTCGATACTACTTCTCAAACAAAGCAATTGCCTCTACATGCGATGTGTGTGGGAATTGATCGGCGAAACTCAATTTCTTTAATTTATAACCTTCGCTCAATAAGTATTCTGTATCCCTTGCTTGTGTAGCTGGATTACACGAAACATAAACGATTCTAGAAGAATTAAGTTGCACCACCTTTTTTAGTGTTTTAGGTGCGATTCCAGCTCTTGGTGGATCGAGTATAACAGTAGAAATACTTCCTTGGTATTGTGGGTATTCTTGTAGGAATTTCCCAACATCTGCAGCAAAGAATTTTAAGCCTTCAACATTGTTTCTTTTTGCATTTTTATTGGCGTCTTTAATCGCTTCAGGAACGATGTCAACACCAATAACTTCAGCTCCTGGTATTTGGTTGGCGATAATCTGACCAATGGTTCCTGTACCACAGAATAAATCCATAATCACCTCTTGCTTTTCTTCGGTATCCTGAACGTAATCAATTACTTTTTGATACAGCTTTTCAGCACATTCTGGATTGGTTTGAAAAAAACTTTGCATGCTAATTTCAAAGTTCAAACCCAATAGGTTTTCTACAATTTTGTCTTCTCCATATACCAACTTACATCTACCATCAGAAGCTTGAATTCTATCGCCTATGCTATCGTTTATGGTATGAAGTAAACCTGCAAAACGATTTCCTAGTGTTTCTTTTAATACTTCTACAAAAGCATTCATATCGAATTGCTCTAAATCAGTAGAAGTAGTTACTAAGTTTAAGAGTATTTGATTGTTTGAATAAGACTTACGCGCCACTAAGAACCTAAAGAAGCCTTCTTTCTTAGGTGGATGCCATGGATCTAATCCAGTTTCAATAAAAAATTGACGTAAATTAGGGAAGGCATTTTCAAGTTCTGAATCAAATAAGCCTGAATCTTTTTCAAGATTTTCTACCATCCACCATGTGCCTCGGTGTTTAAATCCAAAAGCAAAATCATCAACATCGTGTTTCAAGTTAAAGTCATAGCGTATGGCAGAGAAAGAATATTCCATCTTGTTGCGGTAATGCCAAACCGAGGGAGAGCTTATATACTCATCGTAATAAGATTCAATATCATCAATGTTTCCAATCCTTTTAAAGAGTTCAAAACATGTTTTTTTCTTGTTCGCTTCTTGCTGCTCAATAGGTAATTGAGAATAAGGTGCTCCAGGAATAGTTTGATATGGGGTTTCAACTTCTAATTCAGACTTTTCTATAACTTCAACAAGTTTACATTCAGCGTGTTTCTTTTTACACTTATGAACAGTAACAAGTACTTTTTGCCCAGGTAAGGTATTCTCGACAAAACAAACGAAGTCTCCGTCGGATGTTTTAATCTTAGCAATTCCCTTACCACCAAAGGCTAAATCGATGATGTCTAATTCTAAACGTTCTCCTCTTTTAAAGAGTCTTTGATTGCGCTGTCTTCCCATGCGGCAAATATAATACATAGTAGATGTTTATACTGTTTGAACCCACTATATGTTTATATAATTTGTAGCGACTACAATTGAATTATTTTGTTAAAACATTGAAAATCATACATATTTACTTACTTTGGTATAGAACTTGATGAATCCTGTGTATAAAATTATTAAACTGTAAGATAATACCCCTCAGCATGATTGTAATAAACATATTCTCCTATGAGAGCCTTTTATTCAAGTACAATTTTAACCTATTAAATTCATATATTTATAGTCTAATTTAAGTCATAAGATTATGCGTAAACTTCTATTCTCCCTTTTGTTTTCACTTTTTTCTATAACTGTTTATTCTCAAACGCATCCATGTGGGTTTAATACATATATGGAGCAGCGTTATGAAGAAGAGCCTGCTTTGTTAGATATGCGAGAAGAATATGAAGAAGAAATCCAATCGATTATAAATTCTAGAACTTACTTTTCTCAAAAAACTATACCGGTAGTTATACACATTATTTATAACGACTCGTATTCTAATATTTCTAATTCTCAAGTTTATAGTGCTCTTACTGCATTAAATGAGGATTTTAATGCATCTAATTCAGATTTTAGTAGTGTTGTCTCTTCTTTTAGTGGTGTGAAATCTGATGTAGAAATTACTTTTTCACTTGCTAATATTGCCCCCGATGGGAGTGTTACATCTGGTATTACAAGAACTCAATCTGATTTGACTGATTCAGCTGGTGAAAACGTAAAAAGTTTAGTGCTATGGGACACCGATATGTATCTTAATATTTGGGTAGTAGATAATATTGAGAGCGGTGCAGGTGCATATGCATATTATCCTGGTACTGCTCCTTCTGGTGCTGAAGGGATTGTTTGTAGACATCAGCAATTTGGGACTACAGGTACATCAAGTAGTTCTAATTTTGCAGCTACTACTTTGACTCACGAAATAGGGCATTATCTCAATTTAGCTCATACTTGGGGAGATTCTAATGATCCTGAGCTTTCAGAAAATTGTGGATATGATGACAATGTAGATGATACACCAAATACAATTGGAACTCTATACGGTTGTAATACAAGTCAGTCTAGTTGTGGTTCTTTAGATAATGTGCAAAACTTTATGGATTATACTGACTGTACAAATATGTTTACTGAAGGTCAACGTTCTAGAGTTCATGCAGCGCTTCATTCTGCGCAAGGTGGTAGAGTTAATTTATGGCAATATGAAAATCTTTTAGCTACTGGAGTTATTGACGAATCTGATTGTGAATATGAGCTTATTGAAGTACAGATTCATACAGGCACATACTCCAATGAAGTTTCTTGGGTTATTTTAGATACTAATGGAGAAGGAATTGCTGGAGGTGGAGGAACTTATAGTAATAATTCAAATTATTATTCTTCTGTTTGTTTAGCACATGGAAATTATACTTTTCAATCAATAGATTCTTATGGTGATGGATGGAATGGTGGCTATTACTATGTAAGAGATTGTGATAATACTATAATTGCAAATGATAGTAATCCATCTGGTTACGGAGAGTCACAAAGCTTTGTGGTTGATATATGTGCTGGAGTAATTGAGGGCTGCACAAACCCATTTGCATCTAATTATAATCCGGAAGCGACAGAAAATGACGGTTCTTGTATTATTTTAGGTTGTACAAATCCAGAAGCAGATAATTACAATTCTGGGGCAAACCAAGATGACGACTCTTGTGTTTTTTATGGATGTACCGATAATACTGCAATAAATTATGATCCACAAGCCAATGAAGATGATGGAGACTGTGAATATCCGATTGTTCCTGATTTATTTAATTATGAATTAACAGGTTCAAATCATACTATTGTTATTCCTGATGAAATGGTATTTAATTTACTAGAAAGCCCAATCTCTAATTCAGATATTATAGGAGTTTTTTATTCGGATGAAAATGGTGTAGATCAGTGTGGGGGGTATATTATTTGGCAAGGAACTACAAATTCTATTGCAGCTCAGGGAGATGATGCTACTACAGATGAAATTGATGGTTTCGGAGAAGGAGTGGAATTACAATTTAAAATTTGGGATTATTCAGATGATATGTTATTTGATTGTGCAGTTTCTTATAATACAGCAATGCCAAATCAGGAGTATTTTACCACCAATGGTATATCTGCTATTACCGGAGGACATGTTATACCGCCTGTAACTGATCAGGAAATTAACTTTCCTCTTGGTTGGAGTATTTTCTCTTCATATCTTACTTTAGAAGATATGGATGTAGCTGTAGTCTTAAATCCAATTTTTGACAATTTGGTAATTGTTAAGGATTTTCAAGGTTTAGCCTATTTACCAGACTGGGGTTATAATGGGATTGGCGACATGATTTTAGGGAAATCTTATCAAGTGAAAGTTCTTGAAGAATCGAATTTAACCTTAGAAGGTGAGTATATTCTTCCAGAGGATGTACAAATATTGCTTCCTTTAGGTTGGAGTTTGTTCGGATATCTTAGAACTGAACCTGCAGCTTGTTTGGATGTTTTGGATGAAATACAATCGGAAGTAATTATTGCAAAGGATTATCTAGGTAATGCATATTTACCAGAATGGAATTTCAATGGAATTGGAGATTTAAATCCAGGTCAGGGCTATCAAATTAAAATGAATAGTCCTCAAATTTTACAGTATATCTCTAATTTAGAAAACTATTAGTTTTCTGTCAATTAATTTGAAGATACTTTTTTTAAACCAAAACCTGAGATTTAAACGCCTAAATGATTGCCCTTCTTACTCTTACCAATTTGGTCAATAAATCTTCTAATTGCTCAAGTGGAAGCATGTTTGCTCCGTCAGATTTAGCTACAGAAGGATTAGGGTGAGTTTCTAAGAAAATCCCATCAGCACCTGCAGCAATACTTGCTTTAGCAATAGTTTCTATTAATTTAGGTTTTCCACCGGTAACCCCAGAGTTTTGGTTTGGTGTTTGAAGTGAATGGGTAATGTCAATTATTACTGGGAATCCTAGGTTTTGTACTGCTGGAATAGCGCGCATATCAACTATTAGGTCTTGGTAACCAAACATAGTACCTCTATCGGTTATTGCTACATTAGGGTTTCCTGAATCTATTACTTTTTGCGCGGCAAACTGCATAGATTCTGCAGATAAAAATTGCCCTTTTTTAATATTAACTGCTTTTCCTGTTTTTGCTGCTGCAACTAATAAATCTGTCTGGCGACAAAGGAAAGCGGGTATTTGTAATACATCTACATATTTGGCAGCCATGGCAGCTTCTTCGGCAGAGTGAATATCGGTAACGGTAGGAATGTTAAAATGCTCGCCTACTTTTTTTAATATTTTTAAAGCTTTCTCATCACCAATTCCTGTAAAAGAATCTAAACGCGAACGATTGGCTTTACGGTATGAACCTTTAAATATGAAAGGAATTTTAAGTTTATCTGTAACTTCTTTAATCTTTTCTGCAATCTCAAAAGCCATCTCTTCTCCTTCTATGGCACAAGGACCAGCTAAAAGGTAAAAGTTATTTGAGTCTGTATGTATTAAGTTACTTAGTGCTTTTAGCATAACCTTGATTTAAAAATTCAATAATGGTTTGAGAAACTTCTTTGTTCTTTAATATTCGTCTGTGTCCCAAATTTTTAGTGAGCACTAATTTACTGTTTTTCCAGTTCTGATGAATGATATGTGCATTTTCTACAGGAGCATCTAAATCATCCTCACAATGAATCACCAAACCTTCTGTATTTATCTCTTTTACTAAAGTCCGCATGCTAAACTTCTCAAATTTTCGATTGAATTTAGCTTCAAGATTATCTTTCATTAGTTTTTCAACCTTAGGACTCACGTTTATTTGTTCGCAAAATGATTTTAAAATCCAGAGGATACTAGCAGGAGAACCAATAGTAACACATTTATTTGTCTTAAAACCTTGGCTAAGGGCATAAACACATGCTGCTCCTCCCATCGAATGTCCAATAATAGTTTCTATTTCGGGGTGCAGCTCTTTGATTTTGAAAATTAGATCGGCGAACTCTATGATATGCGTGTGTCTTCCATTTGAATTTCCGTGTGCAGGTGCATCAAAGCTATATACTTTATAACTTGCATCCATTAAGGGTGAGGCTAAATGTGCTACTTGTGTAGCTCTTCCAGCCCAACCATGAACTAATAGAATGGCTTTGTCAGCCATTCCCCATTCGTAAATCTGAACTTTATTATTCTTGAATTTTATCGTATTAGTTTTCGCATTTCGATAGAATTCAAGCTCTTGTTTTGGGGCTTTAAATCGTATAGGGGTGAAGAATAAAAGTGAAGCTAACCTAGCTGTAATGTGTGGAGACACAAACTCGAACACAGCAAAAGTTTGCCTCAGCCAGTTAGGTGCTCTTAATACAGATTTTTGTTCTTTTTTAGGCGGCATTGAGGTAAAGTATTTTAGTATTAAGTACTTGGTAAAAATGTATGATGATATTATATGTCTTCAAATTTTTAAATCATCAAATAAAATGCTCCTGTGGTCCACTCAAGAGGACAATATTCCTCTCGATTACTATCAGGATACGTTTTCCGTCTAACGATTTACGTCTTACTTATAATCTACTTACAAATTGCGATTTTTCCATTATTCACAATGGCTAGAGCTTTTCCTGTAAAGGACTTTCCTGTAAATGCAGAGTTTTTTGATTTAGAGACAATATCTTTTTGTTTGTAAGTCCATTTTAGGTCAGGGTCAAAGAGGGTGAGGTCTGCTAGACTACCTTCTTCTAAAGTTTGGCTATCTAGTCCTAAAATTGCTTTCGGGGAAAGGGTTAGTTTAGTTATAATTTCTTCAGTACTTAAGGTTTCCTTCAACGCTGAGTTGGCTGCGGCAAAAGAAGTTTCAAGATTTATCATACCAAAAGCAGCGATATCGAACTCACATTTTTTATTTTCTATATTCTGTGGATAGTGATCCGAACAAACCGCATCTATAGTTCCATCTTTTAAGCCTGCTTTAAGAGCTTCAATATCTTTTGTAGAGCGTAATGGTGGATTCACTTTTAAGTTACTGTTGAAGCTTTCTAATTCTGTGTCATTTAGTAGTAGGTGATAAGAGCTTGTATCGGCGGTAACTTTTAAACCTTTTGCTTTTGCGTCTTTAATGAGTTTTACAGATTCTGCTGTGGTAACCGTAGAGAAGTGGATTCTAGCATCTGTGTATTCACATAATTGTAAATCTCTTACGAGTTGAAGTTCTTCTGCTAGAGCAGGGATTCCTTTTAATCCCAAGCGTGTACTTGTCACTCCTTCATTCATCTGACCTTTTTGTGAAGTCTTTTCTTCAGCAGAAAAACTCATGATGAGTCCGCCAAAGTTTTTAGCGTATAGCATAGCAATCGTCATCAAACTTGCATTTGCTAGAGAGCGTTTATCATCGCTAAAAGCGATTGCACCAGCTTGATGCATGTCAAACATCTCTGTAATTTGTTCACCCTTGCGATCGTCGGTTAGAGCACCTATTGGGTGAATGTCGACTATGTTGTGTAGAGTTTGATTAACTAAGTAGTTAACATCCGATTTTCGCTGGATGCATGGTTCGGTTGATGGCATAAGTGCTACGTGGGTAAATCCTCCCTGTGCAGCTGCGTTCATACCACTATTTAAATCTTCTTTATACTCGTGACCAGGTTCTCCAAATCGAGCGTTTAGATCTGTCCAGCCTTGAGAGATGTATAAGTTTTCCGCTTCGAAGATTTCCGCAGTAGAATCTTCAATAGAATCAGAAATGTTAATAATAAGACCATTTTCAATAAGCAAATCTTTAATTTGCTTATGATGTTTAGAGCTAGCGTCTAAAATGGTTGCTTTTTTAATGAGGATTTTCATATGAAGCCTATTAGTTCTCTAGTTTAATTTGCGTCTTTTTATTCCAGTTCTTCAATAGTAAACTTTCTGTAATTAATAATACTAAAGCTAAAAGAATAAAAGAATGCCATAGTGAAGTACCACTTCGATTTTCTTTTAAAGAATCCTCTAACTGGAGTCCTTCTTTTTGCCATAGATTTATATGTGCGTATTGTTTACTTATATCTTGTAATTCTTCAATATCCCAAGAGCTTAAGTTACTCTCTTGGCGATTGTAATTGAAGGATAGTGTCTTTTGTAGTTCTTGATTCGTTAAGGTGTAGAAACCATCTTCTTGAATTAGATCATGAATCTTAACCTGTATCCTTTGATCCACGGTTCTAATTTCGGGAAGAATATCAATATACTCACCTTTTTGTATTCTAAACTGTTTGGTGTTGCCCTTTTGGTTAAGTATTATTGTTCGGTCTTTACCTAGGGTGTAATAGATATTTTCTGCACTAGAACTCTGTGTAGCCATATTGAAGAGTAGAGGTACAAATAATGCATGTTTTTCTAGGTTACTTGCTTCTGAATTTAAAGGCGAGCACATTAAGTAGATTGAACCTAAACCTTTTGAGTACGAGTTGATAAATGGCTCTTTTGTATTTAAGAGCATAATATTTTCTTCCGAACTAGAGTAGGTATTCGCTAGGCTGTAATATTGATTGATTGTAGGTAATTCGGTTTGTTTAGCTTGTTTCTCGAAGACTTCTTTAAAAAGTTTGTGATTCTTGCTTAAGCTTGAAACTTTTACACGTTTTGAATTCAACTTTGTGTAGGCAGGAATACTTAAGCTATTCGCTAGCGTTTGGTATGAATCCGTATTTATTCCTTTTGATGGAATGATTAAAAGGTTTCCACCATTTTCTGTATACACTTTTAAGCTATTAATTAATCCACTTGTAGGATTGCTAACATTTTCAAGAATAATTAAGTTCTGTTGACTTAGTTTACTCAAGTTGAGTTTTCCTACCTCTAGTGTTTGATAATCGAAAATAGCATCATTAAATAAAGTGCTTAGTGCAGTGCTTGAAGTGTTTTCGTAAATACAAAGTATTTTATTCGCTTCCGTAACATCAAAGTTAAAGTACAGTCTATTATCAAAAGGAATGGTAGCATCTGTTAATTCTATGGATGCCTCTTGTGTTCCAGTCGTATGATTGCTGAAATTCAGTTTTGCATTAGAGCTAGAATTCGCTTTTACTTTTAGAGTCGTTAGCGCTTTTTGTTTCCCGTTAACAATGAGTTTTACTGTAAGGTTTTCAAGGTCTTTGTTAGATGCATTCGAAATTTCAAAATACAACCATTCTTGTTGACCCAAACTGTGATTAGGGGATTCTAGATAGCAAGTATCTATAGAGATATTTGCTTGTGGATACGAGCTAATAGGAAGTAGGTGAGTGGTAAGATTAGCGTCTTGTGTGAAGAACTCCTTAGGGAAACTTGTCTTTTGGAAATCACTGATGATATAAAGCTCAACTTCTGTATTCAGTTCGTTTTGTTTTATAGCATTCCAACGATCGATTACAGATTTCACATTAAGTACTGGAGCTGCTATGCTTGTTTGGTCAATAGCCTCTAAACAGTCGTTGTAGTCTATAATACGTTGGTGCTTACCTTGTAATTCGTTACTGATGAATATGAATTCATCTTTTCCTTTATGAGCGTTTAAAATACTACGCGCGTTGTTTTTAGCTTGCTCGATTAACAAACCTTTATCGTTTGTAGCATTCATGCTAAAAGAGTTGTCAAGATAAATACCAACGATTTGTTTATCGCTAATAGATTCTTCTTTGTCGCTTAAGTAAGGTTCGCTAAAAGCTAGTATTACAGCGGAAAGTAGCAATAATCTAATAAGCAGTAGAAACAGTTTTTGAAGCTTAGTAATATTGCTTTTTTTCTGCTTGATTTGTTTCAGAAATGCAACGTTACTGAAGTAAATAGTTTTGTGTCTTTGTAAAGAAAATAAGTGAATGAAGATAGGGATGGCAAGTGCCAGAAACGCGTAAAGGAAGTATGGTTCCAATAATCTCATTAAAAGGCAAAGTTAAAGTTTTTCCATAACTGTGAAAGTTGAGCGACTAAAACTTCTCATAAACTCCTACGCCAAATAGTGCAAAGTCATATTTTGCTGGGTCTTCAGGGCAAAATTGTCTTAAATGGAAGTCTAATTCTTTCACTGTTTTCCAATCATTAGCTTTACGGGTAATAAGTCCTAATTTACGACCTACATTTGCAGTGTGTACATCTAATGGGCAAGATAGTTGACTTGGATTCAAGCTTTTCCATATTCCAAAATCTACCCCTTCATTATTACTGCGCACCATCCACCGCAAAAACATAATGAGTCTTTTTGAAGCCGAGCCTTTCATTGGGTCAGAGATATGTTTTTCACTCCTTTTGGGATGTTCTAGACTAAAAAATATTTTCTTGAATTGTGAAATACCCTCGCACATGTCTTCCTTGTCGGTATAAAAGCAGTCTTCTAATCCATTATGGTTTTGGTAAATATTTCGGAGTGCATAAATAAATGTGTGTAAATCGATTCCTTGAAAAGTACGATGACAGAAATTGAGACTATTTTGAATTTCTCTCTCACTGGCATTTGTAATGAATTCATAAGGACTGTTGTCCATGATTTGCATCATATGCCTTGCGTTTTTCATAATCATAGCCCTCCGTCCCCATGCAATAGTGGCGCTTAAGAAAGCAGAAATCTCAATATCTTCTTTTCTGTCAAATTGATGAGGGATACTTATAGGGTCATCTTCCACAAAATCAGGTCGAAGATAAAGCTCTACCTTATCGTCTAAAAACTCTTTGAGTTCAGAATGTATCATTTAGGTGAGTTGGTTTTAGTAATAAGTACTCAAGCACTTCGATAACCTTGATAGCTATTGATACAGCATGACAGGCAATAGTTTTGTTTTCAGTTTGCGTATGATTTAGAACTAACAGCCATCAACAATCAACCATTCACAATAAGCCCATCTTTCATCTCCAACATCCTATCGCTCATTTCTGC
>Ga0187827_10002643_pt1 | contig 24171 bp, 13 predicted proteins | sample ETNtaG_39_FD_167969 | JGI IMG/M metagenome (GOLD analysis project Ga0187827, IMG submission 167969) | Marine microbial and viral communities from oxygen minimum zone, Eastern Pacific Ocean - ETNP2014_SV_150_PacBio MetaG (Illumina Assembly) | ecosystem: Environmental > Aquatic > Marine > Hypoxic... | reverse complement strand
ATTTCCATATTAAACCCTAGCCACTGCTGGTCGTTTGAATTCAAGAAGTCATCGCCATGGCTGCCGGTAAAACCCGATCCGCGGCGTTTAAGAACATCTGTCAACATTGCGTGCTGATGGATATTGCACATGAAGAGCCGGCCGCGGTATTCTTCCGGGAATGCGTCGGCCAGATAAAAGCGAGCGCCACCGTGAGCAGATTTGTGCCGATGGTCCGCGATCGTTTTTATGTCATCAAAGACATTGGGATTAAAGTGTCTGCCTCCCTGTCTGTGATAACGGCCGCCGTGAATGATGTGCCACAGATGTGGTATCACACAGGCCGTAAGGAACATCTGGCCGTGATTGTCGAAATCCATGCCCCAGGGATTACTTGTGCCCCAGGCAAACACTTCAAATTTCTTTTTGACTGGATGGTATCGCCAGACGCCCGCATTAATCGGCGTGCGTTCATGCGCGGGGGTGCCTGGCTTTCCGACTTTTGAATGAGTGAAGACTCCATGGCAACCGTAGAGCCAGCCATCGGGCCCCCATAGAAAGCTGTTTAATGTTTCATGTCTGTCGTGCCTGCCCCAACCATCGAGGACAATTTCCGGCTCGCCGTCAGGCACGTCATCCCCGTCGCGATCCGGAATGAACAGAAGATTAGGTGGCGAACCAACCCAGACCCCGCCAAATCCCAGGGCAAGGCCACTCGGGAAAAAGATCTTGTCCTTAAAGACTTTCCGGGTGTTAAAGACACCGTCGCCATCCGTGTCTTCCAGAATGATGATTCTGCCCTTCGGGCCTTGCTTGAAAGTATCGGACCGCCTGGTCTGGTAGTTCAGATTTTCAGCGACCCAGATGCGACCCCGTGCATCAAAGCAAAATGCGAAAGGCTGGATGACATCCGGCTCCGCGGCGAAAGCCTTGACTGAAAATCCCTCCGGAAAGGTCATTTTCTCAATGGCCTGCGGAGGCGTGAGGAAAGGCACTTCAGCAAAGCCAGAAAATGTGGTGGATAGACAGATGATCAGTGAAAGCATAGTGAGACTCCGGACTTTGATTTAACTGTTATTGCTGTATACCAGACGCGAAGCCAGGTTTGCAATCACGGGGGGCCGATGATTCAGTGTGGAGGCGTTCGGTCTCGGTCACATAATGTGCGCATGCACGGTTGTCGCAGACTCTTCAGCATTTACGTTGCGTTCGTTGGCCTTGCGCTGATCTATTTCTGCGAGCCGCTGGTGTTGGGGTGCGACTATCTAATCGGGGATACGGCCAAGTTCTTATATCCTGTTCGGTTCTTCTTTGCCCAGAGCATCCGTAATGGTGATTTTCCGCTCTGGCTGCCGCATCTGTTCGGCGGCATTCCCTATCTTGCAGACCCTTCCCACGCGGTATTCTATCCGCCCACCTGGCTGTTCGTCTTATACCTGGGCCCCGGGATAATCTGGCTGAGCCTGATCCTGCATCTCGGCCTTGCTGGCGCAGGGACGGCGCTTCTGGCGAGGGAGGCAACCGGTGCTTCTTCGTTCGCCTGTGTTTGCGCGGGGACGATTTACAGCTTCGGCGGCTATTTCTGTTTTCACATGGGGCATCACATGCACATCATGACCTGTGCGTGGACGCCCTTTGTTTTCTGGGCGGCCGTCCGGTGGTTGAAGTCTCAATCAAAATGTCGATTCGCAGCGTTGTCGTTGTTGTACTTCGTTCAGTTCCTGCCGGGCGCGCTCGAGAACAGTATCTACATGTCTCTGGGTCTGGTTTTTCTGGCATTCATGCACACGGTTTCGCGGAGGCAGGAGGGGCTGTGTGCGATCAAGCCTGCGGCAGGAATGGGCGGTGCATTGCTACTGGGCGGGCTCCTGGCTGCATTCCAGCTTCTGCCCAGCTATGAAATGTTGAAGTACTCCGTGCGGGCCGGAGGCATCGCGTGGGAGAGTGCGGGACAGAATTCAATTCCGCCCTGGAAGCCTCTGGTCGAGTTGCTGATGCCGAATTTCTGGGGCTACTATGGAGCAACGGGCAATCGGCTTGGGGGCATCCCGGCCTCTGAACTCGCGGGATACGTGGGGTTCACATCCGTTGCCCTGGCCTGCTTTTATGGGTGGCGCGAACGTGGCCGCTCTGATGTGAAGTTCTGGATTTGGCTGACCATTGGGACGCTTGTGCTTTCTTTTGGCAAGTTCACTCCCATCTATCGTCTCCTGTACCTGAGCGGCCTTCAGTCCGTAAGGAACCCGGCCCGTTTCATTTATCTTACGAACCTTGGCATTGCTGTTCTGGCAGCCGGCGGCATTCAGATTTGCATGCAGGCTTCGAGGCTCGGGGGACGCCATCGCGGTTTCGCGCTGGGGGCATTGGGTACCGGATGCCTTGCGGCAATCGTTTTCAGTGTTTTCAGCGAGCAGGGCTTCATCCGGTTGGTGTTGACGGACCTGGCCTTCACGCTCATCAGTATTGCCAGCCTCTATTTGTCGAGAGTCCACGAGAAAATGGAAACGGCCGGGCTCAGGCCTTTTCCATGGCGAAAGGTCTTTCTATTTCTATCCATCTTTTTCCCGCTGCTTGTTCTTACGCGTGAATCGGAATTTGCGAATCTGAACAGACCAGATACGGAGCGTCTGCTGCACCAGAGACAGTTTGCCAGCTCGGTCCGCAAGGGCCTCGGATACCAGTGGCGTGTCCACTCGCATCACTGCCTGGATTTGCGAGTCAGCAAGAATCTCGAATACGACCTGAAGGACATTTCCGGTTGGGAGGGCAGTCTTTCGCCATCAGCGCATTACTACGAGCTGGTCAGCAAACTCCGCGAGTCTCCCGAATCACAGAAACCGAGCCGACGCATTCAGGATCTTCTGTGCGCGCGATTCATTCTGGATAACGGCAAGCTGGAGAACATGGAGGAGACATTGGCTACCGAGGTGGGCCCATTCCGTGCGTTTCTGAATCCGCATAGCGTGCCCAGGGCTTACATCGCTCACCAGTTCGAAGTTGTCGAAGATGAGACAGCACTCCGGCGAATGGCCGGTCCTGATTGGAATCCAAGGATGAAAGTTCTCCTCGATGCATTGCCTGAATTTGCTGGCTCGGCCGGGGCGGCCGCGGAGGACCGCGTCGAATTTGTGGAGGATGGAAACGACGTATTACAGGTCAAAGTTTCTACCAACGCTCCGGGCCTGTTTGTCTTGCACGACAGCTTTTATCCCGGTTGGCGCGCCTTTGTGAACGGCCAGCCGGTTTCGATACTGCGTGCGAACTACATGTTCCGCGCGGTTGCCCTTGCGCCTGGCGCTCATGTAATCAGGTTTGAATTTCGGCCGGAGATTGTGGATGCCGGTATGGCATTAAGCGGAGCGAGTCTGCTGGTGTTGCTGATGGTGTGTCTCCCAAGGCGACGCACTGAACAGAGAGACTGAGGGCGCCGCGGCATGAAACTCATCAACTCGATAGAGATCACCGGACACCAAAGACAATCCACTTCCGGCCTGGCAGCGCGATGTGGTTGGCGTCGACGGATCCTCCTGTGGGTCTGTAGACAGGTTGGATTTCCAATGTCGGATGATGGGGGAGTCTGATCGGACAGTGCACGGATACCGGGAGCGGATTCCAGGCGCCTATCAGCAGGCCGCCGTTGTCCTGGGGGATGATGGTCTTCTCGACCCATGGGGCGTCAACAAGCGGCTGAATGCCAGACTTTCGTAAGGACCAATGGAGAAGTTTCGACAGGAAGAATTGATTCTCGGGGTCAATGCCAGCAGCGACCGCGCGGAAGCAGAACGTGATGACGCGACCTTTGCCAAGCGTGCGATTAACAATGGCGGGATAGCCGGCGGTGTCCTTAATGATCTCCGTTCCTTTGATGGTCTTAATCTCCCAAAGACCGAGGCCTGGGCTCGGATTCTCTTCGTCGTGCCGGGAGGATGAGAGATCTATGTGTCCGAGTTGTGGGTGGGTGATGGCCAGGGCATCGCGTTGCTTCACACCTTCCACATGGAGGCCGAGGAGGTCTTGGACGGTTCCTCCCTCTTTTCCTCGGACAGCCGGTGCGGCGCAGAGAAAAGTGCCACCTTCCTCAACAAATCGGCGGATGGCAGCCAGGGCACGGCCTTCGAAAACTGCGGGATCCCTCGCCTGCCACAGCACGACGGCCTTGTAGCCTGCCAGTTTGCCGGCTTCGACATCTTTGTCCGTAACCCCATCGACCGCGAATCCCGCGTACTGGTTGATGGAACGACGCGCGAGCAACCCGCCGGTTCCGTTTTGCTGGTCAGGGCGAATCAGAGCCACCTGCTTCGGTAACCGGTTGCGAGCCACCTGCTCGGCACGACCTGATAGCGCCGCAGGTGTGGCCGCCTCATTGAACTCCCGAAACTGCAGACCGCCTGCGCCGGCCTTTTCGATGACCGATACGTGCCTGGGGCCCAATGCCATCATGTTCCAGAGATTCTCCTTACGAAGGACTTCGATGGCTGCCTGATATTGGGTCAGGTAATTGTGAGCCTGCTGTGCTTCCAGGGATTGCCCCGCAGGACAGAAGATGTCCGTGGGCCCGACTCCGGCTTCTTTTGTTTTTCCTGACTTGCCGCGGACGAAAATCTCTCCTTCGCTGAGAACGGTCGGTCTTGCCGGTCGCCACGGATCGATGAGCTTCGTGTGCTTCCATTGCAGCACCTGACGGCGTCCCTCGCGTTTCTGCCAGCTTGCCGAAGGCGATTCACCGCCGCGGAGTTCTATGGTCTCTGTTGATTTTCGGTCAGGAGAAGTGAGGACGAGTGACCGTCCCTTGGACTTGACGCGCCAGGGCTTTTCTTCCGGCCGATGAAAATCGAGGAGAGCCAGAACTCCGATGCCCGGGCCTTGCTTCAACGTGAGCCGTTTCTGCTTCAGCGGCTGATCATCGATGACCACCTCTTCCGGGTCGGCTGGACGCAGCTTGGTACCAGCCTCATCAAACCGGAACAGAGATACCGTCACGTCAACTCCCAGCCAGCCTTTTGCGACAAGCTGCCTGCGCGTGAGCTCAACGTCCTTGGCAAGAAGGAGCTGCCGCCATTCGCTGGCCAGACCGGAATTCATCTGGTCGCAAACCACAAGGTAATCATTCCTGCGGAAGAGGAGCTGCCTCGTCATGATGTCGCTGCTTCGGTGCGCATCGAAGAAATCCATGACGTCCGAGTCAGGCTCTGACTCCGGAGACAGCAGCGGTTCGATGGCCGGAGTTGGAGGTCGGTCTTCAGACGATTTGCCGAGGAGCCGTTTGAAGAAGCCGGAATCCCTGCCTCTCCCTGACGACCTGGATGGCCGCGAGCGTTTCGGCACAGACTTGCCGCGGAGTGACGAGGCCGCAGATGCCAGTTGCTCAGCCGATCCGGGGAACTTCCCGCACGCGTAATCAATGTCCGGCGTGGATTCGAACTGCACGATGCGGCCGCGGTGCAGGCCGAGCCTCTTCTCACCGAAGGTCACCGTGCTATGCTCATGCGGATGCCAGGCCCGGCCGCCGTCAAGAGAAACCGGCTGGCCGAGCCCGAACAGTACGAAGCTGCCTTCCTCTCCGTGATACCGATAGCCGCCGGGCCCGCACTTGAACAAGACGTAACTTTCCGTGGGTTCCCCGAAATTCGCTCGAAACAGACTTCCGTAGCCGTCCAGCAACTGGGAACGGAAATCGGGCCTGGAGCGCGAGCGAGCCGCAATTTCGAGATGCTCGCTGGAAAGACCGAAGAACATGGAATAGGGGTAATGACCGTAGGAATGCCGGCCGCCCTCGTTCCAGAACCAGAGCAGGTGCCGGCCAAGCTCCGGATTGTGAGCCAGGATACCTGCACCTGCGAGTGCAAATCCGCCGTGTACGCCAAGGCCGCCGTCACCGCCATTGTCGCCGATGCCTGGGACCAGACGGAATCGTTCTAGATCACCGGCTTTCACTTTCCCAAGCTGGCCGGTGGATGGCTTCGGTGGAAGCGCGGTGCCCAGCCCCCACCGCCAGAAATTCTGAAACTCGGGCCATGCGTAAGGATCGGCCGAGCCAGTGAACTTCAAGGCTCGAGCCATTCCGCCAATGATGTTCGTCGACCAGTTGTAGTAGCCGCCGAGGTTTTCCGCCCACTTGCCGCTTTGTGAAATAACATAAATCCTCATGGCCTCGCGCAGACTGCGAATCGCGTGGTCGAGCCACTGCTTCGCATGCGGGTGGTCCGGATAAAGCATGGCGATAGCGGCAATAGAGATGTAGCGGTCCGCATCGAAGTTTGGATGGCCGGCGTTGTATTTATGGGCCATGAACATCGAATCGGTCATCAGGTAAGCGAGGTAAGCGAAGCGTTCCCGCAACTGTTTCTGAATTTCCGGTCCGAGCAGGTCCGCGCCGAGAAGGAGGTCGACCTTTGCCGCGTGCCTGAAAACCGGCCGCACGCCTACCGGGCTGAGATGCGAGGAAAACTCGATGCCCTCTGTCAAGGGAAAGTTGAAACGCGTATTCAGATCACGCAGCACGCCGGCGGCAATGCCCTTTGCAGCTTTTCTGTCTTTATGGATCAGCGCACGAAAGGCAGAATCTTTCTGAAGACGTCCAAGAGCGCTGGAAAAATAGGGATCGCTTTTGGCTTTCGTTTCCATGCGGGCGATCAGTTCCGGTGTCATTTCCATGCGTGGATGCCTGACCCTCGGATCGGGCTGCCAGTCAAGGATGCGGTGCTGAAGCTCATTCAGGCGGACCTCGCCGGCCGCGGTCTTGATGAGTGAAGGCAGCGGCGCGTTGTTGTGGATGCGTTTGCGAGGACGAGGCAAGGTCTTGGAATCGCCCATCCAGAGCCCCCACGAGCGAGTGCCGGGAACGAGACTGAACCGGATGAACGCGCCTGACTTTGGATGACCGTTGCGGATGACCCGGATGGTCCCGTGCCGGCTGCCCCACCATCTCCGCTGGCTCCACGGGTGCCACGGTCGGTCGTCCAGTGGCCGTCGTGCCCGCGGGGCCCAGAGATGGTCTTCCCATTCACCGCGGCGAATCTGAAAGATGGTTAGCATGTCCGGCTCGAACGGTGCCCCGCCACCAGGCCCGGCCGCGCTGCGAATAAAGCAGGCAAGAAGCGCGTCCTCGAACCTGCTCCAGATCAGGTAGTTGGGCAGCCATAGGAAGTCCTTGTCTGGCGCGATCTCAGCGAGAGCGAAATCGTAGTACACGGCCGAATTGCGATAGCTCGAAACAAACTTGTGGGTTGCTCCGTGACCCGCGGTGTAGACATGCGTGGGCCAATCCTCCAACTCATACTCCCACCGCATCCACTCGCTTGCCGGGCCGGTGATCGTCTCCTCGACCGTCATGTAATCCAGGCCGGCCCAGCAGGTGACTTCACATCTGTATGCAGCACCCAGAGCGAACCGGTATTGCATGGCATGGCGATAAAAAACCGGTCCCGCCGGGCTTCGCTCGACCTCCAACCTCTCGATCTGACCCGTTCGCAGAAACCTCGATCGCCCTCGCCATGGGAGCTGGCCGGAACGCGGTGTCGCACCTTCGCCATGCATCCCCGGCAGGCGGCAGACCTTCAGAATCGGCGGCCTGTCGGAGTTGGACAGCGGCAGCCGGAGCCCAAGCCGGCCCGTGCGGACCTCGACCAACTTCGCGGTTTTGTCCTCGCTGGTTGTCAGAGCCCTCGAATCGCTCGCCTTCCAATCCAAAGGACCCACCAGCTTGAGGAGCTTCTTCGTCCGAGCCGGCAGGTCTGTGATGTAGTTCGCTGTCGCCTGCGCATCGCCGTTCGGCTTTTCGGGCAGATGAAGGTCACTCCACTGAACGCGGATCATCTGGCCACTGAACTCATCCTTAAGCCCCGCGTGGCGGTTCAGTGCGTCGACGGAAAGCGGCACGCCTTTCGGCAGCAGGTCGCGAGTAACAGCCAGCACTGACTGCACAGGCTGAATCGGGAACCCGTGCTCGAACGGATTATCGAGCCGTACGTCACTGCGCAATTCAGCCGACGAATGTTCGGAGAACTCCAGGCCGATCAGAATTACCAACAGGCAGGGATTCTTCATTGGATGATTTCCTCGTCACGAGTCTACCGTCCGGAGAGGCTGAGCGGGGCATGTGATGATGACATTCTTAGGGCGGCCGGGCGTTCACGGCAAGACTTTTTCTGTCACTGAGCGTTACCCGAGTCCCTACCCATTACGAAGCCGTTGTGGTAGAAGTGGGCAGGCAGTTCCCCCTATGACCGCAAAACCAGGAGACCTTCATGAAGATCGACCACCCTTACCGTGGACTTACAAACGGCGAATGGCTGCGAGGCAACCTGCACACTCACACCACCAATAGCGACGGCGCCAATCGACCACAGCGCGTCATCAACGATTACGCCAAACTTGGCCATGACTTCCTTGCCATTACCGACCACGATACCTACACATCGCCCAAGGACTACCGGAAGTGGAATGACAAAGGCATGGTGCTCATCCCGGGCAACGAGGTCTCGGCCAACGGCCCTCACATTGTGCACGTGGGTGCAGATCGTTTGGTCGAGCCCGCCGCTCGACGGCAGGAATTGATCAACAGCATCGCAGCGGGAAAGGGCCTTGCCGTTATTGCGCATCCCAACTGGCTGAATGAGTTCGACGGAACAAAGATCACGCAGATGCAGGAGTGGGTCGGCTATCACGGGCTCGAAATCTACAACGGCCTGATCGGGCGCCTGTCGGGCTCGCCCTACTGCACGAACAAGTGGGATATCCTGCTCAGTCAAGGCAGACAGTTGTGGGGCTTTGCCCACGACGACAGCCACGCGGATCAAGACGTAGGGCGCGGCTGTAATGTGGTCTACTCCAGGAAACGGACCGCCGGCGCCATTGTTGAAGCGCTGGCTGCGGGCCGTTTCTACGCATCCTCCGGTGTGACCATCTCATCGATAAAGGTCCGAGGCACAAAGATCACCATAGATACCGAGAATGCCAGCCGCATCGTCGCTATCGGCGACTACGGTCGCCGGCAGGCTTGTGTTGACGATTCACAGATCGTCTTTGATGTGCCCGAAGGCTTGAGCTACGTGCGTTTCGAGTGTTGGGGAGATGGAGAAAAATCCGCATGGACCCAGCCATTTTCCATCAAGTGAACGAACGGACCTCCGGCCGGTGACAGTTGAGCTTTTGGAAGAGACGACTTCTGTCACCAAGAGGTAAGTTTCATGGTCGAGTTCGACGGACCTTCATTTCGCCGGTCGCACATAGAGAACCCGACCCGACAGAGCCGGAAGCTCCAGGTCAAAGTAACCGACCCGCTGCCGCGCACTGTACGTATGCCGCCCCGCTTCTACTATCTTTACCGAATCGTGGAGGCTGGCCTGGTATCGCCCCTCGGGAAGCGGTATGCCGAGTTTCACCTTCCTTGCCGCCGTTCCCCAGTTGACTAGAAACACGATCTTTTCTTTCGGGCTCTTCACACGTATCGCTGCTTCGCACTCCGGGGTGGCAGACTCGAATTTCAAGGGCGAATCGTAGCCCAGCCAATTATCCATTATCGCCCGGAGTTTCCCGGACACATCCGCATCCCCAAGACGCAGAACGGCTTCCTTGCCAAAGTCGCTCACGCCCTTCTGCCCTGCAAGATCGGCGAGGAGCGCTTTGCCATGTTTCTCTCCATCCGGCGATAGCTCGCCATGCATGCCGAACAGGATGAGTTTCTTCCCGTCCCTGACTGCATCGTGCAGGATCCTGGATGCGGTCTCGCTGATCGCATGGCCGAAGGGGATAAGAATGACCCGCGCTTTCAGCAGATGCTGCTTGCGCAAAGTGTCCAGGTAATGAAGTCTGAAGGAGAAGCCATTTCTGAATAGGAAGTGCATGACGCTCTTGTGGGCGCGATAGCCGCGGCTGGATTCCCTGGCCTTCTGGAGGTGATAGGAAAGGTAATTGTTCATCTGAATGTGAGTGCACTTTTCCCGCATGGCCATCGAGCCATCCGCTACTGGATCTTTTTTCTTCGATTCAGCAGAGAGGGCATACCAGTCTTCACCGGCACGGCTGTGGAGGACCGCGATGGCTTCCGGCACTGAACTGCCGTCGACCCACGGGCTGATATCTCGGAGCATCGAAAAAGTCTTCTTCTGTTCTTCCCATTGTTTCTTCCGCTTACCCGCGGCGAATGGGATGAAACCGTCCGCGCCGTTCCCGACTGCGCTCAGGGCAACGCCCAGCGTATCGATCAGGCGCGGCTCCGGGAAGGTGACCTTGGGCAAGATAGATTCCAGCAGACCGGAATCAGCCGCCCAGGGGTACACGGCCGGGAAGCTGATGACCGTGGCATCCGGGAATCCTGCGGCCAGATGTTTGACCGTTTCCGCCGGATAGAAATGAGTGTTCTTCCCGCGCCAGTCCCATGCATACTGAAAGGCCGTCGCCATCACCGTATCGATGCCGGAACTTGCGCCAAACATGTCCAGGGCGAATCCGGAGGGATAGCGTTCGAGACCGTAAACATCCGTCAGATTGAAAATCGACCAGGTCTTTATTTTCGGATTCTTTGCGCGTGCGAGTGCATACCAGGATTTGATTTCTGCAGAGAGCGTCTTGTATCGATGCAGGATGAAAGCCCGGTGAACTCTCGAATTGCCGCCCAGAATACGAGAGGCAGTCACCATCGGGAATTCAAGTCCGGTGGCATCCTTGAAAGCCTTGCGCTCCTCTGGCGTGTCGGGATACCACGGAGTTTCGGCTCGGAGGGTCGCTCCGAAGGCATACGGGATGTGTCCGTTGTTGTAATAGATTTCATCCGGTACGAAGTTGTGGCTAATCGGGACATTCCAGGCACTCCTTTCCGCGACGATCTGCCGCCAGAGCACTCCCAGCGGCCCAGCCCAGGAGTAGCCCGTCTTTAACACCTTCTGCTTCTTCTCTCCGACCGTGATTTCTTCAACTACTCCCACCTTTCGCGGAGAGAGTGTGTAAGCATAAAAGTTCGTCACCCCCACCTTCTTGAAGCCTGGTAGAGTGTTCTCCGCCCACTTGGCTGCAGCTTCCGCGCCCGCAGTGTTGAAGCCCCAGAAGAATCGGGCGTTCCATCGGAGTTCCTGTGCCTCTTTCGGCCCTCCACTCGTTCCGCCAAGGATCAACTCTCCCGACCATGCGATATTAAGTGGTAGAAGAATCGCTGATATTAGAATCCTCATAAATCGGTTGCTCATTGTCCGGTATCCTGATGGGTATGACCTAAACCGAAGGGACACATCGTGCAAGAACAAGCATAGACATTCATCCCGATACATTCACGGTGGCAGGTGAGCAATTCATGTCGTGCGAATATTCATTACACCAGATTTCGCCTGGTTCTGTCCCGCAGGATGATATACATCTTCACCGTCGACTCTGAGCATCGTGCATTCACGGCCTGCCCACTCGATTACGGCCCCGCTCTCAATATCCTGACGCACGAAACACCAGTGTCCGCGCGCCTTCACGTCACCGGCTTCAAGCAGATCGTGCTCATGCGCGAAGATAATTGTGTCCTTAAACCGCTCGAATCGGATCTGTACAGCTAATGACGATGGCAGGCTAGCCAGTCGTGTGCAACGCGGCTTCGGCGTGTTCTTCTCCCTTGGGATCATGAGCGACATGAACTTCCCATCATAACCTTGAACCTTAGCAATCAGACGTGGACGGACAAAGGCCGAATAGCGCAGCATTGCCGAAGGACGGATGTACTCCGCAGCGCGCTCGTGAGGGTTGGCAATATAGTCGTACGAACTGAGCGTGGCCTGGTCCTGGGTCAGTTCGACCAGCCTGTGCGGGGACGGGTACTCGCCATCGGGAGGCAGCACAAAGTGTACGTCCAGCTTATTACCGCAACGCCAGCCGGTGATCGTTGCGTAGTTTTTGAACAGCCTGATGGTATTCTCCGGCGATGTGTGAAGCTGCCACCAATACTCGGCCAAGTCGTCATGTTTGTTGATGTCATCTACCACCCACACATAGCCTGGTCCTTCCGTTGGCTTCACCAGGCCAAGACATCGTCGGGCCCAGTAACAGTTGTGTTGATGCGAACTGTCGACTGCCGCGAAATCAACCAGACCCCCGGGTCCGTAATGGGACAGCACGCCGGCGTGCTTCACCGCCTCCCATCTTCCTTCAGTCGTCCGTCCGCTTTTGCCGTCTACCAGCACGACATTGTGACAGTTCTGTTCGTTGTTATAGCGGCCGCAATCGATGGCGAAGTATTCGCCCAGCGCTGAAAGTGTGAAATTCCCACAGCTTGCATGGGCATGTCCCTGGCCGCCCCCTTGGCGCTGCGAACCATCAAAGAGCGCCAGTGTGTCATCATCGTGCCAACCGCTCCGAAACGAGACAATGCCCCGTCGCCGGTCGCAGTAGGCGGTCGGTGGCTTGGTTGCCGAAGGGTGTCGGCTCTTCCCATTGAGTTCCGGCAACACCAGCAAGCTGCGCCAGATCACGGGAACCTCTACTCCGGGGCGCAACATGACCTCACGAGGATAAGTCATCTGCCGCTGGCTGGTGAGAATGCTGTTGTCGTCCTGAGGCAGCGTGCCAAGCAACCATAGCAGCGTGGGGTCGTCGGTACGTTTTGCCAACCGGGCGAGTGCGAATTCACGGCGCCCCAATGACCCGCCGCCGAAATCGCCTGTATTGTTCAGATAGGTGCCCCAGGGCTGGACAAAATGCAGCATTGCCCGGCCGAATCGATTCAGTCCAGGGCATCTTTCGAACAGGTTCACCAGCCCTGCGCGTGAGGCGACTTCCGCGAGAAACACCAGCCAGGCGGCCACGTCGCTGCCGTAACCAATGTCCTCCTCAGGGTAACCGTCACGGTTAATCGCGACATTTGCGCTGGCCTCGAGGGCACGGTTCAGATACGCCTCGTGCTGCCGCACATTCTTCGCGCCTGGATCGCCGGCCACCGCAAGCATGATTACGAGCGGCTGGAGTGTCATGCTGACGGTGACGTTTGCGCCGGCGGCGCGAAAATGGGTCCCGGCGGTCATTTGCAGCAACAGCTCCATTTGCTTGCGTGCCGCGCGCACAAAGTCGCGCCGTTGCTGTTTGTTCAGGTGATCGTGCAGGAGATCGTAGGCCAGCGCCAAATTGCCAGCGCCGACTTGCAACCGTTCTCGCGCGTGAACGATAACGTCCATCACCTGTTTTAGAGCGTCGATCGACCTTGCGTCTTCATCCAGCACACCTACCAATGCGATATCATCTACGCCGGAACAGATGCTGGCCGCGGGGAATGCCAAGTGCCATCGCCTTTGAGGAGCGTGGGAAGGTCGTTACTTGCCAGCACAAGGTCCACGATTGTGTCGACCTTCTGGCGAACTGCGGTCATGATTTTACGGCCGTTGCCGCGTTTTACTGCCTGCCGGATTTCGGCCAAGTCCGTTGGGCCGAGGGCGACCCTGGGATGAATATTGGTGTCATAAAGATCTCGCGCGAAGCCGAAGTCATATCGATCCATTGCAGGTTTGTTATTGGGCATGGGGTGTATTCTGCTGTTTGCTGGAACGCCGAAGCTGGAAGCTCTGAGGAACTGAATTGGTGCGATTGGTACCTCACTGTCACATACCTTGCGTCGCCGGATAGTTACGGAATGCAGTGTTCAGGAAAAAAGCCACAGGCCAAAGCCTGACCGGACACGTGACAGAGTTTCAGGTAAGAAGCGGAGCAGGAGTCCTTGGCTTTCCCTAAAACTGAGACCTTTGAAACTCTAAGATTATTCTTTTGAACTCCCTGAGATTACAGGCTGGAGCAGTCACTTACCAGATTCGTTTTCCTTAGCCTGCCGCTGGTCTCAGAGTTCTTCGACGGAGCAGGATTGGAAGCAGTCTTGCCCCCCCATCGAACTGGCTATAGTTACTGAATGAGACCTCTCTGATCTCCCCGAGCCGCAGGTAGCGCGACGTTGTTTACCGGGTAATGCGAGTTAACCACGATGTTCACGAGATGTATCTCCGCGACCTCTTTCAGCGCAGCGGAGGTGCCCAAACAGACCGTCGTGTCGATCACGGCAGCAGACCAGCCTGACTCACATCTGGATCGCCATATCTTAAGGGTCAGCTTTCTTGAATGGGACTCGCAGCGCCCACCAGGTGAGGTCGCGCATCATTTCCGGCCAGCCGTTCCATCGCCAAAACGGGATCTGCTGTTTCGATGAGGGTCCATTTGATGGCGATCCGGTGGCTTGGGCGAGGATACAAACCACGCGACCTTTGCCATAAGTGCCACCGACGGCAAAGGGATGACCACCGGCCTGGATAAACACTTTTGCCCCCGGCTTGAGACGAACGCGGTGCATGGTGTAAGCGGTCAGACCAGGCGCTTCACCAATCCAGCCGAGCCAGTCAGTGCCAGGTTCCGGTTTAAGTTGCCATCCCCTGGCGCTGTGCAGATAGCCTTCGGCAATCGCAGGTGCGGCGATCACCGGCAATACTTCCTCGATCCATGATCCCTGCAAAGCCCCACGTTCGTATGACTGATGGCCGGCCATGACGACCAAGGCTCCGCCGCGCTGGACATAGGCCAGAATCGCCCGCCGGTAAGCCAAAGGCAGCGCGTCGATTCGAACGTTGCATAAACAGATCAGCGGGTAGTTAAACAGTTCTGCAGGAGACTCTGGCAAACCCATGATCACTGCGGACCGTCCTTTCTTCACCCACTTTGCCGTTATCTCGACTTCTTGTTTCAGCAGGGAAAAGGACTCGCTTAATCGGTACCAATCAAAGCCAATTCCGCCGATGATCAAGCCCTTCAGCCAACTCGTGCCTCCTGGCTGATAGTAGGATGGCGGCACCAGGCTGTCGGACAGCTCATCGATACTGCTTGGGTAAAGCGCGGACAACTGTCTGTCCGCCAGTTTGAACAAAGGAATCACTCGAACAGATTCGATACGCCAGGGCTCGTCCCCGTCCGTGTAGAGTCTCACATTCCACCAGCCGTTATCACGAAGGATGAAATCGCCTTCGTAGACCGCGTAATCACCCAGCGGAGTGTCGGGTTTGCGGTAGATCGGCAGGAGCAACCGAAGCGCTGAGCGTTCGGTATTGACATCCACGAAGCCCAGACGCTTGTCTGGCGGCGCCTCCGTTGTTGCCGCGGCACGAACGCGGAGTCGATAGACGCTCATGCCCGCGGGCAAATGCGGGTTGTAGGGGCCATGACTCATGATGCCCTTCCCCACGCCCGGAGGCGATTCAAGGGCACTCCCGCGCTCGGCCTTCGGATCCGTCACGATGCGTGACCACTTTCCGCCTCGCTGAGTGAAGGTCCGGTCTGACGCAGAAAAGTAGGTCTCAAATGGCGAAGCATCCGACGCGCCATCAACGATGCGCTTTGCCTGGCCTGTCGCCCAGTCCGGGGTAGGCGGAGAGGCGTAGCGGCGAAACTGCACGTTATCGATCCACATGGTGGAAGGTATATCCCGGCCGGCGGTTCCCATGCTCTGATTACTGAGTTGAAAGCCCAGACGTACATACCGCGCCCTGGGCGGGGCTACTTCGATGGCATCGCGGATATCCCAGGGCGAAGGTCCATAGGGATATGCGCTGATTGAAACTGAAAACTTGTTCAACGGACGCTTGTCAGCGTCGAACCAGTACAGGCGGGGATAGGAGCCCACGCCACTATGCTGGGGTTTGCCATCCGTTCGAGTGGTGAAGCCCTCTTGCCTGAAAGACGCAGCAAGAAAATAGGCGTCCCCAGGATCGACTCGTATCAGTTCGGACGCTAGCTGTGTCCATACACCTGACAGCATCGTGGTGACGCGGGCCGAGTAATGCCCTTGCAGCTTTACCTCAGAATCCAGAATTGCGTTGGCGCCCTTCCCTGGGTCCGTGCGGTTAAACTCCCAATGCGCCGGCATCTTCGCGTTCTTCTCGTCCGCTATTTCAAAACCTGGATTGGGCGCGAGGTTAGCTCCTAACCATGGAAGAGCGACCTCCTCGCCGTGGACTGAGCAACTGATCGTGCCCAGCAGCAGACACAGCGCTATCGCCGGGCGTCCCATGCGGTGAGCAGAATTCACAGACAACAGTTCCATATTCGAATCCGATTCAGTCCAGGTAGATCGCATCCGGGTCTTTCCGGAATCGAGAATCGGAACGGTCTCGTAACAGCCACCAGTTCAGTTGACGCAACAGGAATGTCCATTCTTGCCATTCCCAAAATGCGGGATTGCCTTTGGACGGCGTCCCGATCGGCGCTCCGAGGACGCAGGCCACACGCTGACCGTCCTTCTCACTGATCACCAGGAAGGGCAGGTTGCCGACCTGAAGGACTACCTTGCCCCACGGTTTGACCTTCACCTTGTGGACGTACATAACGCGAGGTGAAGCTTCGAAATCCAAATGCTCCAGGAAAGGCGCTGTTTTGAGGTCGGCGACCGGTTCAATGGTCGCATCATCGAGCGCCGCCATCCGGAAAGCGCCATCCTCGAATTCTACCGGCCAGTGCTCGACAAGTTTCGTTCCTGCCAACTCAGACGCGCCATAGGACATGGGCCCGCCAAGCACCAGCATGGAGCCGCGAGCCGTGCAATAGTCCGTAAGCATTTCCAGACCGACTCCGCCGATGGCGGATCGCTTGGCTCCGCCCAGGATGATCAGGTCGTAGCTGAGCAATTTCTCGTAGTCATACGGGAACTCGTTCAGACGTGTCTTGAAGCCCGTTGAATAGCTGACGAAAGAACGTTCCCGGACAGTGTTGCCCTTCTCCCCCCAAAGGCGTGTCATCGCCGCTGCCTGGGCATAACGATACTTGTCGTCCATAAGGCCCTCGATGTACCAGATCTGCTCGCGAGGGATCTGCCGGATCTTCAATTCCTTTGGCTTCTTCAAGGCAAACTTCTGTGGTGGACGTTTGCCAGCGTAAACCGGGCTGGCCATGTCGGTCTGAATATTCTCACCCCATTTGTAGATACCGTTGAAGTACTCCTCGAAGTGGTGCTCATGCGGCCCAGCCACATCGACGCGGATCACCAGCGGATCGGGGCCCACATCGTCAAAACTCAGCGTCTTGTTGGCCGGCTCAATAGCGGGTGACTTAAAGCTGAGCTCACCGACATTCTTGACCTTGTCCAGAGATTTCACGCTGACCAGGTTCACCGAAAGCTTGAGAGGCCCGGGATCGTTTACAGAGCGCACGACCTGGAAAGTAACACTGCCCTTTCCTTTACCGTCTGAAGCCATGGCATATCCCGCTATGTAATTACGATTGGCCGCAACAATGTTGTCCAACCCCACTACAGGCATGAGCAGATTGACGTATTCGACGGAGTTACCAGCCGGCAGATAGGTCATGCGATACATTGGCTCGAGGGTGTGGTTGCCAACGTTCATGTAGGCGACGTCCATCTGGTCGTACTCGGACAGCACGACGAGACCGTTCTTGCGTTTCGTATCGATCAGGGCCATCCAGCCATCGGTAAAATCGCGTATCCAATCTTCCTGGCCCGCGTGGCCCCAATTGGCGCCGCCTTTAACACGAATGCCGCGGGTACTGGGACGAAATGACTTATCAATCATGGTGTCGTACTGCCCGCCGGCGTGGAAAATGTTCTGTTGCCAGTATGCAAACAGCTTGGATTTTTCCGCCGGCGCGGTCAGTTGCACGCGGCATTCCAGAGCGGGAGCCGTGCTGCGGAGGATGAATCGTTTTTCGAGGCGCAAACCCTTCAGTTTTTCATTGGTCACCAGACGCCATCGTCCGGTGACCTCATAGTGCAGCGCGAGAACACATTCGTCAGCCGTCTGTTTCTCGATCTTCGAGGTGTACGCGGCATTCATCATCTCACCCGGAAACGGCTGTGACTGGAAGTGATCGACGCACATACCGTGGGGACGCTTGTCCGGAACGATTTCCGCATCGCCCGCGAGTCTGTCTCGGAATGAAACGATAGCCCCGCCCTGGCCAGGATTGACGAGAAAGCTGAGCCTGCCGTTGGTCATGCGATAAAGGGTCTGGCCCTTCCTGGTTTCCTCTTTCAGCGTCACCTCCGCCCGCAAAGCCATCGTGTGGGCCCACAACACCAGGAGTGCTGTTCCTGCCCATGACTGCATCTGTCCTAACATGTACTTCATGGCTGAGTTTCCATCGATCAGTACTCGAACACCACGGATTTGAAATACAGCAGGCTGGGCACAGTCACCGCCACTTGCCCGCCTTCGGTTTTCAGCGTTAAAGGCAATGCCTGAACCTTTGGCTCCACGCTGGGCGTAAGCGATTCCGAGCAGACAAGCCACGCCTTTCTTGGCATCCTTCCGTCACGGCCGCGGCAGCGCACCTGGATGGCGCCGGTCGGCGGGCGCACCCGCGAAACCGGTTTGGCTTCGGCCTCCATCACCAAAGGACTGTTGACCAGATGCACGATGTCCTGGGAACGTCCAGTCAGGCTTTTGTTGGTAAACACGTAACCCCGCCACCAGACCGTATCGGGCGCCTCTACTGAAATACGATCCTGGTCTTGCGGTTGGAGGCGCAGATCCCAGCCGGAAAAAAGATTGCTGTATCGAAACGCCATCAGCGACATGTCACCAGCCAGTGCCGACTTGTTTTTGTAGAAGCCGCCTGTGTAGTGCCGGCCACCAGCCAACAGGTGGAAGCAGCTCAGGTACAACCAATCAGCACTCTTGGTGCGCGGGTCATGGCCCCGGTGAAACGGCCAGGGATTATAGATTCCGTCCAACTGGCGGATGTGGTCGCCCCACTCGACCATGCGCTTGCTGTAAACGTCCCACGTGTGGAATGGCGAGGTCTTTTGCCAATACACGATGGACAGCTCATCCAACAGCCATCCCCTGCCGCGACACATCTCCGCCAACGTCAACGGCTTCTCCTTGTTTTCTTCAGGCGAGGCAAAGTTGTACCCCCAGGTGAAGTCGGGCAGTTTGCGATTGACCATGCTCTTGATCGCCCGAATTGACTCGGCAGTCGTCTTGTCTGCTACTTTATGGTCAGCGACCTGTCGAGTGCCGTCGATTCGGTAATAGTCCGGCGAAGTCCACATGAACCAGACATCCCACCGCGCGCCCCTGAAACCCATTTCCTTACCCAGCGTGATGATTTGGTCGGCAATCCATCGACGTGCTTTGGGGTGGGTCGCATCAAATGTCGCCAACATGGAACGGTGCTTGTGCTGTTTGAAGCCAAACTCTCGTCGGCGTTGAAGGTGATTCTGCGTGCTCATGTCGTAACTGCCTATCTCGCCGCGTTTGTCGTAGACAAACCAGTCCGGATGCTTGTGGAGTAATTGGTAACCGGCATTCCCCACGGCATGACCGAGGATATAGCTGACGGTGTGGATTCCCGCATCGTTCATGAGCTTGATCTGATCCTTGTACTCACGAACGCTAAGCCACCAGGCCCCCGAATTGCCCAGGTAGGGATCCCCCGGCGGCAGGAAACTCGCCAGGTCACAATAAGCCCAACTGAAGAATTCGTAGCGCCCGATGCGCTCCTCTCGCATTCCGGCAATGATGTTGCGACTTTCCGTGTGGCTGGTGGGGTATACGTACAACAACCCCCTCGACTTGTATTGAGAGTTTTCCATGTCTTTAACGCCAAAATGCAGACTGCGGGCGTCGGTCTCCACGCCATAGTCACCTTCATCAAGATCAAGTTGCCTGCCAACGCTATCCAAAAGAGTGGCGATAAAGGTGTGGCCCGCCTTTGCCGCTCCCGCATTCCAGGACACATCCAGCTCCACTGTCTCACCAGGCTGGCAGGATAGCTTTTGGGACAGCACTTTCCTGCGCAGATCCAGGCCGTACCGCTCCTCAACTGTCACGCGGCCACTGAACTCCGTTTTCATTGGATTAACGACGAACACCTTTGCTCTCACCGGCCCGCGGGGCCGGTAGTTTGTCTTGTCTTTCCACAGCCGGCTGATGTAGGGCGTTCTATTGTTGTGTGTCTCGATGATGACCTTTTCGATCCAAATGACGGCTTTCGAATCTTCAGCGTATTTAGGCCAGGCGCCATAGATGTTCAGCGTGTAAAGGTCGGGCTCAGCCGCTACCTGGTACTCAATGGGAATCTCGCGGTAGCCTCTGTCATTAATCCGCGCGCCGCTGACAATCATGTCGCTGGGGAAGGACTTGCCGCTCTTCTCGTTGGTGAGATGCATGCGCAGACGCAGGTTGTCGTCGATCCGGCGCAGGTTCGTGCCACGGACGGACACCTTCGCCGTACCTCGGCCGGCCAGATTCAGGTGCTTCTGGTTGATAATGTGTGCGTTCGGGATCTTCTCATGCCATACCAGCCGCAGAGCTTTGCCGCCTTCGGCCAGAGGATCGCTGGCCGTGCCCGGCTTAGTCAGATCGGAGCTCACCCCCGCTTTCTGAAAGTCCCACCTCCGGATCAATTCGACCTCCGACCAGGCCGGCGACGTCAGGAGGAATGCCGCCATGTAACACACCGCATGCCCCGGAAACCCAGCCCGCCGTCTTCCGCTTGTCATGGTGACTCCCATTCAGATGAAACTGACCAGAGCGTGCGCTTATACACTGCATGGCACGCTTCGGCCATGGCCATCCGAAAAGAGAACCTGATGAATCTGGTATGGCTGACAATGTGATTCTTCCCCTGTTGTGCGCACTCTTTCTGACTGGATGGATGATTAATGACTGATACAACGAGTTCCATTCTGCGGTCACGAGATCGTAAGATAACTTCGCAGGAATCTATGGTGAAGGAGTTAACTGATGGGTGATATGAGTGAATTCTCGATGACCGTCCGGCTGTTTCTGAAGGCCTACCCCTGGAAGAAGATCGATCCTGTGCCATGGACGCCGCTGAGCAAGCCTCTGGAGGAGTGCCGGCTGGCTCTGGTCTCCAGCGCTGGTTTTGTGCCACCCGGTCAGGAGCCCTTCGCTGATGATGTGACGGGAGGTGACCCCTCTTTTCGGGCAGTCCCCAGCGATGTGGATGTTTCAACGCTCGAGGAATACCACCGCAGTGAGTCTTTCGATCATTCCGGCCTCCTTGGTGATCCCAATCTCGCGTTTCCAATCGATCGTGTTCGGGAGCTTGCTGATAGAGGGAGGATTGGATCGGTAAATCATCGGTACCTCTCCTTTATGGGATCGGTCACGGCACCCAGGCGCTTTATGCGCGAGACAGCTCCCGCCGCGGTTGAGTGGCTCGTGGAGGATGAGGTCGATATAGCGCTGCTCGTACCCGTCTGACCCATGTGTAACCAGGCCGTGGGCCTGGCAGCAGCAGAATTGGAGCGCCGCGGGATAAGTACCGTGACCATCCAACTCCTCCGAGAGGCAGCGGAAAAAGTGCGGCCACCGCGTTCACTCTTCGTTCCCTTCCGGCACGGGTATCCTCTCGACAAGCCCGATGATGCGGACCGCCAGCATGAAATCATCGATGCAGCTCTGCGCCTGCTGGAAGACGATTCGTTAAAGCCTCCAGCCCTGGTTGATTTCGTCGAGTAAACGTTCTGTTCCGAATGGCGCTGACTTGAGCGAGCGTGGCATGGCGTCCCTCCCGTGGATCATTCGGCAAACTTCTTACGGCCAGTAACAGGCGGTGGATCCGTCTGTTGCGGGGGCGGGATTCGGGGGAGTGTCAGGTGCTGGTGCATTAGGCTAACGCAGGTCAGCAATCAACTGGAGCGCCTTGTTCCGCCTCCTCGCTGCAGTGTAGCGCCTTCTTCAAGAGGATGGACTCCGCGCCCACCATCGGACCAAAGCCGACAGTTTTCCGGCCAGATTCGGACATGCCCATAGCCTGGTAGAAGGGAAGCGTGGCCGGGAAGATAGTTCCGAGCCAGAGGTCTTGGTGCCCGGACTGCGCGATGATTTCTGAAGCCGCTGCAAATAGTGAAGTGCCGATGCCTTGACCAAGGTGTGAAGGGTCCACGTACAGTTTGGTGATCTCACTGTCCTTGATCCCGATCACGCCCACGATGTCTGACGCGCCACACGCAACGAGACAATGGTACGCATGGAATTGAGTTTTGATCGCCTCTTCCGATCCGCGCTTCAGGAAGTAGTCGGCAATCTGCGCCGCGCCGAAGCCCGCGCGCTCGGCACCGAACTCAAAGGAGGCGCACTGAAGGCGGCTCACCTGAGGGCAATCCTCCTCGCCCATTTCTCGGATGGTGATGTCTTCCATGTCCTCTCTCTGGGTCGAGAGCCCCGATTCACCGACGGCGCGACAGGCGGTCGCCGGCCACTGTCGAGGATACTCATGCCCAATCTGAACGATTCTTGTGCTCCCCTAGAATTCGTATTTGCCAAAGCGGCCAACCTTCAGCGGCCCCGAGCCAAGTGGAAGGGCGCCTGCGTCTGGCTTGCCGGTCTCTTTGTCTCTCAGGGGATCCGGCCAGTCTTCAGGAATGGGAGTGCCGGCATCGACGGCGGGTGAGTCCTTCGACAACTGGAAATGATTCGGCCTGATGAATTTGGGGTCACCCCCAAGATTTCCTCCAAAGGCAGCTCCTTCCTGGGGCTTCCCGGGCTTGGGCTGTCCACTCAGGATGATGTTGTTGAAGACCTGCCAGGTCTGACCGGGCTTCGTGTGGGACAGGCGGAAAAGGAATACCGGCCTGCCGGCGATGGTGTTGTGGTACCATCGCATCCCCTCCCAGGGCGGGCCTCCGTGATCGGAGACCACCAGCCCTCCGTCGATGATGTTTCGATAAACGTGGACATCCGTACTCAGGCGGCCAGCCCCTCCGTATGCGAACGGTATCAGACAGGCACTGATGACGTTTTGATATATCTCCCGCGGGCCATGCTTGGGTTTATGTAGCCCGTGGAAGCTTGACAGATAAAGCCCATCGTCCTGGAAATTGTGGACATAGTTGTGATGAAACTTCAGTCCGTCGATGTCGCCCACGTAAACGCCGTCGTGGGCATCGGCGAACTCGCTGTTCGAGATCTCCCAGTTGTTGTTGTACGGAAAATAGTAGACGGAGAACTCGGCACCAAAATCTGGAATCAGCAGCGCGTGCGTATTTAACCGGGTGAGATCGCGGCCTTCCTTTCGCCATGGATACTCCCGAAGAGATGTTTCGCCCCGGGTACTCCAGGGAGGTACGCTCCCGAAGATGGCTGAATTGTGGAATCGGAATGGGCCGGTATTCCGCGCCCGCAGTCCATAGGTACCGGCATAGACCACGACGTTGTCGAACTGCACGTCCTGACCGTATTGAATGCTGACCACGTCATGGCCGCCGCCTCGAACGACCAGATCCTGAAACCGAACGTGCTGGGCATGATCGATGAGCAGCGGAACGGAATGAAAGGGCGCGACGATGAGCGGCAGCTTGCGCGGATCCGTCTCCCCGCTGTAGCTCTGATGGTGGTGCAGGGGAGAGGGAAAGTACTTCACGCTGTCAGCGCTCCTCCCCCGGACCAACCCTTCTTTTTTATAGTGTTGGAGGCGAACGTGGATATGGCCGGTGGACCGGTCGTACCAGAGGCCGGGGCCGACATAACGTTCACCCCTCAGATCTTCGGCATAGTAGTAGATCTGCAGACCGATCATGGAGTCTCCAAAACGGCCGTGCACATTTCTCAGATTTCGAAATGGCTTCCGGGAACGGTACTCTCCCGGCGCCCCTCCAGGGAGAGGCTCCCAGGCTTGCGATGGGCTCTCGAAGAATGACCGGAAACTGCCATCGATAACGGCCAATTCTCCCGGTGCAGACCGAATCGTGATCTTTTTGTCCCCGGCGCCTGCGGCGCTGCAATAGACGTGCTCGTAATACACGCCCCCGTTCAGATATAGGGTGTCACCTGCCTGGATCCGGGTAAGCGCATGATTGATGGTTTTCCAGGGCAGTTCTTTGCTGCCGGAATTCTCATCCTTCCCTTCGACCGCATGGACGTAATAGGCTGGTCCTTTCGCCGCCGGCCGGTTGAAGGGTTGCGGCAATTTCCTGAGAGGCGGATGAGAAAGGAATTTGACGGGCTCACCGCCCAACGGTGCGCCGCAACAGAAAATCAGGATCCCTGTCAGCCATATGGTTTTCATTTTGAAGTCCTCTTGTGAGGTGGAAATTCAGTTTTGATGCGGGAGACATGAATCACGTTGGCCGGATGACTGATATCCACCACCTCGATGTATCCTTTGTCACCGAGATATGCGAGGTCATCATCGATAACGATCGCCCTCGTGAACATGTTGTCGAACACTGTCCTATCCGGGTCGGACTTTCGTCGCACGTGATACTCG
>Ga0187827_10002642_pt1 | contig 24175 bp, 23 predicted proteins | sample ETNtaG_39_FD_167969 | JGI IMG/M metagenome (GOLD analysis project Ga0187827, IMG submission 167969) | Marine microbial and viral communities from oxygen minimum zone, Eastern Pacific Ocean - ETNP2014_SV_150_PacBio MetaG (Illumina Assembly) | ecosystem: Environmental > Aquatic > Marine > Hypoxic... | reverse complement strand
AGACAGAAGTAATCCTGCCCTACGACCAGTATATGCACAGGTTTCCGGCATACTTTCAGCAGGGGAATATGGAGAGTAATGGAAAGTCCGTGGACAGGAGTGGAAGCAGAGTTGACTATCAGACCGGCCCAATTATCTGGGGAGAACCCGGAACAAATGGCCAGCACGCCTTTTATCAATTAATCCATCAGGGGACAAAAATAATACCGGCAGACTTCCTTGCGCCCGCAATAAGCCATAACCGGATTGGCGAACATCATAACATTCTATTATCAAACTTTTTTGCGCAGACGGAGGCCCTCCTGAACGGAAAGACAAAGGAAGAGGCTATCGAAGAGTTGAAAAGAGATGGCAGGAGTGATGAAGAAATCCGGAAACTCTATCCCCACAAAGTCTTTGAGGGCAACAGACCAACAAATTCAATCCTTTTCAATAAGCTTACCCCAAGGGCTTTAGGCAGTTTAATAGTTATGTATGAGCACAAGATCTTTGTCCAGGGAGTGATCTGGAACATCTTCAGTTTTGATCAATGGGGAGTTGAGCTTGGCAAACAACTTGCAAAGAAAATACTGCCTGAGTTAGGAGACGATAAACAGGTTGATTCCCACGACTCTTCTACAAACGGATTAATAAATACCTTCAAAGAGATGAGAAGGTCTTCGGAGTAATGTTTAGATTGTCTCTATTCCACAGGCCATGGAGTACCATTCTTCTCTTCCGTAAAATAGCAGAACAGATTCCATGTATATTCCTTATTGGATAAGGGACAGCGCAGAGTGACCTTGCGTTCATTGATATCTGCAACCTCCCAATCGCCACCACGTGTCGAACCATCAATTCTTATCTTTTGACCCACCTGAAACGGGTATGGTTTGAAAATTGTCACCTTGTGTTTTTGCACTAAGCCCTCCTTTGTGCTCTCCGTGTTTTGTGCATTTTATTATAAATCAATCAAATTTAGTAGTGTCAATTAAATCTTGTATTCTATGGGCATGGTCTTTGTCAAATCCGACCAGGTTATCAAAAATTTTTATTGCTTTCTCGTCTGCTTTGTCTGAAACCGTCTGTTGAAAAAAAAATTCGAGAGATGCCTGCTCCAACTCTAGGGCATAAGTGTACGCCTCCTTCTTACCGGGCATCTTCTCTTTGCATTCTGCTATTTTTTCATCCAGCTTAGCATTTGTCGCCTTTAACTCTTTTATATCCAGGTCTAGTATAGCATCAGGGAACAGGTGTTGTTTCAAAAGCGATTCAAGTCCGTTTTCCAGGATTTTAGCATGACGTTCCTCTTCTTCACTGAGCATTTGCCAGAAGAGCTGATCATCTTTAAAATGAGCTGCGCACAACCTATAAAAGGAACCAATGTTTCTCTCCACTCTGATCGCTTCGTTAAAAAGTGGTGTATACTGATTTTCCATAAACAATCTCCTTAATGATTTCTAGCTAGCGGGAATTTCATCAATCTTAGCGGCAAGAATGAAGTCGCTTTCTGTCAGGCCGTTAATCTTGTGGGTACACATTGTTATAGTAACTTTTCCCCAGGTCAGAAAGATATCAGGATGGTGCCCCTGCTCTTCTGCAATATCTCCCACCTTGTTTACAAATGCAAGCGCCTTTACAAAATTTGGAAATTTATACGTCTTGGAAATGTGATGTTCCTCGATCACATCCCATCCATCTACCTGTTCTTCAAGTTGTTCCAGCTCGTCGCCACTTAAGGGTGGCACTCCACCCTTACAAGGTACGCATTCTTTTTTGGATAATGTCATTCTTACTCCTTTCGTAAAAAACCGGTCCTACTGCTGATCCATTAGCTTTGACCAGGTTATGCCTAAATATTCATGAATAGCCAGTTGTGCTTTGCGAAGATTACCTGTCCTTGGGAAAAAAGAATGAGGACTTAATCCTTGTCTTTCACTAACGCGATGACCGATTGGAGATGGAATGGGGTTCATGCCAAGTTTTTTAAACATAGCCATCGACCTGGGCATATGGAAAGCGGCAGTTACTAATACAAATGGTTCTCTTCCAATTGCAGACTTGATAAATTTAGCCTGGTCTTTTGTATCTTTTGATTTGGTTTCAAGTATTATATCGTTTTCAGGTATCCCGATTTCCATTGCAACACGTGCCATTGTGTCCGCCTCAGGAACCGGATCAAAAACGCTGCCTCCTGATAAAAGAAGTTTTGCTTCAGGATATTTTCTATAGACTCGAATTCCTTCTATCAGCCGCTCCAGCGAACTTCTACCTATCTGGCTTATCAGTGGTAATTCAGGATCTGAGGAGTGTCCCCCTCCGAGAACTACAACATATTTTATTGCGAACTCATCTTCTATTTTTGATACCGATGAGGAACCTTTCATTTCAAACGACTCGTATTTCCTTTCAAGTGGCCGGAGAAGTTTATTTGCAATAATGCTGCAGCTGAACAATGTTAATATAATCACACCAACCGATACCAGTATCTTTCCCGTTTTCTGTTTAGTCGTGAACCATAGCAGGTATAAGCCTAAAAAAGAAATCCAAAGGCTTAAAGGAAGGGGATATAGGAAACCTGAAATAATCTTCTTGAGAATAAACATTTATATAAAATCTGTATTATCTTATTAACTAGCTTGCTTATTAGCCTGAACCGCCAATCAAAATCATACTAATGCCAACTATAGATAAAATCAATATTTATTTCCATCATATACCTGCCAAATGCATGGGTTACAACTTGACATTATATGAAGGCAGGTGTATTTTAAGAATCCTATGAATCAAAAACCTATTCCAAAGGAATTTTATAAAGACAAGAAAGTAACCGTGATGGGATTGGGATTATTTGGCGGAGGTGTTGGTGCAGCCAAATTCCTTGTTTCTCAGGGTGCAGACGTAATGGTTACAGACCTGAAAAGTGCTGAGGAATTATCAGCATCTCTTAAGCTCTTAAACGGCCTGCCTGTTAAGTTTCGGCTTGGAGAACACTCAGAAGAAGATTTTGCGGATGCGGATATGCTGATTGTCAACCCCGCTGTGCCCAATGATTCCAGTTTTTTACAGATTGCGTGTGACAATAATGTGCAGATCGATTCAGAACTGAACATTTTCTTCAGGCTTGTCCCTTCACCAGTAATAGGGATTACCGGCAGCAATGGTAAATCGACAACCACATCTTTATTAGGAGAGATGCTGAAGGAAGCAGGGATTAAAACATGGGTTGGCGGAAACATAGGCGTTTCATTACTGGAACATCTTGATGAAATAAGGCCAGATGATGTAATTGTCCTTGAGATATCAAGTTTTCAGCTTGAACTCCTCTCCAGGATAGAGATGAGTCCGCACATAAGTATAGTAACAAATATAGCTCCAAATCACCTTGACAGACACAAAACCATAGAAAATTATATAAACTCGAAAAAAACAATTATTCATTATCAAACAGAGGATGATTACACAATACTGAATTATGACGATCCGACATTGAGAGAATGGGAAGGTGAATGCAAAAGCCATATTCTATGGTTCAGCGCCACAAAAGAACTGGAACATGGCGCTTTCCTGAAAGATAATGAAATTATTATTAATCATAATTCTAAAAGAAACGTTATCCCCTGCCCAGCACAAACTAACATAAAGGGCATTCATAATAGGCAAAACATAATGGCCGCATCATATGCGGCAATCGCAATGCATGCAGACGTCAAGTCTATTAAAAATGCGATTGCAGGATTTACCGGGTTGGAACACCGATTGGAGTATGTAAACATTATCAATGAAGTACAATATTACAATGATTCAAAGGCAACAACACCGGAAGCTGCAATTGCCGGAATAAAGGCTTTTGATAGCCCGACAATATTGATTGCTGGAGGGTATAATAAAAAAGTAAGCCTCAGTCAGTTTGCACGAGAATGTACAAAAAATACAAAATACGTTATCCTTGTTGGAGAGACTGCCAATAACATACAGGAACTTATTCAAAGCGTTAAAGATGAAAAAGCCGAACCGGAGGTTTATGTGGCAACATCTCTTGATGAGTCTGTGAGAAAGGCGTACGAGATTGCCGAATCCGGCGATGTCGTTTTATTATCACCGGCATGTGCAAGTTATGGTATGTTTACAAACTATGAAAAGAGAGGAAAAAGATTTAAAGAACTAGTTCATCATTTGGAAGAATAAAACTCAAACACGAAAGTCCAGGTAAAATTACAAATTATGACAGAAATAACTGACAAAAGTTTACTTAAAGAAACTGCCATAGGTATCGTAAAGCGTCTCAGAGAAAGGGGCTTCAGTGCGCTGTTTGCAGGTGGTTGTGTTCGGGATATGCTGATGGGCAATGTTCCTGAAGACTATGACATTGCAACAGACGCCCGTCCCGATGATATTATAAATATTTTTGAGAGGACGGTTCCTGTGGGCATTCACTATGGGGTTGTCCTGGTTATAGAAAATGGTTTCGAGTTCGAGGTTGCTACTTTCAGGTCAGACGGCACATACACTGATGGCCGTCACCCTGATACAGTAACATTCTGTGATGCCAAGGGTGATGCATTAAGGCGTGACTTTACCATAAATGGAATGTTTTACGATCCGGTTGATGATAAGCATTTTGATTATGTCGGAGGCAGGGAGGATCTAAAAGCCTGTCTGGTTCGGGCCATTGGTGACCCTTCTGAAAGATTTAATGAAGACAGGTTACGAATGATAAGGGCAGTCCGTTTTGCATGCAGGTTTGACTATAAGATTGAAGACCAGACTGCAGATGCCATAAAAAGACTTTATGATAAGATATTAACCGTAAGTATGGAAAGAACCAGAGATGAACTCCGAAAGATATTGACAGGCCCAAGCCCGCATACCGGTATCAAAATGATGGACGATCTAAACCTCTTGAATGAGATCCTTCCGGAAGTAGCGGCAATGAAGGGTGTAAGGCAACCTGAAAACTACCATCCGGAAGGCGACGTATTTACGCATACCCTGCTCACATTATCAGAATTGGCTGCCAGCCAAAATCCAGCTGATAGTTGGGAACTGGCAATGGCCGTACTCCTCCATGATATAGGCAAGCCCGTAACCTTTGAAGTTGCAGACCGCATAAGGTTCAACAACCATGATAATATTGGCGCCGAGATGTCTGAAAGAATCTGCGAGCGGTTAAAGATGTCGAATGCAGAGAAGGAACGTATAACATGGCTGGTAAAGATGCATCTCTATCTGAGACATGCACAGCAGATGAGGATAAGCAAGTTGAAGAGGCTTTTTGCCCATGAAGGTTATTCTGAACTTGCAGAGCTTTATAAAGTAGATTCACTTGCCAGCACAGGGGATCTGGAAGATTACAACTTTTGCCAGAATATGTTTGAGGAATTGCAAGAGGAGGAGATAAAACCAGAACCCCTCATCACTGGTAATGATTTAATAGCTTTGGGACTAAAACCAGGCCCAATCTTCTCAAAAATCCTGGATGCTATAAAAGACGATCAATTGGAACAAAGGATTACGACAAAAGAAGAGGCATTAGAAAGAGCAAAGGAACTTGTAAAAACTTAAATAAACTTATACCCCTTAGTCCATTAAGGAAGCACAACGCATAGAACAGAAAGGTAGAAAAACAGTGAAGGTCATAATAAAAGATTTAAAAAGAGAATATGATGGGTTTTTTAAGGTTGACAAGGCCGTCCTTCAACACGAAAAATTTGATGGTTCGATAAGCAGGGAGATTGGCAGGTTAAATTTCGACAGAGGAAATACTGTAGCCGTTATCCTCTATAATAAAACTAATAAATCAGTTGTTCTGGTCAGGCAATTTCGCTATCCGGCATATGTAGACGATGGCCCCGGATGGCTGATAGAATGTGTTGCAGGGATAAAAGACAACGATAAAGTTACTGTAGCAAAGAAAGAGGTACTGGAAGAGACCGGCTATAAGATCGACGAGCTGAAATATCTAACGCAATTCTACCCGAGTCCCGGAGGGTGCTCTGAAAGAATATCCATATACCTTGCTTACGTTGAATCAGAGGGTGAGACAAAAGAAGAGAAATACTTTGGCATAGGAAACGAAGATATTCAGGTTATAGAGATACCTCTTAACAAGACATTTGAAATGATTAAGAATGGCGAAATCTGTGATGGAAAAACCATAATCAGCCTTTTCTGCCTTCGTGATGAATTAGAAAAAAGCTAAAGGCATCACAAGCAATCTTTCGCGTTTGACAGTAATAAAGAATATTAGAATGAAGAATAAGACTGTATTCGTTGACATAGATACTCAATTTGATTTTATGAATCCCAATGGTGCTCTTTATGTTCCGGATGCTGAAAATATAATCGATAACATAAAAAGACTCTTTGACTATGCAAAAAAATATAAGATTAAAATACTATCTTCTACAGACGCACACCAGGTTGATGATCCGGAGTTTAAACTCTTCCCCTCCCATTGCATAAAAGACACCCCCGGGAATCAGAAAATAGAAGCCAGCACATGTAAAGATAATATCATCATTGAAAATATAGAACAGGATATTACTGAATCCATGTTGGATCACGAACAGATAATCGTTGAAAGCCAGACATTTGATATCTTCGAAAGTATCAACACAGACGAAATCGTGAAAAAACTGGATGCACATAATTACGTAGTATTTGGAGTTGCAGCAGATTATTGTGTAAAGGAAGCGGTTCTCGGGCTTTTAAAATATGGTTACAATGTTTCCCTGGTTACGGATGCAACAAAAGCAATTACAAAAGAAGGAAAAGAAGAAGCCCTTAAGGAAATGAAAGACGCCGGTGCTGTTTTTACAACCACAGAGGATGTCATAGCAAAGTAAACTCCAAAAGAAGGAATTGCAGCTTAATATATTCTCAGCGCCACTGTCGTATAATTTAGAATGTTGAAAAGGTTTGTAATATATTCAGTCTTAATTATATTATTCATAATGATTTTCCCAAAATTCATAGAAAAAGGATTAATTTTCCACCCTGACAAAAGTAACGACACTGCAACGCCTGATATTCACGGCATTGAGTATGATGACGTTATATTTCAGACTGAAGACGGACTGAACCTGAACGGCTGGTTCGTCCCGGGAAAAAAAACTTCACCCGATACTGACCTGCATACACTCCTATGGTTTCACGGTAATGCAGGCAACATTAACCGCAGGCTCGATAACATAAAGATGATATATGAAAGAGTGCCGGTAAATGTCTTTATCATTGACTATCGTCAATACGGCAGGAGTGAAGGCAAGGTATCAGAACAGGGTACATATCTCGATGCCAGGGCAGCCCTTGCGTATCTGCATTCACGAAAAGAGATAAACCGGGAAAAGATCATCTTCTTTGGCCGTTCCCTTGGCAGTGCAGTAGCCGTTGAACTTGCCTTAAATGAGAAATGCCGTGCCCTGATTCTTGAAACTCCCTTCACGTCTATACTGGAGATGGGGAAAAAGCTTTATCCATTCCTGCCTGTCAGTCTTTTATTAAAGACAAAATACGACTCTCTTGCAAAGATAAGAAACATAAAAGTACCAATCCTCGTCATGCATGGAGACAAAGATGCGCTTGTGCCGTTTGAACACGGGAAAAGATTGTATGATATGGCCAATGAACCCAAGGAGTTTTACACTATCCCCGGTGCAGGGCATAACGACACGCATATTGTGGGTGGGGATGAATATTTCGATGTGATCAAAGAATTTGTAAATAAGTTGTAAAAGCAGCCTGGCCTCTTTTACTTTAGTAATTTCTTTATAACCTGCATTGCAAGCATGAGTATGCGGCCGTCATAGTTCTTAATCATTCCTATCACACCGTCATCGCCACCTTTGTCCCCGACTATCTTCTCCAGCCCGTTCTTTATATCGTCATCGGATTCTTTACTCTTTATCTGGTCCAGCACGTTACACACATCTGGCATATCTGAGTCCTCCAGGGAGTCCCTCAGCTTTGATATCAGTATCTGTATATTATCATCTGCGACTGTACCCATTCGCTTGGCAAGATTCCTGTCTACCAGTTTTCTATGGATCATCTCATCTACTTCCTCAAGTTTATCAAAGTGAATCCCCGCCTCTTTCTCCCATGATTCAAGTTGTTCGATTGATAAAGCCATTACTTTTTCTCCTTTTTATATTTTATGAATGCATCAGGTAAGCAATCAATTATATCGGAAGCTATCATTGATAACTCTCCCTTCTTCTTTGCTGCAATGTCTCCTGCCAGACCGTGGATGTATACACCAAGCTGTGAGGCATCAAATACACCAAGCCCCTGACCGATTAATGATACAATAATCCCTGTCAGGACGTCACCGACACCAGCCGTTGCCATTCCGGTATTACCCGTGCGGTTTACGTATACTTTTTTATAATCAGCAACAATAGTTTTATCGCCCTTTAATACAAGAACGAGTTTCTTTTCTCCTTTTAACTTCTTTTGAATTGATTGAACAAACTGCGTTGCCGTGTTAAGTCTCTCTTTTTGCACGTCCTTTGCTGAGCAAAGACCTGCTAAGCGTGACATCTCTCCGGGGTGAGGTGTTAATACTACGTTCTGTTTTATCTTGTGCAACACATCCACATTATTCGCTAACGCATTAAGCCCGTCGGCATCAATTACCATGGTGCGGTCCATGTTCTTTATTAACCAGAGGATGAGTCCTCTTGTCTCCGGATGTTGAGAAAGGCCGGGGCCCAATGCTACAACATCGTGTGATTCACACAACTTCAAAATTTCCTTCCGACCATTGTTAGACAACGTAGATGCCTCTGTTTCCGGCAGGGGATATGTCATCACGCAGGTCAGTTTAGTTTCCATTACAGGATTCAGGCTTTCGGGTATACCCAATGTAACTATACCTGATCCGCTTCTCAACGCAGCTTTGGAACAAAGGTATGCGGCGCCTGTCATGCCGGGAGAACCGGCAAGAACTAACACACGTCCATAGCTGCCCTTGTGAGTATTCTTTTTCCTGGGAGTTAATTCAGGTAGTTTTTTTACTTGAACCATAAGTCTAGACTATTTGTATTATTTAACATTGTTTATCAGAGATGCAACATAAGCAGCCCCGAAACCATTGTCTATATTTACAACGGTAACATTTGCAGCACAACTGTTTAACATTGCCAGGAGAGGAGTAATGCCTCCAAAACTGGCGCCATATCCAACACTTGTCGGCACACCTATAACAGGACAAGCCACCATTCCTCCCACCACACTGGCAAGCGCTCCTTCCATGCCTGCAATAACTATAATAACCCTGGCTGCAGAAATGTCTTTTTTATTTCTAAGCAGGCGATGTATACCGGCAACTCCAACATCACAAAGCACCTTTACATTGTTTCCCATTATTTCCGCAGTCTCTTTTGCTTCCTCAGCAACAGGAATGTCCGAGGTACCTGCAGTTACAATTAATATCAGACCCTTCTTCTTTTTTGGGCGGGAGTTCTTAATAACTATCGTTCCGGCCACATCGTTATATCTGGCCTTTTTGAATTTCTGAGAAACACATTTATATATCTCCTCATTCGCACGGGTTGCCAATAAATCGGCCCCGTGCTTAATTATCTGGGTAGCAATCTTAAGAACCTGCTCCGGCGTCTTACCTGCGCAGAATATCACCTCAGGAAACCCGCAGCGTATAGTCCGATGAGTATCAACCTTGGCAAATTCCAGGTCTTTGTAAGGCATGTCCTTAAAACTATGCAAGGCTTTCTCTATTGTAAGTTCGCCTTTTTTTACTTTTGTTAAAAGTTTCTTGATAGAATTATCGTCCATTGTTAGTACCTTAATATGCAGGAGGTCTGTAGCGGAGGCCTTCCTGCCCGAAAGACTTGGCAGGTGGGCAGGCCTCCATACCACTGGCCATGGAAACCTAAAGGTTTCCGCTACATTTTATCATTATAAAAAGAAAATTTCTAAACAATCAGTTTACGGCATTGCCTCAACCTCAAGTCCCGAAAATGCTTCTTCATCATACTTATGATATGCCAGTCCTGCTACCATAGCCGCGTTGTCCATACACAATTTCTTTGAAGGATAATAGAGTGGTATATCCCGTTGCTTTGCAGCATCTGCAAGCCTTTGCCTTAACCTGGAATTGCAGGCAACACCACCACCCAAAATTATACTTCTGGCAGAAAATTTAGTTGCGGCAAAAATCGTTTTGTTTACCAGGACATCAACAACTGCCTCCTGAAAACTTGCCGCAAGGTCTGCAATCTCCCGGTCCTTTAATTCAGGCATTTCACCGGTATTCTTTGAATCCTGACCCAGGCAGTGATACAAGACTGCCGTTTTAACTCCACTAAAACTAAAGTCAAGAGAGTCTTTTTTCAAATAAGACCGGGGAAACAAGATTGCTTTCCCGTTACCTTTCTTTGAAATAGTATCAATCTCCGGTCCGGCTGGATAGCCTAAACCTAAAATCTTACCAACTTTATCAAACGCCTCCCCTGCCGCATCATCAATAGTCCCTCCCACCTGTGTATGCCTTGTTTCACTTTGTGTCAGGAATAATGAGGTGTGTCCACCCGATACCACAAGGCTGATTGCCGGATAATCAATATCTTCATGTTCAATTTTACTTGCGTAAATATGTGCATGTAAATGATTGATAGTTATAAGCGGAATTCCCAATAACCAGCTCAACGTCTTGGCAGTCGTAAGCCCGATTAATAACGCACCTATAAGACCCGGTGTGTTTGCCACCGAGATTGCGTCTATATCACTTAGCTTAATATTAGCCTCTGTAACAGCTTTGTCAATCACTGTTATAATAGTATCTGTGTGTGCACGACAAGCTATTTCGGGAACTACACCTCCAAATCTTGAGTGGAGTTCTTGTTGAGATGCTACTATGTTTGAATGGACTTTTATACCGTCTTCTACTACAGAAGCAGACGTTTCATCACAAGACGTTTCAATACCCAGGATTATCATATCACATTTGAAGAATTTCTTTAACGGAGTTTATTGGGAATGGATAAAAATTCCAGGATTGTATCTGTTTTTCGCAGGCCTAATCAGATCCTGTTGTTTTGGCATAAACCCTTATGCCTTTCAATACGTCAATCGCCCTGGAAAGTTGTACATCAACAAATTTCCCTTCATCATCATTCTCTTCGACATCCTTGGAAGGCTCTTTTTGGTCTTTCGTACGTATGTCTATAGCATTAGATATGGTCATGTTTTTATGCAGTTCTCTTATTTCCTTACTTGTAAGGTCCACCTTAATATCCGGTTCAATACCTACTCCATCAATCAGGGTGCCGGATGGTGTGTAGTATTTGGCTGTTGTCAGTTTCAAGGCAGTATTTTTATTTTCTATTGGTATCAAACTCTGGACAGAACCCTTTCCAAAGGTTTTAGTCCCCAGCAATAAGCCGCGGTTGTGATCTTTGACGGCACCTGCAACAATTTCAGAGGCACTGGCACTGCCATTATTAACTAGTATTATCAATGGGAAATCTTTATATGTCCCTGATCTATGCGCCTTATATTCATGTTCCTGTGACTTGTGCCTGCCTTTTGTAGAAACGATGACACCTTTTTTAATAAACTTGTCCGACATATCTACTGCAATATTCAAGAGGCCTCCCGGATTAAATCGTAGATCCAGGACAAGAGCCTCCATCCCCTGTTTTTCTAATTCCTCAATTGAAGCATCCAGGTCAGTTATTGTATTGTCCTGAAAACCGGTAACTGCAACATAACCAATCTTACTATCTTTATCAACGATTCTTGTGCCACGCGTACTTTTAATCTGAATTTTTGCCCGTTCAATAGTTATGTCAACCGGCTCTCTTTCTCCCTCATGCAACACTGTTAATGTAACCTTAGTATGGGGTTCGCCACGAAGTATTTCAATAGCCTCGCGAATTGTTACATTTTTTGTCGATTTCCCATCGATCTTGATTATTTTATCCCCAATAAATACCCCCGCCCGAAAGGCCGGTGAATCAACAATTGGTGTGAGAACAGTCAAAATATCGTCCTTTATAACGACTTCAATACCCAACCCTTCAAATACGCCTCCTGTTTCAATCCTCAACTCTTCAAGATGTTCTGAGTCAATGAACTGGCTATATGGGTCCAGGCTGCCAAGCATACCTTTGTATCCACTCTTAAGCAGCGCCCTGAGTTCAACTTCATCAACGTATTTATTCTGTATTTCCTTTATTACGGTTATGAACTCTTCAAAATCCTGATAATAAACATCCGGACCTGTTTCTTTCTCTGTTTGCGCATGCAGTCCACATTGAGTTAAAGAGAAAAAAATAATTACTATCCAGATAAAATTAAACCAACTCCTTGTTGCTAACACTGAAACTTCTCCTTCATTTTAGTTAATGTGGTGGGCAGAGCCGGAATCGAACCGGCGACACCGGGATTTTCAATCCCGTGCTCTACCAACTGAGCTATCTGCCCTGGAATATCATGCAGTGGTAATTATTCATGAATAGCCCTTACTCTGTTAAGACCTTTTTAGAATGCCTATTCGTGAACCTCATTTTGTCACGCTCCAGCTGCCGTTTCAATTCATCAGCATTTTCAAACTTAATTTCTTCCCTCAATTTATAAAGAAACTGTACTTCCAGATCCTTTCCGTAAATCGATTTATTAAAATCAATTATGTGAACCTCGACCAGAGGCTCGTTATCATCAGTATCTTTCTCGAACGTAGGACAAGTCCCTATATTGGTTATAGCGTTGTATTCCCTGCCATCCAGAAATGCCTTAGTAGCATAGACCCCGGAAGGAGGTTTTATCTCATGGTGAAGATTAAGGTTGGCAGTGGGAAATCCTAACTCCATACCGCGGCCAACACCCTTGACTACCGTACCGAGTACAGAAACACGCCTCCCCAGCATTTCTTTCGCTTTCTGTAAATCCCCTTGAATAATTTCTTTTCGTATGGCTGTACTACTTGTTATTTCGCCTTCAATCTCTGCAGGTTCACATACAACCACTTCGAACCCATATTTCTCTGCAAAATTACAGACCATTGATGCGTCGCCCCTTCTATCCTTGCCAAATGAACAGTTAAATCCGAGCACGACTACTTTGGCCCCGAGCCATTCATGAATTACCTTGGCTATAAAATCCTCGGCAGTGATTTCTGCAATCTTTTTATCAAACTCCAACACAACTGTAACATCAACGCCCAGTTGTTCAAACAAGACCAGCCTGTGTTCGAGGGATGTAATGCAGGTCTGTTGTGTCTGTGAAAGAAAACTTTTTGGATGGCGATCAAAGGTCAGGATTATCGATTCTCCGTTTTCCTTGTTCGCCAGATCTATAGTTTTCTGAATAACCTCTTGATGGCCTGAATGTACTCCATCAAACACCCCTAATGTGACAACAGGCCAGTTAAGTTTTCTCTCTATCTTTTTATTAATACCAAGAACTGTATCCAAGTTTTTATCCTCTCAGCCTTTTCTTTTTCCTAATTGAGCCGTTTTGGCTATCCAGGTTTCCCATTCTGTTATAAATGTCAATTGCTTTTCCCTTAGATACTGTTCCATTATTGAATCTTCTTCCTCTTCAAATTTTCCCGGATCAACCTTCTTTCTGTCTACCAACATTACCACATAACATCTTTGTATACCTTTATCTTCTACTGCAATGGCTGACTCTCCAACTTTCAGACCAAAGACAGTTTCAGCAATTTTAGCTCTTTCCTGCCCCAATACCTCTACATCATCACCTTCACTGATAATTCCCGGCCTGGTGATATATTTTGTTTCTGTTATATCTATTTTACCTGCTTCATCTTTAATAGATTTTATACCTTCCTCAAAGGACGTCTGGTTAATCTTCTCAAGGCATTTCTCAGCAAGCTTCTCTGCTTCTGCAAATCCCTTTGCATAACTCAGATCCCTGGCAACTCTCTCACGAATTTCTTCATAAGGCGGTGTACGCGGTTCAACTTTCTCTATCACCCGATAAATAAGCTTACCTTCCACAGAACTAAGGGGCGGAGAAGGATCATTTATGTCCCGATCAAATACCTGCTGGGGAAATTCCGGAAGATCTATCATCACTTCGATTAACTCATCTTTTGCAAAATAGTTTGTTCCATTCTTCCGGTTTGTTGGGATAACATACATCAGATCATGTTTCTCCGCAAGATCAGGAAAGCTGATAAACTCCTCCTTGTCAATCATTTCGTATATTTCTTCATCCGCATCAGCAATCTGTTTGTTAATCGTGGCTTCATACTCTTTTAATAATATATTATTTTTAATTTGTTCCTTCACTTCCTTAAATGGCTTGAATTTTATTACAGAAGCCTCCTCTGAATCTTCTTCTTCGTCTTCCGTTCTGAACATAAGGTCTTTTTTCTCTTCGTAATAATTACGCATTGCTTCATCAGTAATAGTAGCATTAATCTCTCTTTCTACTGCGGCATTCTTTGTTATCACATATTCTATTTTAACCTTCTCAGGTTCTTTATAACCCCATCTTCCCTCTTCAACACTCGGGAAGGCCTCACTGTGCTTATCGTAAAAAGATCTGATTTCGTCTTCCTCAACCTTAACATTACTGGCAAAATCTCTGGCGTTAAGGGCTGCATATTTTATTTTTACTTTTTCATTTTCCTTGGTGTATCTCTGTAATGCCTCGTCTCTGGTAATCTTTACTGAATTTTTTAAAAGGTATAGAAGTTTTCTGCTTAAAAGATATTCCTCAATAGTCTTTTCAAACTGATGCTCCGTCAAATGGAATGCTGATCCGAGCATACGTCTGAAAGCTTCTTTGTCTTCAAAGATACGCGGGTCAACAGGAAAGAAATTCCGCACCTCCTGCGCAAGTTCTTCTTTAGTTACGAAAATACCCATTTTCTCAGCCTGGATAAAAAGCGCCATCTGACCCCATACCATTTTAGCGACAGGCTCTTCTGAATCTCTGAAAAAGATCCTCGCCCATCTGGTCGCAGTATCACTAAACTGTTCCTGTGTGACTTCTATACCATGGATTTCTCCGATAGCAGGTTTTGGTACCAGATATTCTGCTGCCGGACCAATTCCCCATATTACCATCAAGAATACAACTAAAGTACCTAAGAGTTTTTTCTGATTTCTTCTAAACCAACCTGTCGCTGCCATATATACCTCACATTAAGTTATTCCAAACGTTAAACTAAGCACAGGAAACTCTTTATTACAATGAATTCCCCGGATTCTTGTACAAATGCGAATTTTTAATTATATAAAGCATCGTTATAACTATCAACAGCTTTTTGTAATAATTTAATGCTTTAATTTATTTGGAAGAATATAGTTAAATGTGCTAAGCTTGCAAACAATCTACAATATTAAATATTCCCTGCCCGATAGCCTGTTAGGCGGGAATCCTTAGAAGGGAGTTAGAAATTGGTTAAGACAAACAAAGATAAATTAGTAATGCAATCAGTAGTAGGACAAATATCAAGCCCCACTTTTGCAAGTACACCTTATGTCATCAGCGCTGACGGCAAACCACTTGTTCTTCCGAGTGTTGGCGGGATTACTTATAACGTCAGGGTTGGAGACCCTGCAATCGGCTGGGCTGCCGATCATGTGGAACCTGGAGTCAGCATGACTAATACAGAAAAGTCCATCGGAAGCTGGTCGCCAAATGCGGGACTTAACACGCTGGCATGTGCAGGGAATGAAGTAAAAGTTGTCTCAGGAGAAGCCAAGGGGGCAAAAGGTTATGTAATTGGAAAACACGGCGGTATCGAACATGTGATAGTCGACTTCCCTCCAAAAACCCTTGAAAAAATGGTGGTAGGAGACAAGATGCAGATAAAGGCGTATGGAACAGGATTAGTCCTGACAAATTACTATCCTGACATACACGCAATGAACATATCTCCCCGCCTTTTGTCGAAGATACCAGTAAAAGAAGCAAAAGGGATTCTCAAGTTCCCTGTAACCCATATAGTCCCTGCAGCAATTATGGGATCGGGACTGGGTTCCAGTCATAGCTACTCAGGCGACTACGACATCCAGATGTTCGATAAGAAAGTCGTAAAGAAATTCGGACTTGGAACACTCAGGTTTGGAGATTTTGTGGCAATATCTGATGCAGACCACTCTTACGGGAGAATATACAAGACAGGCGCTATTTCAATCGGCATCGTAGTCCATTCAGATTGTGTTATCGCAGGCCACGGTCCCGGTGTAATGACAGTACTCACATCCGGCAAAGGTAAGATCAAGCCCGTAATAAGCAAGAGATCAAACTTAGTACATTATTTAAAACTAAAATAAAAGGGTTCACCCTCTTCCCACTTAAATGACTTACGCTTTTCAGGCGGTTGGGAGGGTTTGAAAAATTATACAATTCTTTACTACACACCTGTTACTTCCATGAAGATAAATATTCAATATGATAAAGGTCAATAGCTAACCAGGAGAGCTTTGTCCAGACGGATATAAAATCAAGGAGAAATCGTGAATATGGCAAACTCCGAATTAATCAAACCGGGTATCATTCTTTGCCTGTTTTCTCTCCTATTAAGCAGCACTTTATTATGCAACTTTTCAAATGCAGAATCTATAAAAAGGAGCGATGCACAACAGAATCCTTTAATAGAGAAGATAAAACTGGCTATGGATGCAAATTACCGAATGGACTCCGAACGGTCTGAAGATATCTTCAATGAGGCTATTAGTGAATGGCCTGAGGACCCGATGCCCTATCTCTTCAAAGGAGGTCTTTATCTCAATAAGTTCCGCTATCTCAATGATAATATGGAAGAAGAAAGGGCAAGACTGAAGGAACAGATACTTTACCTGAACAATAAGGTTATTGATATTGCCCGCAGACAAATTAAGGAGAACCCGGATAATATGAAAGCATATTATTGTCTGGGAGGAGCAAATGGCAACCTCGGAAGATTTTATATCCTCAACGGCAAGTGGTTGAGAGGTTACTGGAAGGGCAAAAAGGGATTTAAGATTCTTGAGAAGATTGTGGAAAAAGACCATAAATATTACGATGCATATGTTGGCTTAGGCATATATCACTATTTCTCTGCCACCCTGCCCAAAGTCGTAAAGGTCTTGTCATTTCTCCTTGGCGGACCCAAAGGTGATAAGGAGAAAGGGATCAGGGAACTCGAAGTCGTTCGTGACAATGGCACTTTACTGTCGATCGAAGCCAGAAGGGTCCTCCTCAGGGTTTTTCGTTTTGAAAAAGATTGGAGCGGCTTTTATCATACCTCAAAATGGCTTGCGGAACATTATCCGGAAAACTCCTATTTCCAGGTACCTTACATATACGGACTCACAAAAGAGAGACAGTATAGTACCGCTCAACATCAGTTGGGCAAAGTTGATTCCCTGCTGGAGAATGATCCGTCACGGCTACCACTCAGTGTACGAGTTAAATATTACAGATACTCCGGTCTCTTAAATTACAATCTCGGCGAATATTCAGAATCAGTTCAGTCATATCTGAGCGCCATTGATTTAAGCCGCACTAAATGGCCGCCCGAAAGGATATGGCCGGAAGACTACTACTACCTTGCTACAGCCTATGCCGGACTGAAAAAAGAAAAAGAGGCATTTAATTATTTGAGAAAGGCTGTTATAAAGGATTGGAAAATGGTTGATTTCGAAGAGCAACCAGAATGGCAGCCTTACAGGCACAGCATTACAAACAGAGACGTTAACCAAATAAAAATGAAGGAAGAAACCAGATGATAGATAACCCCGATTGGCTCAAGCCGGAAGGAAGCGCTTACTTTCATCAAATCTCGCAGGATTGCATAAGGAAATTAGTTGAATGTATGGAAGGTATTGATATAGAGGATATGGATTGTGATACCTGCATTAAAATGCAGGAAATATTAAGTGATGAAATTGACAATCCTGAGTTTCTTGAATTTGCTATAGACAATCTCAGTGAATTAGCTTCGTATATTGCTAAAGGAAACGTAAATATCAGGATTCACAGGAATGATGTAGATGAGTTATGGTTTGATGTAGATGAAGCAGAGAATAGCAATTAAGTTTGAAGTGACCTAAAGTGCCTAGAGTTAAAAAATGCTTTTTACTACAACTTTAGAAGATTAATATGTTAAGGAAGACTACAAAAATTTTTATTCTAATCGTAATGTTTGCCGTGACAGGCATAGTAACAATGTCAGGGTGTTCACGTAACCAGGAAGCACTAACCTGGACAGAGGTGATAAGTGATATCAGAGATAAGTACCCGGATGTTAAACAACTCCGGACGGATGAGTTATATTCATGGCTGACTGCTCCTGACAGTGAGCCTATAATTATAATAGACGCTAGGGAAGAAAAAGAATTTCACGTAAGCAATATTACGGGAGCAATGAATATACATTATAACAAAGACCCCCTGAAACATTTCACATGTATCAATCCGGACCGCCCTATTGTCGTCTATTGTTCCGTAGGTTATCGTTCTTCTGTACTGGCAAGAAAATTACAGGACATGGGTTTTACGAGAGTATACAACCTGGAAGGATCAATCTTTAAGTGGGCTAATGAGGGAAGGCCGCTGGTACAGGATAAGGTTACAGTTCACAAGGTCCATCCTTATAATGCCCGTTGGGGAAATCTGCTTGAGAGGAAATACCACGTTGAGATGGATTAGGTTATTGTTAATCTGCTTTTAATTACAAAGCCCCTGTTTTTCTTACATCATTGGTAATAAATTCATCAGCAGCATACGGGCCCCAGGTACCGGCCCGATACAGGTGAATATGGGGTAATTCTTCACTTGCCCATCCTTTAAGTATTCCATTCACTAACGTCCACGCTACCTCAACTTCATCCTGCCGGATAAAGAGAGTACTGTCACCCAGTATTGCATCCAGAATCAGGCGTTCATACGCTCCCGGCGGCTCTACATCAAAAACGTTGCTGTAGCAGAATTCCATGTCTTTAGGCTCTAAAATCATTTTCGGGCCCGGAACTTTCATACCTATGGACAGGCGTATCCCCTCATTCGGTTGAACGCGCAAAGAGAGCATATTTGGTTTCATACGGCCCCGTTCTTCTGCATCCTCATCATTTTTCATATGACTGAAAAGAGCAAGAGGCGGCTGTCTGAATTCAATATTTACTTCAGTTAGTCGTTCTGTCAGTGCCTTGCCGGTACGAAGATAAAACGGCACACCGGCCCAGCGCCAGTTGTCTACATGTAACTTCAATGCAACAAAGGTCTCGGTCACGGAACTGGGCCTTACACCTCCCTCTCTTAAATAATCCGGAATCAGTTTACCGTCTATTGTTCCTGCCGCATATTGTCCCCGTACGGAATACTCGTTAACTTTATTCATTTCAATAGGAGGAATAGCGCTCAGCAACTTTACCTTTTCATCACGAACAGCATCAGGCGCAAAAGATGCAGGCGGCTCCATAGCTATAAGCGCCAACAATTGCAACATGTGATTTTGTACCATATCGCGGAGTGCACCCGAATTATCATAATAGCCGCCGCGTCCCTCCACACATACGGCTTCTGCGACTGTGATATGGACATGACTCACGTAGCGACGATTCCAGAGCGGTTCAAATATGCTATTGCCGAAACGGAACGCCATTATATTTTGAACGGTTTCCTTACCCAGATAGTGATCGATACGATAAATCTGACTCTCATCTAATACTGATGATAAGTTTTTATTTAAGACACAAGCAGTTTCAAGGTCGCGTCCAAAAGGTTTCTCAACTATGACTCTTGTCCAGCGATTTTTATCACTCGGATCGCAGGTATGTCCAGTTTGACCAAGCATTGCAACTATTCCGGAAAAAACGCTGGGAGGTGTAGAGAGGTAAAACAGGCGGTTAGCTTTACCGGAATCTATTCCACGTTCTTCATCAAGCTTATCTATCAGTACTTTTAGTTCATGAAAACTTTTACTGCTGTCATAGTTTCCGGTCTGGTAATAGCAACGCGAACTAAATACTTTTAATTCCCCGGATCCTGCCTCAGGCTTGGATCGGGAAAATTCCACTAAGGCATCTTCAATTTCAACACGAAATTGTTCATTAGATTTTTCCCGTCTGGCAAATCCGACAATCGTGGTCTTTTCTGTAAGTAGACCGTCTTTTACCAACTGAAACAAAGCCGGCATCAATTTGCGTTTTGTCAAGTCACCAGAGGCACCAAAAATAACTATGGTGGTATGCTTGGCTTTCTTCATTTCTTGTCCCTTTTTTGTTGAAAATCAGTATATATACTAAAACCGGTTTGGTTTTTGGTTTTCTCAAAAACCAAATCTTGGTTGCAGTTATACTCGGGCAAAATGGTTTTCAGTTTTTTCAGAAAACTATTTTGTGATGTGTATAAGGTTATGGCTTGAGTTGTATTCACTTCTCCTCCCAGTCAGCATGAAAGATACCCGGTTTATCAATACGCTCAAAGGTATGTGCACCAAAGAAATCCCTTTGTGCCTGAATCAGATTAGCAGGCAGACGTTCGCTGCGATAGGAATCATAATATGCCAGCGAAGCGCTCATAGCCGGCATGGGAATACCCATTTCTATAGCACATTTAATGACAAAACGCCAGGATTCCTGTCTGCTATTTACTGACTCTCGAAATGCGTCATCAACGAGTAAATTCGGTAGATCCTTGTTTCGGTTAAAAGCGCTGGTTATATCATTAAGTAACCTGGCCCGGATAATACAACCTGCTCTCCAGATCCTTGCAATTGTTCCTAAATCCATGTTATATCCGTACTCCACAGAAGCTTTTTTAAGCAAACTCATACCCTGAGCATAAGAACAAATTTTAGACACGTAAAGTGCATCTCTTGTTGCATCTATCAACTTTTGTGATCCACCTTCATACTTTTTTGTCGGACCTGTTAATACACTTGAAGCATGCACACGTTCTTCCTTTTGTGAAGAGATAATACGCCCATTAACCGCGGCAATAATTGTAGGTATTGATATACCCAATTCCAGAGCATTTTCTCCCATCCATCTGCCTGTTCCTTTTTGCCCGGCCTTGTCCAATATTACTTCCACTAATGGCTTGCCGGTATCTTCATCAACCTTACTGAAAACTTTTGCTGTTATCTCAATGAGAAACGAGGACAATTCCGCTTTATTCCACTCTGTAAAAATTTCGTGAAATTCCTGAGCGGATAGTCCAAGAGCCCGGTCGAGCAAATAATAAGCCTCGGCAATCAGCTCCATGTCACCATACTCAATACCATTGTGTACCATTTTAACATAATGCCCTGAACCCCCGGGACCAAGATAGGTCACACAGGGTTCCCCATCTTCATCTGCCTTTGCAGCTACCGCATTCATGATAGGTTCAACTTCCTTATAAGCATCTCTGGAACCACCCGGCATCAGACTTGGCCCCCATAAAGCACCTTCCTCTCCACCGGAAACTCCCATACCAAAGAAATTGAAACCCTGAGACTCCAGCTCCTTAGCCCGCCGTTCTGTATCAGTGAAGAAAGAGTTCCCACCATCTATAATCAAATCACCCTTATCTAATAAAGGGATGAGTTGCTGGATAGTCGCATCAACAGGCGCACCGGCTTTAACCAGTAACATGATCTTGCGGGGACTTTCCAGCGAGTCAATAAATTCCTTTAATGTATATGCAGGTTTAATATTCTTGCCGGCGGCAGGGCCTGCAATGTATTTATCTGTTGTTTCGGCCGTTCGGTTATAAACAGCAACGCCGTAACCGTTACGCTCAACATTGAGCACAAAATTCTGTCCCATCACTCCCAGACCGATCAGGCCAAAGACTTGCTTATCCATAATTACTATTTACTCTCTCTAAATTTTCATGCAAGTTAATTAAAACGGAAACATAACTTCTCTTGCATTTTTATTGATTAAAACCATAGCTTCAGAATCCAGCATCCAGTGAAGCGTCCCGTCTTCCGGATTGACCATGGATGCAGGAAATTCTTTAGCAGGTTGTTTAATACTTATTATGCGCTGGACAATATCAGACTTGGATTTCCCGGCAGCAAGAAATAAAACCTCCCTGGCCGCATTAAGCACAGGAAATGTCAAGGTCACCCGCCATGTATCCAGCCTGGGAACAAAGACGCCAACCGTATACAGCTTACATTCTTCAACTGCATCTGTACCGGGAAAGAGTGAAGCAGTATGACCGTCTTCCCCTATCCCAAGCAATATTATGTCAAAACGCGGCGAATCTGACTCAAAATGGTTATGCAGTAACTCCTCATACTCCCGGGCCGACTGCTCAGGCACAATTTCTCCCCGAATTCTATGTACATTACCATCCGGTATCCTCACATGATCAAGAAGGGTTTCCTTAACCATCCTGAAATTACTATCCTCATGCTCCGGAGGAACCATTCGTTCATCACCCCAGAAAAGATGAAGCCTGTTCCAATCCACACGGTCACGGTAAGGGTCATCAGCTAACGTTGAATATATTTCACGGGGAGTATTGCCGCCAGCCAATGCCATATTACACAAACCTCTCTCCTGTATAGCCTGTCCAATTTCATTAATAACCCGCTCTGTAGTTGCGGTTACCATTTGCTCTTTATTTGGATAGGCGTGAATCTTTTTTCCCATAACTTATATTTAGACAGGATTAACAAGATATTATTTACCCTTTGCTTTTTTTATAACATTCTTTGCCACCTGCACTATTCTCTCCGTAGTAAAACCATATTCTTTGTATAAATCTTTTGCAGGTGCCGAAGCGCCGAAGCTCTTGAGTCCGAATATGCCACAATCATCCGGTCTTCCTGTATATCCGTGCCAGCCGTAAGTTGATCCCGCTTCAACTATAACGCGCGCCTGTACAGAATCAGGTAAAACTGATTTCTGGTAATCTTTTTCCTGGCTTTGATAGAGACTGCAGCACGGCATACTCACTACCCTTGCCTTAATTCCCTCATTTGTTAATTGATCATACGCATCAAGACATAATTGAACTTCAGAACCGGTTCCTATCAGAATAACATCAGGTGTACCTTCACTCTCAATCAGGACATAGGCCCCCTTTAATGCGCCATCAGCCGGAGCGTATTTTGAACGATCGAGAGTAGGCATAGCCTGACGGCTCAAAACAAGCGCAACAGGACGATCCTTGAGCTTCATAATATACTTCCACATTACCGACAATTCATTGGCATCTGAAGGACGGATGACGTCCAGATCGGGCATTGCACGTAATGCAGCTAAATGTTCGACAGGCTGATGTGTCGGCCCGTCCTCACCAACACCAATACTGTCGTGAGTGAAAACATAAATTGCAGGCTGCTTCATCAATGAAGATAAGCGAATTGCAGGACGTACATAATCTGAGAAAACAAAGAATGTTGCTCCATACGGCCTGATCTTGCTAAGAGCCATTCCATTTATAATAGCCCCCATAGCATGTTCACGAACACCGAAATGGAGATTTCTGCCGCCATAATCTTCTCTATTAAAACTCGTAGCCTCTTTTATATAGGTCTTTGTAGAAGGGCCCAAATCAGCAGAACCGCCCATAAACCATGGAATTTTGTCAGCAATCGGATTTAATATTTTATTGTTTGATTCCCGTGTAGCAAGCCCCTTTGCATCAGCCGGGAAGGTTGGAAGGATGCTTTCCCAGTCTTCCGGCAGTTCGCAATTCTGCATCATATTAAATTGCTTTGCCAGATCAGGAAATGTCTCTGTATATACCTTTAACTTTTCATTCCACTCCTCTTCCAGCCCTTTACCCTTAGCTATCATCGCCTCTCTAAACTTCAAAACTTCATCAGGCACATAAAAAGTCTTATCAGGATCCCATCCATAATTTTCCTTCGCTGCCCTCACTTCTTCTTCGCCAAGGGGAGCCCCATGCGCATCTGCCGAATCCTGTTTATTTGGACTGCCATATGCGATATGACTATCAACAATAATTATAGACGGCCTGCTGGTTTCAGCTATAGCAGCCAGCATCTCCCTCTCCAATATTTCCAGATTATTAGCATCTTCAACGTGTTGAACATTCCAACCGTAAGACTCAAAGCGTGCGGCTACATCTTCGCTGAACGCCAGTGAGGTGTTACCTTCAATAGTAATATGGTTATTATCATAAATCCATACCAGGTTGCTCAGGCCGAGATGGCCTGCCAGAGATGCCGCTTCACCGGATATACCCTCCATCATGCATCCGTCACCCGCAATGGCAAATATATTATAATCAATTATCTCGT
>Ga0187827_10002640_pt1 | contig 24190 bp, 18 predicted proteins | sample ETNtaG_39_FD_167969 | JGI IMG/M metagenome (GOLD analysis project Ga0187827, IMG submission 167969) | Marine microbial and viral communities from oxygen minimum zone, Eastern Pacific Ocean - ETNP2014_SV_150_PacBio MetaG (Illumina Assembly) | ecosystem: Environmental > Aquatic > Marine > Hypoxic... | reverse complement strand
CCTGGGGCGGCGCCCGGTACATTTCCGTCTCTAAGACAAGCACTGCGCCGAATGCGATTCGCTTGAATATCAGCAGGGGGCGGCCACTGCTTGCCTTCGCGTCCTCGAATGCATTTGGGCTTGTCAAGGCCGGCAAGATGGGAGAGTTCAATCGAGAGCTCCGGTGGAAGGATCTGAGGGAATCCGCCGGGCGACTGGAAGCCACGATACAGATGAAAGGTCGAGCTGCGATAGTCGCCGACATTGCACCCCGACGATTGAAAGTGTTTGGCCTCAAACCAGGAGAGGCATGCCGATGGCGACTCCTCAGTCCTGACGGAAACACGCAGGAAGGTGAGGCCCTTTTCAGCAAAGGAGCTCTCATCATCAAAGGAGTCAAGCTCAGTCCGGGTGAAAGCCGTCTGGTGATAGAGGGCCCGAAGAGATGATCACAGAAAGAAAAGCGCGACGGATGGCAAGCCCATCCCACGGAAATAGACCACGACGCAAATCCCCTGCGGGATGGCCTTACCTTCTGTGGTACTTCCTTCTGGTTTGCACGGTCTCAATCCAGGCAGACTTCGTGCACGAGCGTTGGGCCGGCAAGAATGTGCCATGCACTCACCTGGGAACATTAAGAATTATCCATGCTCAAAGCGCACAGAGGCTGGTGTTCGATCTTTCTGCGATTCCGGCTGACGCCAGGATTCATCACGCATCCATTTACTGCACCACGAATCAGAATCGGCAGCCCGCCGATTCGCCCCGGCTGTTCGTCGTTGAGGCGCTGAAGCCGGACGGCCATCTTTCTCGCGGAGCCAAACCGCTCCAACTCGAATCGCCCTGGTATCGTTCGTTCGAAGTCACCGAGGCGGTGAAGCGGTGGGTAGGAAAACCGAAGGTTAATTTCGGTGTAGCTGTCGAGGCATTCGAGGGACTCATCGCGCCGCAGACGCGCCTGGAGGTCCTTTACGAGGGTCACCCCCGCAACCTGCCTGAGCAGGTGACAGGAATCCGTGCAGTACATCACGGCGGGCAGACCTTCATCACCTGGACAGAACATGAGTCCTACCTGCCAAACGCGGTTGAAACCATCTGGATAGAGAAGTTTGCCGAGAACGGCGATACGCTCGCCGAAGGCCGCGGCGATGGGGCCTACGATATGCCGAATCATCCGGGCATCACGCTTAAGACTCTCCGCAGACTCCAGGGACTTGCCGTGCGAGACAAGGCCAGCGGCTTCCAGGGCATCAAGGGTCTTCGCCGCACCCGCAGCGTGCCTCCGGTTACCTACCGGATCTACCGACACAACCAGAAGATTACCTCTCAGAATATTCACCACGCTGAGCGCCTTGCCGAAGTGCAGCCGCTGAGCGGATTTGACCCCGACGTCTATAAGATTCACTTCCGAGGCGAGTTCCTCAATCAACGTGAAGAGCCTTCCTCGGTCATCCCGACGTACCGCAAGGGGAACGGTGAACCAGTGATACCCGGCGAAGGTCTTTATGTTCACACCACTCCCAAAGAGGGCGCAGTCTACTACGCGGTGACCGTGGCTTTGGCGGGCACGGAGAATCTCTCCGACATTTCCTCTTCAAACAGCCTTCCCGACCCCGTCATGGAAAAGCCCGGCACGCCTGAACCTGTTCTCCAATGGATTCAGGAGGACCGCTATCACAAAGACGTGCCTGAGCATTGGTATCGTTTCTGGGCTTCGCCGCCTCTCTGCAATCTGCCTGGCCGTTCGTTTCGCATCGGGGTGAGCGTACCCCCGAAATTCAAAGCTCCCGGCCCGCTGATCATCAGTTCCATTTCGGGAAGATTTAATCTGCGCAACACGATCCGACTGCCTTCACGAAGCGCGGTCACACTTGTCGTCCAACGCCAACTCGATTGGCTGCCCGCGCTGTTCTACAACGAAGGCCGAGGCACGCTGCGCGGCCTGACCGGCTGCAAAGTCGATTACTTCTCCGAACGCTACATGCTGTCGATCATCAACTGGCTGATGCGTAATTACGAAATCGATCGTTCGAGGATTGAGGGCAGCCTGATGCATTTTGGTCTTCGGCATCCGGAGATCTTCAAACGAATGCAGATGGGCAGATATACTGCAGGTTACGATCTCCGGTTCGCGCCCGGCGGACCCAGCATGCCGAGTGTGCTTGGTCCGAAGGGCATCAGAACCGTCCGCGGCGAGGACGCCTGGAAGATGTACAGCGTCAGCGAATACGTGAACGCACATCCAAATCGCGACATTCCGTATCTGGTCTGCATCTCCGGCACGGGAAAGGATAGCGGGCACACTTCAGAATTCGGTTGGCAGGACGACCCCCGCGGCTGGGCCGGACTTCTCAGAGCGCGAATGCCGTTCGTAGCATCGTGGAGCAGCCACCCACCCGGAGAACTGATGCGCGGCCTGGGCCGGATGCGCTGGGACGTGACGATTCCCGCATTCTCCAGTTGCTCCCTCGACAACAATCCCGGCAACGGCGACCCTGGCGATGGCGATTACTACGGCTGTATCAACGGTTGGCTGCTCTGGAATGACAAAGACACCGTTGATAAAAAGGACCGCTGGGAAATGACAGTCCGGGTAGTCTCTTCATGCCCGGAAGGTGAATGCACCGTAGACATCACGCCCCGCCGATGCGTGAATTTCAAGCCTCAGAAAGGACGGAAGTTCAGATGGATGAACACCTCTCTTTCTGAGAACGAGATCATTCAATCAGGTGAGGTGACCGCTGATGAATGGGGCCTGGTGACAGTGAAGACTGTCAAGGTTACTAAAGGTAAGAACCGAGTAGTCATCTACGCCCAGGAACTCGAATAAAGACCGCGGATGGCAAAGCCATCCCACGGAAAAGCATCGGAAGGAAAACAATGGGGACAGGCTGATGCTATATGAAGACCAGACTGAACAGCTTATTGGGGGCCTGTTCGCAGTGCAGAATGAAGTCCGTACTGGTAAGGGCGAGGAGAACTATCACCAGGCCTACAAGATCTGGCTTGAGGAGAATGACATTCCGTATACCAGCAAGAAGGATCACCCGGTCGTCTTGAATCGCAAAGTCGTGCACACACTCCAACCTGACATCGTGGTCTGGGATTCGATCATTATTGAGCTAAAAGCGAAATCGAGGAGGTTGATTGATGGCGACTTTATTCAGTTGTTCGAATATCTGAAATACCGGGGAGATCGGCTGGGGCTCTTGGTTAACATGGGACTCGACCGGGTCTATTTTGAAAGAGTGATTTACGAACAACCTGAGTATGCACTCCATGAAAACTGGGATTACTGGTCAGGCTCGATCCATGGCGTGGAGCGCGAGACGGGAAACTCAGTGCGAGAAGGCCTGCTCAAGATCTTCAACATCCACGGCACCGGCTATGGGACAGAAATCGTCTCGAAACTCATTCACTCGGAGCTGGAATATCGAGGTTTGAAGTTCACGACCAATCCCTCCGCCAACGCGTTCTACAAGACCCACGAGTTAGGCGAATCCACTCTTGAATGTCTCGTCATCAATGAGCAACTGGTCCTGGTTTTCACAGCCCTCTTCGATTCAAATGACTTCAACATCAGCCGCGGCCTCTCGTACCTGCACGCACTCGACATGGAGTGGGGCATCGCCGTGGATTTCGGAAAAAAGGGTGTCCGAATAAACGGCCTCAGGAGAAGAAAATGAAATCCCCTTTTTTCCGTGGGATGGCTCTGACTCTCTTCCGTGGGATGGCCTTGCCATCCGTGGTACTTCCTCTTTTCCGTGGGATGGCTTTGCCATCCGTGGTACTTCCTCTTTTACGCGAGAACTCCCTTTTTCCGTGGGATGGCTTTGCCATCCGTGGTACTTCCTCTTTTACGCGAGAACTCCCTAAGGAGAAGAAAATGAAATCCTCTTTAATCCGTGGGATGGCCTTGCCATCTGTGGTAGTCCTTCTTCTGTCAGCTTCCTTCGCGGAGACCGTCAGGCTCAAAGCGACCGCGGATATCTGGCTCTCAGACGCGCTTGAATCAGAGCGCAACACCAGCGCGGGCAAGCATTCGAGATTTAAGATCAAGACCATCCAGGAGATGGCGGCCATCCGCTTCGATGCTGCGCCTGCCGTTGGACGTGAGGTGTTGAAGGCCACGTTGCACCTCCGCCGAGCCGGCCGCGATATGCTGCGTTACGTGCGCGTCTCCACCGTCAATCAAGATTGGCTGGAGGGTAAATCAACCAGTTCCTATGGCCCGGCAAGTGGCGCCACCTATATCTGGGCTGATGCGAACAACAAGAAGCCCTGGGCTTGGCCGGGCTCGCAGTTCTGTGATGTGATCATGTCCGCCGGCAACAGCCTGGTGACGTGGTCCGAGCGCAAGGAATTGCAGGATGGCTGGATATCCGTGGCGCTTGCCCCGGAGTTGATTTATTCGATGGTTGCGAAGGATACAGACGGCCTGGCAGTGATGGACGGCGGAAATCTGTCCTACTTCAACAACTTCATCCACAGCTCTGAATCCCGCGGCAGCGCGCCCTACATCGAGGTCGTCCTGGGCAAGCCTTTGACTGGTCCCGCCAAACCAGAGGTGACAGGTGAGCCCGCTCCGGAGCGCTCTCACCTGAAAACCGGCGCCATCAAACTGACCTTCGGCGAAGCTGGAAATGCCTTCTGTTGGAAGATCCGGATCGACGGCAAACCTGTTGATCGCTGGCGCGTGAAGCATCCATCGCACAAAGGTCCGACGATCATATTTCTCGAAGACTTGCCGCCGGCGAAGGATCTGAATGTTGAGGTCGTCGCTGTCTCGTCTGGGGGCAAGGCATCCGATGCCGTGAAGGTGAAGGTGAAATCGTCCGCTGCCCTTTCACAGGAAATGAAACTGAGTTCCTTTACCAGGCCCACTAAAGGAACTGCTCCATTAAAACAGCCTGGCACATTCAGAGTGTGGGCTCTTCCGGGTCTTGTGAAAGTCAGCCCTGAAAGATCGTCGCCCATGTTTGGAGACCTCGGCGCAGATGAAGGCTTCAAGCAGGCCAACGCGGTCTGGGACAGTAAGAGCATCCGCCTTCATGGCGCCAAAGGCGAATACGTTTCTTATCAACTGTGCATCGAGAAGCTGAATGACGCACCACTTACTGACATTCGCATTACACCTGCCTCTCTGAGGGGCCCCGACAACTCGAAGATCGGCGCCGGCGAGATCGAGCTCTACAGGAACTGGTATGCCCGCAACTCCAGGAAGCAATGGCAGCCGGCTTATTGTGTGCCTCTGAAACCGGGCGAGGCCCTCCAGATCCCTGATCCGAAACGCAAACTCGCCGACCAGCAGAACCAGACCATCTACGTGGATGTTTATGTCCCGAAGGATGCCGCGCCCGGTATTCATACCGGCGAAGTGAAGATCGAGTGCGACGGCGCGGCCCCTGTCAGTATTCCCGTTTCCGTTACCGTCCACGATTTCGCCCTGCCTGACCGGCTCAGTTTCTGGCCGGAGCTCAATGCCTACCGCACGCCGCGGGATGTTCATGATTATTATCGGCTCGCGCATCAGCATCGCTGCGTCGCGAATTACTGGCGCTTTCAACCGCAGCTCGAAGGCAAAGGCAAAGACATCAAAGTCAATTGGGAGCGCTACGACCAGACCGTTGGCCCGCTCCTTTCAGGCGAGGCGTTCAGGAACAATCGTAGAGCCGGTGTGCCCGTGCCGTGCATGTATCTTCCATTCTGGGATAGCTGGCCAGCCGCGCTTTCGAAGGAGACTTACAGTTACAGGGGCTACTGGCCGAAACGGGGTGACGACAGAAAACACCTTACCGAGCACTACATGAAAGCCCCCTACATCGGCGACGCGCTGAGCCAGGATTTCAAAGACGCCTTCCTCTCCGTCGAGCGGCAGTTCATTGAACACTTCAAGGAGAAAGGCTGGACGCAAACCGAGATGCAGTGCTTCTACGGCGGCAAGAACACGCACCGCACCCAATACGGCGTGAACATGTGGTGGACGACCGACGAGCCCTATCACTGGGACGACTGGCTGGCGCTGCAGTTCTTCTGCCGGCTCTGGAATCAAGGTCGGCGCGATGCCGATCCGGAACGCTGGATGGCTCGTGCTGACATCTCCCGCCCGAAATGGCAGGGCAAGGTCCTCGACGGCATCGTTGACACGGTTTACTTCGGTGGCTTTACCAGCGCGCGCCGCTATCGCCGTGTGCGTTCTCTGCAGCAGGACACCGGCTTGAAGGTGATGGCATATGGCAGCGCTAACCGCGACAGCGAAAGCAACACGCGATCGGTAGTGATGATCCTCAACGTCTGGACAAACGGGGCACACGGAATCCTCCCCTGGCAGACGGTCGGCAACGATTCCGCCCTCGACAACGGCGACCCCCGCGGTGGAGGCAACGCGCTGATCGTCCCCGGCAACCGATTCGGCGTCAGCGCAGTAGGTGACATGCGTGTGAAGGCGCTGCGCGATGGCCAGCAGCTCGCGGAATACCTGAAGATCCTCTCCGACCGCTACAAGCTACAGCGGGAGCAGGTGAAAGCCATGGTGCACCGCGCGGTGAACATCCAGGCCGCCCAGAAAGCCGGCACCGGTGCTGACAACGCAGACGCCATGCAGTTCAGCACTTTGAAAGCTTGGCAGATATCCGAACTGCGCAGGACCCTGGCCGAGCTGATTATGAAGAAGAAAGTGGCGCAAGCGGCCAACCCTCAGAAAGACACCACCCGGGAACCCGAGTCCAGCGGCAACTCGAATAATAAACCTGCCGGACAAGATGTCCGCAAAGAAGTCGAGTCCCGCACGACCAGGGGCAAAGCTACCGCAGTCCACACCACCAGAGCCCCCGCGAGCGATGGTACCCTCAACGATCCCGCCTGGCAGAAGGCCACGCTCCTCACCATGGGCGATGTCATCGGACCCCGGAAAGCCAGGCTTACATCCACTGCCCGCATTCTCTTCGACGCCACCACGCTCTACGTCGGATTCGAGTGCCAGGAGCCGAACACGGCTGCGCTCAAAGCCACCGCCAGGCCCGATGGTGAAGTGTGGTCGGACGATTGCGTCGAGTTGTTCATCTCTGCCGATCCGGACATCGGCTACAAGCACATCGGCCTGAATCCCCAGGGGACCACCTTCGATCAGGCGTGCCCCTCCAAAAGTGAGAACGATGTAACCTGGAATGCCCCGCTGAAGTGCAAGACCCACATCGAGAAGAACAAACGCTGGACGGCGACGCTGGCTATTCCTTTGAAAGAGCTCAATGCGTACGTCGGCACCGGCCTCGACTGGCGCATCAACATCACTCGCTGCCGGCCCGCGGCGCTGATCCTTACATGGAATACTCATGGGCCATTCTCCCATCCTCCAAATTTCATCAGCCCGCAGCATTTGGTCGACTTACCGGGGTCACCATCCCCAAAACAGATGGAGGTGTCACCCGCCATCGCAAAGACCCGGTGAAGTCGGATCAGGTCATCGATGCCGGCAGGCAGGCAGGCGACGTCACCGTGTACTACAAATTTAATTTCGACAAAGACAACGGCGGATTCCGATGGTCGGACAACATGGGGCCCGCAGTCGGTAAAGGCATCACCATTGCCAAGACCCTTCGTCTTGCACGAATGAAACCCGGTGGCGGATTCGGCGCATCGCTTCCGGTGAACATCCCTGGAGCAACCGACCTGAAGGTCGGCTACCTCGGCCGAGCATCCGGCATGCCTTACGCCGGGCTCAACGCCAGCGACCGCCTCTCTAAAGACAACACCACCAGCAACGCCTACCGCTGGCTCTCCCAAACCGAGTGGCGCCCCGTCCTGTACTATCTCGACACCTTTCGATATAACTCCCGGCGAATCGGCACGCGCATTCGTCCAGAGACTTTCTACACGGAGATCCGTTTCCATGGCGAACAGCCCGGCTCGAAAGACACCTGGATGGAGATCGATAACTTCGTCCTTTACCGGGGTAACGACCGTACACCACCTTCCCGAGTGCAGGGCGTCCAGGGAAAGGCCGGCTCCGGGGAAGCTCTGCTCTGGTGGAAACCGGCCAGGGACAACTCATCGGTGATGCTTTATGTCATATCGCGATCCAGAGACGGAGGCCCTTTTGAAAAGATCGCAGAGAGTGTCGAGGTGCTCTACAGAGATCGACATCTGTCACCAGGGAATTACCAGTACCGAGTCCTGGCGTGCGATTTTGAAGAAAACCTGGGCGAGTGGTCTGCGCCGGCATCGATACGGGTGAAACAGGGCAGGGGCAATCTGAAACCAGTTCAGAAGATTGAGGAAGAGGAACGAAAAGTGTACCGAAAGCGAGTGCTCGAAATTGCCGCCAGAGGAAAAGGCAATCAGAGCAGGAACCTCGTTTTGTGTTATGGCGATTCCCTCACCGGTGCTACCGGCTATCCGCTCGAAGTCCAGGGCGCGCTGGGCACAAAGAGGGTCGTTGGCTTTGGCTATCCAAGCCAGAGAACATCCTTTGGCCGGGCGAATGCCACGGCCAATTTCAACAAGGCCGGCACCCCCTCCATCGCGCTCATCCTGTTCGGCACCAATAACAGCAAGAGTGCTCAGGCCATCAAGCAGGCCATGGAAGACCTCGAAGCTATCGCCAACACCGCGGCCGAACGGGGTATCATCCCCATTCTCGGCACCATCCCTCCCCGGGGCTTCAAAGATCCGGAATCCAAACCGGAAGCCGCGTACAACAAAGCCCTCATTGAGACCTGCCGCCGCATGCGTATCCCTTGCGGACACCTGTTCGCAGAATACCAGCGCCACCCGGATCGCCGGAAACTCATCGCCGGCGACGGTGTCCACAACACCCGAGAAGGCATGCGGGCCAGCGCCCGCGCCTGGCGGCGTGTTGGTGACCAGGTGAACTTCGTTTTGAGGGACAGAGAGTAGTTGTATGCGGACCGCCAAGACTGTGTGGGAAACGTTCTGGATCTCGAGGTTGCGGCTTTAGAGAAAGACCACTGTAGAGATTGAGAACCCACCGCCATCACTCCTCTTCTTCGCGCCTTATCCCGAATCGTACCGGGTCACTCAGAATATCTCTGATCGTCCCGTAGTGTTTGTATCGTTGGCCGGGGAACTGCTTCTGACTTCCAGCGTGCAGATCGCAATCAAAACGAACGAGGAAGTCCCAATCTGATTTGCAGTAGCACAGACCCCAAGTGAAGCCGTGCCCATCTTTGGTGTCTATGAATTTATCAGGTATGTAGGCGCCTCCGGCCGGTGGGATGTCTTCGAGCGCGGCGACGACTTCAAAGTTCAGGCCATCTTCCGCGTATTGAATCGTGTTCTTTTCGGGACCGGCCCAGTCGACCATCGCGGCGACGCCCTTGCCGTAAGGCCACACCCAGACCTCGTGACCACTGTTGGTCAGGGGATTCAACGGATGCTTGTGATAAGGGCCCTCGGGATGATCGGCGATGGCAACCCCTATCTTTGATTCGAAGGGATGCCGCCCAATCTGCTGGCCCTTGTAGTAAAGCCAAAACTTGCCGCCACGAACCAGGACCCCAGGGTCGTGAACTTTGTGGCTGTCCCATTCGCCTTCCTCTACGGCTTCAGACCACTCCTGATTCGGATCGTTTTCGTCGCCCTTCCAGATCCCTCTGTTGCCGGTGGTAAGAATCGGATCGGATAACTTTGTCCACGGGCCGGCCGGTGAATCGGCTTTCGCCATACCGATGACATTTTTCGTACGCTGTGTGTACGGCGAACGGACGGCCTGGTACACCAGGTAGTAACAGTCGCCGGCGACGAGGATGTTCGGAGTGAAGACACTGCGATCATCGAACCTGCCTTTCTCACCCGCGGAGATGGCGACGCCCCGTTCTGTCCACTCTCTGCCGTCCGGGCTTGTCGCATACCAGATTTCGGCGAGATCCCATTTGAAGGCGCGTTTGCTTTCGCTGGCCTTCCGCACACCAACGGATCTGTGTCCGGAAATGCGGGTGTACCAAACGCAATAGAAGTCCCCAGCCTTGATGACGTTACTGGGATCGCGACGTCCCACTCCAGGCTCGCAGCCCAGTCCACCGATCGGGGAATAGCGGAACAATGTGTAGAACTCGTTGAGACTGTCATCGGAGCTGAAACGCTCCATTGCTGCACTGATTTGACGATTCTCTTTATTCATGAAACCGCAGACCAGGTCGACTTAAAAACTCAGAACTGAAAAGGAAACATCGCTTGAGACACATATGAACTGTAAACGAATATAGATCTGCGTCACTGCCGGCGGCATTTTTGACAAAACAGTCCTTGTCTCTGCGCCGAGATCAGCCAAACTCTTATTAGCGCCCCCGCCCTAATCAGAGACATCTGCTATGCGATTCTCCTGCGCGACCCAACTTTTTCAAAAGCACGGACTGCAGGCCGCCATCGATATCATCTCCGCGGCCGGCTACAACTCGCTCGATCTCTGGTCGACCCCGGGCCGGGCGCAGCATCTTGATCCCAATCACGGCCGCGAGCAGTTCGGCGCTCTCCGCCAGGAAGTGGAGACACACGGGCTCTCGATCTATTCACTCACCGCCTACCGGGTGCACACTCCTGACGAGGGGCTCTCGCGAATTTTCAAATACCTGCGAGCCGCGCAGGAGGTCGGCGCCAAAGTCCTGATTACCGGAACAGGCGTAAAGAAAGACCAGATGAGCTTTGAGGACTACGTCTCGTACCTGCGCCCGCTGGTTCACAAGGCCACCGACGCCGGCGTTGTCATCGCCCTCGAGAACCATGTGAATGGATTCCTGGAGAGCCCCGATGAGTGCGACGAGCTGCTGGCCAAGTTCGGCTCGGATTATCTGGGCATTGCGTTCGCCGGCCTGCATTTCCACGCCGCAGGTTTCGAGCCGTTCGATGCGCTGGCGGCTCTCGGGCCGAGAGTAAAAGCGTTCCTCGCCTGGGATTTCAAAGCCGGCGTTCCCGCAGGCGAATTGGATACAGGCAGCGCGTCTGACCAGATCCCCGGTAATGGGCAGATGGATTTCTCCAGCGCGCTGAAGTCTCTGGATTCCCAACTGCCGAAAATACAGCCAATCGTTTACTGGGGTGGCACAGAGAGCTGGGCCGTCGAGCGAATTGAAGATGCCATCCGGTCGGCGAGAGCTCATCTGAAATCATGCGTCGAGAACGTTTGACGTCTGTGTCTAATCTCATTACAGATTTGGATTGCCTGCAAGGCCGGCTGCGATCCTTTAGAAAAGACCCCAAGTCTCACACTGCCCTTTATGACCACTGACGAATTCCTCCAGGCATTCAAGCGCGCACCGGTCTATGTCTTTTTCGGCAACGAAGAATTCTTCAAAAGTCAGGGCGTGAACCGTATCAAGAATGACTTCTATCCGGAAGGCGCGGACTCCCTCGGTCTGGCGGATTTCGAACCTGATGAAATAGAAATGGCAACGGTTCTTGACGAGCTCCGTACCCAATCGTTGTTTGGCGGCGACCGGCTGGTCCTGCTGAAGGGAGCGGACAAGTTTTTAGGATTCAGCCGCGGTGGAGATGAAGACACCGGCAAGGGAAGGACGAATCGTGAACTGCTCGAAAGCTATCTTGCACAGCCGGCCTCAGGGTCAGCGTTAGTCATCACGACTAATGGCGCTTGGGGGAACTACAAGAAACTCGTCCAGGCAGTGAAGAAGACAGGCTTCTACGTTGAGTGCAAACGGCCGTGGGACAATCAGATTCCACAATGGGTGATGAGACGCTCGCAGGATTTCTACGGCAAACCAATCGCACCGCGCGCCGCCGCCGAGTTGGCGGAATTTGGCGGAGAATCTCTCCAACAGCTCGACACGCAACTGGAACAACTCGCGACCTTTGTTGGCCGGCGAAATCAAATAGCCGAAGAGGATGTGAATGCGCTCATCGGGCATCACGGGCATCACACTATCTTCAAGCTCACCGAGGCCGCGGCTTCCAAACAGCCGGGCCGTGCTATCAACCTGTTCAAGGAGCAGCTACAAAACGGCACGCATGAGGGACAGGTCCTCGCGCTGCTGGCCTGGCAATTTCGCCGGCTGTGGACTGCGCAGAAACTACTGGCCTCCGGCATCCCGCCGCTCGAAGTTCAGAGCCAGCTCAAGCTGCGCGGGCGCAACGCCACGTTGTTTATGGGACAACTCCGCCAGTTCACCGAACAGGATCTGCGGCGAAACCACCGTCTGCTGCTGGAGGCGGATGTCGCCAGCAAGAGCGGCACAGACCCCGAGATGGCGGTCGAGCAACTGATCGTCAAGCTGTGTAGATGAGGGGACTGAAATGTATGAGACAGATCCAGCACAGGGGGCATGAATGAGATCACTCCCGGCTCTGGCGGCATCTGCCGCTTCGACAAAACTGAATCAAACGAATCTGATCTGATCTACGGAACCCACACTCTCACGCCGGATGTTTCATCAAGAAGACCCCCGTCAAACACCGATCATCGAAGAGACTGACGTTATCGTCTGTGGCGGTGGACCGGCCGGCGTTGCAGCGGCCATCGCATCGGCAAGAGCTGGTGCAAAGACTCGGCTCATCGAAACGCACGGCCAATTGGGCGGGGTCTGGACGACCGGCATGCTGAGCTGGATCCTTGATTCGAAAAACAAACCAGGGCTCACGCGCGAGATCATCCAGCGCGTTGAAGACATGGGTGGGCGCGCGCAGGCATATCCGAAAGACAGTGGCGGAGTGGGGTACGACATCGAGGTGATGAAACTCGTGCTTGAGCAGATGTGCCTAGAGGCCGGCGTGGAGGTGCGACTGTGTACACGGGTCGTTGCCGCAGCGCGGGGTGAAGACAATCGAATCGCATTTGCAGTCACTGAAAGCAAATCCGGTCGCGAGGCATGGTCAGCCAAGTGTTTCATTGACTGCACGGGCGATGGCGATCTGGCCGCGCAGGTCGGGTGTGGGTTTGAATTTGGCAGACCGGCAGAAGGAATTGGGGCGGAAGGCACCGAGCGCGCGGGCGAGACGCAGCCGTTCTCTTTGATGTGCCTGATAACCGGCATCGATCCTGAAGCGACCGCTGAATTTCACGAACGCGTCGGCCGTCCCTGGCATGCTTCCAAGAATGCACTGATGTCCGAGTTTCGAAGAGCGGGTCTGGAGTCCAGTTACGGCAAGCCGACGATATTCATGATCCATAAAGACCTGTTTGCCTGGATGATCAATCATGAATATGCAGTCAGTGGACTGAGCGCACAGGACCTTTCCGACGCCACCATTCGTGCCCGAGCAGAACTGCACAAGTTGATCAATGGCCTTCGTTCGCTGGGCGAGCCGTGGTCATGTATCCGCATCGTGGCCACCGGCGCGCAGATCGGTGTACGCGAAGGACGCCGCATTCACGGCCGATACACGGTGACGCTCAACGACATGATCGAAGGACGCCGACATGAAGATGCCATCTGTGAGGTAACATTCCCTATTGATGTGCATTCCACAAACAAGGTGCTCGGCACCGGCATCGAAGGAAAACCGGTTTCGAAAACTCAGCCGTACGACATCCCTCTTCGGGCGCTCATGGCACGCGATGTAGATGGACTCTTAATGGCGGGACGTTGCATCAGCGGGGACTTCTTCGCCCATTCAAGTTACCGCGTAACAGGCAATGCGGTGGCGATGGGCGAGGCGGTGGGGATAACGGCGGCGATTGCAGCACAGTCAGAACGCTTGCCGCATCAGGTGAGTATCGATGAAGTGTTGCCGCTCAATACGGATGGCAGGTAAGCCGCCGCAGAGCAGAAGCCATCTGCAGCCTGGACGTGTTTAAGTTTACACACTCTCCTATTTCTTCTTTTTCGGCTTAAACCGAATCCGATACGCCTCCAAGTCTTCGCCGCTCCTGACCCATGCGGTGTACCACAGGTCGAGCAGGTACTGGCTGCCGCGCGCCAGGTGCTTCTTTGTGAAATCGATGACCTCCTTGTCTGCTTTATCAACCTCCATCCGGCCCTTTTCATCAAAAGTGAGGAGTTGGTCCACATCTTTGTTTGAGGCCACCAGGACTTCCTTTGACACTTCGAGAATGTTTCCGAGGACCTTCGGCCTGGTGATGAGGCCGGCAAAGGCGTCCCCATCCGGGATGTGTTTATTTAAATAGAAGACTTCGAATTTGATGTGGACTCCCGTCTTCTTTGGCTCGCCCTTTTCATTCCGTCCATCATAAAGAATGGTGGCATGCAGCGGCTGGCTGGAATCACCCGCATAGTGGCCGAGGATGCCGGCGTATTGAATGCACACGCTCTCGATGCTCTTCAGGGGGCCAAACGTGCGGGGGGACCGGTATTCCTTACCGTCCGGATCGTCTAGTGCCCAGCGGTATTCCATGAAGGCGCCGCGAAGGCGCTGATAGTATTCAAGGGTCTGGTAGGGCAGCAGGCCGACCTCTTTCACTTTCTTGCCGGCCTGATTCAGATAGCCGAGATATTGAATCCGGTCAGGGGGAAATTCGATTTTCGAGAAGTCCTTGCTAAGCCGTTCCATATCCAGATAGTGATTGGCCCGTTCGATCCGGTAGAGCGCGCCATGGAATGACTTCCAGCGATCCGGCTGCACAGCCAGAAAGCCGAGAGTATCCACAGCTTTTCTGAAGAACTCCGGCATGTCCTCGGGCAGATTCTTCGCCGCTGAACGGTTGATCATCATGTGGCCCCGTTCACCCCAGGAATAACCGAACCGAGGAGAAACTGTCAGCAGGACAACGAGGCAGGGCAGGAGATGTTTCATACTGCAGGTTCAGGAATGGAGGGAGCTTTGATGGCGTGTGCAAAGAGACGTTCGTAATAGGGCTGGCATTCTTCAAGAAGAGGTTTCAAGGAATCCGGAAACGGCTCTGTCTTAGGCGCAAAAGGTTGGAAGCCCGTGGACTTGTGAACATTGTGATACCAATAGGGTGCCCAAGCACCATCCTCCGGCCTTGCGCCGGGCTCCCATGACATCATGGATTCTTCGAACGCAATGCCCAATTGAGAGCAGAATTCTCGCAGAACGCCTTCAGGGTTGAGCAGGACTTCTCTGGAATCGAGAACAATCGGTGACTGCCCAAGCGCATTGAATTCATCAAAAAGATCGCTCTGCATCTTGAGGCCGGTGTCCCCCAGGACCGGTTCAGGAATCTGGTGGATCAGTGATGGCAACATCTGCACCGGATCGCGAATCAGGAGGGCATTGCGAGTCTCGCCGAAGAAGCCGTAATCGGTATCCACGAGATGATGGGCCATCTGTTTCACCAGCAGCACGGGCTTTTCGCATTCTCCAAGGATGACATCGCGTACGACCTGTGCGCCATTGCAGTTCATGGAAGCCATCACTTCGTCGCCGCCGGGATGCACAGCTCCAGAAACGCGGAGGTAATGGCCATAAAGAGGCTCGTCCACCACGCGAGTGTCGCTCCGCTGTGCAAACGAGTACATGATAGCGGTCGAGACATTACGCGGGCCCGACCAGAGAATGATGCGGAGAATGGACATGGATGGCTGATGCTCGGTCGGCTGAAAAATCAGGTCAGGAGCATTAACGATTTCTCGTAATCCGCCACCAGCCATTTTTTGCCCTTTTGAATGACCGTGTGGCCTTCAGCCTCGAGCAGTACCCGCAGGGCATCGACGCCGCCCGGGTACTTCGGATTGAGCTCTCCGCCTTTCTTGAGTGTACGCCAGTAAGGGGTAATTCGTTTCTTGCCGGCGTCACGCTGTTCGGCCGCGGCATGAGAGGCAATCCAGGCAAAGATGCCGGTAGTCAGAGGGCAGGCAAAATCCGCATCGTTGTTCCTGGCGATTGCTTCTCGGATCTGATCAAACGTCACCAGCTTACCTTTACGGACCTTTTTCATGACTGCATCCACCTGCCGGGGCGCGGGGATGACCATGACACCCTCGCCGAAGCGTTTGCTCTTTTCATCGACCGGCCCAACCCTCGGAAGGTCTTTGTCATCCATCAGTTTTTCGTGCCAGGATTTCTTTTTCTTGGGCATGGCAGGTTCTGCGTATGATTGGGATGGTGTTAAGGCTGCCCGACGGCCGCACGGCAGGGCCTCGTGTGTGTGCTTGGCACGCATGCCAGCTTCAATGTGCTCAAGGAGTCAGAAAAGGCAAATCCACAATCTCTGCAGTCGTCTGCTGACCATCCCATTCCACGTTCACCTCCTGGCCCGGCGTGGCGAATCTGCTGCGGAGGATGGCCAATCCTATGCCGCTGCCGACAGTGGGTGAAGATGCGGCACTTGTGACCGTGCCGATTTCTTTTTCTTCCGCTTTTACCTTCGCGCCAGCAGCGGCAATATCGCTCGTAAACTTCAGACCACGCAGCAGGCGATTCACATGCCCGAGGTGGTAGATGCGAGAGATGATCTCCTGTCCGATATAGCAGCCCTTTGTGACGCTGGCCGCGTGCTCAAGTCCGGCTTCGTTTGGGATGGTGTTTTCGTCCATGTCGATGCCGAATAGTGGCACTCCGGCTTCGAGTCGGGCGAGCTCGAACGCGTCGTGTCCTGCAGGCAGAGCGTCATGAGACGGGGCCGCGCTGATGAGGGCTTCCCACAGTTCGCCGGCGAGCTCGTTGGGCCACCAGATTTCGAAGCCTTGCTCTCCGGTGATGTGCTGCGAGGCCACGAGCAAGTCTTCACCTGCGAAGAAAACTTCAAAGTGGCTGAAGTCCTCCCTCTCGCTCATATCGAGGTTGAAGACCGATCTCAACAGCTCGCCTGACCTCGGGCCATACACGCCGAAGATGCCGTGTGTGTCACTCAGGTCCGTGATAGTGACATCATCCGTGATGATGAATTTCTCGAGCGGCCCGAGCAGGGCCTGACGCTGAAGATGATCGAAGTGAATGCGCAGATGTTCTTCACTTTTGAAAAGACGAAAGTCAGCGATCAGTTTGCCTCGATCGGTCAGCAGGGCCCCATGATTGCCCGTGCCGGGTTCAATGTCGACGACTTCATTCGAGGTCATCCGCTGCAGATAATCCTTCGCGTCTGCGCCAGTGAATTGAAGCTTGGAAAGATAAGAACGGTCGACGATGCCTGCACCATTGCGGATGGCCCCGTGCTCGGCCGCGGCGTCACCGTAGGATGAGGGAACGGTGGCGCCTCTGAATTCCTTGAATGAAGCGCCGTCCGTTTCGTGCCTGGTGTGGATTGGTGATTCGTGTGGTTCGGACATGCTATCTGAGGTCTGGTTCAGGAGAACACTGGCGATCGCTGTTACATCGGACCTTCGCCCCAGGGGACTTGCCACTCGATGAGTTCGATCATGTTGCCGTCGGGGTCGTGGACATAGAAACGGTCCGCGCCTGGAATGGGGATGGTTTCGTCAATCTTCACTCCCTTCGCTTCGAGTTCTATCCGGGCTTTGACCGCGTCTCCAATCTGCAGGGCCACATGCCGCGATGAGATCGAGTCCGGCCCATCTTTGATCATCAGGTGGATCTGTTGGTCGCCAAGTTCATACCAAATGACCGGGTTAGGAAACGTGGATGGGTATTTCACTTCTTTCAGACCCAGGATGCCGGAGTAGAACGCTCTTGCTTCATCCGGTTTGGAGATAATGACCGAATTGTGCTGGATGCTCTGCAGGCCGATGCGGGCGGGTGAGACTTGTTTAAGCGCGTTTTTAATCTCATCCGTCACCGCGGTGATGGCCTCCTGATCCACCGCGGCCGCGGCCTCCGCAAAGCCGGCGTGCTCGATCATTTCTTTCACCCGGGTGTTTATCTGCTCCAGGCTCCAACCCACCGAGCAGGGCACTTCTTCCTTATCAAGATGATGCATCTCGTTGTTTCCGGACGGATCGTAGTGGTAATGAGGATCATCACGAAAACAATCGAATCGCAGTGCCTGGACAGCTTCGCCGTTGACATCGGCAAACACGCGAATGGCGGGGCCACGATCTCCGCCGAACAGGCGATACTCGATTTTGAAAGTAAGGCCACCAGCGGGGATTGTTATTGTTTCAGGCATGACAAGGAGAAATGGGACGGTGGAATAATGGAATGTTGAAATGCTGCGACTTTCGGACTCGCAGTAGCCGGATTTAGCCGGACTGGCAGAAAGGTAAACTTCGCCCCGATCTCTCGAGTCTAGGCCAACTGCTGATACGCGTCCCAGACAGCTTTGTAGTAGTGCATGATGCGTTCGGGCTGCTCGCTGCCCGCGATTTCTGCGAGGCAGAATCCGTCGTAGCCGATGCTTTTCAGGCAGCCGATGAATTCCAGGTAAGGGTAATCGGGATGGCCGAGGTCGCGCAGGTGGACGAGACCGATTTTGTCCTTCAACAGCTCGAAATTCGGTTTGATTGAGCCGTCGACGGTTTCGCCATTGTTGCCGTTCCAGCATGCTTTGAAGTTCGGATGGTCGCCGGCGTCGAGGATCGTCTTCATGTTCGGGATTTCACAGGTGACGCGGCCATGCACTTCCATTCGGATCTCGACCCCTTCGTTGGCCGCGAATTCAGCACACTCTTTTGCAGCGAGGCCGATCTGTTCCAGGGTCTTCTCAAGGGGCACGCCTTGATCCACGTTCACGCCGTTGGGGCGCACCTTGACCCCGGCTACGCCAAGGTCCCGTGCCAGCAGGACGTATTCATTGGTGCCTTCGATGTTCTTGCGCACTTCGGCTTCATCGGTCGAGTGGTATTCAAACGCGCTGCCGAGCCCGGCGATCGTGACTGGCGAGTCTTCAAACCTTTTACGAACTTCAGCGCGTTCGTCCTGGCTGAGGGAGACTTCTACGCCGTGTGCGTGGGTGGTGCGGAATTCGATGCCTTCGAATCCGGTGGCCGAACACTTTTCAATGATCTCGTCACAAGACCAGTCTTTTGCGAGGTTGTAGCTGACCAATCCCAGTTTCATAATGGCTCCTTTAGTTGATCTGAATAAGGGGCTCGGATAATAAGCGCTCGGTAAGCGGAATCAAACCTTCCTGATTGAGCGTCAACATCCATGAAAATTGGCATATGCACATTCAGTTTCACCGGCGCATGCAGAGAGGCAGGAATCACGCCTGACCCCCTGGATGCTTTTCAGTTGATCGACATTGCCACGGAGAACGGCATGGACGGTGTTGAGTTCCCGTTGGGCAATCTGGGTGAACACCCCGGGGAGAAGCTCGATGAGTGCCGTTCACTCTTGAGTGAACGAGGGCTCGCAGTTGCCATCGACAGCCCGGCTCTCATGGGTGATGAGATGGAGACGGCGTTGTCGCAGGCGAGCGATGTGGGCGCGCAGTCGATGCGCTCGGTGATCAGTGGAATCCTCGAGGGAGATCGCAGTAAGCCGCCCGGGCCGGATTGGGACGCGTATCTGGCAACGGTAATCGACAGACTGAAGGCACTCGTGCCAGCGGCCGAAGAAGCGGGAGTCGCCATCGGTATCGAGAATCATCAGGATCTCACGTCGGCCGATCTCGTGCGCATTTCAGAAGAAGTGGAGAGCCCCTTTGTGGGAGTGACTCTTGATGTGGGGAATGCACTGGCGGTCGGTGAGCATCCGGTGAGTTTCGCGGAGGCGGTGGCGCCGTTCATTAAGAATGTCCACCTCAAAGATTACTATGTTTACCTTACCGAACAGGGCTACCGGCTGGTGCGTTGTCCTTTCGGCGATGGTGCCGTGCCCTTTGATGAAGTGCTGGCGGCCGTTTTGAGAGAATCGCCTGAAGCCACCTTGAATATCGAGAATGGCGCGACTTCAGGAAGACACATCAAGCTGCATGAGAATAGCTTCTGGCAGTACTATCCTGCTGCGCAACGGGAAAGAATGGCACCAGCACTGGCGTTGGCGAAAGAGCATGCAAGACCCGCGGATGAGGAGTGGAGGACGCCTCATGAACTTGAGAAGGATGCGCAGGAACGAGCGAAGTATGAGCGCGCGCAATTCGAGAAGAGCGTGGAGAATGCGAGGGCTTTTCAGGGCGTGTGACCCGTCTGATACTGGATACTGGATTCTCGCCATTCCGATTCGCTCATGACCCCGGTCTTAAATCAGACGCATTCAGAGAACTAACAGCATCGAGCATCGAGTATTGAATTCTCTATGCCCGCCGATGTGCAGGACCAGGTGCGGCCGATGAATGCGCGCTGGCAGACACTGGCATGGAGAGTTCGCATGGTTGCGTGACCGCTCAATCGGAACGCCGCTTGAAGACGATGAGAGGGCCTTTCTCATACGCAATTACGAAGTCGTCGCTTTCCTGAAGACTTCTGATCGCACTCATGTCGCCGCTGAAATCGATGCCATGGAAAGTGTAGCGATGAAATGAACGGTCGTTGCGGTTGACAACCACCCAATTGACATCGGCGATCCGGGCGGGGAATCGGAAGACATCCGGGTGATGGGAAAACCTGTGCGTCAGGTAGCGAGTGGCCACGACCGACTCCGATTGCGGGATCAGAGCCTGAATCTCCGGCACCCATTGGGTCTCTTCGGGCGACTGGTATTTGGAGTAGTGCCGGTAGAAATCAGCGGAATCCCAGAACGCAACGGTCAAAGGCCACTTTGAAATCATCACGCTCATCACAAACGAGCAGCAGACGACCAGGATGCCAAGAGCCCGGTTCAGATCAGCCGGCGTCACTTTCAACGCGCTCAGTTTCTGCGACCTGGACTGCAGCCACTTCAGGAGAACAGGCGCCTTTGATGCTCCCATGACGGAGGCGATAAAGACAAGAGGAATGTGCACGATGTGATACCAGAACATGATCGAAACGTTCGGTTCCCACCGTTCGTCTGCCAGCATGCTCAGCGCGAAGGCCGGTACGGCCATCAGCAGTGCCTCCGGTGCAAGTAACGCCAGGAGCCCGAAAGGCAGAGCGAGATCGAGGAAAAATTGAATGTCTCGATGAGAGGTCAGCCGGCGCATCATGCCCTTCGGCTCGGTCAGGACGTATTTGATCATGTGACCGACCCCGAGCTCCTCGCCCTCTTCCATCCCCATCTCGTTTCCCATCTGAGCAAAGTACATGAACACGTGCGGGTGATCGTGCTGCCCAAGATCCGCCCGGACCGAAGGAATGATCACAGTAAGGCAAAGACCCAGCCAGCCGATCCCCATGGCGGCGCCGCCAAGACCGGGCTTCCAATCCCGGCGTATGACAGCGATGTAGAGTCCCATCATGAAGACCGAGACACTCACGTCTTCACGGGTCCACATGGCCAGCGCGCCCATCACAAAATAGAGCCACCATTTCTTTCGCAGCGCACCGTAAAACGACCACAGTATCAAGGTTGCTGAAAGGGCGTTCGTATCAAAGATCGTGTCCCGGATCTGTGAATTGGAATAATGGAGCGCAGGACTCAGCAGGTAGGCCAGCGCAAAGCAGAAGGCGAAGTGCCGCTTCCGGATTATCTCACGCGCTATCAGGTATGCCGGTATGCCGCCAATACCGATCGCTACTGTCTGAAACAACGAAAGCATCTCGATACTCGGCCAAAGCACATACAACGGCAGCAGGAGATAGATGGTGAGGGATACATGTTCTGCAGAATAGTTGATACCGGTATCGATCATGCCGAATCGGCCGTGGAGCGTATTCCAGAAGATCCTCTCAAAAATCACACTGTCGATATGGGACACCGATAAAGCCCGGCATTGCAGCACACCCATGACACCAAAAAACAGAATGTAGATGCCGCAGGCAATGTAGACGTAGCGAAGCCAGGGATCATTGGACGGTGACACATCACTTGAAACTCCCTTCTCTTCATCCCGCTCTATCGCGGCCTCTTGATTGTCCTGTCGCGGAGCGCCAAGACCACTACGCCAAAGCCAGCAATGAAGACAGAGCCACAAAGAAAGTGCAAAGATGAAAAGATACTGGCTGACGAAACCCAGCGGAACGCGGGGGGCAGGAAATCCGAGCAGACCATCAAACAGGCCTAACGAGAGAGTCAGAGGGATATCGAGAACGAGTATGAGAAAAACAACTTGCAGGATGCCGGCCTTGCTGAACGCGAGCACAAACGGCACCGAGTGTCTGCGCTTGGCGAAGCAGGCGAACGCGCTACAGAGGGAGGTCAGAACACCCAGGGCCACTAGTGTGCAGATTACGTAGCCCTCATGCGGCAACGCTTCGGCTGCCGATTCATGAAAGCCGTGAAAAATCCGAATCTGCAACTCAGGAATCTGGCACAGGTCCCTCAGGAAAGAGCCCAGCCCCAACGCGCCGAACGCCAGACAGAGGCAGGCCTTCATCAATAGTTCTTTATCGGCCTGCCTCATTACAATCCTTCCAGCAATCCATGTATTGCTCGATGCGATCCGCCCAGAGGATCGAAACACATCGTAAAAATCGCTGCCTGTATGATCTGCATGGTGAGCAGCGCCACGTGAACTCCGGCCGGCCTCTTGATGCCAGCGGCCCTTTCAGACGCGAGATAGAGCACCGGCATGAAAACCATCCACAACCTCGGAACTTCAGACAGATTCATCCCCGTGAAATTCAACACGAGAATGATGCCCACCAAACCGACAAAGCACTCGCTTACCCCTGTTTGGCCTGCGCCTGATTTGTTTGCCCCGGATTGGCCTGCCTTGGTCATTCGTTGAATCTGACTCCACCCTCCACAGATCAATGCCGCAGCCGCCGGCCCACCGATGAAGAGAAACAGATGAACGATATTCAGCCACACCCACGTGCCGTAAGGAGCGCCGAACTCCCGGTGATACTGTTGATGCCCCTGCCAGGCCGACAGCATGGCGGACCACGTCTTGTAACCGAGAACGAGCCAAGCCATCAGAATGCACAGAAGGCATGACAGCGCCGACATCCCAACCACCCGCCATTCCTTTTTCCTGACTAGGGGGCTCTCTTCGCGTCGCCAGATATGAAGCAGACAGATCGCGCCGGCCGTTGCATCCACCACCAGAAAGGAAAGCGAAAACTGAATGCCTATGAAAAACAGAAGCCCGGTTATCCAGGCCCACAGATCGGAATGCCCTTGCATCGCCTTCAACAGCGCTAACCAGAACCAGAGAGCCAGAGATATCTGGTACGCGTCTTTCGTGAAATTAAAGACCAAGAGACTCGGAATAAATATGGCGCCCAGAACCATCGGGAGCGCGCCTTCCTCAGGCAGAAGCTCTCTCGCCAACCAGTAGAGCGGGGGCATTCCGAGAGCGATCAGGACCAGGCACACATCCGCTCCGAATTGTGCCAGCGCTTTTGCCAGAAGGGCGCGCTTCTCCAGTACGCTTGCAGACGGCTGCAATGTTTCGCCAGCGTAGAAAGTCTGCAGCGACGGCATGGCTTCGAGCACTTTCCGGCAGGTGTAGAAAAGCATGGTCGCGCCCGGCGGATTCGAAATGACTCGTGTGCCGCCGAACCCGCCCCAGTGTTGGCCGCCGACATTGGTGTCAAAGGTCTGAAGGTACCTCAGGCCTGTCTCGACCGGCGGCTCACCAATACTCATGGCCTGCCCGACAAAGGCGCCTGGGCCGATAGGCGCGGCGAAGTAGAAGTGATTGGATTCCGCGCCCGCCATTCTCAGTTGCACCGCACTCTTCTGAGCCCAGAAACAGACCGCAACCAATGCGAAAGGCATCGCTTTGCAGAAATACTGGTATTCCCTTTTTGCCCTGTCGAGACGAGCGTTTGCTACCGCCAATGCGAGCGCCGCCGCCGCCGGTCCGATGATGTACAGCATGGAAAACCACGCAGGGTCGGACGAGTAGATCTCTTTCCACTGGCCCGCAGGTGAGAGCGGCCAAGCCTTGATCACCCAGACAACGCTGATGAAAAACAAGGCCGCCGACAGGATGAATTGCGGCAGCCAGGTCCGTTGCGAATTCATGATCAGAGGATACCAGCGTGCCAGCTTCAGGGCTTGCCGTTGTGAAGCATTCAACGTTTAACAGGGCGGCCACGGAGTGTCCGCACTACGCCGCGTAAACGGGCACGAGGAACGTCCCTTTGTAATCGATGCCGGGAGTATCGGCCGCCACGATGATCTCCCAGTACCGAGGAGGGTTCACCGCGAGCTCCGTTGCCAACTCGGGCTGCATGGGGATCTCGAATTCGATGGGCAATTCATCCCTGTCGGTTCGGAGTTCGCCAGTTTCGTCGATGACCTGTTGATCGGAATAGACCTCCCGGCCAGTCACCGAGGTCGTCGTTCCGCCATCGGAGTTTGTCTTTGATGGCCTCGCTTTTGGCGTTCGCCTTTTTTGTCAGTTTCTTGGATGCGGCATCGAGACGCTTGGCGCCGGTTTTTGTTCTGTCGGCCT
>Ga0187827_10002639_pt1 | contig 24195 bp, 24 predicted proteins | sample ETNtaG_39_FD_167969 | JGI IMG/M metagenome (GOLD analysis project Ga0187827, IMG submission 167969) | Marine microbial and viral communities from oxygen minimum zone, Eastern Pacific Ocean - ETNP2014_SV_150_PacBio MetaG (Illumina Assembly) | ecosystem: Environmental > Aquatic > Marine > Hypoxic... | reverse complement strand
AAAACATGGGAAAAAGAAGGCCGCCGTGGTGGCAAACTGACATTCAGTGAATCTATTACTGAATACCATGATGAAAATGGTGATTTGGTCGTTACCGCCACCAGCGTCGGAGTGAGGACCGAGCGTCCCGCAACTTCCGGTGACTAAAAGATTAGCCTAGGAGAATGATATGGCTCTAAAAGCAAGTGATATTAAGGTTGGAGATACCTATTCGGAGGAAGTCTGCAACAACCTCTCACGGACCCAGATTGTGCAGTATGCGGGGGCGTCAGGAGACTATAACCCGCTGCACAGTGATGAATTATTCACCACCCAGGTCGCTGGTTACCCGTCTGTATTTGCCCATGGCATGCTGTCGATGGGGATGACGGGGAAAATGCTGACAAATTATGTCGGCGATGGTCGGTTATCTCAGTATGGTGTCAGATTCACATCACAGGTATTCCCCGGGGCGACCCTGACGGCAGAGGCAACCATCTCAGCAATTCGAGAAGAGGACGGTGTCCAGTTCGCTGATATAGATATATCCACTACTGACGAAGAAGGAACACAGGTAATCAAGGGCACAGCTACTGCCCGTATTGACCCTTGACCTTAGTTGTCAAATATTAAAGCTCAGGCTGCAGATGATCGATGTCTACGTGCAGCCTGAGCCTTAAACTAACAGTACCATAATGTCGCGATTACGAGACATATGCACCACCGACTCTGCTTAGCATTTTTTATACTGGCATCCGCAACGATTTTCGCCTCACCTCCGGTATACATAGAGCGAGTTCCTGACAATGGAATTCAACCCCGACTAATCTCAGATTCTGATGGTGGAATCCATCTACTCTATTTCAAAAAAACCAACGGCAGATCGGGCAACCTCTTCTATAGAGAATTTGTGCGCCCAGGAAAATGGTCAAGTGCGCAGAAAGTATCGCAGCCATTTACTCATCACGATGCTATTGCCAGGGCGTCCATGGCAATCGATGAATTCAAGCGCCTGCATATAGTTTGGCTTGTCGCTGACCCCCCGCAATACCTATACACCAGGTCAAGTGAAGGCGGCACCTTCGAGCAGCCAAGAAGTCTGAAGATAGAGCATTTAGATGGCATTGAAGCAGCAGCCAGTATAGCCACTCATGCTAATCAGGTGGCTGTCACCTGGCACGCAGGTACTCTGGAAGCAGAATCCAGTCGCCAGGTGTACAGCTTAGATTCCAGCGATGGCGGCGCCTCCTTCACCCGGGAGGCCGCGATAAGTGACCCTGGACTCGGCGCCTGTGCCTGCTGCGGGCTAGCAAGCACCTACAAGCCAGACGGGAGACTTTCTATTGCCTACCGGAGTGCCATCCAGGACACTGGTCGCCATATGCAACTGCTCAGCGGTTCACTTGAATCCACGAAATGGCAAACAAAAACCCTGAGTGAATGGCATTCAAGTACTTGCCCAGTCTCAAGCAGTGCGATGCACGATAACTGGCTGGTATTTGAAACGCGCGGCAAACTTTACCGATCGGACTCCAAGCACCGGCCAATGCGAGTAAGCAGCAACAGTGAGGATCGCCAGAAACACCCAGCCATCGCAATCAATTCATCAGGCCAGCAACTCATAGCCTGGGGAGAAGGACCAGGTTACTTTAGCGGTGGCGCATTGGAAATTGCACTATTTGATGCACAGTTTCAAATTATGGAAACCGCCAGTACATCGGGTATGGTGATTCCAGAATTTAGTGCGGCGGCGGTTGTTACCATCAAGGATGTCGGATTTCTGGTAATGTACTAACCGTAAAGCGTTTTATCTAAGCAACCCTAAAGCGCTTCAATCGCCTCGATGACTATTGATTCGGTCAGAATCTGGGGCAAGATGGAAGCGCGCGAACTGCCCTTTTTATAAAGCAGATAAAGCGGCACACCACTGCGCCCATATTCTGAAAGCGCCTTGGTTATCGCAGGATCTTCGTTTGTCCAGTCAGCCTTAAGGTATATCACGTTGTTTTTCTCAAAGGTCAGGCGGATTCCGTCCGAGCTGAGGGCTGCAAGTTCATTCACCTTACAGGTAATACACCAGGCTGCACTAAAATTCACGAACACGGGACCGCTGGCAACCAACTCCTCCAGCCTTTCCCTGGAATAGGGTTCTGCGGCCAAACCGGACGCGCCAATCGAAACTGCTTCCGCTGTCTCTTCTGAAGCAGAAGAGCTGGTTCCAACCACTCCAGTCAGGCCAAGGGCGATCACACTAAGAAAGAGCGCCACGAACCTCCCTACCCACCTGCCAGCACCTGCGACCTGACGCTTTAACAGCCAGATGGCAAAGACAATCAGCAGCAGTCCTGTTAATACAGCAAGCAGCCCATTGGCCCCGGTCTGCTGATTGAGCACCCAGATCAGCCAAACTGAAGTCGCAAACATAGGAAATGCAAAAACCTGCCTGAGGGTTTCCATCCACCGACCTGGTTTTGGCAGCCTGTCGAGCAATGGAGGTGAAAAGCACAGCAAAACATAGGGTATTGCCATACCGAGGCCCAACGATGTAAAGATGGCGAGAGACGTAAACGTATTTTGAGTCAGTGCATAACCGATCGCAGCGCCCATAAACGGGGCAGTGCAAGGCGCTGCCACCAGCGCCGCCAGTACGCCAGTAAAAAATGACCCGGAGTGCCCGCTTCGATCGGCCAGACCTCCACCTGCCCCCATCAGAGACGTTCCGAATTCAAAGTATCCAGCCAGATTCAGACCAATAACCACGAATAGATAACACAAAAGACCAATGACTATGGGTGATTGAAGCTGGAATCCCCAGCCGATTTGCTCACCACTTTCCCTGAGCGCAATCAGAACCAAGGCTATTACCAGGAAACTCGACACCACACCAAGAACGTAAATAAGAGCGTGTATCCTGATGACACCCGCATTCGCATGCGTGCTCTCAATCAGCGACAGCACCTTGATGGACAAGACGGGAAATACACAGGGCATCAGATTCAAAATCATCCCGCCAAGAAACGCGAACACCAGCGCCAGAGGGAGGCTAATCTCATCACTTTCAATCACCTCCGACCTGCTGGGTTGGACCACAAAGGCCGACTGCAATCCTCCACCCGCCGCCTCGGTTACGACGATGACCCCATCCAGGTTTGACTTCAACGGGTCAAACCGATAACCCGGCGTGAGCGCCAGGCGAAAACCGTCATTGATCACTGACAGCTTCTGTGGCCTGGGATAATCAAGGACGCCCTCACCATAGGGGAAAAATTCCACGGATTCTATTCTCGAGCGTTCGAGACCGGACATCTGGATACTAAGAATTATCTTGTCCTCCGCCGCCGAAAACTGAGCACCCACACCGATATCCCTCGGCAGTTTTTGCCGCGCATCCTGAAAGTAGCCGGCATGCTCCATCACTAAATGAGGCATAGCGTCTGCAACGGGTAACACCAGTTCCAATTCAGCATCCTCCGGTATACAGATGTCTTCGCATACCAGCCACTCACCTTTCACCTGCAAACGCACTTCATCCGCATCGAAGGTACCCGGTGTCGTGATCTGAACCAGCAACATGACCTCATCGTGATAGCCAAAATTCATCAGTGGGCCATAGGGTATCCTTTCAGGGTATGGCCAGTGGATTTCAGAAGCCGTAAAGCCTGTCGGCAGTTGCCAGTCCAGCTTTGCCTGTGCACCAGCATCCCCCGGGTTACGCCAATAGGTATGCCAGCCAGGCCTGATAACCTGCTTAACTGCCACCCACAACGGCTCTCCCGGCTTGACGCTGGATACTTCAGAGATCAGTTCTGCTTCAAGATGACCAGAATTAACCGGCGCGGCCAGGGCATTGGGCAGGAACAGCAATGCCACGATCCAGGTCGTCACTGTACTTCTATTTATCAGGTTCATATCAAGGCCATCAAGGTCTCATACCCCAGGTTACGGGACCCTTTAGTTCTTCCAACAATGGTTGCACCCACTCTATCCAACGACAAAGTTTGGGTCTTGTTTGCCTGGGGTCGATTAGTTCGTGAATGGCAAAACTCTCCATCATGGGGAATGGAGACCGGTCCTGCATAAGCTTTTCTTCCAGTTCCCTGCGTTTTTCCGCCGGGTCATCCGCAGCCGCTATCTCCCGACGAAAGGCTACGGCTACACCTCCCTCTACCGGCAATGCACCCATCTCCCAGGAAGGCCATGCCAACTGGTAAGTATTGGGTGCGAAGTGGGCAGCAGACGCCACACCAAACGACTTGTGGACGGCGATAGTAGCCCATGGAACCGTCGATTGCACCGCTGCTGCGACCGCGCTCATGCCATAGCGAATCGTTGCAGCTTTTTCAGCATCCGGACCGATCATAAATCCAGGTTCATCCATAAAATTCACGATGGGGATATGAAATGTGTCGCATAGTTCCATCATTTTCTTGGCCTTCTGCGAACCATGCGAGGTCATGGCACCGGCAAAATGTACACAGTCATTGGCGATAATACCCACGACAGCACCATTCAATCTTGCGAGACCGATTATCTGCCCCTGGCCAAAGAAACGTGCGATTTCAAAAAAAGAGCCCTTATCCACTACCCTGGTAATCACTTCATGCATATCAAATGGGATACGCCCGTCCTTAGGCACGATCGACAACAGCGCCTCATCAGCTCTGTTCGGATTATCATCAGAGTGGACCCGGTCCGGGATATTCCAGATATTCTGTGGCATGAAACTCAGGAACATTCGCATCTGTTCGAAGGCGTCCGACTCTGACTCCGCAGCATTGTCAACAATGCCGCTACGAGTATGGACTTTCCATCCGCCCAGATCTTCCTTGGTCAGAGAAACACCAAGAGCTCTGTCCACCAGCGCAGGGCCCGCTACCAAGACCTGGGCGGTCTCCTTCACCATAACCGAAAAATGTGAGGCTACCAGGCGACCCGCCGGAAAACCTGCAACTGGCCCCATGGCACCTGAGACGACAGGGACCTCATTCATTGCCTGGGCAATGATCTTAAATCTCGGCTCACTATAGACAGGGGAACCTACCGTCGCTGGCCGTTTACCACCAGACCCCGCTACACTTCCACCACCACCTTCAAGCATCCGTATCAAGGGAACCTTGAACTGAACCGCAAGCGCTTCTGCATAAACGCTTTTACGCAAACCAGCACCATTCGGTGAGCCGCCCTTGAGAGTGAAGTCCTCACCACCGACAACTATTCTGCGGCCCTTGATGTCACCAAACCCAACGACATAATTAGCAGGTGCAAAGTCCTCGATGGAACCATCGTCGGCCTTTTCTGCAAAACCAGCACCTTCCCCATGTTCTTCGAAACTGCCCTTCTCAACCAGAGCATCAATTCGTTCCCGGATCGTCAACCGCCCCTTGGCGTGCTGCTTCGCAATCGACTCATCACCACCCTGCTGCTTGGACAGCTCACGCCGCAGTTCAATTTCACGGACTTCTTCCTGCCAACTCATTTAATTTATCCAGTTTTCCGGGCAAGAGACCTTTATATCAATTCTGATGAGTTATAGAAATGATGGTTTGATCATGTTAGTTTCCCCTTCCGGAAGTGGGTCCTCCTGAATAGCGAATCTATCTTTATCCTTACGGTAAGGATCCAAACTTCAAGATTAAACAACAACATTAAACAAGAATGAGAAATCAGCGAATACGAGGTCGCGTATGCAGATAGCTGTACCTGCGGAAAACCATGAAGGGGAACGACGAGTTGCCCTGGTCCCGGAATCAGTCAAAAAGCTTAGCAAGTCGGGAATAGCCATCGCAGTAGAATCGGGTCTCGGCCTGAAGGCCGGCTTTAGCGATGAAGACTATACTGAGGCTGGAGCAACTGTCTCTTCAAGTCGCCAGGAATTGATGGCATCTGGGGACATCGTGTTGAGGGTGAGAAAACCTGCACTGGAGGAAGTCGCGTCGATTAAAAAAGGCGCTGTCCATATCAGTTACCTCGACCCCTATAACGAGAACGAAACCGTTGACGCCCTGGCTGCTCAGGGTGTCTCTGCAATAAGCATGGAGATGATCCCGCGAACGACAAGGGCACAAAAAATGGATGCCTTGAGTTCCCAGGCTAACCTTGCGGGCTACGTTATGGTTATCCTCGCAGCGCAAAAACTGGATCGAATTCTGCCGATGATGATGACACCTGCAGGGACCATAAGCCCGGCAAAGGTATTCGTCATAGGTGCTGGTGTTGCCGGGCTTCAGGCCATTGCCACCGCGAAAAGGCTGGGAGCCCGTGTGGAAGCTTTTGATACCCGCCCGGTCGTTGCCGAGCAGGTTCAATCTCTTGGGGCAAAATTTGTTGACATCGACCTGGGCGAAACCGGCCAGACCAAAGATGGCTACGCGAAAGAACTAACAGCAGAGCAACTGGAAATGCAGCGTCAGGGGATGAAACAGGTCATCAGTCAATCTGATATCGTCATTACCACCGCTCAGGTATTTGGGCGTCCAGCACCAAGAATAGTGACCCAGGACATGGTCGACGTGATGAAACAGGGCGGTGTCATCGTCGACATGGCAGTTGACTCTGGCGGGAATGTAGAGGGATCAAAATCAGGCGAGACCGTCGTAGTGAGTGGTGTCTCGATTATTGGTGTATCCAACCTTCCAGCTGAGGTTTGTAGGGACGCAAGCCAAATGTATTCTGCCAACCTTTTCAACCTGGTATCTGAATTCTGGGATGAGGAGGGAAAAACATTCAACCTCAACCTTGAAGATGACATTCTGAAAGGCTGCGTAATTACCCACGATGGCGGTATCGTCAATGAAGCAATCAAGACGCTGAGAGATGGCCAGGATCGCACACAACCAAAGAAGGAGAGCTAGCGTGGAAGTTGTATTTCTCACATTTATCCTTGTTCTGTCGATTTTCCTCGGTTTCGAACTGATATCCAAAGTCCCGGCAACCCTGCATACGCCACTGATGTCAGGAGCCAACGCGATCTCCGGAATTACACTTGCAGGCGCTTTCCTGTCAGCAGGCGCTGTAAACAACGAAATAGCTGTGATTTTGGGAACCGCCGCAGTGACATTCGCGACCATTAACGTGGTCGGCGGCTACCTGGTAACCGATCGCATGCTGGGCATGTTTAAAAGCAAGAGCGGGGGTAGCAAATGAATATCGAATTAGCTGCCAACTTCTCCTATATCGTCTCTGCCGGGTTTTTTATATTCGGTCTGAAAATGCTCGGCTCGCCGGCAACGGCACGCAAGGGCAACATGCTTTCATCACTGGGTATGCTGATTGCAGTTGTGGCGGGTCTTACGGCCTCCGGTATTGTCTCCTATGAATACATCATCGGTGGCGTCATTCTGGGAACAATTATCGGTGCCCTCGCTGCTCGACTGATTGCCATGACGAGCATGCCTGAGATGGTAGCCCTGTTTAACGGTTCCGGTGGTGCCGCCAGCTTGCTGGTTGGCTGGGCAACGCTATACCTGGCAGCAAACAGTTCAGCAACAGCTGCCTTGTCAAGTGTTGGCCTGGCAACGACTGGCATTGGAACCTTCACTGCTTCTACCGCTGTTCTTGCCATCGTGATCGGTGGAGTCACCTTCACCGGCAGCCTGATCGCCTATGGAAAATTGAGCGAAATCATCGGCAGCGCGGCTGTCGTCTTCACCGGCCAGCGCTTTGTGAACAGCCTGATACTCGCTGGGCTGCTTGGTTCCGGCGTAATGTTCTGTCAGCAACCTGCAGTGGATTCACAATGGTTGTACATCGTTCTTGGTCTGTCACTGGTGCTCGGCGTAATGGTCGTCATTCCCATTGGCGGGGCTGATATGCCAGTCGTGATCTCACTGCTCAATAGCTATTCAGGAATAGCTGCGTGTGCAGCTGGTTTCGCCATTAACAACAATATCCTGATCGTTGCCGGCTCCCTGGTTGGTGCCGCGGGTATCATCCTGACTAACATCATGTGCAAGGCGATGAACCGTTCACTCGCTAACGTGCTGTTCAGCGGCTTTGGTGCAGTGAAACAGGGCAAAGCTATCGAGGGCGAAGTGAACCCAATTTCAGTCGAGGATGCCTACTACATTCTTGAGGCTGCCAACAATGTTTGTTTTGTGCCTGGCTATGGCATGGCAGTCGCTCAGGCACAACACGTTGTGAAGGAACTGGGCGAAATTCTCGAAGCAAACGGATGCGAAGTTAGCTACGCCATCCATCCGGTTGCCGGGCGGATGCCCGGGCACATGAATGTGCTGCTGGCAGAAGCAGACGTTCCCTACGAGCAACTGGTTGAAATGGATGACATTAATCCACGAATCGAAAATGTCGATGTCGCCATCGTCATAGGCGCGAATGATGTGGTTAACCCCAGCGCACGCGAAGATGAAGATAGCCCGATATGGGGAATGCCCATCATCAACGTCGATCAGGCACGCACAGTGTTCATACTGAAGCGGTCTATGGCATCTGGTTTTTCCGGGGTCGACAACCCGCTCTTTTTTGGCGAGAACAGCAGAATGCTATTTGGTGATGCCAAGGTATCGATTTCGGGTGTGATAGCTGAGTTCACATAGCCGGAGGTAAGTAATTGCAGGGTACTGACTTTCAGGAGGATCCAGCCAACCTTGGAATAGATCCAGGCAGGCTGCAGGCGCTGCTTAACCGGGCAAAGCAGGAGGTAGAAGAGGGCCTACTCCCCTCATGCCAGATAGCCATCGCCAGGAATGGCAAACTGGTGGCATTTGAGACATTTGGCAATGCCACCAATGATTCGCTCTATTGTATTTTCTCTTCGACTAAAGGAATAACTTCCGCGGCGGCCTGGCTTTTGATCCAGGATGGCAGTCTCGATGTCACACGCAAGGTAACAGAGGTCATACCGGAATTTGCGGACAATGGTAAGCAGGATGTAACCATTGAGCAGCTATTCACCCACACCTCAGGTTTTCCACATGCACCATTTCGGCCTACCGACTGGAATGACACGCAGCGCCGCCTTGAGCGTTATTCCAAATGGAGGCTGAACTGGGAACCTGGCAGCCGATTCGAATACCACCCCACTTCTTCCATGTGGGTAATCGCTGAAATCATCGAGCGACTGGCCGGCCAGTCCTTCAGCTCATTCGTCAGGGAGCGAATATCCATGCCCCTAAACCTCCCCGACCTGTGGGTAGGTTGCCCAGAAGGTCAACACCATCGAATTACCGAAATCATGCATGTTGGAGATGCGCTGACCAGTGAGGACTACGCAAAACTTGGCGTGCCAGAGCCTCCAGTAACAGAAGTTACGGAAGATGCTCTGACAGCCTTTAACACTGCTGATATTCGCCTGGTGGGCGTACCGGGGGGTGGCGGCATCATGTCAGCCGCAGAGATCGCACTTTTTTACCAGGGGCTTTTCGGAAATACTCACACAAGTGAGAAACTCTGGTCTCAAGAAACGCTGAACACTGTGCTCCAGGTACGCACGGGTTCGCTCGTTGACCAGCTGACCGACATCCCCGTCAACCGTGCGCTTGGTGTTTCAATTTCAGGAGATGAGAACAGAAATTTCCGGGGCTTTGGGCACCTTAATTCTCCACTTGCGTTCGGGCATGCCGGCGCCGGGGGTCAAATCGGATGGATGGATCCACAAACGGGAATTAGCCTTGGTTACTGCACCAATGGCCATGACAGGAACAGAATCAGACAAGGACGCAGGGGCGTGAGCCTTTCGAACCGGGCAGCCCAATGCGCCTCATGAATACGCCTGTCCAATATCAAGATTTTCAACACCAAAACAAGAGCTGACCCTGATCACTAATTGTTTTAGCATGACCTCACTTCCTCAACCGAAGATCCCACGATGAGATACCTTATCGCCCTCGCATTTATCGCCCTGACCAGTCCCGTTTTCGCTGACGAGTTTGCCGCAACAGAAGCAAAAATAAAGGCTGCCCTAGAAAATGATCGCCGCAGCGAAAAAGAAACTGTCCGCGACAAAAACAGAAAGCCAGTCGAGACCCTCAAATTCTTTGGCCTCAGAGACGATATGACAGTGCTCGAGCTGCTACCGGGAGGAGGATGGTATACGAACGTCCTGGGTCCGGTCCTTGAAGAAAAAGGCAAGCTGTACATTTCAATTGGTGCATCGCGGGTTGGTGATGCCGTCAAAGGCAAACCTGGCTTCGCCTCAACCGAGGTTATTCCCTTTGATCGAGCCAACTTCAAGCGTGAGGAAGGTGCCCGTCACACTTACATACCTGAATTCAGTTTTGGCATACGCAAGGTAGATATGGCGCTCACCTTTCGTAATCAACACAATTTTACTGCCGAGGGAAGAGCCAACATGAATAGTGCTGTCTTTGATGCACTGAGAAAGGGCGGTGTCTTCGGTGTTGTAGATCACACCCTGCGACACATGCAGCCAATGACTGCTGAGTTATCGCGCCGTATCGATCCGGTTGATGTCATAAAGGAAGTTCAGGCTGCTGGTTTTGAACTGGTCGACTACAGCAGGCTGCACTATCGACCCGATGATGAACTTCGATACGAGGTGGGCAGGAAAACTGTCACTGGTAATACGGATAGATTTACATTGCTGTTCAGAAAGCCCTAGCCTGGATATTTCATGAAGGCGGCATATAAATGTTGTTAACATGTTGTAATTCAACAAGTTGTCAAAGTTTGAGCTCCTTTTACTAGAATACAGTTTGTACCTGATCGGATTTATAGAAAATCTGCCTGCGCCTATTGAACGATCCCCCTTGAACCATAGCTACGGCTATGATTCGGCGGGCGATAGTCCAATATGCTTTGTCATATCTTCTCTAAACTCCGATCCCTTCATGAATTATCCAGGCAGGGCTTTTTGGTCGCCAGCTAGCAGAAGGATTTAATCTCCTCAATCAGCTCGTCCGGGCAGCAGCGGGCACGAAAATCCACATCGACAAATTCATACCCTATCGTTCGTTCTCGCGTAACGATGAAAGTTGCTGCCAGGGGCAGTTCCCACTTGCCTGTATCGTTTACCTGGTCAATTCGTAATCCCCAGCTGGTAAACAGGTTGATCTCATCTTCCTCCAACGAGTAAACAATGCCGAACTGCTCAGCAATTTCATTATCCTTGTCAAAAATTATCTGCCAGTTCTTTGCCTGCTCTTGCTCAGCAGCAGTCTTTTGCGGTGAAATTGCCAGATAGTGGCAACCCAGACGATCGAGTTCCTGCTGGATATTCGCATAGGCCTCAAATTCTGTCTTACAAAATGCGCACCAGAAGCCACGAAAAAAGTTGAGAACTACCGGACCCCTATCCAACAGATCGTAGAAGCGTGCAGCTTCGCCTTCTGCATTTACAAGGGAAAAGTTCGGCGCTGTTTCACCTGATTGCAGGCATTTGTTCAGGATGCCACAACGGCGAAGCCTCGCGGTTGTCCGGGTAAGTACCGCCAGTTCCGGCGTGGGCATATCCTGGCAACTGGTCGCCCGGAGCTGTGCAAGCTTGTCAATAAAACTGGTTTCTTCCATAGGCACCATCATTGAATCAGGTTGTTGAGCAACGATCCCGACGGCCCCTACCTCAGCGCCCCCAACATCCTGGATGTGTTACTCTGAATCACAATATATTATATTCACAGAGCTTTGTTAACTTACCTCTTTTTAATACACTTTATTCTCAGCTGGAATAGGTAGACGATGGACAGACTGTCCGCAATGAATATGTTCGTCAGGGTTGTCGAAACCGGCAGTTTTTCTGCAGTTGCCAAAGAGCTCAATAGCACTCAGCCCACCATCAGTAAGAATATTGCCGAATTAGAACTATGGCTGGGAGCCAAACTTTTAACCCGGAGTACCCGCAGCCTGCGGCTCACGGAGACGGGCACGGACTACTATGAAAGATGTGTAGCTATCCTGCAGGATGTGGAAGAAGCAGAGCAGGTTGTAGGTCTGTTGCAAACTCAACCCAAAGGACTCGTGCGGGTCAGTGCCGTGGTTGCCTTTGGCCGGCTGCATATAGTGCCAAGATTACAGGCATTTTTTGACCAGTACCCGGATATCAAGGTTGATTTACGCCTGAATGACCGGGTCGTTGACCTGGTTGAAGAAGGCATCGATGTTGCCTTCAGGATGGGCGAGTTACCTGACTCTAACCTTATCGCCCGAAAACTGTGTGCAAGCCCTGTCGTGACGGTCGCTTCACCCGGCTATCTCAAAATTAACGGTACGCCTAACCACCCGAGTGACCTCAGATATCACAACTACATCGTCTATTCAGATGCCGGCAGGCGAGAAGAAATGGCTTTCCAGGAGGATGGCGCACCCTTTTATGTGAGGGTTGAAGGGAACCTTGCGACCAATAACACGGAAGCAATGCGTGCAGCGCTGATCTCGGGCCTGGGCATCAGCCGCGGTCCCCGCTGGTTGATTGGAGATGCTATCGCCAACGGCGACCTGGTCGAAATCCTGCCTGACTACCAGCCGGACGCGATGAGCATACATACCGTCTATTCATCTGGCAGGCACCTGCCCTCAAAGGTTCGCTGTTTTATTGACTTCTTCACCGCTCAGTTCAAAGGTTGCTCACTGATCTGTGGTTGCGCCGATGAGGGACTATAAGAAAGTCTCAATAAGGCTCTGCAAAGGCGGGGAAGATACCGCGCCATCCACATGGGCATTACTTGCCGCCAGCGAGACGATCAAAACCCAACCTGTCAGCAGCACGATGGTCATCCACTGGAAGAATCTCGGCCTGTTTGATAAGCCCCTGAAGGGCATTTCCTTTGGCTCGTTGTAAGTATGGTTGCAGACACACATGGTAAATCTTCATTTTCAAGGCTTGGTACAATTTTATATATTCAAATCCTTTTGTTAATACGGTCAATTCGAATAAATTAGATTCATTTTAGGAATATATAGCGGACCGGGAGTTGGGTCCCGAGTTACAATTCACGATCTATATATCACAGGTTAGCGATAGTTCACTGTAGACTTCCGATACCTTCATCTCTTCACTGCCAAAATAAACCGTCTGTGACCGGCTCATTGGCAAGCCCTTGTCCGATAGTACCAGGTCGGCCCTTCCCGCGCGGTTGCCGGCAACGAAAATATCAAAGAAAATCCAGCCCATGCTTTGTGCCTGATTGTCCCGGATCCACGACCATAATCTGTTGTCCTTATGAATCGAAATGGATCACAATACAGCTACCCGCAAAATAAAACGACTGGAATTGCAAAGGGTGCGACCGGTCGGCGAGTTTCACTAGCAGCGTTGACCAGGGAATCAACTAAATGAAAGCGTTACGTAGTTTGCAGTATATCGCCCTCAGCTTCCTCTTGACCCAACCCCTGGTTGCAGAAGAGCCTTCAGCGGCTCTAAATAAGGAGCCTTCAGCGGCTCTAAATAACGAGCCCTCAGCTGCCCTACATAAAGAGCCTTCAGCGGTTCTTAACAAAGAGCCCTCAGCGGTTCTTAATAAAGAGCCTGATAATGAAGCCAGGGCCCGGCAGGTAATCAAAGAAATGGAGCAGCTTTACCGCGGTGATTCCAGCAGTTCAATCATCACCATGAAAGTTAAAACGCCCCAGTATGAGCGATTGCTGAAGATGGAGGGACAAAGCCTGGGCCAGGAGTTCGCATTCTTCCGTTTCCTGTCACCCAAGAAAGACCGCGGCATCGCCACCCTGAAACGCGATCAGGAAATGTGGAACTACTTTCCCAAGATCAACAAGGTAATCAAGGTGCCACCTTCCATGATGATGGGCTCATGGATGGGCAGTGACTTCACCAATGATGACCTGGTCAAGGAGACCACACTGATTGACGCCTACAATCTTTCGCTGACGGAAACGGAGGATCAGTATCAAGTAACCCTTACTCCCAAGGAGCAAACTGTAACTGTGTGGGGCAAGATCGAATATATTGTCAGCAAGTCTCCACTATTACCGATGGCAGAGATTTTCTTCGATGATGAAGGTGAAATGATTCGCCGCCTGGAGTTCAAGCAGCCCAAGGAGTTTGACGGTAAGCTGATGCCCTCGGTTATGGAAATGGTACCACTTAGAAAGGAAGGCTACCGTACATCGATTATCTACGATGAGCTGGTATTTAACCCGCCTGGAGTGAACCAACAGACATTTTCCCTGCGAAATCTTAAGAGCCGTTTTTAGCGGAACAATTACCGGAAAGAACAGATGCTCATTCTTAAAATTGCGTTCCGAAACATACTGCGCCAGAAACGCAGATCCCTGCTCACCGGACTCAGCATGACGGGCGGATACATTTTATGTGCCTGGTCCTTCTCGCTGGTAGAAGGAAGTTACGGAAATATCATCGACATGTTCACTCTCGATCACACCGGGCACATCCAGATCCACAAGGACAACTACCTGCGAAAACCGAAAATCTATAAGACCATCAATAACCGGAAAGCATTGGAAACTATTCTTGCCAGCAATGAGCAGGTGAGCAACTTTTCTCCTCGAGTCTTCTCACCCGCACTAGCCTATGCGGGTAAAAAAACATCCCCCGTGCGCGTTATTGGGGTTGACGTGGAACAGGAACCTACAACGTCACGCCTGGCGCAGAAAGTTAAGACAGGTGAGTACTTCGATGCGAACCCAGATAGCGACGGCTATTTCAAAGCCATGATAGGCCAGGGAGTTGCTGACACGCTGCAGCTTGATATTGGTGATGAGATAGTCCTGATTTCACAGGGTGCTGATGGCTCCATTGCAAACGACATCTTCATCATAGGCGCTGTGGTAGGTAACCGGACATCCTACGATCGGCTGGGCGTGTACCTGCCCCTCGGTGCGGCACAGATGTTCCTGAGTCTGGGGTCAGACGTGCATGAGTACGCCATCATCGTTGAAAATAAAGATGACAATGAAGCCGTTGCTGCAATTCTACAGGATGAAATGCCGGAACTGGTTGTTTCACCATGGCAGAAAGTAGAAGAAACCTTCTATCGAACCATGCAGGCCGATAAACAGGGTAACGAATTTACCCTCGGGATCGTCATCTTCATTGTATTTGTCGGCGTCCTGAATACGGTACTGATGTCAGTTCTTGAGCGCACCAGGGAGTTTGGCGTTCTGAGGGCTATCGGCAGCAGGCCGCTGGAAATCATCAAGATGATTTTCCTGGAGACAATGCTTCTTGCTGGCATAAGCGTCGGTATCGGTGTCGTTCTTAGTATTCCACTGATCACCTGGTTCACCTATGTTGGCTTGTTACTGCCTGAGCCAATTGATATGAGTGGTATCGAATTTCAATACATGAAGGGTGAATTCTCCTGGTACGTTTTCACAACGCCCATGTGGCTGATTTTTATGTTCTCCGCAGTGGTCAGCATTCCCCCTGGACTGCGGGCCGCTCATATTCTGCCCCGCGATGCATTGGGAAGTCACTAAAGTGAGAAAATCCTCCACCATACTAAATCAGTTGCAGTACGGGCCGCCCACAAGATGTTGACAATCAAACTTGCCTGGAGAAACCTGTTTAGAAATACCAGGCGAACGGTCCTGACCTGTATTTTAATAGGCTTTTCACTGGCAGCCCTCATACTCACCGACGGAATAGTCCTGGGTATGGTCGATGTAATGATCGGCAGTATCACTCATACGCTGGCCGGGGAGGCCCAGGTCCATAGGAAGGGGTTCCTCGAAAATCTCGACGTGGATCTCTACCTCCAAGACCCGGATTCCATATACGACATCATCGACCGAGACAGCACCGTGGCCCAATACGCCCCAAGGGTGATGGCAGGGGGAATGTTTGCATCAAGCTACAACGCTTCGGGTGGCCTCGTATACGGCGTCGATGCGGTTAGAGAAACAGGCGTCAGCAAAATAAAAGCGGCCATTATCGAAGGGAAATACCTGGATGGCGATGACCGGGAAATACTTGTCGGCAAGCCCATGGCAGAGCTTCTGGAAGTGGAACTGGGAGACAGGATAGTAGTTACGGCTGCCGAGGTAGACAGTGGAGAAATTGCACAGGAGCTATTTCGTGTTACCGGCATATTCGAGTTTGGTCCGCGGGAACTTGATGAAAACATCGTTTTCATCAACCTGCACAAGGCGCAGCAATTACTTGCGATGGAAGGCAAAATTCACCAGATCGCCATACGCTTCAAGCTTGCCGGGGACGCAAAGAACCGCGAACTCACGCTGTACCAGTCACTCAACGATGAAAAAACTGAGGCACTGGGGTGGCTGGATTTCGACCCGGCCCTCGGCGCAATGCTGGAGATGATGAACTACACGACCCTGATCGTTGGCATGATCCTCTTCCTGCTTGCCTCTCTGGGTGTAGTCAACTCGATGTTCATGTCAATTTATGAACGTATCTACGAATTTGGCGTTGCCAAAGCCATAGGAACCACGCCACGACAGATCATACTGCTGGTTTTGTCTGAAGCTCTTTTCCTTGGTGTGATCAGTTGCTTCTTCGGCGCCATTTTTGGCTATGGTCTAGGTACCTACTATGCAGAAAATGGAATACCTATGGGCAGGATGGAGGTATCGGGCGTAGTCCTCGATGGAAACCTGAATACCAAACTGGCACTGGAGCAATTTATCAAATTCCCAATATATGTGATTCTGCTGACAGTTATTGCAGCCCTTTACCCTGCAATATTCGCTGCCCGAATTGTTCCCTCAGCGGCTCTACAACGCTCACTCTAGTAAAATCAATCCAGGAAATACAATGACCAGTGTGATTGAAACTAAAAATTTATGCCGATTCTTTGGCAATGATGAAACCCGGGTCAATGCACTGCAGGACGTTTCGATTTCAATTGAAGAAGGTGAGTTCACAGCAATCATTGGACCATCGGGATCCGGTAAAACGACATTGCTGCACTTGATTGGGGGGCTGGACAACCCTGATAGCGGCATCATCGAACTGTCGGATGTTAATATTGCCGACATGACTGGCACCGAGTTGTCAGATTTCAGGCGTGACCACATCGGTTTTATCTTCCAGTCCTACAACCTCATCCCTGTACTCTCCGCGGCAGAAAATATCGAATACATCATGCTGTTGCAGGGGGTCCCCGCAAGGACAAGAGCAGAACAGGTTCGAGAGATGCTGCACATGGTTGGTCTTGATGATCTTGGTGATCGCCGGCCTGCACAGTTATCCGGAGGGCAGCAGCAAAGAGTCGCAGTAGCCCGTGCGATGGCGTCAAAACCGGACATCATCCTGGCAGATGAGCCCACCGCAAATCTAGATTCAAAAACAGGCATCAGCCTGCTGGAAGTAATGCGTGAGCTCAATCAAACTAAAAATATGACTTTCATTTTTTCAACCCACGATGAAAAAATTATGGACCGTGCCACTCGACTGATCCATCTACACGATGGCGAGATCGAGCTAGATGAACGCAAACAGGCGTGACTAGAAACCTGATTCTCAGCTTGTACCTGCTAACAGCAGCGTTCAACGCTTTCGCTGAGTCAAAATTTGCAGGCTATATAAAGTCCTTTGCCGTTGCCCAGGACGGGATAAATACGACCGCACTATCCCTACAGGAGACCTACCAGTCTCAGAACAGCGTTCGCCTCATGTGGGAGAAATTTGGTAAAGCAATCTGGCAGGTCCACTACGAAATCAGCCCTGTCATGCTCTCCCGGCAACAGCCAGTCGATAGCCCGACTTTCGCAGCTGTCAGCGACAGCTATCGACTAACAGACCTGCAGACCAGTCTCTCGGACAGATCCGACAAAAATCAGGTATACCAGAATCTGGACCGATTCAATGTACAGTGGCAGTTTTCTCGCGGTGACCTGACGATCGGCAGGCAGGCTATTTCGTTTGGATCAGCCAGGATTATTAACCCAACAGACATATTCCTGCCGTTCAACGTACAAACATTCAACCAGGAATATCGAACTGGAGTTGATGCAATCCGTTACCAGGCGCCATTGGGAGATCTTGGTGAGTTCGATATGGGATTCGTCCTGGGAGAAGACGGCAAGACTGAAAATTCAGCTGCCTTCCTGCAACTAAGGAGTAATGTGCAAGGCAAGGATTTGCAGTTCGCCTTCACACGCTTTGCCGAACAGACCCTAGTTGGTGCAGGAATTCAAACAGCCATCGGAGATTTTGGGTTCTGGTTCGAGCTTGCCCGCGTAAACGGTGACACGGACTACCTGCGCACATCCATTGGACTCGACTATGCATTCACTGAAAATTCCTTTGCCATGATCGAATACCATCACAATGGCGCCGGGTCAGATGACCCAAGTGAATACCTGTCCTTGCTGGCGACCCTGCCCTATCAGAGTGGCGGCGTGTTTCTCCTTGGCAAAGACTACCTAATGCCTTCCTTCTCCCTTCAGCTTTCACCCTTGTGGATTCTATCAACACAGGCAATCTACAACTTGGGAGATGATTCAGCCTTCGTTTCATTGTCCGCTGAATACAATGTGCTGGAGGATTTCTACATGGACTTTGGTTTCTACCATTTCTTTGGTGATGAAATTACGATACTCGTACCTGGCGTACCACTACTGGGTTCAGAATATGGCACCAATCCCGATGTGATCTACGCAAGCATCAGATTCTATTTCTGATGTCCGCCTGCTTTGCAGACTAGTTATCTGGTCAGGATAAGTCATTCAGGGATGGGAATAATTAGGTGGACAGGGCTGGCCCGGACAATTCATGAAGGGATCGGAATTTAGGATGGTCCGGGCTAGTCCTCTTCTTCTTTCTCAAGGAGCGATTCAGGCAACAATGTTTTCGCAGTTCGTTCAGTCGCCGCAATTTCATTACCAATGGGATCCCGAACGACGATATCGGTCACAAATTCCAGGGTATCCTGACTCTGTCTAAAGTGAAGCAATCTGGCCCGATCGAGTGCTACCAGTCCACGATTCAATTGAGATTTCCGGCCTTCAAGTACATCGGAATTCTCAAGCGCTTCTTTAAACAGTACTTCGCTGTGCGCATCTTCTCCAACGCGCGCAGCAATGCGGGCAAGTTGACTCAGCAGTAATCCACGCTCACTGGGCTCATTTATCTGCCTGGCTCTTGAGATGGCGCTACCCAGACGCTGCTTCACCTCATCGACACGGCTCGAGTAAATAAAATTGGCGAAAATCCGCAATTGCATTTGTGTAAACTGCACATGGTCTTCAAGGGATTCCATAATCCCCATTGCTTCGAAGAACCTGTTATCTACAATCAGCACTTCAGCCAGCTTGGCCACCAACTGCTGCCTGCCCGCTTCTTTTCCGCCATTATTGATGGCCAGATTCGCGCCGACAAAGTCACCCATATAGCCGCGTGCCATGGCAATTTCACCAAAGACTCTCGCCCGCAGCTGAGGCTCCAGTTGGGTCGCGGCCAGTACTTCTGCCTCCGCCAGTATCTCGTTGGCGAGGGTCGTATTCCGTGCATCAAAATAGCGCAGGGCTATTCTAGTAAACACGGATATCCGGTCCGCCGGTTCAGTGATCTGCCCGGCAGTCCTGGAGGCAAATCCAAAATTCAGTCGCGCTTTCGCCTTGTTCCCCATCTCCATAAACGCCACGGCCAACCGCGCTTGAAGGACAGCCTTTTCTGATAAACTTGAAGTGTCAGCAATCATCGTCTCAACCCTGGCCAGGGAGCTTGCAGGCTCTGTCTTACTGCCAGCAACGGACAGGGCTCCACCAAGTGCGATCAATGTACTCGCATGGATATCAGGATCTTTAATTTTGTCGAGTTCCATGCGGACCCGGGCCATCAGCAACTTGATGGGAATCGGATTCCCATCCAACAGGTGGTCACCCATGATCTCGCCCAGCACTCTAATTTTTAGTATGGGATTCTTGATTCTATTCGACAATTCTGAAGCCTTGTCATAATCCTGATCATCAAGATAGCGCCTTGTTTGGGATGTCAGAAACTGATCCCATTCATGATCATGGGCTAGCGTATTCATAATATCGACAATCTTCGACCCATCCAGTTCATCGATTGCTTCAACAATTATCTGCGGCCCATCAGGGTTCAGAGGATCAGTTTTCATCCGCTTTTCAGCCAATACCTGAAGTAACCCCTCATGCCCGCTTTCAGGCAACGAAGAAGCCATACCGGCCAACTCTTTCGGGTCAAAATTCGAAGTCCCCGTCAAACCACTAATGCCACCAATGGTGTCGATGTTAACGGGCGCGGGTCCAGGTTCACCAGGCAGGGGTTTTGCAAAAGCTCCAACCGATGGCATTTTTGCCGCCATGGCGATAAATTTTTCGGGATCAGCACCCTTCATCATCTGCTGCGCAGCCTGAACCACGGCAGCCCGGGTTTCATTTCCCTGTCCCCTCATATCCTGTGTCACATCGGCAATTTCAGTGGCGACCTGTTCGTTTCCGGTCTGCTACAATTGCACAGCTGACTCGAGCACTGGTGCAATTTCCTGTATTTCTTCGCTTGCCGCCGCAGACGACGACGGATTTTTTCCTTTTCCGCCTCCTCCGCCATGCGTTCTTCCCACTTGGCAAGAACAAGGCCACACTTTGGGCACTGCTCTACATCCGTGCCGATAGGGACTTCCTCGTCATATTCACAGGAAGGGCAGATAAATAGGGTCGTATTCTTGGTCTTGGTCTTTGCTACGAGGGAGAGACCTTTATCTCCGGTTGGAACTGACTTACATTCCGCACCACATTTGGCGATGGCTACTAGGTACCTGTCCGCCACTTCCTCATCTACTTTCTGCAGAATTGCAGTAGGCACTTCACTTTCGAACCAGGAATCAACTTTTTCGATATCCACACTGAGTGTTTTTGCCAGCTTTTGCTTTACTTCATCTAAATCCTCTCCATCCTTAACAACTGGAAGAATCAGAAGATCTACGATATCACCCATTATTCACGCCCTGATCGTAAGTCAATATTTTCCAAACAGCATGGTCCGCTAATCGGCTGATAATATTCTCTCAGCCAAATGAGATCAACGTTTTGCGCCAGTCATGTAGCCACCGGGGAAACGCACCTATTAGGCGCAGCCTTTCCGCCTGGCACGTAGCGTCATTACATGAAATGTACGTGGCGAAAGCACAAAACCCATACTACACCCAGAGCTACAGGTGGCAGACGGACTCATGTGATATTCATTACCCCTAGACTGTATAATTTCCTCACCAATAGGCCCTGGAGCAATGATGAACTCCCTGTCACTTCAACACAGAACCACCGAACAGGTACCTCGCACTGCCCCGGATCTTGTATTAAGGCTTGCATTAAGGAAAGCAATAGCCACCTGCAGGCCAATGGTGCAGCAGGTACTGGCAAATGAGAAAGACCGCCAAAACCAACAGACACAAAACCAGTAGCAGGCTCTTTATCACCGGAAACTCTAAAGAGATTCTGTTGAGAAAAATTCGTTCTTTAACAACCTGCCGGCAGGAGAGTATATTGATTTTAAGGGTCTAGTAAGCCCTTAATAAGGCGGACATCTAAATCTGCCAACGTACGAAAAACGCCAAGGTCAAAAACTCTTTAAGGGTGCTTGGAGTTGTGAAGTACAGACTCGGAAGACACGTGAAAACCGGAAGCCCCGCATAACAGCGGGGCTTTTTTATTGACCTTCCCCTTTATTAGCCGTGCCCTTTATTAGTCTTCCCCCGCCAAGGATACATCCCTGACACGACCCTGAACAAAGGCACCTGCAAACACCGAAGCCAAGGTGATCGCCAGCGGCCAGTTGCCGGCACCAAGGCCAGCTATGGCCGGGCCGGGACAGACTCCACATATACCCCAGCCAATCCCGAAGAGCGCAGCACCCACTAACGTATCTCGACTCATCTCTGAGGGGTGCACACCAAACACTGATTCCAGAAGCGGTTTACTCATCACCCTGGGCACTAGCTGGTAGGTAAGAAAGGTGACGAAGGATGCGGCACCCAACACCCAAAGCAGTCCGAAATCTTCGAAACGCAGGAAAGAAAGAACAACCTCAGGGCTGATCATTGAGGCATAGGACAACCCAAAGCCAAACAACATACCGGCAATCAGCACACAGACCAGAGAGGATATTTTCATTATACACCTCCCAACGACTTGACAATGGCAGCAGAGACCATGGCTGAAGACAGAAATATAATCACCGCCAACAGTGACGGAAGCTGTAAAGATGCGAGACCACAGATCCCATGACCTGAAGTGCAGCCGTTCGAGAGTCTTGCGCCAAACCCAGCTATGAATCCACCCAGGCTAAGCTGCCACCAGCTCACGGATGTCTGAAAGGACTCGCCGAAGAAAAAGCACCAGAATGCTGCACCAATGACGAGACCGGCGGCGTAAACCAGGCGCCAGTTTCTACTGGAAATGAAGTCTGCCTGGTTGAAGTAGCTCCAACTGGAGACAAAGGACAGGCTAGTGGTAAAAAAGCTGCTCATGCCACCAATAAGCCCCGTGGATATAAACAGGAAGCTAACGCCCAGGCCAATAAAAATTCCACCCACCAGGTAATGCTCAATCCCCAGCGGAAATAGTACGTCAATTAGTGGCATGGAGGGACCTCCTTAGTTAACTGATACCCGTAATGTACAAGGACGACTAATTAGGTACAAGAAAGACTTGGATCTAAGCATAAGCACGTCGATCGAAACCCTTCATCATGGCGCCATATCACGCTTCACTGGCAGGTGGATCGGCTAATTCCCATCCAATTCACCCCTGGCTACCCCAATCGCCTTGTCAAAGTAATACCAATAGAAGTCTTCAGAATGATAACCGCTAATTCGATCCGTCAATTCATTCCCCTGTCCATCTAGAAAGAGTAGCGTCGGTGTGCCCATAATCTTGTATCGAGCAATGATCTCAGCGGCACTCCGTGCCTGTCGATCAAAATCGATAACATCATTGCTCTCCCAGGCAAGTTCATGTAGATCAACCAGGGGCCGGTAGTCATCATTTCTGAGCATGGGAAAAAGAACGTTCTTCTCCAGCCGCGTGCAATACGGGCATGCAATTCGAGAAACATAGAGCAGATAAACTTTACCTTCACTTACTGCCAGTGCACTCTCGGCAGCAAGATCGTTGGCAGTCTCGATAGGTCCTGCAAATGAGTGACTAATCCACAGCAGGGCCAGTGAACAGATTATTCGCATTTCAAAAGATTCAATCCAGGCCGCAACATTGGTATAAGGTAAACCATTTTCGCTATAGTCTCGCTAACATATTGATATATAAATATTTATATCCTCAGACTAGGAACAGTCTAAATTTCGCATATGAGTTTAACTTAATATAGTAAAATGCTAAATTACCCCTGGTCAACAAAAGGAAATCAAACAGATGAATGATGAACCCATTATCTCCTGGAAAGCCGCAGGCGTCGCCCTGGGATTACTTTTAACCCTCGCAACTTTCCTGGTAAAACCGCTTGGGGTGTCGACCCAGTTTGTGGTGACCGACGCCGTCGTCATGCACCAGATTGCGCCTGAGGCTGCTGAACAAAACAAGTACCTTGCTAAATACGGTACCAAGTCTGACTGGGGCATTGGCTACGGTTGGATGCTGGTATTCGGTATGCTAATTGGCGGTGGTATTACGGCAAGGATATTTCGTGACAAGCAGCCCGAAATAGATAAGGGGTCCATACCACCAATGTGGCAGGCTGAATTTGGACCATCTGAAGTCAAGCGCTACAGCGCTGCATTTACCGGCGGCCTGTTACTGTTGTTTGGCGCCAGGCTGGCAGGTGGTTGTACCAGTGGCCATATGATTAGCGGAATTTCACAACTGGCGGTCAGTTCCTTCATATTTGGTGTGACAACTTTCGCTGTCGCCATCGTCGCTGCCAAGTTCATCTATCGAAATCAGGGAGATAAGTCATGATAACCCTGTTGACTGGTTTTCTAATCGGCTGCGCATTTGGCACTATTTTGTACCTGGGGGGCGCATCCAGTTACAGGAGAATACTCGGTACCCTGCTGTTAAAGGATATGACCATAATCAAACTTATGATGACAGCCATCGGCGTGGGCACCCTGGGCATATACCTCCTGGATCTGGGTGGGCTGGCACACATGAGTATCAAGCCAGCACACATCTGGGGCGTCATAGCGGGTGGGGCAATCTTTGGTATCGGCTGGGCGATTTCAGGCTACTGCCCTGGGACGTGTGTCGTGGGAACATCTGAAGGCAAGAAGGACGCCCTTGCCACATTGATAGGCGCGCTGGTTGGAGCATTTGTCTTCTCAATGGCTTTCCCGGTGCTCGATAAGCTGCTGCTGCAGAACGCCAGCTTCGGAAAATAAC
>Ga0187827_10002638_pt1 | contig 24202 bp, 17 predicted proteins | sample ETNtaG_39_FD_167969 | JGI IMG/M metagenome (GOLD analysis project Ga0187827, IMG submission 167969) | Marine microbial and viral communities from oxygen minimum zone, Eastern Pacific Ocean - ETNP2014_SV_150_PacBio MetaG (Illumina Assembly) | ecosystem: Environmental > Aquatic > Marine > Hypoxic... | reverse complement strand
AGCAACATTGATGTGCCCCCATTGGGGTCGACCGCCCCAAAACCCCACGGATCATAGTGGGAGCCCAAAATGAACCACTCGTCTGGGAACTCAGTCCCTTCAAGCGTCCCCACGACGTTAACCGCGCGGGTTAGGGCCTTGGGTTGGTTGACCCGAACCCGGACGGTCATGTCTGAACCACCGGTGATTCGATAGGTAAGCTCCAACCCCCCCTGCCAGTCCTCTGGCGCCGGATCGCCCGTCATACGCGACAAAATCTCAGAAGCAGCATTGTAGCCAACGGGAAGAACTGGAATCGTGTGCAGGGGGACATCTTCGGGATCAAGCCGGTCCACCTGCCGGTCACCGTCTACAGGAAGAGCGGGTACGAACGGAGTGAGCGGATCACCCGTCCACGGCAACGTCAACACGCTGCCTCGCTGTATGATCTCTCCATTGAGCATTGGGCCGTCTGGATAGGGATCAATGGGGTCTGCTGGAGCATCATTGAACATGATCACACCTGCGGCGCCACGTTCTTCAGCAAACTTCACCTTATAGCCACGGAAGTTGCCTCCGTACCGAGCGATCACGACCTTGCCTTCGAGCAAAATACCCATCTCGTCGAGAGCCTCATAGTCCTCGCGGCGCCCAAAGTTCGCATACACGACCTCGCCGGTAACGTCGCCGCTACCCGAGTAAGCATTCCAGCCGTTTAGTAACTCAGGGTGCCCCGAGAACCGATCTTCGGAAAGCTCCGGTTCCCTATTCGACAACGACATGGCCACCGGCGTAACTATGTGCACCTCAACATCGTCAGTCAGCTGCGGCAGGTAAACGTCATAAGCATGTTCGCGCACAGTGAATCCGGCAGCCTTCATTACACGACCTAAGTAGTGGCCAACTTCGATCTGGGCTGCCGATCCAGCTGGATGAGGGCGCGCTGTGATAATGCGCAGATGTTCTCGAAACGAGTCCGAAGAGGGCAGATCCAAAAAGAGAGTCTCGCAATAAGCCTGCCTAGTGGCGGTGGTGGAGGCGAATCCCACGGGAACCTTCAACTCAACCGACTGCTGGCCAAGGATTTCCTGCCCAGATAACAAAAAAAACATGACACAGAAAACCGAAAATCGGGAAACGTTAAGCATGTCCTCGTTACTCGATTTTCACGGCCATAAAATTGATGACCATTGGCCCATCAGGCAAAACAATCTCCATTTCGCCACTCATTGTCGGCCTGTCAGTCTCCTCCATGAGCGTTGCGAAGAAGTTAATGTCGATAAACGTGCCAGCACCATCCGCATCGAACGACCCCCAGAAAACGATCTCTTTGTTTTCCTCGACAACACCTATGACCTCCAAGTCGCCTGCTTGACTGCTCAGCATTCCTTTGAGGTCAGCGCCTTCCTGTTCGAGCGTGACCGTTGCATCACCGGCTTCGGGCATCTCCATAGTAATAGTCCACCGCCCGGCAACGTTGACGAGTGCTTCCTGTGCAAAAGCTGGCGTGCTGAAACCGCCGATGCGGCACTCGACTTGCGCGGCAAAAAGCGTAACGGGTATTAAAAACATGAGAACTTTAAAGCGCAGCATTAAATAACTCTCCTGTCATCTAGTAGTGCGGCTCTCGATCTTCACGGCCCGGAAATTAACACCAGGAAACTCTGGAAAATCCGGTATTTCTAATGAGCCGGCCATTGCTAATGTGTCGTTTTCTTCCACGACTCTTGCAGCGAAGTAGATCGTGATGGGGAAACCCTGTGCATCAAAAGAAGTTGAAAATGTCACTTCATTGCCCTCAACTACACCTGTAACCCCAAGGTCTCCTTGGTCCCCGCTCAGGGTCCCCGTAAGGTCAGCGCCTTCCTGCACAAGCGTGAGCACTGCCGCCGGTTGTGCCTCCACAGTGATCTCCCACCGGCCGGCAACATTTGCAGTTGGCTCCTGTGCAAACACTGACGCACTGAAGACTACGAAAACCGCGACAACGGTTGCTGTAGAAATAATTCTCGGCCGCATCATCCGACACTCTCCGGCTATCAAGTTGGCTGCACATCCTTTACTACATCCGTTGCTCCAGTTTTACAAGGCAATGAGCAGCTAACACAAGATAAGTTGCTTTTAACTCCTAATCTTCTAGCTCAATGCTAGGCCCCAAATCATGAATACGAGAAAGATCCATGGTATTGAAGATTCACTGCGCCAGCAGCCGTACGAGGCGAGACATTCGATAGGCTGAAACGAAATCGGGCGCCACGTATTCGACAATCCGCGCGCCAACTCGCACCATTTCGGGCACAAACATCACCTGGTCTGCCTGCCCTGCGTCAGCAACCTCGATTCTCAGTGTTACTGGCCATTCAAAGGTAAACGGTGCTACCTCTGTGCGCCGAAGCAGACCCGCCTTCACACCCGAAGCGATCCTCTCGAGAGACTCTTTTGGGTGAAGGAGATGAGCCGAAGTCTGTCCAATGGCTTCCTTTACAGCAACCCCTTCGACAGCGGGGATCAGCGCCTCGACCTCTTCGGTAACCGCCAGGTCTCCGGAGACAAACACGACGGGAACTCCGAACTGTCCCGCCACCCCAGCATTAAGCCCTGCCTCGCCAAGTTCGTGATTATTTATCCACACATGTTTTAGCTGCCCTGTGTACGTGTGATCTAGTGTGGCATCCACCGTCGAGGCCCGCGCGTGGTAACCGATAAAAACTGCCGCGTCGAAGCTTTCATCAATCCCTCCCATCATTCCAAGTGGGCGCGGGCCTCCGGAAATCAACTTGGCTCGACGGTCGAGTTTCTCAGGTTGCAGGTTTGTCTTGTCCCCGTGAGAGTCAATTACCACAACCTCACTGGCACCGGCCTCAAAGGCGGCAGCGATCGCCGCGTTAGCTTCGGCGATCATCTGATCCCGCGCAGCAGCATAGTTGCGCCCCGCCGACGACGTGTGGCTCGAGTCCACTACTCCAGCAAGACCTTCCATATCAACCGAAATGTGGACCTTGAAACCCTGCTGAGGGCTCGAAGCAGCGTTGTCTATAACGTCCCGCATCTCGTCAGCATTGGGATTTCCAACTCCAACAAATAGGACCGCTAGCATCAAAGTTTTCAACATGGTGGAACTTCCTAAGGCTCTAAACTGTCCGCTAATATGCGGAAGGTTTAATAGTCGTGTAGATGGCAGAATGCCACTACGCCGCCGGCCGGTAGTAGTCCTTATACATCTTGAGACGGAAAAGCCAACCAGCAAAGGCTCCTAGCCATTTCAAAGGGAGGTACCTTCCTTTCAAGTCCATCAGTTCGATCAGATTGCCGTCACAATCCTTTGCAAAAAAGAAGGTGTGACCAAAACGAGACTGCTCAGGCTCACTGACAATATCCACCCCTTTCTCCACCAGATAATCGTGCCATTTCTGCGTGTTCCTCACATCGATGCTGATGTGGGTAATGCCCACGCGATTCCAAACAACCGGCTCTGGGGGCTCATGCGGGGTGAAATGAAAGATCTCGAGGATGCCTCCCCCCGGCATTCGAAGCCAGCCGATCTTGCACTTCGGTAGTTCAGCATCCACCCCAAAGAACGCACGCACACGTTCAGGGGGAGTGTCGGCTACACCAACGAGCCTACAACCAAAAATGTCAGCGTAAAACGAGACGAACTTGTTGAAGTCAGACACCGTGACGCCGGTGTGACTAAAAGAACGTGCTCTCATGCGTACCTGCCTATGTCAGATGAGTATCTTTTATGTGGTCCGCGGCTCGCAGCGCCTGCGCGGCGATCGTGAGCGCTGGATTAACCGCAGCTGATGATGGGAAAAATGATGCATCAATTACGAACAAGTTGTCGACATCATGCGACCGGCACCAAGTATCGAGCACCGATGTCGTCGGATCGGTGCCGAATACCGCCGTGCCACACTGGTGGGTAGTATTGACGACACCCAGAGAAATCGGCACAACGTACCAAAATCCCACCTTGCGGAATAACCGCCTTGTCACAGAGATAAGTTCGCGGTGTGCTTGCGCGTTTAGTGGCTCCCACCGAAGCTGAATCCGCCCATCGCTAGCAACGGTCACGCGGTTACTGGGGCTCGGCAAATCCTCTGTCATTACGAGCCACTCGACTCCTCGAGAAAACCAGAAGTCGTATGCTGCATGTGGTACCCAGCGAGCCAATCGAGGGCCATATCGCGACTTGGCCATATCTGCGTGCGCCCGTCCCTGCGATTGAATCTGCCCGAGAGGATAGTCAGAGTTAGGCCCACTCAAATAGTAGTCATTGATCGCGACGGTCTTTTGAAATCCCGTGTCGTGCCGCGGCGGGAAAAATCCACCGAGCAACGTGGAAAGGTGCCCCATATAGCGACGTCCCACTAGCCCTGATGAGTTCGCCAGTCCATCGGGATGCGCGCTGTTCGCCGACCGCAGCAGGAGTGCGGCGGAATTCACCGCACCACATGAAACAACAAACAATGGCGCTTCTACACGGATAGGTTGTCCGTCGCGAAGAACGTCGGCCGCAACAACCTTGTCACCACGCCCGTTGGTGATGAGGCGCTCTGCGTAGGCATTGGTCCACAAAGTGACCGCATCCCGCTCGATTGCAGGCGACACCGCGCATACGTCAGCATCACTCTTGGCGCGCAGCTTGCACGGAAACGAATTACACGTATTGCATAAGATGCACCCATCAGGTTCTCCTGGCCGGAGCAACCCCAGCGGAAGGGAAGACGGATTCAATCCCAGTTCCCGGAGGCGTTCCACGATGATGGCAATGCGTCCCTGGTGTGCAATGGGTGGGTGTGGAAACGGTTCCCGAGGCGGCTCAGTTGGATCGGGCCCGTCCTCGCCGTGCACGCTGTAGAGTCTCTCTGCACGATCATAGTAGGGTGCAAGCGCCTCGTACTTGATGGGCCATGCTGGGGAGACCCCTCCTAAATGCTGCAGCTCGCCAAAGTCTTCCCGCCGCAGTCGGTACAGGACGCTCCCCCAGAACTTAGAGTTGCCCCCCACACAATAATGCGTGTATGGGTGAAACTCCTTGCCTTGCGCGTTGAGCCAACGCTCCGAAGCACGGTAGCGTTGTTCGCCCCACACAGCCTGCGGACTCCAATTCTCCGCCTCCTGGGGAATGAAGCCTCCGCGCTCTATGATGAGAATGCGCGCCGATGTTTCCGAAAGTGTGTGCGCTACCGTACCGCCGCCCGCACCACTACCAATGATGACAAGGTCAAAGCGTTCGGTCACGAGTTCACGAACTCCACACTTCTATACACCTCGTCCATCAGTCGATGGTCGTCCTGTGCACGCTCGAGGCTCATCTCGGGTGTCCGTCCTTTTCTGACCGCCCTGAAAAAGTCACGATACATCGCGCGATATCCCCGAATATCACGAAAGCCCGGAAGAATTAGTCGTGGGAACCCAGCACCGCGCACAATAATGAAAGCTCCGTTTGATTCAAACGTAATAACTCCCTTTCGCCCGAAAAGCTTCGACAAGCTAAGTCCCCGAAACATTGCTGGAATCTCCCGCGAGTAGTAAAGAGCACCTGCAGCACCATTGTCATATTGAAATGCAACAAGCATGCTCTTGCGTCTTTGGTCCCCCTCGAGTGGCTGGTCAGACGGTGGCGGCTGATAGCCTTGGATAGAACGAATTCTAGGGCCGATACTCCCGGTCAGATGTAGCCAGTGAATCCCTTCTTCGAAGAACGCATCACCTCCAGCAATGGCTTCATCGTTCCGCCAATCGGAGGCCAACTTAGGCTTGTGCATCACCGACACGAATTGTCCGAACACCAATTCGCCAATCACACCACCCTTGTTTCGCGAACTCCGCCGGACCCCATCGATGGCGTCCCGGGAATCCAAGAGTCGCCGAAGCGCAACAGCAAGCGGCTTGTAATGGTCGTTCTCGGCGACAAGGACGACGCGACCAGCTTGTTCACGAGCTTCGATGGCAGTTCGATAGTCATCGAGTTGCAAAAACGCTGGCTTCTCTACGACAACATGCTTGCCTAGTTCGAGTGCCCGTAGTGCAAGCTGGAGGTGCAAATGCGGCGGGACCGCGATCACAACGGCATCAACCGTAGGATCACGAAGTGCCTCATCGTAGCCTTTGTAGTGATGCAAACCACCGTGACGTCGATGATATTCGGCCGCGCGCACCGGATCGCGGCTGGCGTAACTGCAGACAAAATCGCTCAGCATCTTTCGCAAGTGCCGACTGTGTACCCGAGTGATGAACCCGCACCCGAGGAACGCTAAGTGAACTGGCTTCAATTGTTGCCTCCGCCCAGCCCTGGCCTGAACCAACGGAATCGTGACCGTCATATTAACGTGAAACGTTGTATTCTGTGGGCTTCTTAAGCAAGGAGCTGGGAACCGTTAAGCAAAACGCGACAAAGAAGTTGTCTCTACGATGAAACGCTTAGACCTGAGGTGGAAGCCGTAATGAGTTGGATACAGCCTTCTGCCACCACCAGTGTGCGAGCAATTCGAAAACTCAGTCTCCTGGCAGCCGTCCTAATTCTCTCCACGTCCGTATCCCCTGCGCAGACCAGTGGCACGGCACAGCTTGGGGCCGGTGGTAACTACCCTTCGGCACGGCATGGCGGCAATTACATGCACAACTTTTACTTTCCGCCAGCCCCGAGTTCAACTCCCTGGGCTCCGTCGTGGGCACCCGACGGCAAGTCAATCGCGGCCGCGATGAACGGATCGATCTGGAGTATTGATCCTGAAACCGGAATCGCTGACGAGCTGACCTACAACCGCAAGTATCACTCTTCGCCAGACTACTCACCGGACGGCGAATGGATTATCTATACAGCTGATGACAGTGGGACCACAATTCAGCTTGAGATTCTGGAGGTCACAACCGGCCAGTCTTGGCCTCTCACCAATGATGATTTCATCTACACTGATCCCGTTTTTTCTCCCGATGGCAGCCACGTAGCCTACGTTGCCACTAAGCCTAATGGTTACTTCAACGTCTACGTGCGGGCAGTGGAAAACGGTCGCTGGGCTGGCGACGAAATACCCATTACCTACGACAACGAATACGGGGCCGATCGTTTGTATTTCGGGAACTGGGATATGCACATCACTCCAGCCTGGCTCCCAAGTGGTGACGAGTTGTTATTGGTATCGAATCGGGACGTGCCTCTCGGCTCCGGTAATGTGGTGCGCGTACCAGCTTTTGCGGATGGTATCGACGAGGCAGTAAGTGTGCTGACGGAACAAACGCTCTATCGAGCCCAGCCGGACGTCGCCCTCGACGGTCAACGGTTTATCTATTCCTCAACCGCTGGCGCAGCCGATCAGTTCAATAACCTTTGGGTACAGCCCACGGCGGGAGGCGAACCTTACAAGTTGACCTTTTTTGAACATGACGCCTTCCACCCGCGCTTTTCTCCAGACGGTGAGTGGATCGCCTACATTTCGAACCGAGACGGTCTGCCGCAGCTCGCCCTTCTGGAAACCTACGGTGGCAAAAACCTGACCATTGCCATCAATGAACGTCGCTGGAAACGACCGATGGGCCGACTCTCCATGGACACCGTGGAGCGTGTAACTGAGTCGCGAACAGGAGACTTCATACAAATTGGTATAGCCCACACACCAACCCGCATCCATCTGACTGCTTCCGACGGTAAATTCTATGCACCAGTTGACGCATACGCACGAATTAGCGGTGTCGGGGACCTGATGTTTCACAGCCCTGGTAATTTCAGCGTGGAGCTACCGGTTGGCCCAGCCGTTGTGACGGTAGTTAAGGGATTCGAAGTCTGGCCTGAGCAAATAGAGGTGGAAATTGAGGCAGGCCGGAATACGACTGCCACGGTAGCGCTTGACCAATTCGCCGACATGACAGCAGGTGGTTGGTACAACGGTTCAACTCACGTCCACATGAACTACGGCGGTAATCTCCACAACACACTCGACAATCTCATGATGATGTCGGCCGCAGAGGACCAGGACATCGTCAACGAACAGATAGCCAATAAGGACAACCGCATCCTCGACTATCAGTTCTTCGAGCCCGGAGGGACAACCCACAGCAGCTCACAGCCTGACCGCCTCTTGGTTGTCGGCCAGGAATACCGGCCACCTTTTTACGGTCACGTTTTCATGTTTGGAATGCGAGACCACCTAATCTCGCCTTTTACCACCGGCTACGAAGGCACTGCCATAGAGAGCCTCTACCCGAGCAACACCGACATGTTCCGGAAGGCCAAGGCACAGGGAGCAACAGTCGGTTACGTTCATGCGTTCGGTGGCCAAAATGACCCGCTTGAGGGCAACCTTGGTGGCGCTAAGGGTTTCATGGTCGATGCCGCTTTGGGCACGACCGATGCTGTGGAGTGGTCAGCGGCAGGCGCCGCCGGTTTCTATCCGCTATACGCCGTCTGGAACAACGGTCTCAAAGTAACAGCGACCGGGGGTGAGGACTCGATTAGCAACCTGCAACGCAGCAAGCTGGTCGGCTCCGTTCGAACCTACGTGCACACTGGGAACCAAGGCCTTGACATGTCCGCCTGGTTCACGGGGCTCCGGGAGGGACGAGCATTCGTTTCAACAGGCCCGTTGATCGAATTAACGGCCAACGAAGAGGGGCCAGGGGAAACGGTCGAGCTACCTGAAGGCGGCGGCACCATCGACATTGCTGCCAATGTACAGTCGATCACTCCACTAGATCGACTGGTCTTGATCTGGAATGGTGAAGTTGTAGAAGAGATCTCAGTTGGCCAAGATGCAACAGTCAGCAACCCCAACTCCGGATCAGGCTCAGGAACACAACTCGACTTCCGGCGATCCCTCTCCGTGACCACCAGCGGTTGGCTTCATTTACGTGCTGAGGGGGCTCGATCGGCACGCTTCCCTCTCGATGCCAGCTATGCGCAGGCGTTCACCAATCCAATCTGGGTGACGGTCGGTGGCCAGCCACCGCGGAGCCTTGAAAGTGCGCAATACTCCATCCGTTGGATTGACCGACTCCGTGAAATGGCCGAAGCCTGGCCAGGCTGGCGCTCGCAAGCTGAACGCGATCATGTCTTCGCGCAGTTTGATGAGGCAAGGGCAATATTTGAGAGCTTTGCAGCCAATGCGCGACCCTCTTCAATACCCTGAGTCATGGGACTAAGTGCTTCGCGGTATGATTTAGGTGTCCTGTGGCGCGCATTCTCGTCCCACTAAGCACCATACTTGACCCCAAGTATTCCTGAACCGCCCGACCATGATCTCCAGACTCCGTAACATTGCCATCATTGCGCATGTCGACCACGGTAAAACCACCCTTGTCGACGAGATGCTCAAGCAATCTGGAACGGTCGATACTCGCGGGGACCTGCCAGACCGTATCCTTGACTCCAACGACTTGGAGCGCGAGCGAGGCATCACAATCTTGTCAAAGAACACGGCCATTCGCTGGCACGACTACCTCATCAATATCGTTGATACGCCCGGGCACGCAGACTTCGGTGGTGAAGTCGAGCGTGTCCTATCAATGGTTGATTCCGTTCTTCTTCTGGTCGACGCGGTAGACGGTCCAATGCCCCAGACCCGCTTTGTCACGCAGAAAGCGTTCGCACATGGCCTTCATCCAGTTGTCGTGATCAACAAAACCGACCGAGATTCCGCAAGGCCTGACTGGGTGCTCGATGAGACTTTCGAGCTTTTTGACCGGCTAGGAGCCACTGATGAGCAACTCGATTTCCCAGTGCTCTACGCTTCAGCAATCAATGGCACAGCGACACTAGATCCAGACGTGCCCGGCGTCGATATGGCGCCACTATTCCAGACTATCGTCGACAATGTGGCACCGCCCGCGGTTGATCCCGATGGGCCCTTGCAACTCCAAGTGAGCTCTCTTGATTATTCGCCATACGTAGGCGCTATCGGCATCGGTCGCATCGCCCGTGGCACGCTAAAACGCAACATCCCAGTTACTGTTATCGGTCGGGATGGGCAGGAGAGAACCGAGAAGGTTCTACAGGTACTAGGCTTTGAGGGTCTAGAACGGATCGAGGTGGAAAGCGCTACGGCTGGTCATATCGTCGCCTTTAGCGGAATCACAGAGCCGCGTATCTCCGACACCCTTTGCAACCCTGAGCACGTCCAGCCACTGCCAGCACTCACTGTCGACGAGCCAACAATCAGCATGACGTTCGAAACCAACACCTCACCTTTCACCGGTCAAGATGGCAAGTACGTAACCAGCAGGCAACTACGCGAGCGGCTTACCAGAGAGGCGCTGCACAACGTTGCGTTGCAAGTAGAACCTACGGAAAGTCCAGACCGTTTCGAGGTTTCGGGGCGCGGCGAGCTACACCTGTCGATCCTATTGGAGACCATGCGGCGCGAAGGCTACGAGCTCGCCGTCTCGCGGCCCCGCGTAGTCGTCCTGGAGGTCAACGGGGAGCGTCACGAGCCGTTTGAGCAACTTAGCGTTGACATCGAGGATGACCATCAAGGGGCCGTGATGGAGGCGTTGGGATCGCGCGGTGGTGATATGCAGAACATACGGCCAGACGGAAAAGGTCGTGTGCGGCTCGACTATGTCATCCCAACCCGCGGTCTTATCGGCTTTCAGTCCGAGTTCCGCACCATGACCTCAGGAAGTGGCATCTTTGTACACAGCTTCGATCATCACGGACCGGTCAAAAAGGTTGCACGCACCCGCCGTCCCAATGGGGCCCTGGTCTCAATGGCCACTGGAAAGGCGCTTGGCTTTGCTCTCTTCAACCTACAAGATCGCGGCCAGCTCATGATCGATCCGGGCGACAAGGTCTACGAAGGACAGATCGTTGGCATCAACGCACGCAATCGGGACCTGACAGTCAACCCGCTCAAGGGCAAGAAGCTCACCAACATGCGGGCCTCTGGCAAGGATGATGCCATCTCGCTCACGCCACCAACCCGCTTCACTCTGGAAGAGGCTCTCGAATTTCTCGAGCATGATGAACTTCTTGAGGTAACCCCGAGCTTTCTTCGCTTGCGAAAACGCCTCTTGCGCGAACATGAGCGCCGACGGGCGCCGGAATTTGCGGCGGCTACAGCGTAGTAAATGGGCCAGTATCCGTAGGGGGTCCATTTCTCACCGCCTGGGCCTGAGTCCCTCCGCCTGGCACACCGGGCTTTCGTCCGGACCAGACATTTAGTTTCAATTGTTTAAGAAATCGAACCCTACACCGATACGCAAAACACGCGGGGAGACAAGGTTCCAGATGTTGTTGTAGTTCTCACCTGAGTAAACGTCGATGGCAAGCACTTTGTTGGTGTTGAAAACATTGAACAGGTCAGCATAGACGTGCAGGAGGCCATACTTGCCCAACGTGAACTGCTTTTCGGCCCGCAGATCAACAATTATCACTGGGTCCAGTCGTTCCACCCCGTAAGTGTTTACGTGGCGACCTCGCTGTTCAACGCGAACGTGTTCGGTTCCCTGATTGATGGCTGGCTGGGATGGCACCCCCGGTGCGGGCAGCATGGCGTTGCGAGTCATTGGCTCGCCTGACTGCACCCGCATAAATATTCCGAGATTGACACCAACCGGGTCTGCGAACAGGTAGTTACCGGTGACTTTCACTAAATGGGTACGGTCCCAAAAGGTCAACCCGGCACGGTTAATGTCGGTGTTGGGGTTGTCCAACAAACCACCGGCGCCACCGGCCCCGCCACCATCAAAGGTGCCCTCAGAACGACCGATGTCCCACGATGCTAATGCTTGCCAGTTATTACTCCATCGCTTGTGGGCTACCAGTGAAACACCGGTGTAACGATTGTACAGAAAATCGAACCCCATTGTTTGAACTGGGTTGGTCAGGTAGTAGAGCGAGTTACCGAAAGTAGCCGGGTCCTGACTGTAGATCGTGATCGGGCCACCGTCGTCATTAGTACCAACGATTCCATCGGGGCCAGGGTCAATCACGGTCACTGGTTGGTACGAATCACCGACTCCAAGAACCTCTGCGATCGGCCCATAGGGGACACCGGTGTTGACGTCTTCCAGGAAATTACTATCCGTTCTGTAGAAAACTGTGGCGCTGAGCTGGAAGTGAGGAAACAACTCACGTTCGACACCGATACTGAATTCGTCCGTGAGTGGCGAGCTAAGTTTCGGGTCAATATCGACATTGCCCCCGGGGAAGAACTGGTGAACAAGGGTGTCCTGCTCGCCGAACTGAAAGAGGTTGTCACCGTTAAGATCGGTCCACGTGTACCACTGCGTGCCAACCCCGTTAGGGTTCAAGAAGTCACCCCAGCGAACGCCTTGTTGGTTTGAGTAGCGGGAATAATTAGCTTTTAGTGCTGTACGGCCGTTACCAGTGAGGTCGTAGACGATGCCAATCCGCGGTACAAAGTCCCTCCAGCTTGTGGTGTCCGGGTCTTTTTCGAAACACGCTGCCCGGTAAAGGGCCCCAAGTTGTGGGAAAAGAGAGTCGGCGCGGCACTGCTCTGGAAGCCAGCTTTTAGACCAGTCGTAACGCAGCCCTAGATTGACCGTTAGGCGGTTGTTAAAAGTGATTGAGTCCTGCACGTAGAGACCTAGGGACGACCCTCGGTTCCAGGGAGCATTGGGTCTGTCGATGTTGTGAATATCGACACCCGAGTGGTTCCAGAAGCGAACTCGTGAAGGGTCTCCATTGAGAAACTGCTGTTGGAAACCCCAGATGTATCCCCGGTTGTCGGGCGAAAACGAAGAAACCTTGGCCAAGTTGCCACCCACCTTAACGTCATGACTGCGGTTCTTTTCGGTCAGATACCACGACAGGGTGCTCGACAAATCGATGTTGTCGCGAAGGAACAGCACCTCGCGAGTTGGCGGGCTGCCGGCCAAAACATTTCCAGTGCTGCGCTCGATCGAAGGCGGCATGGACTCGCCCGAGAATTCAGGGTGCCTGGAGTGACCTCGCGATCCGTCCTTGGCCTCAAGCGGGAAGTTCATCGTCATGAACGAAAAACGCGTGTCGAGGAAGACGTTGGAACTCACAACTCCCTGATACTGGAGCTGCGGAATCAGTGACAGCGAATCTTGCAACCAAGCTGACTCTGGGGGAATGTTGCCGCCAGCGTTGCGATTGTTGCGCACCTTTCTGTCAGTAAAAAGCCGCGCCGTAATATTGCTGTTTTCAGCAATCCGAACGGTGCTGTTGATTGTCCAGTTTTCCAGCGCCGTGTCGTCAACCTCATGTGGCGGCAAACCAATTAACCGACGTTCAACCTTGAAGTTCCAGTAATCCACGAAGAACCAGGCACGATCCCGCCTTATCGGTCCCCCGAACTGAAAGTCTAGGTCGTTGAGCAAAATGTTCGGGTTGCCGGCACCCGAACCTCGTTCTCGCTGATCCCCGGTTACATTGTTAGTCGTGAATCGCTCACCCTCGAAGAAGGTCCTAACGCCACCGTGCCAGTCGTTGCTGCCGGTCTTAGAAACCATGTTGAGCACTACCCCGGGCACTTGGACTTCTACATCGTGCGCACCCGTCGAGATACCAACCTCTTCAAACGAATTGATTGAGTAGTACATCGACGAAGCGCCCACGGCTTGCGGGTCGGTCGTGTTCGCCCCGTTAAGCGCGTAAACATTTTGTGAGCTGCTGCCACCACGTGACGAAAAACGTGACTGCTGACCAGACTCACTGCCACCTATGTCGACCAAGTTGGTGACGACACCAGGGACGTGGTCGATGATGCCGGCCCATAACCCTGAAGAAGTCGGGGTCATGTCAATCAGGTCATCCGTATAGATACTGAGAACGTTCGTCGACTTGATGTCGACGACTGGACTTTCACCACTGATCGTGATGGTCTCCTCAACCGAGGCAAGTTGCATCGCAACCACAATTTCAATGGTGCGCCCAACTGATATCCGAAGGTCTTTATGGACGACCTCATTGAAGCCTTCGAGCGCAAACGTCGCTATGTAAGAACCTGGCACTAAGCCCGGCAGCCGAGCCGTACCATTGATACCGGTGTGTTCCGCACGGACCCCCAAGGGGCCTTCGATGGTAACCAGAACACCAACGAGCAGGGTGTTGCCCGGGCCAGTAACTCGCACATTGATCGCACCCGTGTCTTTGATTTGTGCCGAGGCATACAGAGGGCAGGTGAAAAAAACGGCAAAGACAAAACTGGAGAAAAGGCTCGCGCAAAAAGCGTTCATGGATGAGATTCTATCGATCACGCGCGAACTGAAACAGCGCCAAGGACCCCAACACCGGTTTTCCCAAAAAATGGAGATCCTGGCCTTAGGTACGATTGTAGTGGTTCGAGTCCATCCGAATCGGGTGTTAACTTTGGCAAACTACTCATGAAAAACAGAGCCGAGCAGCAGCACGAAATCAGTTATTGGGGGCGCACGTTCTTCGTTAACGTGTTATTGGCTGGCTCTGTGCTTCTCACGGCAGCGTGTGGTAACGACGGTACAGCACCGCCACCATCCCAGCCGGTGGCATTCAACCATCAGAAGCACATCGAAATTGAAATGGAATGCACCAGTTGCCATCCGGGTGCCACAACTCAAACACAGGCCGGCCTTGTCCCTATCGCAGCCTGTGCGACCTGTCACCGGGGCATCATTTCCGATCACCCTGAGATCATTAAACTCATGGGATACCTCGAAAACAACGAGCCACTTCTATGGCGAAGGGTAAACAACATTGCCCCTGGTGCATTGGTCCAGTTCAAGCACAAGCCACACGCTCGTGCAGGAGTCTCCTGTTCCACTTGCCACGGTGACGTCGGGCAAATGAGTGTTGCTTACCAGGCCGTCAATACCGCAGACATGAGTTGGTGCATTACATGCCATCAAAACAATGGAGCGAGCACTGATTGCCTAACGTGTCACTACTAGAGGGTTGCTGATTTCTAAACAAGATTTCGAAACATAAGGACGGACGTGCGAAGGCGAGATTTCCTAAAAGCAACCACATTGGCGGCCGGCGTGTCGCTGCTAGAGGCTTGTTCGGATCCCGAAGGGCAATACCTTGTGCAGCCAGCACGCCGGAAGCCTGGCTCACCACTGCCAGGTGAAAGCACCTGGGTTCCAGGAATGTGCCAGCAATGCTCAGCAGGCTGTGGTATCCAAGTCCGGATAGTCGATGGCAATGCGCGAAAGATCGAAGGCAACCCCAACCATCCCGTCAATTTGGGTGGTGTCTGCGCTCTTGGGCAATCCGCGCTGCAAGAACTCTACAACCCCGATCGCATCCTGGTGCCGCAACGGCGCATAGGTGACAAAGGTACCGGAACATTTGAGGACATCACCTGGGAGGATGGACTCACCGCGGCAGTTACAACGATCGCTCGGACTTCCCCCGATCGCATCGCCATAATCGGAGCCGACCGCTCTGGACTGACGGGTGCTCTATGGCACCGATTTTCCGAAGCGCTAGGCGCGCCCGCTCCGGCGTTCGTCGAAGCCCCGGAACTTGAGGTGGAGCGTCGCGCTGCGCAAATTGTTCTCGGGGTAACAGATATCCCTTACTTCGATGTAAGCCGCTCGGACTACGTTCTATCAATCGGCTCAGCATTTCTAGACCGCTGGCGCAGTCCGGTTCATTACACCCGAGCGCTCGCCGAAATGCGCCGTGGCAGGCCTGGCCGGCGCGGCAGGTTTGTACAAGCAGAGGCGCGCATGTCATTGACTGCAGCCAACGCTGACGAATGGCTCGCTGTTCGCCCGGGGACAGAAGGAATCCTGGCGCGCACACTGGCGGGCATTTTGCTCTCGTCAGACAAAATCGAAAACGATAATGCCGCAAGGTACCGAAAACTGTTTCCCGAAGATCCACCGGGACTAGAGGAAGGCGCTGCACTGTGCGCAATACCGGCCAAGAAGATCGAACGCATCGCAGCCGAGCTGGCTGCCGCTGAAAACAAAGTTGTGGTTGCCGGTGGTTCGGCGGCGGGCCATCAAGATGGTCTCTTCAACGTTGCCGCATCTTTGGGATTGAATGTACTCCTAGGAACATTGGGCAACCCCGGTGGTGTGTTTGCCCCTGCGTCGTTTGGTTTAGAGGATGGCATTGCTCCTAAAACCGAACCGACTTCCATGGCCGAACTTGCCACACGTTTGCGCGGTGAGGGGCCAGCGCCAGTCGATTTACTTATCGTGGCAGACGCTGATCCTGTCCATACGTTGCCAGCGAGCTGGCAACTACATGAAACCATGGTAAACGTCGGGATGGTTATTGTTTTGTCCAGCTTCCGAACCGATACAACGTTGCTCGCTGACCTTGTGCTGCCGCTAAATACGCAGCTAGAGCGCTTTGATGCCGTCGCCCCGGCAGCGTCCATCGGGGTACCGGTGGTGAACTTCTCCGAGCCCTCTGTCGAGCCATTAGGCGATGCTCGTCACCCAGCTGACGTGGTACTAGCTATGGCAGCTGCTTTAGGTGAGCCAATTGCTAGTCAGTTCCCTTGGGCGAGTTTTCCTCGTTTCGTCGAAGCTCGCATCGAAGAACAACTCGAACAGCTGCCAGGCAGCCAAGGAATGACTGCATCCGCTTTCATAAGCCTGGCTGTAGAGCGTGGCGGAATCTTTGGCGAGGAACCGCCAAGCCTCGTTCCTCCAGGACCATTGGGCTCGACAATCCTAACCAGCGAAGTGACAAATACCGACGCACGGGAAGACAGCGAGTACCCGTTTCTTCTGCTGCCCTTCGAATCAATCAAGACCGGGGATGGTCGTGGGGCCAACCGACCATGGCTACAGGAACTACCTGACCCTATGTCCACCATCATGTGGAATAGCTGGTTGGAACTATCACCTGTGGACGCAGCGAAACTTGGCATTCAAGACGGTGATCGGCTCAGTGTCCAATCGTCCGCGGGGAGTCTTGAGATCCAAGCGGTGATCGATCCTGCCGTCCGTCCGGGCGTCGTCGGCATGCCTCTCGGGCACGGCCACCAGGATTATGGTCGCTACGCAAGCGGGCGAGGAGCCAATCCGCTTGACCTGGTCGAACAAACACAGGTAATCAGAACAGCCGCCCCAGCGTGGGCTGCGACGCGGGTTCGTATTAAACGCTTGAGCTCCGGTGCCCTCAGCCGGTTTGGCCGAAGCTACACCAACCAAGAGGAAACCGAAAAAATTCCCGTGGGGTGGGCACCTCAAGAACCATCGCGTTACGCAGCCGCAGGTCCACTACCCCCGGATTTAACGCATGGCACGCCGAGCCCTGGCACCACGGAGCTTCCAGTCGTGAAACGACGGAGGCTCAAATGACGCGCTGGGGCATGGTCATAGACACAGATATCTGCACTGGTTGCGAAGGTTGTGTAGTCGCCTGCCACGCAGAGAACAACATACAAACTGTCGGCGAAGAAGAAGCAGCAAAAGGAAGAGCGATGCACTGGCTACGCATCGAACGGCACTACGAAGGAACATTCCCGGATATCAAGGTTCGCTTTGTTCCGATTCTTTGCCAGCACTGCGGTGACGCGCCCTGCGAACCAGTCTGTCCGACCTACGCAACATATCGCACTCCGGATGGTCTCAACGCCATGGTGTACAACCGTTGCATAGGAACGCGCTACTGCGCTAATAACTGTCCATATACGGTGCGGTTTTTTAATTGGCACGCGGGTGATTGGCCGGCACCGCTCGACCGACAGCTCAATCCTGATGTTAACCAAAGGCCCGCCGGGGTCATGGAGAAGTGCACATTCTGTGTTCAACGCATCCACGATGCCCAGGACATAGCAAAGGATAAAGGCCGTGAGGTGGCCGACGGCGAAATACAACCAGCCTGCGCCCAATCATGCCCTGCGCAAGCAATCACCTTCGGTGACCTAAATGATCCGGACAGCCGTGTAGCGCAGCTCGCTCGTAGCGACCGAGCAACCCGTATCCTAAACGAACTCGGTACGGACCCCTCGGTGGTGTATCTCCAGGGAGAAGACCGGGGAAACCAAGGTAACGGAGAACACACTCCGTGACTGGACAAATCCATTCTTCGGGGATTAAGACCAGCGAACAAACGTCCGAGGATCAACTTCTAAGGCCGCTTGGAGGTCCACAACCGGGACTTATTCTCGGGAGTCTGGTAACGGGTGCTCTCGTCGCACTGCTCTTTTATTGCTGGGGTTATCAGATTCGCTACGACATCGGCGTAACAGGGTTGAGTCGTCCTAATTTCTGGGGCTTCTACATCACCAATTTTGTTTTTTGGATAGGTATCAGCCACGCGGGCACACTGATTTCGGCAATACTCCGGGTTACGGGAGCAGAGTGGCGCCGACCTGTGACTCGATGCGCCGAGGCCATCACAGTGTTCGCTCTGTGCGTCGGCGGTCTTCTCCCCCTAATTCACCTCGGGCGACCTTGGCTTTTTTACTACATGATGCCGATTCCATCTCAGAATCTACTGTGGCCAAATTTCAACTCGCCTCTAGTGTGGGACATCCTCGCTATTACTACGTACCTGACGGGATCTGTTCTCTACTTGGCATTGCCCCTACTCCCCGACTTCGCAATCCTGCGCGATCGCAATCTGAGAAGTAATCCGGCGGGCTTCCGAGCTCGGCTCTATACCCTTTTGGCTGCAGGTTGGCGGGGCACGCCGCAACAGTGGCACTCCCTGGAGCAGGGAATCCGCGTAATGGCAATCATCATTATTCCAGTGGCTGTATCGGTCCACACGATCGTTTCGTGGGATTTCGCCATGACGCTACAGCCAATGTGGCACAGCACCATTTTCGGGCCCTACTTCGTTGTCGGAGCAATCTACTCGGGCATCGCCATGCTCTTAGTAACGATGTATATCCTGCGGCGCGGACTCGGCCTTCAGCAGTACCTTTCGGATGCCGTGTTCAACAACCTAAGCCTACTTTTTATCGCCATGGCACTAATTTGGGCCTATTTTACGTTCGCTGAACATCTCACTGTTTTTTACGGTAATGAGCACGCTGAGATGGCCGTGTACAACGAACGTATCTCCGGCCAGTTCGCGCCTTATTTCTGGACCATGATCGTCTTGAACATTGCAGTACCCGTTTTCGTTCTCGCATTCCGGGCCGGCCGTAAACCGCTAGCCTCAACCCTGGTGGGCATCGGCGTCATTATCGGCATGTGGCTCGAACGCTACATTATCGTCGTCGGAACGCTTAGCGTGCCCCGGCTCGCGTATACCAGTGGGGGCTACCAGCCGAGTTGGATAGAAATCGGCATCATGGTCAGCTTGTTTGGCCTCTTCGGTTTTCTGTATTTCATGTTTCTCCAATTTGCACCTATCGTGTCGATTTGGGAGGTTCGAGAGGGTGAGCACATCGCCCACTTAGACAAGACCATCGGAACAAGTGAGCCAGTGCTCCGAACGATGCCCGAGGAGTCATAGTCATGACCAAGCAGCGAGCAACTCGACTGTACGCCGTATTCGAAGAGTTGCCCCAGGTGCGCCGTGCCCTCAAGCACCTCGGAACTGACAACGCTAAACCCAATAATCTCGAGATCCGAAGCATGATTCCGCTCGGTGAAGATCTCATGCTAAGTGCTACCGGGTTGCGATCACGTGTTCCGCTTTTGGCGATCCTAGGTGGAGTACTCGGAGGATTCGGTGCCTATTTTCTGGGAACTCACGTACCCGCAATTGGTAGTCAGGCAGCCGTGTCCGGCCCCCCTGTTGCCGTATTCATATTCGAGGGGGTTGCTTTGGGCGCTGTCCTTTTTAGCGTTGCAACAGTTCTCGTCGAGTGCGACATGCCCAGGTTGCGCTGGAAATCAGATCCCTTCGACCATCACATCGCGGCCGGCAGAATCGTTGTTGCTGTCGACACTACTGAAGACGCGATCAATGACTGGGCAGCGGATGCGATGGCGACCGAAACATTACCTCGGGACTAGCCATTCTTTCGGAATCAACTATTCCGTGAAATTGCGTTCAGCCCACAGCGTTTGATTGATGCGACTCCTTCGTCAATGGATCAAATGCTCTTGATTGCAAGTGGGATAGGATTCCGGGACAAAAAAAGGGGGGCATTATGAAACAAGCTATGACGTTAATCACCGCTCTGGTTGTACTACTCGCCTGTACCAGCCTCCAGACACCACAGGTCCTCGCACAGGACGACGCACAGAAGATGATACCGATGCGCGAGCGTGTGCAGATAATGCAGCGCTTTTGGGAACAAAAGAAGGAAACCGTGCTTCCGATGGTGATGCGAGAACAAGAAATTGATATGTGGATCGTCCGTAACGATGAACAGCCAGAATATCGGCAAGCATCGTTCAAGGAAGGGCCTTTCTACACGTCGTTAGTTCCCGCAAACTTCGAAGGTATGGTGTTCTCGAGTCGGCACGCCGATCCATTAGTGCGAGGCGCAGCAGTTCCATCGTTACTAATGTTCTATGACACAGGGGAGAAAATTGAGTACCTAGAACCTCGAGACTTCGCTCACATTACAACTCTAGTGCGGGAACGAGACCCGCAGATTATCGCCATCGGCCAGACGAACAACGAAGAGATGCTAGCCGCGCTGGCAGAGTACAGCTCCCGAACAGTTGATTCGTGGACCCTCGGAGTTCGATGGTTGTCAACGATGGTGCCTGAACAGATCAGTATCTATCGCTACGTCCAGGGCGTAGCCAATGACATCATCGCTGAAGGGTTTTCCAACCGGGTGATTGTTCCTGACGTAACCACAGTTGAGGACCTTAACTGGTGGTTTCGGCACAAGTTATGGGAACTAGGCATCGAAAAGGAAAACCAGCCGGGGCCTATGATCCAGAGGAAATTGGCGAATGTCGAGAAGTACAAAGATGAAGATTCCCCTGAATTTTTCCGCTACGGCCAAACAATCAACGGCATGAACCCGACTATTCGACGAGGGGACATCATCAGCATCGACACGGACGTCATGTTGTTGGGCCTCGTAACCGACTCTCATCAACACGCATACGTGTTGGAAGAAGGGGAAACCGATGTTCCCGAGGCGCTAAAGGAAGCACTACGGAAAGTAAACCGGATGCAAGACAGGTTCGCTCAAGAGTTCCAGTACGGACGTACAGGAAGGGAGATCGTGGAAGCAGCGGATAAATTGGTTCCAGAAGAAGGCATAATCCATTCAGAGATTGCTTTTCATCCGCCACCCATGTACCTACGTCGCTATTCAGTGAACGGGCTAATGTTTTCCCACGGAACTTATGTCACTGGCATGATTTCCGGTGGAGGTTACAAGCGGCACAAAATCGTTAAAAACGAGCACCGACTGCACTACAACACACTTTACGCATTTGAGCCGCACACTTGGGTTGCAGTACCCGGCTGGGGTGAGGGTGGTGTGGAGCTGGGGATTGGCCAGATAGCTGTTTACACCGAAAAGGGCTTAAGGTACCTGGACCGGCCACAGGCAGGTGGTCAGTGGCATGTCGTCCGTTAACGGACGCATACGCATTGTGTTACAAGCAGGGAGTCATATTAACCCGGTGCATGGAGAAGCAGCAGGATCATGAAGCAATCGCCTTCAGTTGCGGCAGCTGGAGTTCGAATCGCTATGGTGTTTCTCTTGCTTTCACTCTCCATAGTGTCCTGTGGAGGTGGAGGCAGTACTCCAAGCTCCCCTACCCCTTCTGGGCAGACCTTCACACTCTCTGGGATAGTCACAGAAGGCCCTGCAACATCGGCCGGGGAGGGTTATTTCCGAGACGACACTGGCGGCAACCAAATCGGTGGCTTCGGGCGAGGCAGTCAGTCCGTTCTCGGTGAGCAGTCCAGAGAACGTGAGCAACCAGATGAGATTCTGATCGATGCCAACCCCAATATTGCCGACCCGCTGCACGCTGCCGGCGTCGGTGACACTGTTGCCGGCGTCGTTGTACGAATAGCTGACGGCACCCACATGGGCAAATCAGCAACGACGGGAAGTGACGGTAGCTACCAGATCGTTGGCGTAAGTGGCGGAATGACTCTTACCGCAGAGAAGTCTGGTTACAAAACTCAGACCAAGTCCGTCACGGTATCTGCAGACACCACCCTTAACTTCGCCCTCGCGATAGATATTCTGACTTACACACTCTCTGGGTACGTCCGCGAAGACGGAGTGGCCAGTTCGTCCACGGCGGGCGAGCCCGTGTCTGGTGTGGTTGTCCGCGTTACGGACGGTCCATATATAGACAAGTCGTCAACAACTGGAAGTGACGGTCGCTACGAGATCGTTGGCGTGGTCGGCGGAATGACTCTGAGTGCGGCGAAGACGGGGTACACAACTTTATTTAAATCCGTCACCGTGACATCAGATACCCCACTGGATTTCGACGTCGGTAGAGAAACACGGAACATCGGCGGACTAATCACAGATATCGTCACCGGTGCAGCGGTTGGGAATTTGACCGTTGAGATTGAAGGCGTTGGAACGACGATGACGGACGGGGCTGGCAAATATAGTTTCGATACGGATGTAATTGGCACGCTTCCGATGACGCTGTCAGGTGCCGGTTACATAAGGCGAGATACCTACATCATCGCCGACGGAACTCCCACGATGGATGCCACAGTGATCTTCGATGGGAATGGCTTCAGTTTGGCGTATCACGATGAAGTGTTCCGAGATGCTCAACCAAGCGGGTCGAATGGAATCACGGGCACGCGTCGGTGGACGTACCAACCCACCTTCCAGATATGGCTCCGGAAATTTAAATGTACGGAAGCAGACAAAGAAGGCGACGTCGAATATTGCAAGAAGGCGGAGGCGCTTGAGGAGTCAGTGAGTGGCGAGTGGTTCGACAACACGGTGCGTTCGGCCATCACAGGTGATGTGAGCAGGCTCACTGGTGGAAAATATTCGGGAAGTCCAATAACAACGCGCGATTTCACTCCCGGGACCATAGTTACGATGGACGACATAACCGAAAACAACCCGGGGCAAGTCAATATTCTTCTGGTTGATACCCAAACTATGTTCAAGGCGATCCGTTTGCTGATTGGACAACTTGGTGGTGGTATCCGTCAGGCGACGCCGCTGGGCAAATGTATAGCGCGCACATAATGCTAAACGACGAGGGTAAACAGAGTTGCTCGTATAGGCATGAGTTGGCTCACTCTTTGGGCTGGAGTCATCCTAATGGCTACGACTTCTCACACTATGGCGGCTCCATCATGGACTGCGATGGAGTCACTGCACGGGACGAGTTACAAGGACGCATCATGTACCTTCGACCGGAGTTCAGCCTTACACCAGACGTAGACCCTGCCTGGGCCCGGCTGAACACGGCAATGTTCGGCGGCGGCCGGGGTGGAAGCAGACTGGAAAAGGTGCGCGCAAGGTAACCTCGGTCTTCTGAGTGATCAAAATTGGGCTGCCGTCGTAGTCGGGAAGACTCTTATGGTCGGTAGGCACGCAATGCTCCTTGCCGGAGCGGCAATCGTTTATATCGCCTGTGGTGGCGCAGATGGTTTGCCGACAACACCGACGTTAACGGTAACTAGCATCACGCTCACTGCCTCAGCCACTACCCTGAACGTGGGTGACGTGACCAGCGTCACAGCAACAGCCACCTACAGTGACGGAACGACTGCCACGATCAGTCCCACCTGGGTCTCTAGTAATACCTCTGTGGCTACCGTTACCACCTCTGGCACGGTCACAGCACTGACAGCCGGCACAACCACCATCACTGCAACATCAGGCGGACAAACTGGGTCAGTCGTAATCACTGTGTCCGAGGTGGTGTCGCTCTTGAGTATCTCGGTATCCGCGGACGCTACCAGTCTTAAGGTTGGAGAAACTACAACCGTCACAGCAACAGCCACCTACAGCGATGGGACAACTTCGACCATCGGCCCTACTTGGGCCTCTAGTGATACCTCCGTTGCTACCGTTACCACCTCTGGCACGGTCACGGCACTGGCAGCCGGCACAACCACCATCACCGCAACATCGGGCGAACAAACTGGATCGGTCGTAATCACTGTGACCGAAGAAATTTCACTGTCGAGTGTCTCGGTGTCCGCGGCCAATGCCAGTCTCAAGGTGGGAGAAACTACAACCGTTACAGCAACAGCCACCTACAGTGATGGAACAACTTCCGTAATCAGCCCCACTTGGGCCTCCAGTGATACCTCCGTGGCTACCGTCACGGCCAACGGCACAGTCACAGCACTGGCAGTCGGCACAACCACCATCACCGCAACATCGGGCGGGCAAAGTGGATCGGTCGTAATTACAGTGCCCGAGGTGGTGTCGCTCTTGAGTATCTCGGTATCCGCGGACGCTACTAGTCTCAC
>Ga0187827_10002637_pt1 | contig 24207 bp, 15 predicted proteins | sample ETNtaG_39_FD_167969 | JGI IMG/M metagenome (GOLD analysis project Ga0187827, IMG submission 167969) | Marine microbial and viral communities from oxygen minimum zone, Eastern Pacific Ocean - ETNP2014_SV_150_PacBio MetaG (Illumina Assembly) | ecosystem: Environmental > Aquatic > Marine > Hypoxic... | reverse complement strand
CAGAGTCGAACAGAAATCTTCCAGGGAAAAGAATGGGTCGAGAAAGTGTTCGAGCGCGAATGCCCCGGTCTCCGGCCGGGATGCTGTTTCGTCGATGGCCTCAAGGGCGCGCCGGACGTGATCGGACAGGTTGTGGAAGCCGGCTTTCTCTACGTCAGCAGCCAGGCATGGGGGAAAGACTATTCGCTGCCCGCGCCGCTCAATCAGCCCTTCACGTACGAACAAGACGGGTTCCCCGACCTCTGGGAACTACCCGCCCACGGCTGGCACGAGAATCTTCTGAAGGACAACAATCGATGGGGTCCTCTACGATTGACGTTGTGGCCGTCGGAATGGCCGGAAGCGATTCCGGACGGTTTCATCGAAACGCCAGAGGAAGAAGTAGCCGTCCATCGCGTCTTTCTGGACAGAGCTGTGCGGGAAGATCTGACCTTCGTTTCCCTCATCTGGCATCCCTGGTCCCTCGACGCTTTCGACCCCGAGATGCGGATGCTGGATAAGGTCTTCAGCCACGTGCAAGACCTGCAACTCGAACCGTGCACCTACGAGGAACTGTTCCGAAAAGTCTCACGGTGAACAGCCTGACCGTTCTCTGCGTATACTTGGGGTCTGCGTCGCATTGCCTCGTCACAGGCTATTTCGTGTTACGGCTTCTCCGTTAATATGATTCTGATCGCGCGTCCGTTCCTGTGTTCATTGAGCATTACTTGAAAGCGAAAGCTCCCACACAAAAGGCCTCAGGCACTCCCGTGCACTATGCGAAACTCCCTAATGGAGATTTTCGTACTTTGCTCCTCCTATGTGTCGCGGCAATCACAGCAGGCATTGTCGGCGAGGGGCAGACAGTGCGGGCGCAGCAGAAGACCAATCGCTACATGTGGGTCTGGACGATCGAGCCGGTCACGGAGGTGGAAGTTCAGAAGGAGTTTTTCCAGTTCTGCAGAGCGAAGGGCGTCAATGGCGTTTACTTGACTACTGGTCCGGTCGTCCGTTCGAAGAAGCCACTCGACGGAGAGGTCAGACTTTTTCTGCGACGGGCACACAGCCACGGGCTGAAGGTGTTTGCTTTGAGCGGCGACCCGCACTTCTCACTGGCCAGCCACCACGCTGGTGTGCTCAAACGTCTCGAGTGGGCTCTGGCGATGGGTGGGAAAGACGCGGCATCGCACTTCGATGGCGTCGAGTTTGACATCGAGCCCCATGTCCTGAAAGAGTTCGCCGCCGAGCGGGAACGCATTCTACGCGAGCATCTCGACTTGGTGATGAGTCTGCGCAATCGCGTTCGTGGGGCAAGGAAGGGCTTTGTTCTTGGCTTTTCCGTTCCGTTCTGGTTCGACACTCAGTCCCCACAGAAGAGCCTGGTTACCTGGCGCGCAGAGCGGCTGCCGGTCACGTTCCACATGTTGAAGATTCTTAATGGCCTGGCCGCCGGACAAGGCCGCATAGCCATTGCCGCATACCGTGACAAAGCCCACGGCTCGAATGGTTCCATTCGTCACTCACGCGACGAAATCGAGTTCGCGGCCAGCCACGCCGGGAACGTGCGTGTCGTCATCGGCCAGGAGACCAAAGACGTAAGAGGCGAACCGAAGATAACGTTCTGGCAAGAGGGTGAAAAAGAACTGGAAAGTAAGATCGCTGCCATCGTGGAAGCCTTCAACAATCAATCTGTATTCGGAGGCGTGGCAATCCACCACTATAAAACCTACCGTGCTCTGAAGCCGTAAACGGTGGGTCGAGTGGAATGATGGATGCTGCCGTCGGGCGAATGATTAACGCGTGCTCATTCGCCGGCATTTCTGCCAATCGCCTGCGCGAGAAATAGCGCAGAGCTTTACGCGTACCCGATTGCCATCCGTTGGTAGCTACAAATGAGCAAGTCATCCATCGCTCTTTATCTCTCACTCTTCCTTCTTTCGCTCCCTCTCCACGGGCAGAACCCTCTCGATGGCGATGCTGACGAAGACATCGAAGAAATCATCGATGAGACTGAGCCGCAGATTCTGTTTTATCTGCCCCTCGATGGTGATTCCGTCGGCCGGACACCAGATTTCAGAATCAGATCGATAGCCAGAGACTACGACGAAGAATTGCCCGTCGAGTATGGCGAAGGGCTCGTGGGCAGAGCTGCGATGTGTTATGGATGGCGTCACTTTCTTTATCCAGCAGACGACATTCTGGATCGGAAGAAGGGAAGCCTGTTCTTCTGGTTCAGATGGTATCCACATGTGAAGGAGACACCCCGTGACGCAGCCTTCGTCAACGGCGCTATCGCCCTCCCGTAATCGGGAATGCTCAACTCGCAAGACGGCCAGTGGCACAACTTCGTCATCACGTGGAACGCGAAAAAGAAACGCAAGCACATCTATCGCGATGGGAAGCTCGTGGCGGAAGCGGCCATGCCCGGCCCATTCACATCTCAACTGGTGAAGCTCGGATGGAAATGCCGAGGGATGCTGGACGAGGTCTACATCTTCGACGCCCCCCTCGAAGAAGAGGCTATCCGCGAGGCAATCAAACGGACGCGCACGAAGAACATCTCCTGGCCGGATGCGATGGAGTTAGCGGCGAAGGAATCTCGTTATCCGGTTGTGCTGAAAACTGCGGATGAAAAAAGACCTCGCCTGCCGAGTACCATCCGATGGGATCTGAAACAAGTGGACAAAACTGAATCCAGCATTCGTTTCGACCTCTCAGGCTACTGGCGCGTTCAGCCGTTTGGAACGCAAGTCTCGCGTCCCAATCTCGGATTCGAGGGCAACGAAAAATCCACCAGAGTCGTTTCACTGTTTCCAAAGCCTTCCGGATGGGCCTATGCAAAATTCCCCGGCTCGTGGAGGCCAACAGGTCCGAGCCGACGGGGAGGCATTGTGAATTCCCGGATGAAGCCGCTCAGCAGGTGGCAGGATATCGATATCTCTTTCTATCCCGCTGCATGGCTGGAAAGGGAGTTTGGACTGAAGGACATCGGTACCGACAGAGGCATCTTTCTCGTCATCAACGGTGTGCATGACGCTTGTGATATCTATGTGAACGACGCTTTCATTGGCTCTGTAGTGCCGTGGCAGGTCAGGGAGTTCAACATTACGCACGCGGTCAATCCCGGCGGCGACAACCGCATCCTCATAATGGCCGGGAGGCCCTATGCCCGCACGAGCCTGAAGAAAAGGGATGGGGAAACAGTCCTGCTGCCTTCCGGGATGTGCCTCCCTGTTCACCTTGATATCCGGAGCACGAAGGACATCTCGTTCCACGATGTCATCCCCATTCCCCTTTTCAGAAAAAGGAGACTCGACATCGAATTCCGGGCGGAGAATCCATTGAAGGCTGAACGGCATTTCATGGCAACCTGCAGGATCACCGACACCCGCTCGAAGAGGGTCATCGAATTGCCACCAGCCGCATTCGCCCTGGACGGGAAGGCACGCGAAACGAAGACTCTCAGCTTCAACTGGGAGCAGCCCATTCTCTGGTTTCCTGACGACCCACATCTCCTCGACCTTTCGCTTGTTGTTCATGCCGGTGATGAACTGATCGACGAGACGTTTCCTTTACGATTCGGCTTCCGTGAAGTGTGGGCGGAGAAGGGCGATTTCTGGATGAACGGTGTGCCGTTCAGGATGCAGGGCCAATGCCACAGTTTTCCGGGTGAGTCCCACAACCGAGCCTTGGACACCATTCGTCGGCTTGGCCTTCTTGGGTTTCGATCATCGATTGCTTACTTCCTTGGCCGCGACTCCATGCCTCAAGCTGCGACGGAGGCAACGCTGAAGGCTGCCGACGAAAAAGGCTTCCTCTTCAACTTCAAACTCTACGCCGGCGGAGGCACGGCGAAAGGTGCGCTTCGGGCCAGGCGTGACTACTTCCGCCAGCTTCGCTCGCATCCGTCCGTGGTGTGCTACACACGTCTCCAGTACGGCTACCACGGCCCGGCACATGGGAGCCCAATCAGCCTTGGCAGACAGGTTGAAGAGAAGGAAAAGGAATTGCCGGGATACAAATCGAATCAGGCTCTGGTCGACCTCTGCCACGAGCTGAATCCAGGCTGCCTGGTGGCCTACTACCAGCAGGGGGTTGTCGGTGATTACCGGTCCTACATGCAGTACCTCGGTTACGGCACACCGATCCAGACCCGTGAAGAGTGGCCTCGCTACTGGGCAGAGCAGCGACCGGCGCCTTTCTTTGGTGCGGAGCTTGATATTTGCAGCAATCTCTACATCTGGAGGTGGCAGAAAGGATTTCGTGCCGGCAGCGTGGCTTTCGCTCAGGGAGTTCCCCCTCTCTCGACCGAACATGCGGCTCGCTACTTCGGGCCTGAGGCATACGGAAGAGAAACTCCTGAATCCGTCAAAGCGATCCAGGCCCACGCTGACAAGGAAGCTGAATATGATCTGCTCAAATCTCCCAATGCCGTTGCTCTTAAAGCGTTCATGATCGAGCACACAACGAGGGCATGGCGCACTTACGGCATTTCATACCTCATTCACGACGACACAAAGATCACCTACCGGCCGGACCTGAAGCTGAATGCGTCCGACCTCGCATACCAGAAGAACAACGCCCGCTTCCTCGCCTACATCGGCGGCCCCAAAGAAGACTTCGTACGAAAAGACCACTCCTTCACCAGCGGCGAGAACGTGCAGAAGCAGATCATTCTGATCAGCGGCAAGTTTCATCCGGTCGTTGCAAGGGTTCAGTGGCGTCTTCTGGACAAACAGACTGGCGAGGAGATGCGACGCCAGGTTGATGAGCTCAAAGTGAAGGCCGGGGTCATCTTCAAACATCCGATCGTCTTCGAGGCTCCTGCTGTCAAAGCAAAAACCCGTTACACACTGTCGATGGACGTGCAACAGGAGGGAGAAACCAGCGGGGATGAATTCGACATCGAGGTATTCCCAGTGCCTCAGAAACCGTCAATCCGCAAAACCAGAATCCTCGTCATCGACGAAGAGGGCGACACTCTCAAAATGCTTCGGCACGCCGGCCTGAAGGCCGAGAGAATCGTTCTGTCCGCGGGCTCTGGCAGTCTGAAGAAACTGTCGGTGGCAGACCTTCTGATCATCGGCCGCAAGAGCTATCCGAAAGATGCGAGCACGGTGAATGCGCTCTTCAAGGTAGTGGAGAGCGGCCTGAACATTCTCTGCTTCGAGCAGACCGAGAGAGAAGTCTTCGGACTTAAGAACGACGACCCGAACACTCGTCACGCTTTCATCTCCGCCTCCGATCATCCCGTCGTCCGCGGGCTGGGGGACGAAGACCTCAGGAACTGGCGCGGTGCAAGCAACATCCTCGAGCCCTATCCAGACTACCGCAGGGGCATCAAGTATGGGTTGCTCGAGCACAAGAGGGGGCGCGGCTTTTTCGGGCAGAATGAATTTGCCCATTGGAGCAGCAACGGAACTGTCGCGTCCTTTCATTTCGAGAAGCCACAAACCGGGCCTTTTAAGACAATCATCAGCAGCGGCTTCGACATGCTCTATTCGCCACTCGTCGAGTTGCGTCCGGGCAAAGGCAAAATCCTGCTCTGCCAACTGGACGTCACGAACAGGTACGGCATCGATCCGGTGGCGACTCGTATAACACACAGGTTGCTCGAGCATGGGGCAAAAAGGAGAGGTCGAGCAGGTCACACGGTCGCGTGGTGGGGCAGCCCTTACTGGGGAGAAGTTTTGGGTGAGCTCAAGGCACAGCAGGCAGAGCTGAAGAGCCTGAGAGATTTGAAAGACGTGGAGGTGGCATTTCTGGGCATCGATAGTTTTGCGGCAAGGAAGATCGAGAAGAAGGAAACCGCAGACCAGAAGGCGGAGAAAGAGGCGCCCCTGAAGATTGACCTTCTGAAGCAGGGAATAGGCGAGGAGGAAGAGGAGGACGAAGAGTTTATCGAAGATGTTGAGGAATCCGCTGCGAACGCCGCATCATTGCCGAAGGAAGTTCAGGCGCGGCTCGATCAACTGAATTCGAATCAGGCAGGGCTGGGAGCCTTCCTCGAGCGCGGGGGAACTCTGGTTGTTCCATTCGTGAAATCTGCTGATTACGTGAAATGGCTCCCCTTCAAAATTACAGTCGAGAAAAGAGTCGTTCACAATGGCAGCGGGCAGGGCATTCCAGTGTTGTCGGGTGCCTCGGCCTCTGACTTTTTTTTCAGAGAAGCCATCGAACTGCCGGTGATCACAGAACTGCCGCCCGGCTCCGCCTTGCAGGATGTCGGATTAATTGGCGCTGTCCCTGTCGGAAAAGGCCAAGTGGTCTTCTGCCAGATCTATCCTGAGCTCTTCTCAGAACCGTGGCAGAGAGTAAAGGCCCTGCGGATGCTCTCGACCTTGCTTACTAACATCGGCGTTGGGTCGGAGTATTTCGAGGCTGCCGCCGGCGAAGGACTGTCCAGTCTTTTCTATTCAGCGCCGGCTCTGGACTTCAATCCTGATCAGCACCGGTCCTGGTAGCCGTCATGCGCCGGTACCTCTAATGCGTTCCAGTGCTTGATTCAGATCAGCAATGAGATCTTCTGCGTCCTCGATTCCCACGGCCATCCGGATCAGATTCTGTTTGATGCCGACCTCCTCTAATTGCTCGGCGGTGAGCTCAAAAAATGACATCAGGGCCGGCTGCTCGATCAGGCTTTCGACCCCACCAAGGCTGGGTGCGATGTAGGGGATTTGAGTCGCGTCAACGAACCGGGTGCCGTCCTCGATTGTTCCGTCAATCTCAAAACTGACGACGCTTCCAAAGCCGCGCATCTGTTCGGTGGCAATTTCATGATCGGGATGGCTCGGCAGGCCGGGATAATAGGTGCGCACGACCTTGGGGTGCGATTCGAGGAATTCCGCAATCTTCTGCCCGTTTTCATTTTGCTGCTTCATGCGCAATGCAAAGGTCTTCAGGCCGCGTGCCAGCAGGTAACAGCTCATCGGGTCGGCGACCGCGCCCAGCATGCTTTGAAGATCTTTAATGATGCCTACGATGCCGTGTCGGCCGACGACGCATCCGGCCATCAGGTCGTTGTGGCCGCCGAGGTACTTGGTCGCTGAATGGATCACGATATCGACGCCGAAATCCAGGGGCTGCTGGTTGTAGGGCGTCGCAAAAGTGGAATCGATGACGGTCTTGATCCGGTTTCTTTTGGCCAGGGCGACGACCTTTTCCAGGTCAATGACATTCATGTAAGGATTGGTCGGCGATTCGGTGAAGATGATCGAGGTCTCCGGCCGGATGGCAGACTCGATGGCCTCGGCGTTCGGCGCGACCAGTTCGTATTCGATCTCAAACTTGCCAAGCAGTTCATTCGCGAACTGCCGCGTCTTCCGATAACAATCGTTGGTAAATATGATGTGCGAATCTTTCTGCACTAACGCAAGGAGCGTTGTGGTGGCCGCTGACATCCCACTCGAAAAGAGCAGCGCGGCCTGGCCGTTATCAAGCGCTGCGATTTTGGCTTCGGCCGCGTTGCGGGTCGGGTTCCCGTAACGGCCGTACTCCTCGATCCGTTCATCACGACCCTCCATAAAAGCGACGAGGGATTCTGTCTCCGGAAATGTAAAGGTGGAACTGAAGACCACCGGAGTCGTTACCGAATGCTCGGGCTTTTCTCGGGCTTCTCCTGCATGCACGGAACGGGTGGACATGCCCTTAAGCGGGCCGCTTTCATTCGAGCTCATGTGCGTCCTATCCCTGTTTCTGTGTTCGTGCGTCAATAGCTTCGAGGATCCTGTCGATATCCGGAGGCAGCTCGATGGGGGGATTTGAGTGCCGCGAATCAACTCCGTCGAGAGTGCCTTCATGGTAGCCGACTTTGAATTCGGAGAATTTCAATCCGTGAGCGGTGGAGATAACAACCACCCGCTCGTCCGAACCTATCGTGTCCTCTTCCTTCAGCTTCAGCAGGACAGCCAGCGCGACGCCGGTATGCGGGCAGTTAAACATGCCACACCGGTCGGCCAGCGCGGCTGCGTTTGCCAGCTCATCTTCGGTCGCCTGTTCAACGATGCCGTTGAATTTTTTAAGTGTGCGAACAGCCTTTTCCAGGCTGACCGGGTTTCCGATCTGGATGGCGCTCGCCAGGGTCTTTTCCGCCTGGACCGGATCAAATCTTTCCCAGCCACTTTTGTAGGCCTGGTAGAGTGGGTTCGCCTTTGCTGCCTGGGCCACGATGATGCGGGGCCGGCGTGTGATAACGCCAAGGTCGAACATCATGTCGAAACCTTTCCCCAGTGCGGAAACATTACCCAGGTTGCCACCGGGGATGATGATTGTGTCCGGCACTTCCCAATCGAACTGCTGTACTATCTCGATGGAGATGGTCTTCTGGCCTTCGATGCGCAGGGAGTTCATCGAGTTTGCCAGGTAAATCGTGTTGTCCTCGGTGAGTTGCCTGACCAACTCCATACAGCCATCGAAATCCGTATCGAGTGCAAGAACGTGCGCACCATTCGATACGGGCTGGATGAGCTGCGCGAGTGAAACCTTATTGCGGGGCAGAAAAACAACGGCAGGGATGCCGGCCGTAGCCGCATAGGCCGCGAGGGCAGCCGAAGTATCACCGGTCGACGCACAGGCGACAGCTTTAATAGGCGCGCCCCTGGACATCATCTGTTTAACCTGGGAGACCAGCACGGTCATCCCGAGATCCTTGAACGAGCCGGTGTGGCTGTTGCCACATTGTTTGACCCAGAGGTCATTGATGCCGATCACCTTGCCGAAGCGCTCGGTCCAAAACAGGTTGGTCGAGCCCTCGTACATGGAAACGATATTGTCATTATCAATCTGGGGAAGCACCCATTCCTTTTTGCCCCAGATAGATGAACCGTAGGGCCAATCAGCGGTTTTGTATCGTTCGCCAAAAAGGCGGGCCCAGTGAATGGGCGAAATCTGTCGGAGCGCATCGAGATCGTGAGTGACCTCAAGCAGATTGCCGCACGATTTACAGCGGTAAACGACTTCTTCCAGTTCGTAAGTCTTGCCGCATTCCTCTGAGATGCAGCGAAACCAGGCTCTGTATTCCACAGCAGTCTTCCTTGTTGAATTCCAGTAATGGGCTCTGCCACAAGGCCGGCGGATTATAGCAGCGGAATAGGCAATAAGTAATGAGTTGGGTGATTCCTGTCGATACAGCCTGCCCTGGGAGGCGCCGGCCTCTCGCCTGTTGCGAGTGCATTGGTGACCAGTCTCACGGTCGTCCCCACAGACAATCCAACTGGACTTTTAGGCCAGCCAGAGGCTGCGAATCCACCGAGATGCACGTCTCCTGTGCTGCAGCTCTGATGTTATTGCGGCCACAGATTCCGCAGACCCAGCCGCGCCATATCTGAAAAGTACTCCGGATACGTCTTTGCCGTGCAGCCGGGATCAAGAATCCCCACCCCCGGGATGCGAATGCCGGCCAGGGCCAGGCTCATGGCCATCCGGTGATCATCGTAGGTTTCGATTTCGACGCCGTGAAGCTCGCCTGGCTCGATGGAAAGGTAATCCTCTCCCTCCTCGATTCTCGCGCCGAGTTTTGAGATTTCTGTCGCAAGCGCAGAGATGCGGTCTGTCTCCTTGATGCGCAGATTGCCGATGTTGGTGATGGTTGTTCTGCCTTCTGCGAATAGCGCGATGGTCGCCAGCGTCTGCGCAGTATCGGGCATGTCGCCGAGGTCGAACTCGCCGCCCTTAAGGTCGCATCCGGTTACCCGGATGCCATCATCGTCTTCCTCCAGATCGCAGCCCATCTGGGCCAAGACGTCGACGAAACCGACATCGCCCTGAGCTGACCCACGGGTAAGTCCGCGCACCTTGACGCTGCCTCCTGAAACTGCTGCCGCGCCCCAGAAATAACTGGCGTTCGAAGCATCCGGCTCGATCAGATAATCCTGTGCGGAGTAACCTTGCCGCCCGTTCACCTCGAAGCTTTTGTAGTTGTTGTTGACCACCGACGCGCCGAATCGGTCCATCACGTCGATGGTCATATCGATGTAAGGTCTGGAGACAAGATCTCCATCCACTTGAATCGTGCAGGGATTCTTTGCCAGGGGAGCAGCCATCAGGATGGCAGAGAAGTACTGGCTGCTGCGAGTGCCCGGCATCAGGCATCTGCCGCCAGACAGTCCTTCCGCGACGACGCGAACCGGGGGACATCCATCGCCATTCAGTGAAGTGATTCTTCCGCCGAGCTGCCCGATCCCATCTATCAGATCCTGGATGGGGCGCTGCCGCATTCTGTCGATCCCGTCGAGGACAAAATCCCCCCTGCCCGCGCAGAGCCCTGCCGTCAGGAATCGGATCGTCGTCCCTGAGTTGCCGACGGACAGCTCTGCCTTCTTGCTTGGGAAATCCCCTCCCCTGCCACCGACTGTCAGAGTCTTGCCTTCGTCTGGCGTCTTAACACTGATCCCAAGTTCACGTAGAGCTTCGGCCATGTAACGGGTATCGTCGCTGTGCAGTGGACGCCGCAGCGTTGAAGTGCCACTGGCCAGCGCAGCAATCAGCAAGGCCCGGTTCGTGTAACTCTTGGAGCCAGGAATTTCGACCTCGCCACGGAGCGGGCCGCATGGCTGCATTTCTAAAGCATCTGGTTTGGCTGACATAGATCGTCCTGTGGCCACAGGCTGCCAGCCTGTGAGCCAGGTAAGTTAAATCTGAATGAGCTCACAGGCTGGTGGCAGCCTGTGGCTACGAATTAACTGCCGCTTGTACTTCGTTTCGCGGTCGATGCAAAACTGATGAATCTCATCCGAAAGTATTTTCCAGACCTGGCGGAATCGCAGGTCGAGGCTTTCGAGCTCTTGGGCTCGTTGGTCCGGCATTGGAACGCACAGATCAATCTGGTTTCAAGGAAGGACATCGATCACCTCTATCTTCATCACGTCCTCCATTCCCTGGCCATCGCCAGATTCATATCATTCAAGGATGGCACCCGAGTGATGGACTTTGGGACCGGCGGCGGCTTCCCGGGCATACCGCTGGCAATCATGTACCCCGATGTGGATTTTCACCTTGTCGATTCAACCGGGAAAAAAATAAAGGCCGTCAAGGCGATCGTTCAAGGTCTGAGAATCGAGAATGCGTTCGGCATTCATGCTCGGGCTGAGGAAATTGATGACTGTTTCGACTTCATCACGGTGCGTGCGGTGAAAGACATGAGCCAGATGGTCGAGTGGTGCAGAGGCAAGATTGAAGCAGTGCAGAGAAATGAAACAGACAACGGCCTGCTGGCCCTCAAAGGAGGAGCTGTTACTGAAGAGTTGGCGAGGTTTCCCAAAGCCACAGTCATAGATATTTCTGATCTTTTCGAAGAAGATTTTTTTGAAACAAAGAAGCTGGTCCATCTGCCACTGGAAGGCTGACATCAGACCGAGAGCTGTCTCGGCCGTGTCAGCATTTGCCTCGTTTCGCCCCCCTCCTATAATCCCCCGCCATTCTTCTCGCGGCCCTATCCGCGTGCATTCCCCCTACTGAGAGGTATCCATGGCGACTTTGGTTTTTCCGGAGCTTCTGCCACCCCAGCTATCCCGCCTGACACCTGAGGAAACGGATGAGCGGATTATCGCGGCCAAAGGAACGCTTGGCTCACGGCTGGTCATTTTGGGACATCACTATCAGCGGGACGCAGTCATCAAGTTTGCCGATTTCCGAGGCGATTCTTTCAAGCTCTGCCAGGAAGCCGCGTCCTGCCCGGACGCGGAATACATCGTCTTTGCCGGCGTGCATTTCATGGCCGAGAGTGCGGATATCCTCAGCGGAGAACACCAGCGGGTGATTCTGCCCGATCTTTCGGCCGGATGTTCCATGGCCGATATGGCCGACAGCGAACAGGTCGACGATTGCTGGGCCCAACTCACCGAAACGACGGACGAGGCCATCATTCCGATCACCTACATGAATTCGACGGCCGCGCTGAAGTCTTTTTGCGGTCAGAACAACGGCGCGGTCTGCACCTCGTCCAATGCGGAGAGCATGCTGACATGGGCCTGGGATCAGGGCGAGAAGGTCCTGTTCTTCCCTGACCAGCATCTCGGACGCAACACTGCAGCGAAGATGGGCGTGCCCCTCGACAAAATGATCGTCTGGGATCCGCATGCGGAATTCGGCGGCGTCACCAATGACCAGATTCGTGACGCGAAAGTGATTCTCTGGAAGGGCCACTGCTCAGTGCACCAGCGATTCAGTGTCGAACATATCGAAGATGCTCGGGAACAGTTCCCCGGATGCAGAGTCATCGTGCATCCCGAGTGTTCCTATGATGTGGTCCAGGCCGCGGATGAAAACGGCTCCACCAATTACATCATCAAGGCCATCGAGGCGGGCGAGCCGGGCACTACCTGGATCGTCGGCACCGAGATTCACCTGGTAAATCGGCTCAGCCACGAGATCGAGAACCAGACTGTGCACTGCCTGGACGATTGCATGTGCATGTGCGCCACCATGTACCGCATCGATCCCGAACATCTTCTCTGGTCCCTTGAAAACCTAATCGAGGGCCGCGTGGTCAACCAAATCTCTGTGGATGATGAGACCCGGAAATGGGCTCTGGTGGCTTTGGACAGGATGCTGGCGCACGCGTAGTGCTGACAATCCGTGGCAGCATCTCTGAATATCACTACTCGGCTCCCTTGGCAGGTTGAGAGTCTGCACTACTAGGCCGAGACAAAAGCAAATTTACGGATTTGAATGAGGGGCAAAGCCCCGTCCGTTTGCCTAGCCCAGCCCAACGGGCTGGGTTTTCGGGCAGGTCATCCTTAGGGGCAACGCCCCGGTCATTTGCCCCAATAAATGGCCGGGGCGTTGCCCCTTTCCAAATCTCTGTACCATTCACCCAGCCCGTTGGGCTGGGCTAGGCAAACGGACGGGGCTTCGCCCCTGAAATCCGTCAGAACGACTCCGGCGTGGAGGACTACATCCTTGCACCATCACGATTCCGAGTTGGCAAGGTCATCCAATATCGCATCCACCAGGCCCGGTATCGTGTGCTCCTCTGCCATCACTGAAACCGGGACGCCGTTCTCTCGCATGGTGGCCGCCGTCGTGGGGCCAATGGCGGCGAATCTGGTCGTGCCTTGAATCTGGGATAACAGCTCTTCCCCGAGCAACTCGGTGAAGTTTTTCGCAGTCGAAGAGCTGGTGAAGGTGACCCACGAAACCGCACCGTTCCGAAACTGTTGGAGCACGTGCAGGGGCACGGAGGGCGGCAGGGCTGTTTTGTAGGCATCTACCTGGACCGCCTCCGCGCCAAGTCCTTCGATTCCATCCGGCAAAGTTGACGGCGCGATATCGGCCCGCGGCAGCAGGAAGCGCTTGCCGCTCAAGTCCCCGACCTTTCCAAGCTCTTCGACAATACTTTCCGCTTTGAACTTGGCCGGCATCAGGTCGACTTTGAGCCGGCAGCCTTCGAGTGCGTTTGAGGTGGCGGGGCCAATGGCGCATAGCTTGACACCAGCCAGAGCGCGCGCATCGAGTCCGAGTCGATTCAGACGATGGAAGACGGCATCCACCGCATTGGCGCTTGTGAAGACCAGCCAATCGAAACGATTCAGCTTCTGAAGTTGTTCATCCAGCGGGCCGTTGTCTGCCGCCGGCTCGATCTGAATCGTTGGAAATTCCAGTGTTTCCGCACCGAATAACTCGAGAAGATCGACCAGGGCGCTTGCCTGATGCTGTGACCGAGTGACCACGATTCGCTGCCCGAACAATGGCTTCTTCTCATACCACTGCAGAGTGGAACGAAGCGAAACCACGTCCCCGAGGATCATCACCGCAGGTGCGCCCATGCCAGCGGCTTCGAAACGCTCGACTATGTTTTCGAGCGTCCCTTCAACTGTGCGTTGTTCCGGCAGTGTCCCCCATTGGGTGATGGCGACGGGGGTGTCCGGGCTGCGGCCGTATTCCATAAGGTTGCTGACGATTTCATCGAGTCGCCTCGCTCCCATCACAAAAACCATAGTGCCGGCTGACGTTGCGATCCGCTGCCACTCCTCCGGTGTCATCGGCTTCTCCGGATGCCGGTGACCGGTAACCACCGCAAGACTCGATGTGAAGCGCCGGTGTGTCACAGGTATCCCGGCATAGGCAGGAACAGCCGTGGCCGACGAAACACCAGGCACAAATTCAAAAGGGACACCAGCGGTGGCGAGGGCCTCGGCCTCTTCTCCGCCGCGGGCAAAGAGGCATGGGTCGCCGCCCTTGAGCCTTACGACCGTCTGTCCCTGCTGGCCTCTATCGACCAGTAATTCGTTGATGCTTTCCTGTTCCATCCATTTACTTTCGGCTCGTTTGCCAACGAAGATGAGCTCGCACTCAGGTTTGGCGTGTCGAAGCAGGGATGTGTTTACCAGCGAATCGTAAACGACAACATCCGCCCGCTGCAGGCACTTCATTCCCTTCACGGTGATCAGGCCAGGGTCGCCGGGCCCCCCGCCTGCCAGATAGACGATTCCATGCTTTGGTGGTGAAGTAGATGAGTCGTTCATCTGATAAATGATACGTAATACGTAATACGTAATACGTAAGGCGTAATACGTACGTAATGCCAAGCGGTCGTTTTCATAAGTATCCCAACATGACGCAGCAGCGATATGTGGGGGGCATCCCGACCGCCAGAGTGACGATGTCGTTCAGAGGCTCGGAGGAGCAGCTTCGCTGCTTTGGCGGGTGAGACGCCCCCACAGTCCCCACAGTGCATACGTCGGAGCATTTTCGGCGAGGAGTGTCAAGAGGTGTTGTTACGACTAAAAAGATACCCCCTCGGCGTTCCCTACAACACCGGAATCTCAGCCCAAATAATGCTCATTATCGCTGTCGGCCCACCTCTGTCCCTTAATTTACGTCATTACGTATTACGTATTACGTATTACGTCTTTCTCAAACAGCCAGGCATGCTCGATGATGGTCATCAAATCCGCGTACTGTGGATTCCAGCCGAGCAACCTCTGCGCCTTGTTGCTCTCAGCCACCAATGTGTCTGCGTCACCCTCTCTTCTGTCCGCGTGGATTACGGGTATCTCTCGGCCGGTCACTTCCTCGGATGCCGAGATCACTTCCCGAACGGTGAAGCCCTGCCCGTTACCGAGGTTGTAGACGCTGCTTCCGGAGCCTTTCCAAAGCTGCTCCAGGGCCAAGAGATGTGCCTGGCAAAGATCGACCACGTGTACGTAGTCCCGCACGCAGGTGCCGTCCCGTGTCTCGTAATCCGAGCCAAAGATTGAGATGTTTTCGCGTCGGCCAGAGGCAGCACGCAGGACGAGCGGGATGAGATGCGATTCGGGTTCGTGTCTTTCGCCAAGCTCGCCGTCGGGGTCTGAGCCCGCAGCATTGAAATACCTGAGGCAGACCGAACGCAGGCCGTGCGCGACGTCATAATCCCGTAACGCTTGCTCGACCATCCATTTGGATTTGCCGTAAGGATTGATGGGGCGAGATGGATGCGTTTCGTCGATCGGCACTTGTATCGGGTTGCCAAAGATGGCGGCTGTCGAGGAAAAGATGAATGCCTTCACGTCGTGGCGGACCAGCGCGTCCAGTAGATTCAGAGTGTTGCAGAAATTATTCCTGTAGTACTTGCCGGGCTTCTCCACGGACTCGCCAACCTGGATGAATGAAGCAAAGTGCATCACTCCATCGAAGTTGTGCTCGGCGAACACGTGGTCAAGACATTCCGTGTCAGCAATATCGCCCTCAACAAATTCGCCGCCGAGCACAGCATCCCTGTACCCGGTGGAAAGGTTGTCAAGAACGACCACTTCCAGGTCGGACCGCAAGAGCATCTTCACCATGTGCGAGCCGATATAACCAGCGCCGCCTACAACCAATACTTTTCTCATTTCAATTTCCTTCCGAGATCAGGCCTGCACCATCCGTAGCCCTGCAAATGTAGATGGAAGGCTTATGGTCAGCAGCGTCGCAGTATGCCTTTCCGACGTTCGGGACAAAAGCATCGACTTCCGTGTCATTCACCAGTGCCACCGCACACCCGCCAAAACCAGCTCCTGTCATTCGCGCCCCAAGGCATCCCGGCTGGGCCCTTGCAGCGTCGACCATTGTATCGAGCTCATTGCTCGAAACTTCAAAATCATCTTTGAGGCTTTCGTGGCTCTGGTTCATAAGCTCGCCCAGCTTGTCTGCGTCGCCGTTTTGCATCGCTTCGGATGCCGCGACGGTTCGCTCATTTTCCGTGATGACGTGTCTCGCACGTTTCAGTGTGAGTGTGTCCAGTTCCTGAGATTTCTCTTTCAGCTCTGCAGAGGTCACATCACGTAGAACTTTCGCGCCGAAGAATTCTGCAGCCCTTTCGCATTGGCTGCGGCGTTCGTTGTATGCGCTGTCTACCAAGCCACGCCGGGTCGCTGTGTCCAGGACAACCACTGACGTGCCCGGCGGCAGCGGTACTGCCTTCAGTTCGAGTGAGCGACAGTCGATCAAAACGGCGTGACCATCCTGCCCGGTTGCTGAGATCATCTGATCCATGATTCCGCAGTTTACGCCCACCCACTGGTTCTCCGCCTTCTGTCCGAGCAGGGCCATCTTGCGGGGGGCCCAATCAAAATCAGAAACCGAGCAGAATGCCCGAGCGGTGGCCAGCTCCAGCGCGGCTGATGAGGACAAGCCAGCACCTACCGGAACATCACTGGCCACGACGCCTTCCCAACCATTCAGATTCAGCCCCTTTTCCTGAAGCACATTCGCAACGCCCTTCAGATACTCGCCCCATCCTTCTCCTTTTGAAAGAGTGTCCAGTGAGAACTCCGCGAGCTCTTCAAAGTCGGTTGATGTCACCGAGACCAAATCCCCATCCCTCGGCCGGAGCGCGATCCAGACAGCCCTGTCGATGGCCATCGGCATCACGAAGCCATCGTTGTAATCCGTATGTTCTCCGATGATGTTCACTCGGCCCGGCGCACGCACGACGTAAGCTGGCTCTTCATCAAACCGGGATTGGAAGGCTTCGACTGCCAGTTGCTTGGGCGGCATTTCAGAATTCATGGAACTTTTATGTCTAGTCAATCCCGCATGCCTTGCGAGCTGCGTCCAGCGTCTCGCGTGCTTCTTTTCTTGCGAGCTTTGCGTTGGTTAAAAGAAAATCCTCGACAAAGTCGGGATCATTTTGCAGCTCCTCCTGCCGCTCACGAGCCGAGGCAAAGTAGTCCTCGATCTTTGCCAGCAGTTCCAGCTTTGCGTGGCCATATCCAAAGCCTCCGCCGCGATACTTTTCCGCGAGTTCCATCTTTTCTCCCTCGCTGGCAAGGAGTGAAAACAGCGTGAACACGTTACACGTGGTCGGATCTTTTGGCTCTTCAAGGCCCTTGCTGTCGGTCACGACAGCCATTACCCGCTTCTTCAGCGGCTTCCCCCTGGCAAATATTTCGATGGTATTGCCGTACGACTTGGACATTTTCTGACCGTCGATGCCGGGCACTTTTGGCGTGCTGGTCAGGCGATGCTCGGGCCTGATGAAGACCTCTTCGCCGTAAGCATTATTAAAGTACTCGGCCATGTCCTGGGTCATCTCCACGTGCTGCACCTGGTCCTGTCCGACCGGGACAATGTTCGATTGATAAATCAGAATGTCGGAGGCCATCAAGACCGGATAGGTGAACAAGCCCACGGAAGGTTTGATCCCCTTCGTCGTTTTGTCCTTGAAGGAATGGGCACGCTCGAGCAGGCCCATGCCGGTGACCGTAGAAAGCAGCCAAGTGAGCTCGGTCACCTCAGGCACATCTGACTGGCGGAAGAAGATCGGGCCATCGGTTTTCAATCCAAGCGCCAGGTAGGCGATGGCGACGTCACGCACATTCTCACGCAAGAGGTCGGCGTCCTGGACGCTCGTGAGCGCGTGATAATCCGCGATGAAGTAAAATGCCTTCCCCTCATCCTGGAGCTCAATATGCTGCTTGATTGCACCAAAATAATTCCCAAGATGCAGTTTACCGGACGGCTGAACACCGGACAGAATTCGCACGTCGTTTACCTCTGAATGTAACAATTGCCTTGAAGGGCGGGGATTCTATCGAGCACTTGCACAATTGCTAAGATGGTTGAGTTCCGCGCCCGGAATCAAATAACAAAGGAGTCAGAATGAGCAGCAAACTCTCTTATCTCATCCCTCTCTTCACTCTTGTACTTGCCGATCTTTCGACCGCCCAGGCCCCCAAGCTGAAGTTTGAAGTGCCAGATGGCTGGAAACAGGAAAAGCCTGCATCCCGGCTGCGCTATGCGCAGTTCAAGATCCCGAAAGTGAAGGGGGATACCGAGGATTCATCTCTGGCAGTGTTCCACTTCCCGGGCGGCGGTGGTGGTGTGGAAGACAACCTGAATCGGTGGATCGGCCAGATGCGGCAACCGGATGGGAGCAGTTCAAAGGACAAGGCCAAGATCTCCAAAAAGGAATATGACGACAAAACTGCCCATATTCTGAAGGTCAACGGCACATACATGGATGGCGGGCCGTTCGCCAGAAAAGCCGTGCAGAGGAAGGGCTACCGGATGGTCGCTGTCGTCCTGCTCACCAAGCCGGGGAATTTCTACTTCAAGTGGACGGGGCCTGAAGCGACCGTGAAGAAGTGGGAGGATGACTTTCAAGAGTTCATCGATTCCACCAAGGCTGAGTGAGACGCGGTGGAAATGCGGGAGGTGTGTCGCCGTGGTTTCGACCCGTAGCGTTTTGGTGAGCTCACTCGTGGTAAAGGAGTGTGGGGACGAACAGGTCGGGGTAGTGCGTGTGGATGGCCGTGCGAAGGTCCCAGCAGAGATGACACTTGCTGACGTACCGCTCCTTTGGCCGGAAGCCGTGCTCGGCGGCCATCTCAAGCATCGCCCCTGGGCCGCCGGCAACCACTTCCTGCACGACTGGGTGGTGTTCCTTGAGGGGACGCGTGAGAATCTCGGAGAGCGGGGTCTCGAGAGCATTTCCCAGTGCGATGCCGGAGCAAATCCAACTCGATACCCAGCCCCATGGGTCGACGTTGATCTGGAAGACTGACCGCGGGTCCAGGTCTCTGCGCCCTCCAGTGCAGTTCTCCTCTAGGATCTCCTCGAGCGGATTAGTGTCCAGGTGTTCGGGCATTTCCCACGGAGCGCGACCGACCATGATGGCCGGGGCCTGCCGTATCGATTGGAGATGTTCATCGACGGTTGGCACTTCGTCACGGACCAGGAACTCTCGGGGCACGGCCACATTCTCAGAGCCGAATATTTCATCGGCAATGCGCACTCCACGCCGCGTCCGTTCCGCGGGGATGAACTCCCGGTGGAACACATCGGCGCTGAAGAACATTCCGCTGAGACCGGCGTCACGCAGCGCCGTGAGGCGTTCGCGCGTCAATTCGTCGGTCGTGCACCACGATGCGTTGGACTGAATCGCGTACAGCGGCGTCATTTCCAGTTCCGCCGCGGCCTGCACGATGCCGAGCACAGTCTCGTAGTAGAGTAGGGCCTCTCCGCCGGTGATCGTGATCTGCCGGCCTGTCAGACCGAGTTTTCGGGCCTCGGAGATGTACGTGCGCGCGTCCTCCACCGGCATGACACCGTCCTTGGTGGGGCTGGATACGAAGCAGCAGTGGCGGCACTTGGCGCTGCAGCGATAGGTGACGTCCAACTCGATGTAACGTTCCTTCGGCATCATGGTGAACGCCTCCTGAGTGGCTAAACATGGCGCGGCAGAGATACGAAGGCCGCAGAGAAAAACAGAATGGACACGATGCAGTTTCTAGGGGGTCTGCATAGCTGATGGCTGCATTGCTTTGGGCTGGTGCCACATTGACTTCCAGTAATTTTTGTCGGCCTCGTAAACGTTGATTTTGTCCTTCGCCAGATCGAAGGATTCGGGGAGGATGCCGTAGCGCTTCATTTCGCGCACGTAGTGCTTGTTCGGCTTGAAGCCCGGCATGTCAAACCGCTTGATCTCGTCAAGCTTCAGCTTCGCCGCCTGGATGTGGGCCAGAATCTTGCGATAGTCCGGGTCGCTCTTGTCCGCGAAAATGACAGAGTGCTCTATGGGGCGTGGGGGGCGTCTCCTGTCCTCGGTGACTTTGTGCGTTTTGCTTTGGCCAATTGCGTATCCGCCGGACGTTTTGGCAAGCGGCGCCAGCAGTGCTAGAGATCTCTCCGGCCGACTGAGGTTATAGATTCGGTGCCGCGAGAAGCGGCTGAGAGGACGTTCCCAGGAAAGCATGTCGCCATGCGAGACGGGCACTTGGGCCGTGACGTGCGCCGGCAGCATCCTTCCATGGCACGGGGCACACCTTCGCTTAACGGCATCCATGGCCGGGCCGGTAGATGCCCACCGGTCGGCCATAACGCGGACTGGCCGGTTGTTGCCCCACATTCCGCCGACCTGTCCCGTTCCGATGGCCGCGGCCGTGCCGGCATACTGAGCGGAGACGTCGATCCACAGCCGGATCGTCTTCCTCTCCCTCGGCGTGACTCGGACGTCATAGTGGGTGACATCGATTTTCTTCATCAGCGGGGAAGCCGAACTGTAGGTGGTGTAAGGCTTGTCATTGCCTCTTTGCCGGCCGCTGCCGTAACCGGGGTTCCCGCCGGTGTCCTTAATCTGCCAGTGCAGGAAAAGCTCGTAATAACTTTGGGAAAAGACAGGCCCCCGGTCGCCGACGAGAGATACGCCGCCGTCTCTCTTTTCGTGGCCGTGACAACGCACACAGTGCTTATCGAGGATAGGCTGAACGTCGCGCGGATAATCGATGATCTCCGGTACTTCAGCGATGGGCTCGATGAGGCTGGGCGCGCGGGCCAGGGCCTGAAGCTGATGGCGGTCGTGGGCGCCCGGAGCTTGGGTTCGGTACTCGTGGCAGCCGACACAGCTTTTCGTTTCACCGGGCTGCAGGGTTACGAAGCTGCGCATCTGCTTGACGGATACGTCGTTCTCGTCGAGGAGTGCAAAATATATGCTGCGCATTGCAGGTACTTTGAAACAGGCCGAACCATCCGGCTCTACCGGGACCGTGCCGAGCAGCCGCTTCAGCGTGGAAGTCACGCCGTGCCCGATGGGCTGCGATCCGCCGCCGTGGAAGTTGGCCGGTTTGGGAAGATCCTCCAGCACCAGCAGCTTCTTTATCCGGCCCTGCTCGATGCCAGCCATGTTGCGGCCGAGGTAGACGTTTTCCAGGACCAGTGTCCCTGTCGTTTTGCTGGCATCCACCAGTGACGGGATGACTCTCTCGCGCTTCCGGCGGAGGATCGGCCTCGGCTCATGCACCATTAACGAACCGGAATAGAGAACGTCGGTTTTACCATCGGCGCTCATGAACAGAATTCGATTTCCCTGGGCTACAAGGAAAGAGCCTTCCGAAAGCGGGTAGGGGTCGCGGAAGTTTCCACCGCGGCTGATGTGCCGCATCGCCGACCTTTCATCGGGGCCGGATCTGTGGCTGACGATGGCGACCGCGCCTTCGTGCTCATTCCTGCCGTGGCCGGGAGAGTGGATGAAAATTACTTTGTCGGTGCCGGGGATGGGTCTGGCGTCGATGAACACTCCGCCGGGGTGCATGTTGCCGTAATAGATCTTCTGGCTGGTGCCGTCCGGGTTCATCATCCAGAGATGGTGAAAGACCACCGGGTCACGGTTCACGTATTCCCAGCGGGTGTAAAGCACGCGGCCATCGGGCAGCACGGCCGGGGTATTCTCGGTCACCGTGCCCGATGAGAGCATGCGAATGTCTTTGCCGTCGGGGCTGCAGCGGAAAAGCAGCGCTGACTGCGCCAGCCAGCAGAGGATATAGCGTTTGCAGCGTGAGGAGCAGAACATGATATCGCCGTCGGGAAGGTAGGCAGGCTCGATATCGTCCCAGGGACCGGTGGTGATCTGCCGGAGCCCGGTGCCGTCACAATTGATTTCGTAGAGGTTGTAGTGGTGCCCGCCCGCTTTGCGGTAGGAGAAGAGAATCTTTTCCCCGTCATAATGCACCTGCGGATCGCGAACGGCGCCGTTCGGGTCGTCCAGCAGGACCGTCAGCTCGCCTGTGCGAAGATTCAGTTTGCAGAGCCTTCCGCCGTCACTGCCGTGAATCCAATAATCGGGATCGATGCACGAATAGCCAAAATTCGCGTAGTAATGACGGCTAGTGTCCCTTCCCGGATGGCGCTCGGCGAAGACAATCTCTTCGGCCTCCACCTTTTTCGACCTGAACCACTTCGAACGCCTTTCAGCCTCGGCCTTGCGTTGAGCGGCTTCGAGCCCGGCAAGCAAGGCCGACCTCTTGGCGTAGTGGGCCCGAATGTCGTCGGCCGAAAGCGACCGTTTCCAGATGGTAACTTCGTCGATATAGCCTCTGAATCGCGCGGGCGCCGATGGTATGCCTGCCGAGTCGCCAATACCCAGGTCCTCCCGTTCGAGCGTGGCGATAGTGCCGTCAAACTGCGCGGCCCCGGTGAGCCGGCCGTTCAAATAGACCTCGAGCCTGCTCTTTGACGGATCAGCATTGTCGCGCCTGGCGATCCCGGCGACGTGCTGCCACCGGCCTGTCCGCATCCTGCCGCCTTCAGCGAAGACGTACGCTCCGCTGGCCTGGCCGTGATAGAGGCTCAGCAGACCATTGTGGATGGCCAAGTGATAGGCGTGCTTCGTCCCCCAGTTCAGGACCAGGCGATTCCACTGGGAAAACTCCGTGGGTTGGATCCACGCCTCGATGGTGTAATCCGGGCCGAGCTTTACATCCGCGGATGTCCGTGCGGTGAAGTACTGCGCATCCCCCGGCTTCACACCCAGAGCCACCGCCTTGCCAATCGCGCCGGGCACTTCGGAAGCGTCGACGAAACGTGGTGTGTATTTGCCGCCATCTCGGATAGCGAGATCATCTTTGCCGTCATTCGCCTCGTCCTTCAGAGAATCGTCGAAACTCCAGAAAGAAACGGGCCCGCCGCGCGAAGAGGTACGCTCCTCTGCCGGGGCAAAAGACAAAGCAACCGGCAGAAGCAGCACAGGAATCAGCGGAGAGAAATGCTTCATGAGACCGCAGTCTCGGCAGAGATCAGAGCAAGGGCCACGCCTTGGAGAGTATGACTCAGATGGTTCGCCGATGCCAGAACATTGAAGCTTAGACTACCTTAGAAGCTTCCTCGCTGCGGGCGAGTACCTTCTCATTCTCTGTCCCGGTTCTACTCAGATATCGAACTGATTCATCGTCTCGATCGTTCTCTGAATCTCCTCTTCGGTGTTGTAGAAATGGGGAGCGAGACGGAGGAAATCCCCGCGTGATGACGTCACGATTCTCTGGGCTTTGAGCGCTCTGGCAATGGCTCTGGGGTTAGCCTTACACACGAGGGACAGTATTCCTGAGCGGTTGGCGTCTGGGAATTCCACGGGGAGGTATCGAGTTCGGTCGATCCCATTCAGAAGAATGTTTTGGAGCCTGAGTGCTTCTGCTCGAATGTTCTCGACACCGTACCTCAGCGGAAGCTCGTTAATGCAGACTTCCAGCGAGGCACACAGTGAAATCGGCGACGTGCTGTATTCGAAACGCTTGGCTGTGTCGTGCGGGTGCCAAGTGTGGTTCAAGTAGTCCGTTCCCTGTGTCATCAGTTCCGATCCGACCATCACATGTCCGAGTTTCTCTCGCAAGGTCGGGGACGTGTAGAACAGACCCGTGCCGACAGGCCCCAGCAACCATTTCCATCCAGATGACGCCACGGCAGCGATGTTCCACTCTTCCGGATAGACCGGCAGGCATCCAAGGCTCTGTGCTGCATCAACGACAAGGTCGATATCACGGGCTTTGCAGAATTCTCCCAGTTCCTTCAGGTCCGCGGCGAAGCCACTTGTGAACTGCACGTGGCTGAGAGCAACGATCTTTGTGCGATCTGTGACCAACTCTTCCAGGTCCTCCATGGCCCAAGCGCAGGCCCGACCCCCACAGAGGCCGCCGGTCGTGTCCCGGTTCGGCAACAGCGCCAGTTCAACGCCGCGCTGCTCCTGCACACGCCAGGGATAGTGATTCGAGGGATATTCATGGACATAACTGATGACCTGGTCACCGGGCTCAAAAGGGTAACCATTTGCCAGCATGCAGATCCCTTCGGCCGTGTTCTTGACGAACGCAAGGTTTCCTTCTGACGTCCGGAACAGCTTTGCCGCCGCTGCTCGCAGGTTGTCCAGAATCTGATCGTAGGAATCGAAAAACAGAGCTCCCCGATTCTGGTGCTTTTCCGCCATTTCCAGCTCCTTCTGGAATCCGCGGCTGTAAAGGGGGGAGATGCTGCAATGCGTCAAGAAGGCGTATTCCTTCT
>Ga0187827_10002631_pt1 | contig 24248 bp, 19 predicted proteins | sample ETNtaG_39_FD_167969 | JGI IMG/M metagenome (GOLD analysis project Ga0187827, IMG submission 167969) | Marine microbial and viral communities from oxygen minimum zone, Eastern Pacific Ocean - ETNP2014_SV_150_PacBio MetaG (Illumina Assembly) | ecosystem: Environmental > Aquatic > Marine > Hypoxic... | reverse complement strand
AATAACTAAAAGCTGTCTTTGGCTAGTCATCAGGGTTAGTTGCTTGAGCCTTAAAGTGATTTAAGGCCTAGAGAAATGATAGGTTTAAATGACAGAACCCGGCTTATAGTTTATCTGGCACTTCTTAGTTAATTAAAAAACTTTCAATAAAACGTTTCATTTCTGTTCTTATAAATAAGATTTTAGGCTTAAAATATTAGGTATTGACGTCTTACTATAAAACCCATAATATCCCATAAAAACCCAAATAAGGGTTATATATATGAGCTATGTTTTTATCTACTTACGAAAACAAACTAGACAAAAAGGGAAGGGTTTCTGTGCCGGCTTCTTTTAGATCTTACTTATCTAATTTAGGTTACAATGGAGTAATTTGTTATCCTTCTTTTAACAATCAATGTATAGAGGCATGGCCACAAGATAGAATTGAAAAAATTTCAAACGCGATTGACTCATTAAATCCCTTTGAGGAAAAAAAAGATTATTTTGCAACATCGATATTGTCTGAAAGTATAAATCTACAATTTGATAGCGAGGGTAGAATTTTATTAACATCAAAATTATTAAAACATGCAAAAATTAAAAATAGCATGTTGTTTGTTGGTCAAGGAAAAACCTTCCAAATATGGGAACCATCAACATTTGAAAAATTTAGGGTAACTGCGAAAAGAAAATCAAACATTCATAGAGCTAGCCTTAAATGGGAGCAGCAATTTAATAACTAAAAGGGAGATATATGACTATAAATTTTAAACAACCAGATATTAGAGAGTTGAAACCAAGAATACTAGTTCTTGGAGTTGGGGGAGCAGGTGGAAATGCAATAAATGAAATGATTGATGCAGGTATGCAAGGAGTAGAGTTTATTGCTGTTAATACAGATGCTCAAGATTTAAAACTAAGCAAAGCTCATGCTAAAATACAAATAGGTTTAAATTTAACCAAAGGTTTAGGAGCAGGTGCAAAAATTGATATAGGGCAAGCAGCTGCCGATGAATCTCTGAATGAAATTGTAAATTGTTTGCAAGGCTCAAATATGGTTTTCATAGCTGCAGGAATGGGTGGAGGAACAGGAACTGGATCTGCTCATGTTATTGCTCGCGCTGCTAAAGAATTAAATATTTTAACAGTAGGAGTTGTAACGCTTCCTTTTCTTTATGAAGGACCATCAAGAATGAGAAGAGCACAACACGGTTTAGAAGAACTTAGAAAACATGTAGACACTATTATTGTTATTCCAAATCAAAACCTATTTAAAATTGCGAATGAACAAACGGGCTTTGAGGAGTCTTTTAATCTATCAAATAATGTTTTATTGCATGGAGTACAAAGCATTACAGATTTAATGGTGAGACCAGGCTTAATCAATTTAGATTTTGCTGATGTTGAAACTGTTATGAGTGCAATGGGCAAAGCAATGATGGGGACCGGAGAAGCTGAAGGTGAAGACAGAGCCTCAAAAGCTGCAGAAATGGCAATTAGCAATCCTTTGATTGATGACTATACTCTTAAAGGGGCAAAAGGTTTATTAGTTAATATTACTGGCGGTAAAGATTTAAAACTATTTGAAGTGGACGAAGCAGTGAACAAAGTAAGATCTGAGGTTGATTCTGAAGCTGAGCTGATAATTGGTGCAATAACAGATCCTTCACTAGATGGAAAAATGAGAGTTTCTATTGTTGCAACTGCACTTGATGGTCAACAACCAGAATCAAAATCAGTAATTAACATGGTTCATAGAATACAAAATAGAAATCCAGGTTATTCTGAATTTCAAAATTCTGATTCTCATCAATCATTTAATTTTTCAGCTAATGTGGCAACACCAATTTCTGAAGGAGCAACTGCACTAAAACTAGAAAATGAAGTGCAAGAAGAAACTGTAAATGAATTTGAACAACTTGATCAAAGTAATAATGAAGTCTTTTCTGATACTTCAAAAACAAAAGAAACAATTATTGAAGAGAAGCAAACAGCAGATGAAATGGAAATTACAAATGGATTAGAAAATTTTGAAATCGAGGAGGAAACTCCCGAGCTTTTTAATTTAGAAGCTGAAGAAAAGTTACTAGAAGAATCATCATTAGAATCTAAAGAAACTGATAATTTAGGTGAAGATGATTTAGAAATACCGGCATTTTTGAGAAGACAAAAGAATTAATGGTCTTCAAAAAAATAAATGAATGCCACCATAAAATTTGAAAATGTAAAACATTTTCCAGTTTTGCTAAATGAAGTAATTAGCATAATTTCCCCTCTATATGGTGGCACATTTATTGATTGTACATTTGGTCAAGGTGAATATTCAAAAAAAATTTTAGAAAATAAAAATAATAAAATTATAGCAATTGATAGAGATAACAATTCATTAAAAGTTGCAAACCAATTTAAAAAAAAATATCAAAGTAGATTTGATTTTAAAAATACAAAATTTAGTGAAATATCAAATTTAGATAAAAATATAAATAATCTAAAAGGAATAATCTTTGATTTGGGATATTCAACAACACAAATAAAAGACCATACCAAAGGCTTGTCTTTTAATAGTAAGGGAAAACTTAATATGAAAATGGGTTTTAACAAAATTTCAGCAGATGATGTAATAAATAAGTTAGGCCAGAAGGAGCTTGCAAAAATATTTAAAATATTTGGTGAAGAAAAAAATAGTAATATAATTTCTAAAAAAATTATATCATATAGAAAAAATAAAAATATTGAAACAGAAGATCTAGTAAAAATAATTAATTCAGTTAAAAAAAAAAATTTTTCAAAAATTCATAATGCAACTAAAGTTTTTCAAGCACTGAGAATAGTTGTAAATAACGAAATTAGTGAATTATTAAACGGATTAGTAAATAGTTTTAAGCTTCTGCCCATCGGAGGGATTATGGTGATTGTAACTTTTCACTCAATTGAAGATAAAATTGTAAAGTTTTTATTAAAAAATTACTCTGAAAATAAAAATAGCTCTAGATACTTGCCGCCAAGTGAGAAAAAAAAAGTTTTATTCAAATTATTAAATAAAAAACCAATTACACCAAACGAAACAGAAATAAGTATTAATCCAGCATCTAGATCCGCAAAATTGAGATATGGAATAAAATTGAATAATAATTCAAATTTTTCTGAATTAACAAAAAAATTTAATTATTTATTAGAAGTTGAAAATTTGACTAATAAAATATGAAGAAGATTATTTTTTCAATATTAATCATTGTTTTAATTTTTTTTACTTCAATAATTAAAAATTCAACAAAGGATATTGATGCTAAAATTTTTAATATCAAAGAAGATATTAGACTATTAAATGAAAAATATGAATTAGTTTTGCTAGATTATAATTATTTAAGTTCGCCTAAAAAATTAAATGAATATCAAAAAAAATATTTTGAAAATGAGTTAGTATCCATTGATATAAGAGATATTAGAGAAATAGATTTTAACAGCAAAGAAGTGTCAGTAAAAGAACTAGTTGTTATCAATAAAGATGAAAATGAAAAATAATAAAAAAAAAGATTTATTGATAGAGGAATATGATGATCAATTTTCATATCAAATAAAAAAATCTAGTTTAAATATATCGTTTAATAGAATTGCATTTATTTTCTTTGTTTTCGTAATTGTATCAATAATTTTTTCTACTAAAGCTATTTTTCTCGGCTCATTAAGTACAAAAATTAAGAACAAAAATTTAATCAAATCCGAATTTAGATCTAGTATTATTGATAGAAATGAAAATTTAATTGCAAAAACAATTATTACTCATAATGTTGGAATAAATCCCAACTTAGTTATAGATAAAAAAAAGTTATTGCTAAATTTAAAACTAATTTTTCCAGAAAAAAGAAATATTGAGTTTAATAAAATTGAAAAAAATTTAAATGGTAAAAAGTTTTTTTATATTCAAAAAAAAATTAACCAAGATAAATTAGATGAATTGATTCTTTTAGGAGATAAATCAATTATTACTGAACAAAAAATATTAAGAATATATCCTCATGAAAATTTATTTAGTCATATAATTGGTCAAATTGACGATAATAATAATGGAATATCTGGTATAGAAAAATCATTTGATAAAGAATTAAAAAGAAACAATTTACCTTTAAAGCTTACAGTAGATACAGACATTCAATATCTTATAAGAGAAGAGTTAAAAAAATCTGAAGAAATTTTTCAAAATTTAGGAAGTGCAGCAATATTAATGGATATAAATTCTGGTGATATAATTTCGTTGGTATCATTACCGGACTTTAATTTAAACAGAAGAGAAAATATTGAAGATTTAATATATACAAACAAGATAACTAAAGGTGTATATGAATTAGGTTCAGTTTTTAAGACTTTAACTTTAGCAGCTGCATTTCAATACAATATTCTTGAGCCTGAAACTGAATTTAAAAATTTAGAAAAAAAAATATTTTGTGATAAATATTCGATTGCTGAATATGATAATAAACTTCCATCAGATCTAACTGCCGAGCAAATACTCATAAGATCTTCTAATATTGGATCAGTTAGAATTGCTCAAAAGATTGGTATAAATGAATATTCTTCTTTTTTAAAAAAAATTGGAGTTCTAGAAAGAATAGATTTTGATATTGAAGAAGTAGGACAGCCTTTAAATTTTAAATGGGGAAAGTGCAAGTTAGCCACTGTTTCATTTGGCCATGGAATAACAACTACACCACTTCAACTTGCTAAAGCATATGCTACAATTAGTAATGGTGGATATCAAATTAATCCAACGTTAATTAACAAAACAAGAAATTTAAATGATAAAAAAAAAATTTTAAATGATGAAGTAAGCAAAAAAATTAACCCAATATTAAGAAAGGTAGTATCTACAAATGAAGGAACAGCTCATTTTGCAGATGTTTATGGTTATGAAGTTGGAGGAAAAACAGGAACTGCATACAAGGTAAAGAATGGAGTTTACACAAAAGATAAAATAAATACTTTTGTATCTCTATTTCCAATATCAGATCCAAAATTTTTACTTTTAGTTCTATTAGATGAGCCAAAACCATCTAAAGAGCATGTTTACAATTATAGAGATGGAAGACCTCCTTATAAAGGTAACTGGAGAAATACAGCTGGCTGGACAACCGTCTTGATTGTAGGAAATATAATTGAAAATATTGGACCTATTTTAGCCACAAAATATTAAGATTTTAAATTTAATAGATGCACATTGGAAAATTATTCAAAAAAATACCAAAAAAATATTCTTTACATAAATTCAAAAATTTAAGTTTAGATAGCAGAAATTGTAAAAAAGATGATATTTTTTTTTCAATTAAAGGATCAAAAAAAAATGGAAATAAATTTATTAATGATGCAATCCAAAATGGAGCTAGAACAATTGTTTCTAATCTAAATTTTCAAGAAAAAAAAAAAAATATTTTATTCATTAAAAATAATAATGTTAGAAAGTTAGTTTCTGAAATCTCATCAAAATTTTATAAAAAACAACCTAATAATTTAATTGCTGTTACAGGAACAAATGGCAAATCTTCAGTTGCAAATTTTTATTTTCAAATACTTAATAATAATGGGATAAAAGCTGCCGCCATTGGAACTCTTGGAATAAAGGCAAATAAGATTAATAAGCCAACAGAGAATACAACTTTAGATCCTATAACAATTCACAAAACTTTTACATCTATAAAAAATAAAAAAATAGATAATGTAATACTGGAAGCATCAAGCCATGGTTTAAAACAACATAGATTGGATGGGATAAAATTTAATACTTTAATTTTTACGAATTTATCTAGAGATCACCTAGATTATCATAAAACATATAAAGATTATTTTAATTCTAAATTAATATTATTTAAAAAACTTGCAAAAAAAAAAGCAAATATAATTTATGATAATGACATTCCTCAATCAAAAAAACTTAATAAAATTTGTATAAAAAAAAAATTAAAACATCTAACTATTGGAAAAAGAAATTCAACTCTAATAGTAAAGAAGCATGAATATATAGGCAATTCACAAAAAGTTAAAATTGAGTTTAAGAAGAAAAAATATTCATTTACTACAAATTTAATTGGAAAAATTCAGGTTAAAAATATTTTATTTTCAATTTTAGCAGCAAGCAAAAGTAAAATAAAATTTAATAAAATAATCAAATCTATAAAAAGCATAAAAGCAGTAGAAGGAAGATTGGAAAATGTTGGCAATATACAAAACAATTCAAAAGTAATATTGGATTATGCGCATACACCTGAAGCACTAAAGAACACCTTAGAAAGCATAAAAGAGCAGTTCAAACATAGTTCCATCTCAATAGTTTTTGGCTGTGGAGGTAATAGAGATAAAAACAAAAGATCTATAATGGGTAAAATCGCAAATCAGTATAGCAACAAGATATTTTTAACAGACGATAATCCAAGATATGAAAACCCAAAAAAAATTAGAAATCAAATAAAAAGTAAAATAGATAAATCTAAATTAATTGAAATTGCCTCAAGAAAGAAAGCAATCAAAATAGCTATAGATAATTTAAACTCAGGAGATATCTTATTAGTTGCTGGAAAAGGACATGAAATTTATCAAGAATATAATGGAAAGAAAAAATTTTTCTCTGATAAAAAATGTATTTTAAAAGTGATTAATTTAAAAAATAAAAAATTTTTTAAAAATTGGAAATTAAATATTTTAAATGAAGAATGTAATTTAAACTCATTAAAAAAAAATTTAAAAATAAATAAAGCATCAATAAATTCAAAAAATATAAAGAAAAATGATATTTTCTTTGCAATTAAGGGACCAAATAATGATGGTAATAATTATGCAAATGAGGCTATAAAAAAAGGTGCTTCTCTAGCAATAATAAACAAATTAGGAAAATTTAATAAATCAAAAAAAATAAAAACAAATAATACTTTAAGAGTATTAACCAACGCTTCTAAAAATGTAAGAAAAATTTCTAGAGCTAAATTTATATCTATCACAGGTAGCTCTGGAAAAACTTCTTTAAAAGATCTTTTATCATTTTGTTTAAATAAATTGGCATTAACCACAAAATCAACTCAATCTTTCAATAATAAGTTTGGAGTTCCGTTAAGTTTATTTAATGTCAAAAAAAATGATAAATTCGCAGTTCTTGAGGTGGGGATGGATAGAGCAGGAGAAATAGATAGTTTGACCAAAATAATAAGACCAAATATTGGAGTCATTACCAATATTTCATACGCACATATTAAGAATTTTAAGAATATTGGTGAAATAGCGAAAGCTAAGTCTGAGATTATAAACAACATAGTAAAAGGAGGAAAGATCATTCTTAATAAAGATGATGATTATTATTATTATTTAAAAAAAATTGCTTTAAAAAATAAAATTCAAGTAGTTTCTTTTAGTAAGAATGATCATTTATCAGATGTATATGTAAAAAAAATAACATCGAACGAAAAAAATTCAAAAATTTTTATAAACATTAAAAATTTTACAAAAACTTTTTTGATTAAAAAAAATCTATCTCCATTTTTATATAATATTCTAGCATCAGTTGCCGTAATCTCTGAATTTTATGACTTAAAAACTATTAATGAAAAAATATTTTATAATTTTAAATTACCATTTTCACGAGGAGATCTAACAAAAATAAAAGTAAAAAATAAAACAATTTATTTAACAGATGAAAGCTATAATTCCAATCCTCTTTCATTAAAATTTGCTATTGAAAATTTTAGCAAACAAAAAAATAATAATAAATATTTAATATTAGGAGATATGCTCGAACTTGGAAAATTTTCAAAAATATTACATAAAAGAATTTCTAAAATAATTAATAAAACTTCAATAAAAAAAGTTTATGTTACCGGAAAACACATAAAAGAAACTTTTTATGATATCAGTAGAAAAAAAAGAGGTCGAATCTTAAGAAATAAAGACGAAATTTATGATTTGATTAAAAATGATTTAAATAATAATGATCACTTAATGATAAAAGCCTCCAATTCAACTGGTTTAAATAGTATTACTGCAAATATTAAAAAAGGAAGAATGTATGCTATATAGCCTATTTTCAAATCTTATTGAAAATTATCCAATCTTTAATGTCTTTAGATATTTGACAGTAAGAACAGGTTTAGCAATGTTTACTTCAATGCTAATGGTTTTTATTATTGGAAATCCAATAATTAATTATTTTTCTAGCAAAAAAATTCATAACCCAATTAGATATGATGGTCCAATCGATCATGTTGTAAAAAAAATTGGAACTCCAACAATGGGCGGTATTCTAATTTTAATTGGAATTTTTTCTGGAGTATTATTATGGTCAGATTTATCAAACCCTTACAATTGGTTTTTAATATTTATTGTTGGTGGCTTGGGAATTCTTGGTGCATATGATGATTATAAAAAAATAAAGAGCGGAAGTTCTGGAGGTATTTCATTTAAATTTAAAATAATTTCTCAAATTATTATAGCTTTAATTGGAATATATATATTAACTTATTATGTAAATTCGTCTGAATTAAAAAATTTATATTTTCCTTTTTTTAAAAATTTAGTTATTAATCTTGGTTGGTTTTTTATTCCATTTTATTTATTTATAATTGTTGGATCTTCAAATGCTGTTAATTTAACTGATGGTTTAGATGGATTGGCAACAGTTCCTGTTATATTGGTCGCATCTTGCTTTGCATTTATAAGTTATGTAACAGGAAATGTTGTATTTTCTGAATATTTACACATTCCATATATTAAAGGAGTTGGAGAAGTTGCGGTGTTCTGCGGTTCAATTATAGGCGCATGCATAGGTTTTCTTTGGTTTAATGCACCACCAGCAAAAATATTTATGGGAGATACCGGCTCACTTGCCTTAGGAGGCTCTCTTGGAGCTGTAGGTATAATAACTAAACATGAAATTGTTCTAGCTATAACAGGAGGTTTGTTTGTTTTAGAGGCAGTTTCGGTAATTGTTCAAGTAGTTTCATACAAGCTAACAGGAAAAAGAATTTTTAAAATGGCTCCAATTCACCATCATTTTGAAAAAAAAGGATGGGCCGAGTCAACTGTTGTGGTTAGATTTTGGATTATATCAATTATTTTAGCGATGATAGGACTTGCTACTCTTAAATTAAGATAATGTTTAATTTAAATGATAATCTAAAAAATAAAAAATTTCTTATTTATGGATATGGAAAAAGTGGATTTGCTGCACACAATTATCTAAAAAAAAATAATAAAATTTTAATTTATGATGATAATAAAAAACCAAATAAATTTTATATTTCTTTAAAAAAAATAAAATTAACCAAATTTGATTATATAGTTTTAAGCCCAGGTATTGATATTAACAAATGTAAGCTTAATAATTATTTAAAAAGAAATAGAAGTAAAATAATAACTGATCTTGATATTTTTTATTTAAATAATCAAAATAATTTAAAAATTACAATAACAGGCACTAATGGTAAATCAACCACAGCAAAATTACTTTTTGAAATTTTAAGAGATCAAAATAAAGATGTTATACTTGCCGGAAATATTGGTATACCAATTCTATCTAAGAATAAAATAAAGCCTAGTACGGTTTTTGTAATTGAGGCATCGTCTTATCAACTTGAATATAGTAAATATTTTAAAACAGACTATGCGTTCATATTAAACATTAGCCCAGATCATTTAGAGAGGCACAAATCAATCCAGAAATATACTCAGGCTAAATTTAAACTTATATTGAATCAAAGCAAAAATAATTATGCTTTTATGGAAAATAATAAATATTTAAATCGTGAAATAAAAAAATATAAAAATAGATTTAAAATTATTAAAATAAATAAAAATAATACTAAGGCAAAAAAATTAATTTCAAATAGTTATTTTGATAACATTAATAATTTGAATAACTTATCTTTTATACTTGAGTTTGCTAAAGTATATAAACTCAATAAATATAAGCTATTAAAAACAGTAAATTTATTTAAAGGTTTAGAATTTAGGCAACAAGTTATTTATAAGAATAAATTTATAACTATTATAAATGACTCAAAATCTACAAGCTTTTCCTCAAGTATAAATTTACTTAAATCTTATGAGAACATTTATTGGATACTTGGAGGACTAGCAAAAAAAGGAGATAAATTTAATTTACCATCTAAGTATTTTAAAAATATTAAATGTTATATTTTTGGAAAAGATGTAAATTTTTTTAAAAAAAAATTAAATAATAAAATATTATCAATATCATGCGGTAATCTAGAAAATATTTTAAACAAAATAGCTGAGCAAATTAAATTAAAACAATATAAGCATTCTCATATTTTATTTAGCCCTTCAGCCGCATCATTTGACGAATTTAAAAATTTTGAAGACAGAGGACATTATTTTAACTTTTTAATTAAAAAAATAAAATTTATAAAAAAAATAAATGCTTGATTTAAATAAAATATTTAATTTTTATTACGGATGGTGGAAAAATATTGATAAATTTATTTTTTTTTTTATATTGTTTCTTTTTTCGCTTGGTTTATTTTTTTCATTAGTATCAACTTCAATAATTGCTTCTGATAAATTAAACACTAATACTTATTATTTTTTTATTAAACATTTGCTTTTTATCATATTAGGAGTTTTTATTTTAATTACTTTCTCAGCAATTGATCAAAAAAAATTATTTCAAATTTCCAAATATTTATTTTTTATTTTCTTTATATTTTTAGCTTTAGTTCCATTTATTGGAGTAGAAGCAAAAGGTTCCACGAGGTGGATTGATTTACCAGGAATTCCTAGGTTTCAACCCATTGAAATATTAAAGCCTTTTTTGATAATTATGATATCAACTGCCTTTACTTTAAATAGTCAACAAAACATTTATTTTAAATATTTATTTAGTTTTTTAATAATTTTACCAATAATTTTATTTTTAATTTCTCAACCTGACATAGGTCAAACTATATTAATTGTACTCACATGGTTTTCATTAATATTTGTTTCAGGAATTAATTTATTATTTTTCTTTGTATTTTTTGCATTAATTTTTTCAATATTAGTTTGTCTAGTTATGTATGTTCCAAAGTTTGAGTACATAAAAAATAGATTGTTTTCGTTTATAGATCCAAATTCAGGTAATAATTATCAGTCCGAAAGGGCTTCTGAAGCTATTTCAAATGGAGGATTTTTTGGCAAAGGAATTGGCGAAGGAACTTTAAAATCAGATGTTCCAGAGGCACATACAGATTATATTATTTCTGTAATTTCAGAAGAATTTGGGGTGATAATTGTTTTAGCTATAATGATAATTTTTCTAATATTATCGTACAACATATTAAAAAAAATAGACGATGAAAATGATGATAAAGTTAAATTAATTTTAGTTGGAATGGCATCTATAATTTTATTTCAAACTTTTATTCATATTGGAGTTAATATAAGACTATTACCAACCACTGGAATGACATTGCCTTTTTTAAGTTATGGAGGTTCATCAATAATAAGTACATCTATATTATCTGGAATTATATTAAATTTAACCAAAAGAAAAATAAGCCAGTGAAAAAAAATATTTTAATTAGTACTGGAGGTTCTGGAGGACATGTACTTCCTGCAATTACCTTATATGAACATCTACAAAATGATTTTCAAATATTTTTAACATCTGACAAAAGAGGAGCCAAATATATTAATGATAAAAATTATAATTATAAATTAATTGAAATTCCAAGAATTTCTAAAAATTTATTTAAATTTCCCTACATATTATTTTTATTAATTATTTCATTTTTTAAATCGTTTTTTTTTATAAAAAGAAATAATATAAATGTTTTAATTAGCACTGGTGGATATATGTCCTTGCCTTTATGTTTATCTGCAAAAGTATTAAATATTAAAATTTACTTATTTGAACCCAATATGGTAATTGGAAGATTAAATAAACTTTTTCTTAAATTTTCAGAAAAAATTATTTGTTACTCTGAAGTATTAAAAAATTTTCCAGAAAAATATAAGAATAAAATCTTTGTTATAAATCCATTATTAAGAAAAAAAATCTATCAAGAAAAAAAAAATGTAAAAAATGAAATTAGCAAACCATTTAAAATATTAATTATAGGCGGTAGTCAAGGAGCAGAATTTTTTGATAAAGAAATTAGCGAACTAATGATTAATTTATTTAAAGATTTCGAGATTTCATTAATCCAACAAATAACAGATGAAAAGAAGAAAAAAATATTAAAAGAAAAATATACAGAGATTGGCATACAAAATGATTTGTTTAGTTTTGATGAAAAAATATTTCAAAAATATAATCAGGTAGATTTAGCAATTACAAGATCTGGAGCGTCGACAATTTCAGAATTAATTTTTTTTAATATACCTTTTCTTGCAATACCTTTGCCTCAATCCAAAGATAATCATCAATTTCATAATGCTAAAGACTATTATGATAAAAAACTTTGCTGGTTAATTAATCAGACAGACTATAAAAAAGAAAATTTAAAAGAATTTATTTTAAATTTAATACAAAATCCTGACAATTATTTTGAAAAAAAAAAAAATATGATTAAATTTTCTTATCAAAACACTTGGAATAATATAAATCAAAAGTTATTAGCTTTAATAAATGAAAATTAAATTAGCAAAATCAGAATTAATACATTTTGTTGGAATTGGTGGTATAGGCATGAGCGGTTTAGCACTTATTATGAAAGACCTAGGTTTTAAAGTGCAAGGAAGTGATATTTTTAGTAATAAAAATATCGAAAGAATTAAGAAAAAGAAAATCAAAGTTTATATAGGTCATAAAAAACGAAACGTTGATAAATCAACTATTTTAGTTTTTTCATCAGCAATTAAAAAAAATAATCCTGAATTATTATTTGCAAAAAAAAGAAAGATACCAATTTATAAAAGAGGAGATATGTTAGCTAATGTTGTTTCACTAATGAAAAACGTTGTTGTTGCAGGATCACATGGAAAAACCACAACTACTTCATTAGTATCAAATATTTTCACTCATGCAAAAATTGATCCAACTGTAATTAATGGAGGAGTTCTTAATTCATTTAGAGGTTCAGCAAAACTAGGAAAGAGTGATTGGTGCATATTAGAATCTGATGAATCTGATGGAAGTTTTACAAAAATACCATCAACTTACTCAATCGTTACAAATATTGATAAAGAACATTTAGATTATTATAAATCTTTAGAAGTTTTAAAAAAAAATTTTATTAATTTCATTGAAAAAACACCATCATTTGGAAAAGCATTCATATGTTTAGATGATAAAAATAATAGAGATGTAATAAAAAAAATTAAAAATTTAAATTACAATACCTACGGTATAGATAAGTTATCAAATTTTAAAATATTCAACATTTTACAAAAAGAAAATTATTCAAAATTTGATATAATAATAAATTTACCAGGAGTAAAAAATTTTACTATCAGTATTAAAATTCCCCTTATTGGCCTTCACAATATAAGAAACTCAACTGCAGCAGTAGCCGTTGCTTTTTCAGTTGGTATACCAGTCAGAATTATTAAAAAAGGATTAGAAAAATTTTCTGGGGTTCAGAGAAGATTTACTAAAGTTTTTTCTTTTCAAAATGTTCCATTTTTTGATGATTATGCTCACCACCCTTCTGAAATTACAGAAGTTCTAGATGGTGTTAGAGAAGTTTACAAGAAAAAAGAAATTATATGTGTATTTCAGCCTCACAGAATTTCTAGATTAAAAAATTTACACGAAGAATTTTCCAAATCATTTAAAAAAGCAGATACCTTAATCTTATGCCCAATATACAAAGCAGGAGAGAATATCAAATTAGGATTTAGCTATAATAGTTTTGCAAAAAAAATAATAAAAAATTCAAAAGTTAAATTAATACTAATTAATAATAATTTAGACCTTATAAAATATGTAAAACAAAATATATATGGCAATAAAATAGTAATAGGTATGGGCGCCGGATCAATCTCTAATTGGATCAGAGATTTACCAAAACATATTAAATAATGAATATTAAAGATTTTGAAAATAAATTCAAAAATTTTGATGGAAGCATATATTTTAATTACAGCCTTAAAAAATTAAATTGGTTCAATATTGGTGGTAGTACAAAAATTTATTTTAAGCCAAATACTCTTCAAGATTTAATAGAATTTTTAAAACTATGCAAAGATGAAAAAAATTTTTTCGTTATAGGAGCTGGATCAAATGTACTATTTAAAGACGATATATTTGAAGGAATAGTAATAAAATTAAGTAAAAATTTTTCAAGAATTTCATTATTAAATGAAAATACTATAATTGCCGGAAGTGGAGTTTTAGATAAATCATTATCTGAATTTGCTGCAGAAAATAGTTTAGGTGGATTTGAATTTTTGTCCTGTATACCGGGTACAATAGGAGGAGGCATAAGAATGAACTCTGGATGTTTTGGAAGAGAATTTAAGGATATTTTAATTTCAGTGCAAGCTATTAGTAGATCGGGTGAAATCTTAACAATTCCTGCTAAAAATATAATATTTGATTATAGATCATGCAATTTACCAAAAGATCTAACTTTTCTTAGTGCCTCTTTTAAAGGAAATAAAAAAAAAAAAGAGCAAATTGAAGAAGAGGTTAAAAATTTAAAAATTAAAAAAGAAAAAGCTCAACCGATTAGGATTAAAACTGGTGGAAGTACATTTAAGAATCCAATAAAACAGTCTGATAAAAAAGTTTGGGAAATAATTAAAAATTCTATCCCAAGTGATATTCAATTTGGTGATGCGGTTATATCAGATAAACATGCAAATTTTTTTATAAACAAAAGTAACGCAAGTTATAAAGATATGAAAAAATTGATTGATTTTGTAAGAGAGACTGTAAAAAATAAAACTGGAATTAATCTAGATTTAGAAATTATTTTAGTAGAATAAATGAAAAAAAAAATTCTAATTCTTGCTGGAGGTTTTTCGAGAGAAAAAGAAATTAGTTTAAAAACTGCAAAGGGAGTTTTTAATCAGATTAAAAGAAAATATCATGTAAAAATTATTGAACCAAACGGTCACTTAATTAAAAATATAAGATCATTTAAACCCAATGTGGTATTTAATGCTCTACATGGAAGATACGGTGAAGATGGATATATACAGTCAATATTAGAATCTGAAAAAATAAAATATACACATTCGGGCGTATTATCTTCTTCAATAGCAATTGATAAGGAAATTTCAAAAAAAATATTTGTTAAGAATAATATTTTAACTCCCAAGTATATTAAGTTTAAATTTAATAAAATAATAAAAAAAACTAAGTTAATTAAAAAAATAAAATCTAAATTGGGTTTTCCCGTTGTAATTAAACCATTTAATGAGGGATCTAGTGTAGAAGTGTATATATGCAGTAAAAAAGATTTTTTTAAAAGATTGAATAAACTTTCGCCATATAAGGAGGTGATGATAGAAAAATATATTTCTGGAAGAGAAATTCAAGTTGCAATTATGGGAAAAAGAAAATTAGGTGCAATAGAGTTAGTCCCAAAAAGAAAATTTTATGATTATCAAGCAAAATACAATGTAAAATCAAAAACTAAGCACATTATTCCAGTCAAAATAAACAATAAAAAAATGAACGAAGTATTAAATATTGCACTAAAAGCCCACAAAGCCATTGGATGCAAAGGTGTAACAAGGTCAGATTTTAAATTTTATAATAATAAGTTTTATCTTTTAGAAATAAATACACAACCAGGAATGACATCACTTTCTTTAGTACCTGAAATAGCAAGATTTAAAAATATTTCTTTTTTAAAATTAATTGATTGGATAATAAAAGATGCATCAAAACGTAGGTAAAAAATTTTTTTTTTTATTTCTTTTTTTGTTACTATTTTTTCTTACTTCTATTAACAGTCAAATATTTATAAAAAAAAAAGAATCACTCTACAACCTAAAATCCATTGAGGTTACTGGGTTGGATCAGGCAATAAATATAGAGATAGAAAAAAATTTGGATTTTTTAAAAAATACTAATATTTTTTTTCTTGATAAAGAAATTTTAAAAGATCAAATTAAAAAATATAATTTTATTGAAAAATATAATATTATTAAATTGTATCCTTCAAAAATTATTTTAGAACTGCAACAAGCAGAATTTTTAGCAAAAACGATAAAAAATAATCAAATTTTTCTTATTGGATCAAATAGTAAATTTATAAATATTAAAAAATTTAATAGCAAAGAAGATTTACCATTAGTATTTGGAAAATTTACTGCTGAAAAATTTGTATCTTTTAAAAAAATTCTAAATAAATCAAATTTAAATTACAATAACATTAAGGAGATATTTTTTTATCCAAGTGGTAGAATAGACATAAAAAATAAAGATAGTGTGACAATTAAATTTCCAAAAAAAAATTTAGAAGAGGCCATAAATATAGCTAGTAAAATAATAAATAATAAAAACTTAAAAAATAATGTAATTGATTTAAGAATAAAAAATCATTTAATTTTATCCGATGAATGAAAAAAATTTAAATGTTTTTATTGATTTTGGCTCTTCAAAAATAAGATTGGGCGTATATAATAATGAAACTTCAAAAAATATCTTTATTTCAGAAAGAGATTGCATTTCAAATTTTAATTTAAAAAAATTTGATATAAATAATTCCAATGAAATTATAAGAGATCTCATTAAATCTGCAGAAAAAAAAGTAGATAAACATATTAATAATATTAATTTAATGATTGATACTCCAGATATGTTTTCAATAGATATTTCAATAAAAAAAAATTTTGATAGCAAAAAGTACTTACAAAATGATATTAAATCTTTATTGAATGAAGCCAAAAGTTTAGTTCAAAAGACTTACCACAATCAAAAAATAATTCATATGATAGTTAAAAAATTTGTTTTTGATGATGAAGAATTTTTTGAAATTCCAAAAAAAGAAATTAATTATGACTATCTAATTATAGAAATAAAGTTCATATGTTTTTCTAATAAAATTTGGAAAAATTTACAAGATGGATTTAATAAAAATTATTTAACTATAGATAATTTGTATTGCTCAAGTTACGTAAGATCAAGTAACTATAATTATTTATTTAATGAATTTAATAAAAAAGTTATTTTAGATATTGGCTATGGAAAAAGTGCAATTACTGTTTTCCAAGGAAGTAGAATATTATATTTTAATATTTTACCAGTTGGTGGAAGACATATAACTAATGATATCTCAATACTTTTAAAAATCAGTCAAGAAGATGCCGAAAATACAAAAAAAAATTTGAATCGAACAAAAACTACATTCGTAAAAAAAATTCATAAAACTAATGATTTTAACTCTTCAAATTTATCAACCGAAGTTATCTATGCTAGAGTTGATGAAATTATTAAATTAAATTTAGCTGACGAATATTTTAATGAATTTTTTAAAAATAAAGATACTTGTGCTTTGATATTTATCGGAGAAGGGTCTAAAATATTAAATAATAACTCTATTTATTTAGAAGAAAAATTTGATTTTTTTAGTGAAATTAGTTTTTTTGAAGAAAATACAACTTTAATTTGTGATTCGGGATTTAATTTCAATCAATCTGGAAAATTTCAAGAAGTAAGCTTTCTTCAAAAAAAAACAAAAAATAAAGGGCTTTTTGAAAAATTTTTTCACTTTTTTAAGTAATTCTGTATTTTCTTGTAACATTTGTTGTATTTTTTCATATTAACCAAGCATGTATTTATAGAGCATGTCAGCTCTAGAACAAAAAACATTAAAAGAAAAAATTAAATTTGAAGGTGTGGGACTTCACAAAGGTCAAAAAGTTTCAATGACAGTATTGCCTTCAAGACCTAATACAGGAATAACTTTTAAAAGAGTAGATCTAAAAAATAATAATATTGTAATGCCGAATGTTTACAATGTTTCAAGCGCGATACTTTGTACAACTATTTCGAATGAATACGGTGTATCGGTTTCTACGATAGAACATTTAATGGGTGCACTATATGGATTAGGAATAGATAATGCAATTATTGAAATTAATTCTCAAGAAGTTCCAATAATGGATGGTTCAGCAAAAGTTTTTGTAGATAAATTTTTAGAAGTGGGTTTTGATGTTAGTGAAACTCCAATTAAATTAATTAAAATTAATAACAAAGTTGAAGTTAAATATGGATCAAAGCATATATCAATTGAAAAGACTAATGTTAGTTTAGAAATAGATTTTGAAATAAAGTTCGATAATTCTTTTATTGGAAAGCAAAGAAAAAAAATAAATATATACGAAAATGATTTATCAGATGTTTTTAATTCAAGAACATTTTGTTTGTATGAAGATATTGAAAATTTAAGAAATATGGGTTTTGCAAAAGGAGGGAGTTTAAATAATGCAGTTGTTGTAAGAAACAACGAGTTATTAAATAAAGAAGGATTAAGAAATAATTTAGAATTTGTTAATCACAAAATTTTGGACTGTATGGGAGATTTATATTTGGCCGGATTTAAAATAATCGGATCAATAAAATGTTCTCAGGGAGGGCACAGTTTAACTAATCAACTATTACGAAAAGTATTTAAAGACAAAAGCAATTATTCAATATTTGAAATTAAGGAAAAAACTATCCCTCATACATACATCAATAAATTACCATTAAAATCAATTGCATAATAATTAGAATTTTTTTTAAATTCTGATAAAAGTTTATAATGAGCAAGTTTCTTAAATTTATTTTAATTATTATTTTAATTTTTACAACTAATTGTAACAATAGTTCTGAAAAACAGATTTCAATTATAGAAGAAAAAGATCTAGACCTTCAAATGATTGATTCATACAAAGAAGGACTTAAACTATTAGAAGACAAATTTCCTTTAAAGGCTGCAAAGAAGTTTAGCGAGGCAGAATTTTTGTATCCCCAATCTAAATGGGCGCCAAGATCATCTTTGATGACAGCTTATTCTTACTATTATGGATTTTATTATGAAGATTCTATTAAAGAGTTAAAAAGATTCATTAACATTTATCCAAAACATGAGCGTCTAAGTTATGCCTATTATTTGCTTGCAATGAGTTATTATGAACAGATAGCTGATGAAAAAAAGGATTTAGGCTCTATTATTGATGCACAACAAAATTTTGAATTTATTATAAATAATTATCCAAATTCTGATTTTGCTTTAGATGCGGAGTATAAATTAGCACTTATTCAAGAAATTTTAGCTTCAAAGGAAATGTATTTAGCCAAATATTACATTGAAAGAGAAAAATGGATACCAGCAATAAATAGATATAAAAATGTTATAAAAGAATATGATACAACTATTTATGTAGAAGAAGCCTTACATAGGTTAGTAGAAATCCATTATAAAATTGGTCTAATTGAAGAATCAAAAAAATATGCAAATTTGCTAGGTTATAATTATCAATCAAGCGAATGGTACAAAGAATCTTACAAGGTATTTAATAAGGACTATAAAAAAATTTTAAAAAGAAAAAAAGAAAAAAACAAATTATCAACTTTAGAAAAAATAAAATCAATGTTGAAAAATGAAAGATAGGAATTTAATAAAAAATTCATATTTTAAAAAAATAAAAAAAATCAATGAGTATAATAAATTATATTATGAAAAAAGTAGCCCAATAATATCAGATGCAGAATATGATAAATTAAAAAAAGATATTATTGAACTAGAGAAAAAATATACTTATTTAAAAAGTAAAAGTTCTCCATCCTTGTTAGTTGGAGCCAAACCGGCAAGAAATTTCCTTAAATCTAAGCACAGAGTTAAGATGCTTTCATTGTCAAATGCGTTTGGTTATGAAGATTTAAAAAATTTTGAAAAAAAAATATCTAATTTTTTAAATTTAAAAGAAAGTATCGATATCGAATATAGTGTTGAACCAAAAATAGATGGAATTTCAGCATCATTAACTTATAAAAATAATAATTTTGTTTTAGGCTTATCAAGAGGAGATGGTGCTGAAGGTGAAATAATTACTGAAAATTTAAAAACAATTAAAGATATTCCAAAATCTATTAAAGATAAAAAATTTCCTAAAGATATAGATATAAGAGGTGAAGTATACATAGGAAAAGATGATTTTGAAAAGATAAAAGATCGATTTGCAAATCCAAGAAATGCAGCGTCAGGATCTCTTAGGCAAAAAGATCCAAATGAAACAAAAAAAATTCCACTTAGATTTATTGCTTATACTTACGGATTTAGTAGTGAAATAAATTTTAAAAAACAATCTGAATTTTTAAATCTTCTTAAAATTTGGGGTTTTAATGTTAATGAATTTAATAAAATTATTAGCGGTGTAGATAATTTAATTCAAAATCACAAAAACTTAGAAAAAAAAAGATACGATTTAGATTTCGATGTAGATGGATTGGTATATAAGATAAACAATTTAGATCTACAAAAGAGATTGGGTTTTGTCACCAATGCTCCTAGATGGGCAATAGCACATAAATTTTCAGCAGACAGTTCATTTTCAAAAATATTAAATATAGAAATTCAAATAGGAAGGACGGGAGCATTAACTCCAGTTGCTAAAATAAAACCAATTAATATAGGGGGCGTTATCGTTTCAAACGCCACTCTTCATAATGAAGAAGAAATAATCAGAAAAGATATAAGAATTGGGGATACAGTTAAAGTTGAAAGAGCAGGAGATGTAATTCCTCATGTACTTTCGGTAGATTTAAAAAAAAGACCAAGTGAGTCAAAAAAATTTCTATTTCCAAAAAACTGCCCTTCATGTGGTTCTAAAATAGTAAAAGATTTCAATAAAATTTCAAAAAAGCATGATGCAGTAAAAAGATGCTCAAGCGAAGGTTATAAATGTGAAAAAATTGCAATTGAAAAAATTAAACATTTTGTTTCAAAAGAAGCATTCAATATTGAAGGATTAGGTAAAAAGGTTGTTGAAAAATTTTGGGATCTAAATTTTATAAAGTTACCTTTTGATATATTTAATTTAAATTATAAAAAGATTGAAATTTTAGATGGATGGGGAGAATTATCTGCAAACAATTTAAGAAAATCAATTGAAAAATCGAAAAAGATTGGATTAGATAAATTTATATTTTCATTGGGAATAAGACATATTGGTCAAGAAAATGCTAGGCTTTTGTCTCAATATTTTTTAAATATAAAAAATTTCAATGATTTAACAAAAAATTTTAATTTTAATTCCCTTGGAAATCTTGATGGTATTGGAGAAACTCAAATTAACTCGTTAAAAAATTTTTTTTCAGGTCAGATTAATTTAAATGTAGTTAAAAAATTAATTTCAATTTTAAATATAAGAAATGTTACACAAAATTTAAAAGGCAAACTAATAAATAAAACATTTATGTTTACAGGCAAACTTTCAAATATTAGTAGAGCTGAAGCAAAATCTTTAGTAGAGGAAAATTCAGGAAAAATTTTGAGTAATGTAAGTAAAAAACTTGATTATTTAGTAATCGGAGAAAGGCCTACAGCAAAAAAAGTTAAGCAAGCTAAAGAATTAAATATAAAAGTAATTAGTCAGATAGAATGGAAAAAACTTTTAAATTAGACTTAAAAGCCAATTTTTTTCATTAGAATTTAAAAATTTTGAAATTTTTGCATAAGTATCCATATGATAACTAAATAAATATTTTTTTTCTAATGTATTTAACATTTTAAAGTTTATTAAGTCAGTATCAATAGGTGCCAGAGTTAAATTTTTAAAAATTGTTTTATTTTTATTTTTTTTTACATAAATTAAATTTTCTATTCTAATACCAAATTTTTTTTTTTCGTAGTATCCAGGTTCATTGCTAAGAATCATGCCTGGTTCAATTTTTACATTATTATATTTTGAAATAGCTTGTGGACCTTCATGAACATTTAAAAAACAACCAACGCCATGACCAGTGCTATGTCCATAATCTAAATTAACTTTTTTTAGAAAAAATCTTGCTCTCTTATCAATTTCTTGACCGGTATTAACTTTATTTAAGTTAGTATTAAAAACAGCAATATGACCTTTTAAAACTCTAGTAAAAATATTTTTAATTTTTGTAGAAGGTTTTGAGAAACATATAGTTCTTGTGACGTCTGTTGTTCCATATTTATATTGTCCTCCAGAATCGCATAAAAAAATATCTTTTTTATTAATTTTTCTATTTGAATTCTTATTTGCTCTATAATGAATTATTGCACCATTTGGACCTGTACCCGCAATTGTACTAAAACTTGGATATAAAAAATTATTATTTTTTTTTCTAAATTTTTCCAACTTTTTTTTAACATCTATTTCTGTAAAATTAAAATTTTTTTTACTTTTTATCCAATATAGAAATTTTGTTAAAGCAGCACCATCTGCAATATGCGCATCAATCATATTTTTAATTTCTATTTTATTCTTTATGGCTTTTAACGAATAGCATGGGTCGATTTCATTTAAAATATTAAACTTTGATAAAATAATACTTTTATTGAAAATTGAACAACTATTTTTATCGATAGAGAAATTTTTACCTTTTAAATTATTTATTACCTTTGCAAATTCTTTAAATTCAAAAAATTTAATTTTTTTATAATTTATTGTATTTTTTATTTTTTTAATTTTTTTAATATCTGAAAAAAAATATATATTTTTGTTATTAATAATTATTTGACAATTTGGAATAGGACTGTTTGGATTATCAAATCCTCTTATATTTAATAACCAAGCACAGTTTTCAGGTGCACTGATAAATATATTTTGTATTTTTTTCTTTTTAAGAATTGAAGACAACTTTTTTAATTTTGAAGTTATTTTTTCACCAACTATATTTTCACTAAGAGAGTAAAATTTTCTCATTCTATAATTATTTCTTAAATTAAATATTTCATCTATTAAATTATTATTAATAGGGATTAAATTACAGCTATCCCTAAAATTTGATTTCAAGCCGATTTCGGTAAATAGCTTAGGATCAAACCCTAACGTCAGCTTATCTTTTCTTTTTTTTAACATATCGAATGGTCTAATTTTTGGAATTTCAAATATTTTAAAATTTTTACCACATTCAATACTTGCCTGTAGCGTGTATCTGCCATCAACAAATAGTAAGTTTTTATCTTTCAAGATTATTGCTAAGCCTGCTGAACCAGAAAAGTTAGATATAAATTTTAATCTGTTTGGAAAAGAATATTCCGAAAAAAATTCATCATTTTTAGGTATTATGTAACCATCGATATTCTTATTATCCATTAATTTTTTTAATAAACTAATCATTTGAAAATTATCTTTTTAATTTTTTTTGATATCTTATCCATCCTGGGCTTTTTGTTTCATTTTCAAAATCTATATCTTGATTAAATTCAAAATCATCTTTTCCATTTTCTTCAAAATAATTATTTTTTTTAATATTTTCATGTGGCAATTCATCAATAAATCTGGATGCCAAACTATCTATCCAATCACCTTGATAAAATCTATTCATTGAAAATGATATAATTGCTTGTTTTTTTGCCCTAGTAATTCCAACATAAGCCAATCTTCTCTCTTCTTCCAATCCTTTTTGACCTTTTTCTTCAATTGATTTTTGGTGAGGAAATAAACCTTCCTCCCAACCTGGTAAAAAAACTACATCAAACTCAAGTCCTTTTGATGCATGCATTGTCATTAAATTTACTTTTTTATCTTCCCAATTTTGGTCAAGGGAAGTTGCTAAGGCAACGTGCTCTAAAAAACTTTCTAAATTATCATACTCTTTCATTGCATTAATTAATTCTTTTATATTTTCCAATCTATTCTCATTTTCCAAATCTTTCTTGTCTTTTAACATTTGACTATAAGCAGATTCATCCAAAATAGTTTGTATTAATTTTATATGTCCTATTTTTTTTTTGAATAAATCATTTCTCCATTTTTCTAATAAATTTAATAAAGAATTTAATCCTATTTTTGTTTTTGGTTTTATCTTATTTTTTTGAATTAGAGAAATTGCAGACTTTTCCAAAGACAAGTCATTTTGTTTTGCATATTCATTTATTTGTTTAACAGTAGTTTCTCCAATTGATCTTTTTGGAACATTTATAATTCTTTCAAAAGAAAGGTCATCTTTGTTTTGATTCACTACTCTAAGATAAGCAATACAATCTTTTATTTCAGCACGTTCATAAAATTTTATGCCACCTATGATTCTGTATGGTATTCCAATTTTTAAAAAACGTTCCTCGAACTCACGTGTTTGAAATATTGCTCTTACTAAAATTGACATGTCATTAAGGAAGTATTTCTTTTTTAATTTTTCAATCTCATCACTTATTCCA
>Ga0187827_10002627_pt1 | contig 24288 bp, 22 predicted proteins | sample ETNtaG_39_FD_167969 | JGI IMG/M metagenome (GOLD analysis project Ga0187827, IMG submission 167969) | Marine microbial and viral communities from oxygen minimum zone, Eastern Pacific Ocean - ETNP2014_SV_150_PacBio MetaG (Illumina Assembly) | ecosystem: Environmental > Aquatic > Marine > Hypoxic... | reverse complement strand
TTTGTCACTCAGCGGGCGGTTTTATTCTTCAGCTCATAGAGGATTGCCAGGGCTTCCTTGGCGGTGATTTCGTCGGGATTGAGGTGCTCCAGATAATCCACCGCAGGATGGGGCGTACTGCCAAACAAATCTCCCTGGCCGGGTGGTGCGAGCACCTGCTCGTCTTGTTTCGATGCGGGTTGTGGATGGCTCTCGGCAATGGATTCTGCTTCCAGTTGAACCAGTTTGTCACGTGCCCGGTCTATAACCGACGGGGGTATGCCGGCCAGCTGCGCGACCTGCAGGCCGTAACTCTGATTGGCCGGGCCGGACTTGACGGCATGCAGAAACACGATGCCCTTGTCATGCTCGATGGCATCAAGGTGTATGTTGGCAATGTTGTGGTAGCTTTCCGGCAGCGTGGTGAGCTCGAAGTAGTGGGTGGCGAACAGGGTGTAGGCCTGAAGTTTCTCGGCTATATAAACCGCCGCCGCCCAGGCCAGGGATAGGCCATCGAAGGTGCTGGTGCCACGGCCGATTTCGTCCATCAACACCAGGCTGATGGGGGTAGCGTTGTGCAGGATGTTGGCGGTCTCCGTCATCTCCACCATGAACGTAGATCGCCCACCGGCCAGGTCGTCGGATGAGCCTATGCGGGTAAAGATTCTGTCGATCGGTCCGATGCTGGCCGCACTGGCGGGCACCCAGCTACCACATAGCGCGAGCAATACGATCAGTGCAGTCTGGCGCATGTAGGTAGATTTGCCGCCCATGTTGGGGCCGGTAATGATAAGCATCTTCTGCTGCTCGTTGAGGCACAGATCGTTGGCCACAAAGGCTTCCTCCGTGACCCGCTCTACCACGGGGTGGCGGCCGTTCTCGATGACAATGCCAGGCTCCTCCACTAGGCGCGGTTGGCAGTAGTCCAGATTCACTGCCCGCTCGGCGAAGTTATTCAGCACATCCAGTTCGGCAATCGCCGCGGCGCTGGCCAGCAGAGCGGCGAGTTCCTCCGCCAGTGTATCCAGCAGCTTCTCGTACAAGTCTTTTTCCCGTGCCAGCGCCTTGTTGCGAGAGCTGAGAACCTTGTCTTCAAATTCCTTCAGCTCCGGCGTGATGAAGCGTTCCGCGTTCTTGAGCGTCTGGCGGCGCACATACTCGGCAGGCAATTCGTTGACCGCCTGGCCCTTGCTTACCTCGATGTAATAACCGTGTACGCGGTTATAGCCGACCTTGAGTGTGCTGAGCCCGGTGCGCTCCCGTTCTCTCAGTTCGAGATCCACCAGGTACTGTCCGGCGTTGCTGCTGAGATTTCTTAACTCGTCCAGTTCGGCATCGAAGCCTGTTGCGATGACACCGCCTTCGCGAATAACCACCGGGGGGTTCTCTTCGATAGCACCCTGCAGCAGCGTAGTCTGCGCTGGAAAATTCGCGATCTCTGTTGCGATTTGCTGTACTGGCTCCACCTCTATGTCTTTAAGCAGTGTTTGAAGAGCCGGCAATAGCGCCAGACTGTCTCGCAGTTTTGCCAGGTCCCGCGGCCGTGCTGAGCGCAGCCCCAGGCGGGCCAGGATACGTTCCAGGTCGCCAATAGCACGCAACTGCTCGCTAAGATTCTCAAAACAGTAGTCTTCAATCAGGGCTGCTACGACCTGCTGTCGAGACTGCAATTTCACACGGTCGCGCAGCGGACGATTTATCCAGCGCGATAACAGGCGACTACCCATGGCGGTGGCGGTGCCATCCAGCACTTGCAGCAGAGTATTGTCCCGTCCACCGGATAGATTGGTATCCAACTCCAGGTTGCGGCGACTGGCGGCATCCAGGATGACGCTGTCCTTCAACTGTTCGACCTGAATACTCTGGATATGGGGTAATTCGGATTTCTGGGTTTCCCGGGCGTACTGCAGCAGGCAACCGGCCGCCTGCAACGCGGCATGCATGTCCTGGCAATCGAAGGCGGCCAGGTCACGGGTATTGAAATGCTGGGTGAGCGAGCGTACCGCATTGTCCAGTTCAAACTCCCACACCGGGCGTTTGCGCTTGGCGGGGTGGTTCAACTGCGTGTCCACCGCCGTAAGTTCTTCCCTGAGCAATATCTCGGCGGGCTTAATGCGCTCGATTTCAGTAAACAACGCCTCCATGCCGTTGACCTCGCTAAGTACGAAGCGGCCGCTACTGATGTTCATGAAGGCGATGCCGAAGGTGGCCGACTGGGGCTCTGTGTCGGATGATCCCAGGCAGTCGATAGCCAGCAGAGAATTATCCCGTCGCTCATCCATCAGCGCTTCATCACTGACGGTACCGGGTGTGATGATGCGCACCACCTGACGTTCCACCGGTCCCTTGCTGGTGGCCGGATCACCGATCTGCTCACAGATCGCCACCGAGACTCCGGCGTCGACTAACTTGACCAGATAACGATCGGCCGCGTGAAAAGGTATGCCACACATGGGAATCGGTTCCCCGGCGGACTTGCCGCGGGCCGTGAGCGTGATGTCGAGAATCACTGCGGCGCGTTTGGCATCGTCATAGAAGAGTTCGTAAAAATCCCCCATGCGATAGAACAACAGATTGTCTGGATGCTGAGCCTTGATGCGCAGAAACTGCTGCATCATCGGAGTGTGTGATTGCGCGTCGGCCAAGATGGGAATGCTTATTTGTGTTGGGCTTATTGTCAGGACTGGTTCAAGATTTTACACGAATCAAAGAGGTCAGGGACATTTGATCTGCTAATCTATCAGAGGGGCGCGGCTGGTTATTCGATCAAAAGTCGCTGACCCCTTTGATTACTAATTTGAGATACCATAGCCCCATGAATGATTCCGCTTCTGGCTCAATCCCCGATCTCGTTCAACAACTCGCCGACAAGCTGCTCGCCAAAAAACTCATCATAGCCACTGCCGAATCCTGTACCGGTGGCTGGATCGCCCAATCTCTGACCGCCTTGGCCGGTAGTTCCAATTGGTTCGACAGTGGTTTCATCACTTATTCTAATGACGCAAAACAGCGCATGCTGAATGTGCCGGCATCGCTGTTCGAATTTGGCGGCCCGAGTGCGGTGAGTGAAGAGACCGTTCTGGCCATGACCCAGGGAGCCCTGGATAACAGCTGTGCCAACGTGGCGGTGGCCGTAAGCGGTGTCGCCGGGCCCGGCGGGGGCAGCGAGGATAAGCCGGTTGGCACGGTGTGGATCGCCTGGCAATGGGAAGATAAGGTCCTGGTCAGATGCTTCCAGTTCAGTGGCGATCGGGAGGCGGTGCGCCTGGCCACGGTAGCAGCCGCTCTGCAGGGAACACTGGCACTATTGGGGTAGGGCGCGGCGGGATGGCAATGAACGGGCGATTAATAAAATATTAAAGGAAACCAGACTTTTGCCAATATACTGGTTGTATGTACAGTATTATTTTGATTTAATCCGTACTGTCTAAACATACAGTAGTTCGCTAGAGACTAAAGACATGGCTGGGTTGGATATTGCCCTCTGTGCCTTACAGCCCACTGAGAAACGACTGCCAGACGTATAGAGACGACGGTATCGAATGATCGGTGCAAGCAGAGGCCAATATTCAATTTAGCCGACTATTTAAGAGACAGGAAACAAGAAAAATTCACTAAAAGTTTAGCAGGTAGTTGGGGACAGACTACTCTTAAAGCTCGACAACTAGGATACTCACGGAACCAGGCTTCAGTTGTAAGGTTAGATTACAAGGAAACAACTATGATCGAAGATAACGGTAACAAAGAGAAAGCACTGGCGGCAGCTCTGTCACAAATCGAACGGCAATTCGGTAAAGGTTCCATGATGCGCCTCGGTGATACCGGGCTCGAACCCATTCCAGCTATCTCCACCGGCTCGCTCGGCCTGGACGTGGCATTAGGCATCGGCGGTCTGCCACGCGGGCGAATCGTCGAGATCTACGGACCGGAATCCTCCGGCAAGACCACCCTGGCCCTGCAGGTCGTCGCCGAAGCTCAGAAAACCGGCGGCAGTTGTGCCTTCATCGATGCCGAGCATGCGCTGGACCCGATCTATGCCGGCAATCTCGGTGTGGATGTCGACAATCTACTGGTCAGCCAGCCGGATACCGGCGAGCAGGCACTGGAGATCTGCGACATGGTCGTACGCTCCGGCGCACTGGATGTGGTGGTGATCGATTCCGTGGCGGCCTTGACGCCAAAGGCGGAAATAGAAGGGGACATGGGTGACCATCACATGGGCCTGCAGGCTCGACTGATGTCACAGGCTCTGCGCAAGATGACCGCCAATATCAAGAATTCCAACACGCTGGTGATTTTCATCAATCAGATTCGCATGAAGATCGGCGTGATGTTCGGCTCCCCGGAAACCACCACCGGTGGTAACGCGCTCAAGTTTTACTCTTCCGTGCGACTGGACATTCGCCGCATCGGCTCCATCAAGGATGGCGATGAGGTGGTGGGCAACGAGACCCGTGTGAAGGTAGTGAAGAACAAAGTTGCCCCTCCATTCCGGCAGACCGAGTTCCAGATCATGTACGGCGTAGGCATCCATCATCTGGGCGAAGTTATCGACTTGGGGGTAAAGCTGAACCTGATCGAGAAATCCGGCGCCTGGTATGCCTACAAGGGCGAGAAGATCGGCCAGGGTAAGAAGAACGTCGCCATCTACCTGCAAGAGAATCCGGCAATAGCGGAAGAGGTCGAGCAGGCCATTCGTGCGGAGCTGCTCGGCGATGATGTGAAGAAGGAGAAAGAAGCCATCGCGGCCAGTGAGGATGTCGTCGTTCTGGCTGATGCCAAGAACAAGAGCGCCTCCTGAGTTGGCTCTGAATTGGCTTAGAGAGACACTGTGATGAACGCCATTGCAAAGCGTAAACAGCATAAGCACTGAACACACCTTACGGACAGCCGATGTCCCCGTTCTCCGGCGGGCCGCCATGGATTTCTTGGCCCGCCGAGAACACTCTTTTTACGAACTTCAGAAAAAACTCCTAATTAAGTTTCCCGAAGCACCTCTGAGCCGGGTCGGTGACGTCTTAGGTCACTTGCGTGAAGAGAACCTGCAATCTGACAATCGCTTCGCTGAAGCGTACGTTCGATACCGGAAATCTAGAGGATTTGGCTATCAGCACATTCACAGTGACTTACAGTCTAGGCACGTGGACGAGATTGTGATCGACAAGTACCTGAGGCGCGATGATGAAACATGGGAAACAATTCTGAACAGTCTGATAGGAAAACGTCTGGAGGAAGGGTCGGTTATTGAGTTCGGCTCAAGCCAGCATAGAAAAATTGTTCGTTTCCTCGAATCCCGCGGCTTTGAAATTGCACGAATACGAGACGTCCTAAAAGTCCGTAAACGGTGATCGGCGCTACACACGTCGCGGAAGGAAAGCCAACACATGGATATCGATGTTCAGTCTCCGTTACACCTGAGCCACTTGCCCTTATACGGCAGTGCCGTATAGTAATTACTCCACTGAACTAGCTTTGATTACAAGTACGAATCTGAAGTCTAGCTAGTGATGATAATGCCAACTCTAATTTCCGAACCCGCCTGAAAATGCGACAATAGTGCCGCGCAAACAACGCACCATCAACACCAGCCGGAAGTAGTAATGAAACTGATCAAGCCATTTCGGGGGCTCAGGCCTCCCCGAGAACTCGCTGCGAAAGTCGCCTCCCATCCTTATGATGTACTCAATCGTGAAGAAGCCTTCGAACTTGCCAGGGATAACCCTTACAGTTTCTTACACATCAATAAACCAGAGGTGGACATAGCTACCAGTATCGGTGTGTTCGACCAGGCCGTGTATGAAAAAGGCAGCGAAAACCTCAAGCGCTTTATCAGCGACGGTATCTTGCAGCAGGATGCTGAAGAGACACTGTATGTCTATAAACAAGTAATGGGTGATCATGAGCAGGTGGGATTGGTAGCCGTTGCCTCTATCGATGCCTACGAGAAGAACTTCATCAAGAAACACGAGTTCACGCGACCCGATAAAGAAGATGACCGCGTGCACCACATGGATGCCCTGGGTGCCCATGTGGGTCCGGTCTTCCTAACCTACAAAGCCGAATCGGAAATCAATACGCTAATCGGACAGGTCATGGCTGCGCAGCCGGAATACGATTTCCTTGCCGATGATGGAACCCACCACACATTTTGGGTGATAACGGATTCCTCGCTCTCGAAAAACATCGAGGCTGCCTTCGACAAAATAGACTGCCTGTATGTTGCCGACGGGCATCACCGTTCGGCCGCCGCACAGCGAGTCAAACATCTGTATCAGGATCGCAATGCGAATCACACCGGTGAGGAGTCCTACAATCATTTCCTGGTGGTGCTGTTTCCCGATGCGCAGATGCAGATCCTCGATTACAACCGGATAGTAAAAGATTTGAATGGGATGTCAGGGCAAGAATTCGTAGCGGGGCTGGCAGAGAACTTCGACATTGAAGAAGTAGACAATGCCGAGCAGGCTAAACCCGTCAACGGCAGGCAGTTCGGCATCTATCTTGATGGACGATGGATTAAAATTTCGGTAAATGAAAAGCTTGCCAGCAGTATCGACGAGAACGATCCGGTGGCGAGTCTCGATGTCAGCATCATGCAAGAGGCCATTCTCACTCCCTTGTTAGGAATTACTGATCAGCGCCTCGATAAACGTGTGGATTTCGTCGGTGGTATCAGAGGTCTGGAAGGCCTGGAGAAACGAGTCGATTCCGGTGAATGGCAGGCGGCGATCGCACTCTATCCAACTTCCATCGAGAGCCTGATGGCCATCGCCGATGCCGATGAAGTCATGCCTCCTAAGTCCACCTGGTTCGAACCGAAACTCAAGAGTGGATTGGTCGTGCACATGCTCGACTAAATCCTTGGTTACTAATTGACTCTCATTGAGTAGTGGCTTCCAGTCGCTCTGCCAGCCATACCTTAATAATCGACTGACGAGTTACGCCCAATCTGGCTGCTTCCTTATCCAGTGAATCGATCATCCAGGTTGGAAAATCTACATTCACCCTTCTTTGTTGTTGGTTTGGTCTTTTGATTTTCGAAAGATCGAGAGAAGCTGTGACTTTTTTGCCACTGTCAAAATCTGAATCGAATTTTTTAGCTTTCATAGAGTTCAATTTCCTCATCGCGTGAACGACGTACAGAGATGATTCGAATGTTCTCATTTCTATAAGTGATCACAGCAGACCAGTGCTTGCTGTCTATTACCCCAATTACAAGAAAGCGCGGTTCATCTTGGATTTTCGCCGCTATTTCCAACAACTCTGAATCTAGCCAAAGTAGCTGAGCATCTACGAAATCTATACCGTGTTTGACCTGGTTGGCTGTGCTCTTTTCATCATCAAATTCGAAAGAAAACATAGTATATAAAATATACCTATTTTATACCTTAAGCCATTATTATCAATACTAAGCCATTTCTTCAGCATAGGAGTTAGGAAGTAGGGCGGTTTGGTTGTGGAGTGGAATTATTGGGGCGCGGATAGGAGTTACAAACTTGGGGGGTACAGCGCAGATCAGCCGGCCCAAGGGGCCGACTAATCAGTCCTGCTAGTGTTTAGCGGGGCAGTACTCGGCGTAGCGCTTATCCAGGGCGGCAGCAACAGTAGCCTCTTTTAACACCGTACTTCTAAACTGCATACGAATGCAGACGTAATGCATGAATGCAGCGGTGAAGTGTTGGGATGTATCGGTGATGATGATCATCTTGGTACCTATTGAATCTCTTGGTTGGCTTGTAGCAGCAATAATCTGCTGCATTTGCGTATTAAACGTCGTGACCTCGAAAAAGGTTTACAGAGTCTTGCCGAAAGTGTCCGAATCGTCTGTGGCAATAGGTGACCGGTCGCAGCGAAAAAATAGGCAGTTCTCACGAGTTTCATGAGAACTGCCTATCGATCTCAATGAGTCCCTTCATTAGGTCATTCTTGACCAGGGGACCTGCTGCGGCGGGAAAAACTTACGCCGCGTCCCGTGCACCTGCCGCCTTATCCATATCGATCAGCTTGCCCGAGCCGACGGGGATCGACCTCGGTTTCATGGCTTCCGGGATCTCCCGGACCAGATCGATGTGTAGCAGGCCATTCTCCAGACGGGCTGCTTTGACCTCTACGTGGTCGGCCAATTGGAAGTGACGCTCAAAGTTACGGCCGGCAATGCCCTGGTGCAGGTAGTTGCGTTCAACCTCTTCATCCAGTTTCTTGCCTTTTACCGTAAGTGTTTGTTTTTCAGATTGAATATCTAGTTCGTTTTCCACGAATCCGGCCACCGCCATGCTGATTCGGTACTGGTCTTGATCCAGCAATTCGATATTGTAAGGGGGATAGGCATTGGAATTGCCATCGCCGCGGTTCACCGTATCCAGCAGACTGGACAGGTGGTCGAAGCCCACTGTGTTTCGGTACAGAGGTGAAAAGTCAAAATGTCGCATTAGTCATATCCTCGTTATCTGCCCACTACCGAGTGAAGTCCCCGGAATGCGGGCGTTTAAGCAATATGTGAATAAAACCGCCCATCGTAGTGATCGGGCGAACCAGCCAACCCTGAGATCAGGCGCTGGCTATGTAATCTAATATGGGGGTGGGCAGCGCGGCTTCAAGAGGCGCAAATGGGTGAGGGGAACGGGGCGTTTTTGGATTGCCCGCATTGACTAAAAAAACCCCGCAGCGCCGTGGGCATTACTGTGAAGCCTGTCACACTAATTCTTAAAGTAAATTCTAGGAGCCCTACGGAAAAAGTGAGCCGTGTTAGAGTATTATAATCAAAAAGAAACTTTCCACTTCAAGAGTTCACTTTGAAGAGGTTAGTGAATACTTCGCGGGGCAGCAGCCGGGTACAAGCTGTTAGGAACTATTGCATTTCCTGAAGGCTTTCAGCGAGATTACAGCAATTCCCGCCCCAACCGCCGCTAACTAATGGCTTATAGACTAATAACGGCAGCCAGGTCGCAATGCTTGAGCCTGGCAAACTGGCGGGAGATCCGGGTTGCCTGGCTGTCACAGAAGGAAGCCGGCACAGCAGTCTACAGGAACTAGATTACCAGTAAGTCCATAAATTCATTGACTGGCGTCTGCTCCAGCCGCTGCTGGTCCTCGCACAGGGCGTAGATCTCTGTGCAGCGTCTGGCTGGAAAGCGGGTTGCCAGATTGGCCTGGAATTTCTCCTCCAGAAGCGGAATACCCTCGGCTCTGCGCCGCCTGTGGCCCACCGGATAGTCGATCTCCACCTTTTCCGTGCAGTTCCCATCCTTGAAGTAGACCTGCAGGGCATTGGCGATAGAGCGCTTCTCAGGCTCCAGATACTCCTTGGTATAGGTAGGATTCTCGTGAATCTCCATCTTCTCCCGCAGTGCATCGATGACGGGGTGGGCCGCATGAAAGCTGTCTTCGTAGTGCTCTGCCACCAGATTCCCGAAGATCAGGGGCACCGCCGCCATATACTGCAGGCAATGATCCCGGTCCGCCGGGTTATTCAGCGGCCCAACCTTCGAGATGATACGAATCGCCGACTCATGGGTGTGAATCACGATCTTGTCGATCTCATCCAGCCGGTCCTTCACCTGGGGATGCAACCGTACCGCCGCCTCAGCCGCCGTCTGGGAATGAAATTCGGCCGGGAAGGAGATCTTAAAAAGAATATTCTCCATCACATAGCTTTCATAAGATCTTGTAAATGAAAAGGAATTCCCTTTAAAGGAAACATCATAGAAACCCCAGGTCGGTGCCGTCAGCACGCTGGGATAGCCGATTTCACCCCGCAGCGTCAGGTCCGCCAGCCGCACCGCCCGGGACGTGGCGTCTCCGGCAGCCCAGGACTTACGCGGCCCGGCATTCGGGGCATGCCGGTAGGTGCGAAGGCTGGAGCCATCCAGCCAGGCCTGGGACAGCGCATCGATGATCTGGTCCCGGGTTCCCCCCAGCATCTTCGTCACCACGGCCGTAGAGGCCACCCGAACCAGTAAGACATGGCACAGACCGACCCGGTTAAAGCTGTTCTCAAGTGCTAAAACGCCCTGTATTTCATGGGCTTTAATCATCGCCGTGAGAACGTCTCTCATAGTAAGAGGAGAGTTCCCTTCAGCTATGCGCTGTTGCGACAAAAAATCCGCCACCGCCAGGATTGCCCCCAGATTGTCCGAGGGATGCCCCCATTCCGCCGCCAGCCAGGTGTCGTTGTAGTCCAGCCAGCGGATAATGCAGCCAATATCCCAGGCCGCCTTGACCGGATCCAAGCGAAACTGTGTGCCAGGCACCCGCGCGCCATTTGGCACCACCGTCCCTTCCACCAGCGGCCCCAGAAATTTAGTGCATTCCGGGAAGCGCAGCGCCAGCAAACCACAGCCGAGCGTGTCCATCAGGCAGTTGCGGGCCGTGTCATAGGCCTCATCGGAAGCAATGCCGTAATCACAGACATAGTCCGCGATATCCACCAGCACCTGATCCGGCTCCGGGCGGGTGTTTAAATCAACGTTCGAACTCATTTTAATCCTAGTAATTTCAAATAGTTGAAGTGGATTAGCAAAAAAGAGGGTTAGAGCAGGATCTCCATCAGTGGGGTCAGAGTAAAATTTCCGTTGAGTACCTGCTCGATATCCACATTGGTTCAGGAAATTTTACTCTGACCCCCTCTATCTGCCTATTACCTATCCTGAATATCCACCCACTCCGCAGTCTCAGGCCCCGTATACTCCGCACTCGGTCGAATAATCCGATTATTAACCCGCTGCTCCTTCACATGTGCCGCCCAGCCGGTAATCCGCGACATCACAAAGATCGGCGTAAACAGCTTCGTGGGAATGCCCATGAAATGGTAAGCCGGTGCATGAAAGAAGTCCGCGTTACAAAACAGCTTCTTCTCGCGCCACATCACCTCTTCACAGCGCACGGAAACTGGGTACAGCACCGAATCACCCACATGATCGGCCAGTTTCTCAGCCCAGCCCTTGATGATGGCGTTGCGGGGATCCGATTCCCGGTAGACCGCATGCCCGAAGCCCATCACCTTCTCCTTGCGCTCCAGCATGCCCAACAACTCTTTTTCAGCCTCATCCGGGCCTGACCAATCCTTAATCAAGTCCATGGCGGCCTCGTTAGCCCCACCATGGAGGGGCCCTCGCAGCGTGCCAATGGCGGCGGTGATACAGGAATGCATGTCCGACAGGGTGGAGGCACAGACCCGGGCGCAAAAAGTGGAGGCATTGAATTCATGCTCGGCATAGAGGATCAGGGAGACATTCATCACCTGGGTAAAGAGCTCATTGGGCGCCTCGCCGCTCAGTATATGCAGGAAATGGGCGCCGATAGAGTCATCCTCCAGGGCTGTATCGATGCGTTGGCCCTCGTGGGAGAACATGTACCAGTAGCAGATAATCGAAGGCAGGGCGGCCAACAGCCGGTCGATCACTTCGTCCTGATTGGAAAAGTCTCCCTCGCTTTCCAGATTGCCCAGCATAGAGCAGCCCGTGCGCATGACATCCATGGGGTGGGCAGAGGCCGGGATTCTCTCCAGTGTATCTTTTAATTCTTGAGGAAGGTCCCGTAATGATTTGATTTTACTAACATAAGCATCCAACTCTGACTGGATTGGCAGGTGACCTTTCAGCAGCAAATGAGCCACTTCCTCGAATTTCGCGTGCTCAGCCAGCACGCTGATGTCCAGGCCGCGGTAGGTCAGGCCAGTTCCAGTCTTGCCTACGGTGCAAAGGGCGGTTTCTCCGGCTACCTGACCTCTGAGACCCGCTCCCCCAAGCTTTTTATCTACCATTACATGTCTCCAATTCGTTGACTGTCGCTGCACCGCTTACACACGATGCATATTCAATACTAAGTTAAGAGAATTCTATAACACTTTGTAATTATGGGTTTTCTGATTCAAAAAGAGTGTCCAGTTTTTGCTCATAAGCATGGTATCCCAGCACTTCATACAACTCTGTGCGTGTCTGCATCTTCTCCACCACCGCCTTCTGATCACCATCGATCGCGATCGTCTGGTACACCTCCAATGCCGCCTTGCTCATGGCCCGAAAGGCACTTAATGGGTACAGCACCATGGCCACGCCCGCCTCAGCCAGTTCCTGGCAGTTAAACAGCGGCGTCTGCCCGAATTCGGTGATATTGGCCAATATGGGTACTTTTACCACGTCGGCGAACTGCCGGTATTGATCCAGTTCGAGAATAGCCTCCGGAAAGATCGCATCGGCGCCAGCCTCGACACAGGCGATGGCCCGTTCAATGGCTGCTTCCATGCCTTCCACCGCCAGGGCATCAGTCCGCGCCATTACCACGAAATTAGGGTCAATTTTAGCATCAACCGCCGCCTTAACACGGTCGACCATCTCCGCCTGGCTGACGATGGCCTTATTGGGCCGATGCCCACAACGCTTCTGCGCCACCTGATCCTCCAGATGTACCGCCGCCGCGCCAGCCTTCTCCATGGCCTTGATGCTGCGCCCGATATTGAAGGCGCCCCCCCAGCCGGTATCGATATCCACTAAAAGGGGTATTTCGGTGGCATTACAGATGCGCTCAACGTCCGCAATCACGTCATTGAGGCTGGTAATCCCCAGATCCGGCAGGCCGTAGGAGGCATTGGCCACACCGCCTCCGGAGAGATAAATGGCATCATGCCCGGAATCTTCGGCCAGCATCGCGCAATAGGCATTAATCGCCCCGACAATCTGCAGGGGTTGGTGGTTTTTCAGCGCTTCACGAAAGGTCGTGCCCGGTGAATTTTTACTCATGATTTACTCTTTAATAAATCGATTTAACTATCTGTTTTAAAGGGTTTTTTTAATGTGATCTGGCTCACGTCTGTCAGCATAGGTCACGCAAAAAGCACTAACGGCCCAGTGTTTATGCGCCTGTGAAGATTAATTACCACTCCAGACTCCGTATTGGCGTGCCCTGCAGTGAGAGTCTTATGTGTTGTACTAATTCTTTTAATAAACATCCGTAACCATTTGTTTTCAATAACTAAATAAACTGAGAGCTAGATCACAGTTGTTCAACCCATGGCACTCCTGTCCGACGAGGCCTCCTGAGCCATATCCGCTGCATCCGCATCTCCGCTCAGCGTGGTCAACAACATCTGCCGCGCATTGGCTATATGCCTTTTCATCAGCAGCTCCGCCAGTTCCCCATCGCCCTGTTCGATAGCATCCACGATATGGTGGTGCTCCTTAAATGCCCGCACCGGGCGGGATGGCTCGCTGCTGGTCTGTACCCGATACAGGCGCAGCAAATGGTAGAGCTCCCCGCACAGCATGCTGAACAGGCGCTTGTTACCGCTTAGCTGCACGATCAGGTAGTGAAAATCCAGATCGCCTTCCTTCTGGAAGTAACGCCGGCCATTGTCAGACTGAATCTGCTGTTCGTGCTGAGTCAGCAATTCCCTTAGCCTGGTGCAGTCCTCGGTACTGGCCTTCGCCGCCGCTAGGCGGCAGGAAAGGCCTTCCAGCACTTCTCTAACCTCATATATTTCAATGGCCTGCTCTCTATTTAGAGAAACAACCTTGGCCCCAACATTGGCTTTGAGCTCCACCAGCTTGCAGCCTTCGAGTCGCCGAATAGCTTCTCTAAGTGGACCCCGGCTGATGCCGTATTGTTTACTTAATTGGGGCTCATTGACCTTGGAGCCAGGTGCTATCTCGCCGGTAACGATAGCGATGCGCAGTTGGTCGAACACGTCATCGGCCAGAGTGGAGGTTTTGGGTTGGGAAGGTGACTCCATAGACTAATATGTCAACAATGAGTGGGACAAATGGCGATTATCGTCCAAAAATCGAATGTAATCAATTTATTGTTGACAATATAGGTATTGGACTATTCCCCAGCCAAGGGGAATAGCGACTTTAAGAAAAATCAGGGGTCTTGCAGCGGAGCGATGCAACTCAATGATTCGTTGTAGGTCTCGATCGTTAATGGGTTCTGCCGGGATCGTTGTTGCCGAGAACCGCTATGGGTGTCCGTCGTCAAACAATTGGAACAGATGAGCATCTAATTTAAGGGAGTGTTCTGCTCATCGGTTTTCATCTTACGCAGCATGCCGTTGATAATGCAAACGACGTTCTGCAAGGGTGTTTCGTTTGATCCTTTGTCTGTTTCTCAGTATCGATTCTCCGCGCCCAAAGTAGACGTCAGCCGGTGTCAGGTTATCCAGGCTTTCATGGTAACGCTGGTGGTTGTAGTGATCGACGAACGCCTCAATCTGCTGTTCAAGATCACCCGGTAAAAAGTAGTGTTCCAGCAGTATTCGGTTCTTTAGCGTCTGGTGCCAGCGTTCGATCTTGCCTTGGGTCTGTGGATGATACGGCGCACCGCGAACATGACTCATGCCGTTGTCGCCAAGCCAGTCAGCAAGCTCGCCGGATACGTAGCTGGATCCATTATCGGAGAGCAGTCTCGGTTTCTGCGTAACCTCAGCCTGGTCGCAACCGGATGCTTGCAGGGCAAGGTTCAGGGTCTCGGTCACGTCGTGGCTGGTCATGCCGGCGCACAACTTCCAGGCAATAACATAGCGGGAGAAGTCGTCCAGTATCGTCGACAGGTACATCCAGCCCCAGCCAATGATCTTCAGGTAGGTAAAATCCGTCTGCCATTGCTGATTGATGGCGGTGGTCTTGTCCTTAAACTCGCTGGCGGCTTTCATGACGATGAAGGCCGGACTGGTGATCAGGTCATGGGCCTTGAGAAGCCGGTAGACCGAGCTCTCCGAGACAAAGTAACCTTCCGTATCGGTAAACGTGACCGCCAACTCCCGTGGACTCAGTTCCGGTCGGTCCAGTGCCAGCGTGATCAGGCGGTCCCTAACCGCATCAGGGATACGGTTCCACACCCGGGTCGGCTGCGGTGCTTTATCCTGCAGCGCATCCTGACCAGCACGACGGTAACGTTCGTACCAGCGGTAAAAGGTGGTGCGCGGAATGCCCAGCATATCCAATGTCTGCTTGGCCGGCAGGTGTGATCGTTCCACCAGCCGAATGACCTCCAGCTTCTCGGCAGCAGGGTATCTCATTCGAACTCGTCCCCATCCCCGAGCATGCTTTTTTTGAGCAACCGCAGTTCCAGCGTTTGTTCGGCTACCACTTCTTTTAGATCCCGGGCTTCACGCCGCAGCTCGGTGACTTCACCGGTATTGGCCTGGCGAACGATATCGCCGGCCAGGCGCTTCTTGCCGGCCTCCATGAACTCCTTGGACCATTTGTAATACAGGCTCTGGGCAATGCCTTCGCGGCGGCACAGCTCGGCAATACTGTCTTCACCGCGTAAACCATCCAGCACAATGCGGATCTTTTCCTCCGCACTGTATTGCTTACGCGTCTTGCGCTTGATGTCACGAATGATTCGTTCTGACGATGCGGGTCGTTCTGCTGGTTTCTGTTTCATCTCAACTCCTCACGTTAGGATGAACAAAAACTCTCCTTTAAACCAGTGCTATATCTGTTCCATAGGTGCTGACGGGGTACAGTCGGAATTATTAGCTCACTTTTTAGCACACTCTGATTTCTCAATTTTAACTAATTGATTCAATTGAGGAATCGGTCACGCAGTCTACTGAAAATCCTCGTGTCGGTGGTTCGAAAACCAATGCTTCTTTCAAGACAGTCTAAAGCCGAATAGTTTAGATGCCTTTCTAGAAATCGTCCTCCTTGGCACCATCTCCCAATTTGCACACCAAAACTAATGTATTTTTACTCTGACCCCATTTTATTAAGGTAACGGAAGAACCCTTCCCTCGTGAATCGTACCCCAGATCTCTATGTCCTCAATGGCCTCTGGCGACACTGTCAGGGGGTTTTCGACCAGAACCGTGAAATTAGCCAACTTGCCAGGAACGATGGAGCCGACCTTGTCTTCCATTCTTAGTGAGTAAGCTGCATCAAGAGTTACTGCGCGCAGTGCGCGTTCGGCGCTTATGCGCTGTGTTGGACCCGCCAGGTTCCCACTGACAGTAATTCGATTCACGGCATTGGACATGAGCCTCAACGGCTGGCCAGAGGCCATTGGTGTATCTGCATGCAAGGACAGAGAGACGCCAGCACGCACTAAATCTCCCAGTCTTACCATTTCTTGTGCGCGCTCGGGCCCAATACCTACTTCGCTGTAGCGGTCAGCCAGCACTACCGGGTAGAAAGGATTCGCGCTCACTATTGCACCAAGCGCTGCCAGGCGCTCGACTTGATCGGGGCGTGAGAAGCCAAAGTGGACAATTACCGTGCGATGATCTTCGCGAGGATTACGATCCATGTTGGCTTCAAGATTCTCGAGAACCATATCGAGCCCCGCATCACCGTTCTGATGAACATGAATCTGGTATCCGGCATCCCAGTAGATTCGAAAAGCCCGGGCGAAGACCTCGGGCTCCATCAGCCACTCTCCATGATGACCATCCAGATAGCCTTCACTCATTTGCATTAACTGGCTAAACATCGCGCCATCGGCAAAAAGCTTCACCTGCCCGGGAATAAATTCAGTCATCCCCTGGGCGGATGCATAGAGCTTCTCAATTTCGACGATTACCTCATCTTCTGGATAACGACCAACAAACGATCTTCCATCTGCTATGTAATACATTCGAAACGGTGTTTCTGCGTCGCCGAGCACCTGATTCTGCAATGCAATCAGCGCTGGTGAAACGCTTCCGCCTGGTTCTGCTAACAGCGTGCTCCCCGCCGCATGCCAATAGGCTTCCAGCTGCTCCAGGGCTGGGAGGTAACGAGCTGGGCGAAAGAGATCTGCGAACACCGTAGACACGACCAGACCCTGCCCCCGCTCCCAGAAATGACCCTCGGCGAGATTGGTCTGGGCGCGCACCGATTCGGGAGCGCCATCGATCAGGGCCTGGTCAATGCCAAAATATTCCAGCGCGGCAGTATTATGAATCTGTTCATGCAAAGACCTCTGCATCACCACGATAGGAATAGTGCCACTGATTTCGTCCAGGTCGGCGCGCGTCAGCTCGCCATGAAAAAGCTGGTGAAAACCCCAGGTATAGAGGACTTCCGATGGATCAGAATGCCTACTCACTATACTTTCAAGACGCTCTCGATAATCGGCCGTATCTATTGCACGCCGTACCGTCCTCTCGGGTAGAACCCAGTCTTCAATGGACAGGATTTCAGTCATGAACAAGAGACTGGCAAGCCAGGCATGTTCGTGTTGATTGATAAGCCCGGGAATGAGCACTAATTCGTCGAAGCGGGAATCGATTGTCAGAGTCTGACCAGATAAAGACCGTTGTATCTCTGCAAGTGATCCTGTTGCGACTATTCTATTTTCTTCAACTGCGACAGCCTGTACTGTCGGCCGACTCGGATCCAGGGTAACTATTTCACGAGCTGTGTATACAACGATTGAAGCAGCATCCTGTGCTAGAGAAGTTGTTGAAAAGAAAATACCCAGAGCCGCCAGGCACAGAGCTGCGTTTCGTACTTTGAAAGTAAATTTTCTCATGGGCTCCAATTGACTCAGCAAGGCGAAATTTTGTCTAATCCAGATCAAAGTTAAAATCGAACCGGATCGATCAGTGTCAATGATCGCATATACCCTCTTCGACAATAAAGGGGACAGACTTGTTTTAGGAGCGGAATTAAATGTTGGCTAATCGATTTCTATAGCACACTTCTTAGCACATTCGGATTTCAGAGTTTTAACTCATTGATTCAATTATCGAATCGGTCACGCAGTCTCCTGAAAATCCGCGTGTCGGTGGTTCGAAAACCAATGCTTCTTTCAACAGAGCCTATAACTGAATGGTTTAGGTGCTACTCTAGAGATCGCTCCCCTGGGCACCATTTCTTTTTCTACTCTTCGATCAAAGTACTCCGACCCACTGCTATCCCCTTTGATTCTTTTACATTTCTGCTTTTCGCAACCACACTGCAGTGTCATGAAATACAGCGCCGCCAATTCCATGGCCTGGATCGCTGCTAACCAGCGAGTTTACCCCTACCCCTTCAATAAAATTTGCACTCGGCCAGATACTTTCCACGATCACCACGTCAATCTGTAGATCATCATAAACTTCAACGTGCACGATGATCGACGCCTGCTCATTGCTGATTCGCACCAGTCCGCCGTGTTCCAGGCTTAGCGCAGTACAAGTACTCGAATGTATCTTCGCCGTTGGTCTTCCTTCTCGCCGTTGTGAGGTGGGCATCTCTGAGAAGCTGGTGTTGAGGAAGTGCCGAGCTGGAGCCGTCACCAGTCGAAACGGTTTGTCATCCGATCTGGAATCAGTAACCGAATAGTGATCTGGAAACTTTGGCATGTTGGCGTTCACTTTACCCAGGCGTGACCAGTCGGGAGAAAAATGGAATTTCTTGTCAGGCGTTTCAAATCCATTGTTAAAGTGGGCTTCATCGAAATCCCTTGCACAATCCAACCAACGCTGACGATAGATGGTTTCCGCATCAGGCAATCCGGATCTCCGCAACGTCTCATCGATCAGTTCCCAGGTGGTCATCTCAAACCCCGGGTGTTCAGCACCGAGGCGTTTCGCCAGCTCGCAAATAACGAAATGATTGGGCCTGGCATCTGCCAACGCTTCGATAACAGGTTTGGTTACCTGCACAAAGGTATGACCACCGGCGACATAAATGTCTTCATGCTCCAGAAAAGTAGTCGCGGGAAGCACGATGTCAGCCATCGCAGCTGTCTCCGTCATGAACTGCTCATGTACACAGACAAATAAATCTTCTCTTTCAAATCCCTTTTTAACTTTCAGCGAATCAGGAGACACCATCATTGGATTGGTGTTTTGAATCAGCAATGCAGTTACTGGCGGTCCCCCCTGCAAGTCAATGGGGTTGCCGCAAAGAATCTCACCAATGCGCGATTGATCGAGCACGCGGATACTTGTGTCGATAACATCTGTTCCGGTTATTAATGTCTTATCGAGTTGGCATAATTCGGTGTTGCTGTAGAGCCCGCCACCACCTTCATGTCTCCACGCTCCTGTCATTGCTGGCAGGCAGGATGCCGCGTGCATATTGAAGGCTCCATTGCGACTGCGGGTAAAGCCGTAGCCGAAACGGTAATAGGTCCTCGGTTGTTGTCCTACCAGGCGAGCAAACTCCACTATGGTCGCAGCCGGTACACCGGTTATGGCTGCGGCCCACTCCGGCGTTTTTGCCTGCAAATGAGAGTCGAGCTCAGCATCGAAATCGGTGTATTTTTCCAGGTAATCCCTGTCAGCTAAATTCTCTTGCAGTAATACATGCATCATTGCGGTGGCGAGCGCACCGTCGCTGCCAGGCTGCAACATGATGTGCAGATCCGCCCTTTTCGCAGTGGCATTGCAGTAAGGATCTACTACGACAAGTTTGCTGCCACGTTTACAGGCCTGGGCAACATGATGCATCAGATTTACCTGGGTATGGACAGCATTGGTTCCCCACAACACGACCACATCGCTGTGCTCACCGATCTCTCTCGCATCGACACCCCGCTTGGCACCAGTGCCCGCCTTCCAACCCGCATCCGATGCTGCCGAACAAATAGTGGAATGCTGCCGGGAGTAGCCCATGGCGTGCCGGAGGCGATCGATGCCGTCTCGTTGCACCAACCCCATGGTGCCGGCATAGAAGTGCGGCCACACAGTTTCATTGCCGTATTTCGTGCTTTGCTCCCGGAACCGAGTCGCTACTTCATCCAGTGCCTCAATCCAGCTAATCTCCTTGAAGGCCTCCAGCCCCTGCCCTTTCTCACCAGTTCTTTTCAGTGGAGATTTCAGCCTGCCGGGATGATGAACGCGCTCTGCATAGTTGCCGACTTTAGAACAAAGTGTGCCAGCGGTGTACGCGTTGTCGTTGGAGCCGTACACACGACCAATCGTGCGACTATTAATTCGCTCGACTTCCAGCGCGCAAACACTGGGACAATCGTGCGGGCAGGTACTCTGCACACGTTCTACCTGTTTCATTTTCATTGCGTATTCTTATTTAGGTGTTAGAGAGTGGATATCCGATTAGTTGTGGCTTGAGCAACTTATTGTGCTTCGCCAGTATACATATTATCAGTGGCGCTGATCATTACTGTTTCAACTCTTACTGTAGGGGACACTGATAACTTAGTAACTTAACGGATTTATTCGCTCCAATACAATGTCCGCCAATTTTTATTTGGGTTACTAAGTTATCAGTGTCCGCAAAGTTTCTGCTCATGTCGGTGGTTCGAAGACCAATACTTCTTTCAAGAGAGTCTAAAGCCGAATAGTTTAGAAGCCTTTCTGGAAATCGTCCCCACTGGGCACGATCATTTCAAACTACTGTATTTTTACTCTGACCCCATTTTTTATTCTTGGAGCTTCCATTTTGTAGTAAGCTGAAATCGAAATAGTAAGGCAGACAGCAATAGAATCAACAAGAGCGAGTCATAACCATGAAATTAGACCCATCCAATTTACGCCCCCTCTTTCTATTACTAGTAATCAGTGTTTTTGGCTCCCAATTATTCGCGCAGAGCGAGAATAATCAATCACCAATAGATGGGGTCAGCTTCCGTTTTATTGAAAGCAATGGCATTACTATGCGCATCGCCGAGATGGGCAATTCAGGCCCCTTGCTTTTACTGGCTCATGGCTGGCCAGAGTCCTGGTACTCCTGGCGACACCAGATTGTATCCCTGGCTAATGCCGGCTATCGAGTCGTGGCGCCTGATATGCGAGGGTTTGGTGAATCCGAGGCCCCTCCGGATGTTAACGACTATGACGTGATACATACATCTGCTGACCTGGTAGGGATCCTGGATGCACTGGGGGAGGAAACAGCTGTTTTGGTGGGTCATGATTGGGGAGCTATCATCGCCTGGCAAGCCGTGCTACTGCATCCTGCGCGTTTCACAGCATTGATTAATATGAGTGTCCCCTATCGCGGTCGTCCGGCACAATCGCCCATGGAGCGCATGAGGCAATCTGCCGGTGATAATTTCCAATACATCGTCTATCACAATGAGCCGGGTGGCGTCGCAGAAGCTGAATATGATGCCGATCCACGAGGCCTGATTAGCAAACTGTATTTGGCCATAGCCGCAAACTCCGAAATAGAACCTCCCAAGATGACTGATCCGCTACGATCCGCTGGGGGCTGGATAGATAGGCTCGGCGCACCAATTCGTTTGCCAGACTGGTTTACCGAGAACGACCTGAATTACGTCGTGTCCCAATTTGAAAAGGCGGGCTTTCGTGGCGGTGTCAATTACTATCGAAATTTTCACCGCAACTGGGAGATCACCGAACACCTGAGTGACGCGAAAATCAGCATACCTACTTTATTCATCGCCGGTGAAGAAGATTTTGTGATTGGAGGCGCCTCCAGGGAACAACTGACTGCGACGATGAGTCGCGTAGTAGCAGATCTTCGTGATGTGGTTCTTATTCCAGAAGCTGGTCATTGGGTTCAGCAAGAAGCACCAGAAGAAGTGAGTCAGGCTATGTTAGATTTTCTCAATGAGGTGCAGCTAACGCCTTAAGCCCAAGTAATACGTGCATACAACCTATCATACCGCCTCAGACCTTCTCTGGGGCTATCAGGGCCTAACAATCTGTTATATAGTACGTAATATAGTACGAGTTACGAGTGCGTGTCATGGCTAACAGATATATCCCTCCAATGTCCGACAGTAAGATACGAAGCTTACGTCACAAAACAGTCAACGGAGTTGATAAGCCCGATATGCATTTCACTGGTTTGGTTGACGGCTTAGCTCTTAAATGTAACGTGCCTAAAAAAGATAAAGAGGGCAGTCCGTTAGCGAAAATAGGCTCGCGTTCTTGGGTCTTGCACTATTCAATTAACGGTAAAGCTACAACAAAAGGTTTTGGTGCTTATCCTTCAAACAGTTCAGCGGAGGCAGTTAGGAAAGCCCAGGAGTGGAGAAGTTTATTAGCGCAAGGCATTGACCCCCGCGAAGAAGAAAGAAATCGCAAAAAGCTGTTAGAGTTAGAAGCTTAAAGGAAAACTAAAAGACTTACGCGCTTGATAGTTTTAGAGTGCCAATGCTTTCTCGACTCCATCCTCTTTATTTTACTATCTTCAGTGTCCCCTTCTCTTTTGAATCTAACCCCTCTTATTCGTTATCTAACTCACGTTGCACTCAGTTGATCGCAACTAATGCAGCAGCCGCACCTTGAACTTCCTTCCCTTGATCTTGCCATAAAGGAGAATCTCTAATGCCTGCTTCGCCATCTTCTGCTGGATGGCAACATAGGCGACTTTATCGAATAGGGTAATCTTGCCAATCTGGTCACCGGTAATTGCCCCACTCGCCGTCAGTGCACCCAATAAATCTCCCGCCCTGACCTTCTCCTTGCGTCCACCGTTCACCAACAGCATGACCATGGGCGGATAAAGTTTAAAGTTTGCCGGTTCGCTCAGGTTCGCCACTTCGGCTATGGTTGCGGCCGAATCCTGGTATTCTTCGATAGCTTGTAGCCGCCGCCGTTCCGAGGCGGCAAACAGACTCACCGCGAGCCCCTTACTGCTGGCGCGAGCCGTGCGCCCAATTCGATGGATGTGCACTTCCGGGTCGCGACTGAGCTCGAAATTAATTACAGCGGCCAGCTCCTTCACATCGAGTCCGCGGGCGGCGACATCTGTGGCGATGAGAATCGAACTGCTCTTGCCGGCGAACTGGGTTAGGACCTGGTCACGCTCGAACTGCTCCAGGTCGCCATGCAGGGCGAGTGCATGCAAATCACGCTGACGTAATTTGTTCGCCAGTTCGTGGCAGCTCTGTTTTGTATTACAGAAAACGAGACTCGACTCAGGCTGATAGTGCGCTATCACCTTAAACAACGTCTCTAGCCGCTCAGCCTTTTCCACCTGGAAGAAAACCTGATCGATGTCTGGATTGTTGTGACTGGCCTCGACACGAATATCGACAGGATCGCGCTGCACCCGGTCGCTGATTTTCTTGATGCCATCAGGATAGGTCGCCGAGAAGAGCAGAGTCTGCCTCGAGCCAGGTGTCTTGCCGATGATCTGCATGATGTCGTCATGAAAGCCCATATCCAGCATGCGGTCGGCCTCATCCAGCACCAGCGTCTGCACTGAATCAAGATGCAATGTCTCCTTCTCGAGATGTTTCAGAATGCGCCCTGGCGTTCCCACCACGATGTGTGGATCACGCTGCAGTGAAGCCAATTGTGGACCCATTGGTTTGCCACCACAGAGAGTAAGCAACTTGATATTGGGAATAGTGCTGGCCAGCCTGCGGATTTCTGTCGCCACCTGCTCCGCCAGTTCCCGGGTGGGACACAGCACAAGTGCCTGGGTGCAATAGGACAGCGCATCAAGCTTGTTGAGCAGACCGATCGCAAATGCTGCCGTTTTGCCGCTGCCGGTCCTGGCCTGTGCCAGCAGATCTTGGTGGTTGAGTAGATGTGGCAGAGCCTGTGCCTGGACTGGTGTCATCGAGTCATAGGCGAGCGTCGCGATACTAGTCAGAAGCTCGGAGCGAAGGGGTAGAGTTGCGAATGAGGCAGAATTCATTGAGATTGCCTGATGATGCCGGGCGCGCATCATAGCAGATATCTATTGCCGAGATTAGCAACAGGCGCAAATAGCATGGTCAGCGCCAGCATCGGGGTGGCACTAATATGTGGGAGTCCTATTTTTTCTCTTTCTGAAGGAGCGGATCATTTCCAAGAAATTGCTTCAATCGATACTGATCCCTTTGATTTGTCACGTTACATGTGATCTTCTTCCAACTTATATTTGACTGCGTGGGATACACCATCAGCAAAATCCCCAGCGTTTTCATATTTCATTTTGCCGGCAAATTCAACTAAACCATCTACCAATGAGTTCATCTCCGCAATCTCTACGTGACTGCGACCACAACCTTCGCAATGAGTACCTTCATGAGTGCATTCTCCAAGGCATGGGTTAAATTTCATCAAAATAATTCTCTTAGTTAATTAATAGTAATAAATACGTTGCCAGTTCAGCAACTAAATAGTTGGTACTGACAGGTTAACTTGCCCTGAGTGATAATTGTGCCATGAAACCAGCAGAACTTGCCAGCCATAGGGGACACTGAAGATATTAAAATAAGCAAATTTTCGCACTTCTAGCAAAAGGCGGCTTAATGAGCGGCCACGCGAGACATTGGACTTTGAGACACCGGCGGAAAGATTTAGTGCATGTGTTGCGTCCACCGGTTGAGACCGCAGCCAGGAGCGGACATCCAAAACCTCCGTATACCTACTTCGACCCCATTTCTAAAGAATCAAAACCTATCATTTATTCAACTTTTTTATCTTTTTCTCATGGCGCTTTTCTTTCAATGTTTTTTCAGGTTTCTTTTTAGTTG
>Ga0187827_10002626_pt1 | contig 24290 bp, 17 predicted proteins | sample ETNtaG_39_FD_167969 | JGI IMG/M metagenome (GOLD analysis project Ga0187827, IMG submission 167969) | Marine microbial and viral communities from oxygen minimum zone, Eastern Pacific Ocean - ETNP2014_SV_150_PacBio MetaG (Illumina Assembly) | ecosystem: Environmental > Aquatic > Marine > Hypoxic... | reverse complement strand
CATAATATCGGCGAGCGGGACGTTGTAGTAATCGGAAAGGCCGCCGAGGGATTCGCCGGGCTGTACCACATGCAGAGAGGGCGTGGGTACGGGGGTCGGACTTGGGGTAGCGGTGAGGCCGACCTCCACTTCCCACGGATACAACTGCTGTATCTCGTCGTGGAAATATACTTCCACCAGCCGTCGGAAGATGGGTGCTGCCCATTCGGAGCCTTCCCCTTTGTTCTCCAACACCACGACGGCGGCAATGTCTGGGCGGTTGGGCACGCCCGCGTCCGTAAAGCCGACGAACCACGCGTGCGGTTTGCGCGGGCGATCCTCGGCGGTGCCGGTCTTGCCGGAGACCGGGATATCGAGGTCGCGGAAGCGGTAATTGGCAGTGCCGGAGCGCTCGTTCACCACCTGCCAAAGGCCCTTGCGCACAGCCGCCAAAGTGGTCTGGCTAACCGGCAACGTGGCCACTGCATCCGATTGAAATTCAAAAACCGGGTCTTCACCCGGAGCGGCGATGGAGTGCACCAGCTGCGGTCGGTACAACGTGCCGCCGTTTCCGATGGCGGCGTACAACTGCGCCATCTGGATTGGCGTGACCGCGATTTCTCCTTGTCCGATGGCCATGTGCACGGTGTTTGCTGGGGTCCATAGCATGCCGGCGGCGGCAGCCCATTCCGCGCTGGGGAGTACGCCACCGACCTCCTCGTTGATACCTTGCTGTAGGCCGACAATCCCGGTTGGCGCACCCAATCCAAAGCCACGTGCCATGTCGGGTAAAAAGTAATCTGCCCAGTTGTGCAGCGAAAGTCCGATCTGATAAAACCAAGGATTGCACGACCGCCGCAGCGCGCCGATAATGTTCAGGTCGCCGGAAGGCGCGTAACCCTTCTCATTCGTCCAGTCGTATTTTATGTAGGCCGCGCCAAGGCCAGACCAAGTGTGACCGCAGTAGTAGATTTGATGCGTGTTGAAGAGGCCGGATTCCAGCGCGCCGGACATGGTAATAACCTTGAAGGTGGAGCCCGGCGCATATTGCCCCTGGGTGGCGCGGTTGAGAAGCGGGTGGTAAGGGTTGGTGAAGACCTGCTCGAGCTGGAGAGTGTTGTAATTGGCCGGGTCGAACAGGTTAGGGTCGAATGATGGCGCGGAGGCCATTGCCAGCACCTCTCCGGTGTCGCGGTTGAGCACCACCGCAGCCCCGACCATATCCTGCAGCGCGGCCTGCACATCGTGCTGGAAATCGCGGTCGAGCGTGGTGTAGATCGCCTGAGCGGGCGCTGACTGTGCCTCCGCCAGCGTGGCGATCCATTGGCCGCCCGGGCTGGCCACGCGGAGCGCGCCGCCGCGCTTTCCAGACAGGTATTCTTCTCCCCACGCTTCTAGGCCCTGGACTCCGACTATTTCGTCGCCGCGATATCCGAGCGAACGATAATGCGCGGCCTGCTCCTTCGGGATGAGCGCAGTGTGACCTACTGCGTGAGGCGCGCCGAGTTTGCCGCCGACGTAATAGCGCGTCTGATAAGGCTTCATCACCAGCCCGGAGTAGCCGCTCAGACGCTGATAACTTTCGCGGATTTCGGCGGCGGAGGCCTCGCCGATGGGAACATACCATTCTGGCATGGCCGCGGCGTAAAGGCTGCGGATGGCCTCGGGGTGGCGGTCAACAATCTGGGAGAGTTCCAGGAGCAACTGGTTTTCGTTTTCGGGCGCGATTTGCCCGGGAATGACTCCCAGCGAGACCGCGTCGGTGTGCGCCGCGAAGGCCAGTCCGTTGCGGTCATAGATGTTTGCCCGCGCCGGAATGGTGTAATCCATGTATAGCGTGTTTCCGCCAGCAAGCTCTGGAATGATTAAGCCGTGGTCCCACATCACCTCCCAGCGACCGTTTTCAAACAGGAGTGGCATGGTTATCTCGCGCTCAATCTTGCCTACAAGCGTGGTGTGCAACGTCACCTTGAACAGCGTCTGCGCCTCGCGGTCTTGCTGTCGAGAAGAAAGCAGGACGGTCTTGACGCGCGCGATTGCGCCGCCTTTCTCCACCGCCTGATAGGTTTCCACGAACTGCTGCAGTGACATAGCATCCTGCGAGAGCGGAGTCAGCAGCCCGTACATGCCGGCGAAATCCCCTTTTTCCCATGAACTCAGATAAGCAGCTGCGCTGCCCTCCGCATCAGGCGGCGGCTGCGTGGCCAGAGCGGGGGGCGGCAAAGTTGATTCGCCCGGCGATTCGGGCAAGGCGGGCGCAGGCGGAACGCCGGTGCACGCGCCTAGTATGAATGCCAGCGCCAGAAGTACGAGTTTCATTGGCGGTCAGTCTGTAAGGATCTCCTGGTGAATCGGACAGTCATATCCGGTGTGCGCCGTGCAGGCGCCGGCGATATCGGCAGGGAGCGTCACGCCTGAAGCGGTAAGGGCGCGCGCCACGTGGCAGAGTGGAAGTCCCATTACATTGGCGAAGCAGCCCCCAAGCGCGGTCGCGGGCCGAAACTGGCGATTCTGAATAGCGTACGCGCCCGCTTTGTCGAGCGGGTCGCCGGTGGCGATGTAGTCACCGCGTTCGCGGTGAGAGAAGCGGCGCAGCTGCACCTGCGTGCTGCAGCACTCCTGGCGCGAATGGCCCGACGCGGCCAGTGCGATTGCGGTGACGACGGTGTGGATGCCGCTCTGCAGCTCTCGCAACATGCGTTCGGCATCATCGGCGTCGGTGGGCTTGCCGAGGATTGTGTCGTTATGTACCACGATTGTGTCTGCGCCAAGGACAAGAGTGCCGCCCCGATGCAACTGTGCGACCGCTTCCGCCTTTTCGCGTGCAAGCCTAAGGGCGTGCTGCGCGGGCGAATCGCCGTTGCGGGGGCTCTCATCGAGCTGGGCGCCCTCTTGGGAGAACGCCAGCCCGGTAAGGGCAAAAAGCTCTTTGCGCCGCGGAGATTGCGAGGCAAGCACTAACTTTGGCGAAGGTTCTCGCGGCCGCATGGCTGGGATTGTAGCACAGGCGACCGCAGAGGCAGTTTGGCTTCTCCCTCACTCAGCGGTGGTAGAATCAGCGCGTGTACATAGACCTTTTCACCCTCTTCCCAGAAGTTTTCCCAGCGTATCTTGGCAGCAGCATTCTCGGTCGTGCGCAGCAATCGAGCGCGCTACACGTCGCCATTCACGACGTTCGCGCCTTCGCCAAAGACCGTCATCGCATGACCGATGACGCGCCGTACGGTGGTGGAGGCGGCATGGTGATGAAACCGGAGCCAATATTCGCTGCGGTCGAATCCGTGCTGGGGGCGGAGCGGGAGTCCGTGCCGGTGATCCTGTTGACGCCGCAGGGCAGGCTGTTCTCGCAGAGTGTGGCGCGCGAACTGGCCCGCCGTAAGCACCTGGCTCTGATTGCAGGAAGATACGAGGGCGTGGACGAGCGTGTGCGGAAGCATCTCGCCACGGATGAGATTTCTATGGGCGATTACGTGCTGACCGGCGGCGAACTGCCGGCACTTGTGCTGATCGATGCGGTCACGCGGATGCTCCCGGGCGTACTGGGTGACCCCGGTGCGGCTGCTCGGGATTCTCACGGCAATGACGGGTTGCTGGAACACCCGCATTACACGCGGCCGGTGGAATTTCGGGGCTGGCGTGTACCGGATGCGCTACTTTCGGGCGACCATGCCGGCGTGGCGCTCTGGCGTCGGCAGCAGGCGCTTCGGCGCACATGGCGGCGCCGGCCGGAATTGCTGCTGCATGCGCAACTTTCGGAGCAAGAGAAAGAGTGGTTGGCCGAGCTTTCAGAGGAAACGGCTACTGACGAGAAAACCGATTCAAACTGATGGAAGTAATCACGATAGATCTCCGTTTTCGAAACATAGCGCAGGTGATCGCCGCATATGTCGTCGTCGGGCCGGGCGGGCCGGTGTTAGTTGAAACTGGGCCGGGTTCCACTCTGGAGCGCATGCAGGCCGGCTTGGGTGAGCACGGTATTTCCGCTGCTGACATTCGCCATGTTTTTGTCACCCACATTCATCTCGATCATGCTGGAGCGTCCGGCTGGTGGGCCGAGCAGGGTGCGCATATTCACGTTCACTGGAAAGGGGCGCGTCATCTCATTGACCCCTCCCGCTTGCTGGGCAGCGCTAGACGCATTTACGGCGATGCGATGGACGATCTCTGGGGACCGATTTTGCCCGTTCCGGCCAAGCAGCTTCATGAACTGCACGACGAAGATGTCGTGAGGGTGAATGGGTTGGAGATTTTTGCCTTGAACACGCCCGGGCATTCCCAGCACCATCACACATTGCGCATAGGGAATGTTGCATTCTGTGGGGATGCGGCCGGTGCGCGCATGCCGGGTGCGAAATTTATCACGCTGCCCGCGCCGCCACCTGAATTCAACCTTGAGGAATGGCAGCTCAGTTTGGCGCGTTTGCTAGACCTGAATCTTGCCAGTATTTACCCGACGCATTTCGGGTGTGTGCAAGATGTGCGTGTACACCTTGAGGCGCTGGCATCGCACTTGAATCAGGCCGCCGAATTCGTGCGAAAGTGTATGCGTGCCGGAGCGGGAAGGCGCGAAATCATTAAGCACTTTGTGAGATGGAACCGTGAGCGCGCATTGGAAAATGGCGTGCGTGGCGAGCAATTCGTGTGGTTTGAGACCGCCAATCCGCTTGACATGTCGGTGGACGGAATAATGCGTTATTGGCGCAAGAAATGGGAGAGTGAGGAGAGCTGATTTGACCAGGTCTTTTGGACGAGAGGATGCCTGGAAGATTGTGTGCGAGTTTGTGCAGGGCGAGAATCTGCGCAAACACATGCTGGCGGTGGAGGCGGCCATGCGCCATTACGCGCATCTGTACGGTGAGGACGCGGAGAGCTGGGCGCTTCCCGGGCTGCTGCACGATTTCGATTGGGAGATACATCCGTCGCTCGATCAACACCCGCAGCTGGGCGCGCAAATTCTGCGTGACCGTGGGGTGGAAGAGGGCGTTATCCGATGCATACTCAGCCACGCGCCACACACCGGGACTCCGCGCGCGAGCCTGCGGGATCGCGCACTTTTCGCCTGTGATGAATTGACCGGCTTGATAACGGCAGTCACGCTCGTGCGTCCGAGCAAGTCACTACACGATGTGAAAGTGAAATCGGTGCGAAAGAAGTGGAAGGACAAAGCTTTCGCTGCCGGCGTCATCCGCGCGGACATCGAACAAGGGGCGCGTGAACTGGGTGTTGGACTGTGGGAGCACGTGCAGAACGTCCTCGATGCCATGCGGTTGGTGGCATCCGAACTGGGCCTGCAGGGCACAGAATGACCATGCTTTACCAACGTAGCACGCTGCTATAATCGCTCGTCTATGGTCAAGATCCCTGCTCCGAACAAAGCTGAGGTTCGCCATTGCCCGGTCTGCGACACTCGCGCTGGCACGGCTGCGACCAAGTGTATTGTCTGTGGTGCGGAACTGGATGTGGCCGACGCCGGGGTCAGCAACCCGCAGGGGGCGCGGCGTGGTGCTTTTGCGAGTGGCGGGAATGTGAGAATCCCGCTTCCGATCATCGTGGCGGGGGTGACGCTGATGCTCCTAGGCGGCCTCGCCCTAGTGTTGGTCTCGACCGGATATAATCCGTTTGTCGAACCGACGGCAACGGCTACGCCATCGCCGACAATCGTGCCCAGTTTCACTCCGGCGCCGACATCCACGCCCACGCAGCTGCCCACCAGCACTCCGCTACCGCCGCTGGTGCACACGGTGGTGGAGGGAGATACGTGCATTCTCATTGCGGTCACATACGACGTGTCGGTACAGAGCATCCTGCAACAGAACGGGTTTACGCAGGCGTGCCTGCTGCTGGTCGGGCAGGAGGTGCTGGTGCCAGTGCCCACTCCAACCGCGGCGGCGACGGCCACCGCGACCATGATGCCACTCGCGCTCACGCAAGCGGCTCGGCCCACGCATGTGGTTTCCGCCGGGGAGAGTCTCTCCAGCATCGCGGCCTATTTCGGGGTTAGCTTCCGAGTGATGGCGGAGGTCAATGGAAAACTGCCTCCCGATTACGCCATCACTATCGGCGAAACGCTGAGCATCCCGGTGGACATGCCGATGCCGACCGCTGGCCCGACTCCAACGGAGACATCTCTCCCGCCGTACCCTGCGCCGCGGCTGCTCAACCCACTGGACGGTGCGGCCATATCGTCCATTGAGCAGACCGTTAGTCTGCAATGGACTTCTGTGGCAGCCTTGCGAGAGAACGAAATCTATCTCGTGTCGGTAGAGGACGTGACCGAGAACGCCGACCGCCGCATTACCGCTACCACCCTCTCCACGCGCTACATCGTGGGCATCGAAATGAAACCGCATGAGGCCGTGCCGCATGTGTTTAGATGGACAGTGGTGACAGGGCGACAGACGGGCGTTACCGCGGATGGCCGGCCGATGTACCAGCCTGCAGGGGCGACTTCTGTGGAACGTACCTTCACCTGGATGGGAATTGGGGTTGCGCCCGTTGAACCCTCCGCGCAGGAAGCAGAGCAATAATGCCGACAGTCGGCGAGCAGATCATCGGCATTGTGGGCGGCGTTGGCCCGCAAGCTGGAATTGACCTTGTGAGTAAAATCACAAGTCAGACCAGCGCGAATTCCGACCAGGGGCATTTGCCGCTGCTGCTGCTCTCGCTCCCCGCGCGTATTTCCGAACGCACCGCCTTTCTTTTGGGAAGCGAACGCGAGAACCCAGGCGTCGCCATAGCTGCGGTGATTGAGCAGCTGGAGCGTTGCGGCGCTGTCGTGGTAGGCATAGCGTGCAACACTGCACACGCTCCGCCCATTTTCGACATAATCAAGGCGAACATGACGTACCGTGACAGCGCGGTGACACTGCTTGACATGGTCGCTGAAACGGTGGCGTTTGTTCGCAGTTACCATGCAGATGTGAGGCGGGTGGGCGTGCTCTCCAGCACCGGCGCGCGGCAGGCGCGCATCTACCCGCGTGCGCTGGAAAGCGAAGGTTTTCTGGTCGTCGTGCCCACCGATGACGACCAGGAGCGCATCGTGCATCCGGCCATCGCAGATGAACATTACGGCATTAAAGCGTGCTCGCATACGGTTTCGCGCCGAGCGCGCGACGATTTACTGCGCTCGGCACGTGCTCTGGCGAGCGCGGGAGCGGAGGCGATTATTCTGGGATGTACTGAGATACCGCTGGTAATAACAGAAAGGGAAATTGACGGCGTGGCGATAATTGACCCGACATTGATTCTGGCGCGTGCGTTGATTCGCGCGGTCGCGCCGGAGAAGCTTCTGCCGCTGCACTAGTGCAGCTGGCGGCGCAGTGCATCTGCGTCGGTCACTGGCAGTCGACATTCAAAATCCCGGCACACATACGCGGTGGCTTTGTTCCCTTTTTGGGTGCGGCCAGAAAGGAGCGGTATGAGAACCTCATTGTCGGGCGATTCACAGCATGCCACCACTTGATGGGGGCGATATGGGTGCTGGGCGGCAGCCAGCAGTGCGCGCGTGTCGGTGGCATCGGGAGCTCCAATTATAGCGATTTCATGTCCGGAACTGACCGCAAACGATAGCGCTTGCAGCCACCGCCCGAAACTGGTGGGGTGGCTGCCCGCCAGATTTTGTACGGTTCTTAGGGCATTCTCGGCCGCTTCAGTGAATCTGCCTTCACCGCTGTAAGCCCCCAGTTTGAGCAGCACGCCGGCAGCCATGGCGCTTCCAGATGGTGTGGTGTTGTCCTGCAAAGTCTTCGGGCGCACAACTAGTGTTTCGTGATCGGCGCTGGTGTCAAAAAAAACGGCCCCATTCTGAACGCTAAAGTGCGCAAGCATGCTATCTGCCAACTGGTGGGCGGCCAGGTACCAGCGCTGATCAAAGGTCGTTTGATACAGCTGTAACAATCCCTCTGCCAGACAGGCATAATCCGAAAGGTACGCGTTCAGTTTGGCGGAACTGCCGGCGCGCCAGGTTCGTAGCAGTCGGCCATGGCGTCCGCGCAGCGTGTCCAATAGGAACTCCGCGTTGCGGATGGCGGCCGTGCGGTAATCAGCGCGGTCTAGCACGCGCGCGGCCTCCGCCACGGCAGCCAACATCAGCCCGTTCCACGCAGTGATTATCTTGTCATCCAGGCCGGGCCACACGCGCTCTTCGCGGCGGGCCCACAACGCCGCGCGGGCGCGGGCAATCTCGGTATTCACATCTGCTTCGACCATCCCGAAATGGGCGCCCAAAGCCTCCGTGGAAAGTTTCACGTGCAGGACGTTGACTCCCTCGAAGTTCCCGTGCGCGGTTACACCGAGCGCGGCCATGACCAATTCTGCGTGTTGCGGCACTGTCGCCCGAATCTCATCGGCACTCCAGACGAAAAACTTGCCCTCCTGCCCTTCTGAATCGGCGTCCTGCGTGCTGTAGAAACCGCCCTGTGAATGGGTCATCTCGCGCAGCACGTAGTCCAGCGTTTCGGTGGCGATGCGACGATACAGCCCTTTACCGGTGAGCTGATAGGCGTGCAGGTAAAGGCGTGCAAGCTGGCTGTTGTCGTAGAGCATTTTCTCGAAGTGCGGCACCAGCCAGTTGGTGTCCACCGAATAACGATGAAATCCGCCTCCGAGCTGGTCGTAAATCCCGCCGCAGGCCATTGCGCGCAACGTCTCTTCCGCCATTGCCAGCGCGAGCGCGTCACCGGTGCGGTAGTGCTGCTGCAAAAGGAATTCGATCACCATAGGCTGCGGGAATTTTGGGGCGGCACTCCAGCCACCGTTGCGCGCGTCAAAGCCCTGCCAGAGCGTGCGCGTGGCACGGTCAAGGGTGCCTGTCGTCAATGGCTGCGTGGATTGATTGCTGAGAGAGTTATTGCTGGCCGAAAGCCGTTTGAGCAGCTGCTCACTGCCCTGCAGCAGCTCCGGGCGGCGTTCCTTCCAGGCTTGCGCAATAGAGCCGAGCACTTCCCCGAATCCGGGGTGCTGGCCCCGTCGTTCCGGCGGGAAATAAGTGCCGCCATAAAACGGCACGCCCTGTGGCGTGAGCCAGACGCTCATCGGCCAGCCGCCGTGCCCGGTCATGGCTACTACCGCGTCCATGTAGATCGTGTCCAGCTCCGGGCGCTCCTCGCGGTCGACTTTTATACTGATGAAATCGGTGTTCAGCAGCGCGGCTAGGTCGGCATTCTCGAAGCTCTCGTGCTCCATGACGTGGCACCAGTGGCAGGCCGAATAGCCGATACTGAGAAAGATCGGCTTCCCTTCGACGCGGGCACGCGTGAGCGCATCGTCGCCCCAGGGGTACCAGTCGACCGGGTTGTCTTTGTGCTGCAGCAGGTACGGGCTGCTCTCGCCCGCAAGGTGGTTGGGCACGCTTTCCCTCTGGAAGCTAGTATATCGTTCTACGCGGAGAGCGGCTCATTCGGGAGTAATGTTGTTGCAGGCTGCGCACCTGCAGGCTCCTGGCACGCAGCGCGCGGATGCCGTTCACGGCCGCCTGCGCGGCGGAGAGTGTGGTCAACAGGGGGACATCGTGCAGCGCCGCGGCGGCGCGCATTGCGCGGCTGTCGTCGTACGCAGTCTGCCCCAGTGGGGTGTTGATTATCAGGTCGAGTTCGCCGGCCGCAACCATTTCGGCGATGTGGTGACCGCCATCATCAACCTTGCGCGCAATATTCACCGGCAGCCCGCTTCGTTTTATCCACTCGGCGGTGCCGGAGGTTGCCAGCAATGTGAAATCCATGCGATGCAATTCACGCGCTATTTTCAGAATGGCACCTTTGTCAAAATCGTTGACGGTAAGCAGCGCTGTGCCATCAGTCGGCAAGGGCACGCCGGCGGCCAACTGCGCTTTGGCGAAAGCGTGCCCGAAGCGCGCGGCGTGCCCCATCACTTCCCCGGTGGAGCGCATTTCCGGGCCGAGCAGCGTGTCTACGCCGGGAAATTTTTTGAAAGGTAGCACGGCCTCCTTGACGAAAAAGCCGTCCACAGGCGGCATTGCGGTGAAACTCAGTTCCGCCAGAGATCTACCTGTCTGGATCTGGGCAGCCAGTCGCGCAATCGGGTGGCCAGTGGCTTTACTCACAAAGGGCACGGTGCGGCTGGCGCGTGGGTTGACCTCGATGACAAAAACCACATCATCCTTGATTGCGAATTGCACGTTCATCAGGCCGCGTACTTTCAGAGCCTTGCCCAGGCACTCGCTATAATCGCGGATGATGCTCAGATGGTGCTGGCTTACCTTGTAGGGCGGCAACACGCAGGCACTGTCGCCGGAATGAATGCCTGCTTCCTCAATATGCTGCATTACCCCGGCTACCACCACTCGCTCGCCATCCGCGAGGGCGTCAACATCCACTTCCACGGCGTCCTCGATGAACTGGTCTATCAGCACCGGGCCTTCGGGAGCGGCCGTGGTGGCGCGTGTCAGAAAGCGCTCAAGCGATTGGTCATCATAAGCGATTTCCATCGCGCGCCCACCCAGCACATACGACGGACGCACCAGCACCGGATATCCGACGCGGGCGGCGACGGCGCGTGCATCGCGCAGCGAAGTGGCCGTGCCCCATTGAGGATGCTCGATGTTTAATTCGCGCAACAATGCGCCAAAACGCTCGCGGTCTTCGGCCAGATCAATCGAATCTGGCGGGGTGCCCCAGATGGGAACTCCGGCGGCTGCCAGACCGGCGGTCAGGTTTATCGGTGTCTGCCCACCGAACTGCACGATGACGCCCTCCGGCTGTTCCAAATCAATGATGTTGAGCACGTCTTCCAGTGTCAGCGGCTCAAAATACAGGCGGTCGGCGGTGTCGTAATCGGTGCTGACGGTTTCGGGGTTGCAGTTGACCATGATGGTCTCGTAGTTCAGTTCGCGCAGCGCCCAGCAAGCCTGCACGCAGCAATAATCAAACTCGATGCCTTGCCCGATACGGTTGGGGCCGCCGCCAAGAATGACCACCTTGCGCTGCTCGGTGCGCGAGGCTTCGTCATGGCTTTCGTATGTGGAATATAGGTACGGGGTGTGGGCTTCAAATTCGGCGGCGCAGGTATCGACACGATAAAAGACCGGAGTGACCCCGAGCTCTTTGCGGCGCGCGCGCACTGCATGTTCTGTGGTGTCCACGGCTGCGCCGATAACGCTGTCAGCAATACCCAGCCGTTTAGCTGCTCGCAATTGGTTGGCTGTCAACCCGTCCAAACCATCCGCCGCTCGCAGCGTGTCGCTTTCAAAACGCAGCAATTGTTGCATTTGTGCCACAAACCAGGGATCAAAAGAAGTGGCGGTGATGACCTCCTCGGGGAGATCATCCGGCAGCGTGGCGGCGATCTGGAACAGGCGTTGCGCGGTGGGCACCCGCAATTCAGCCGCTGTGCCCAGCGCTGTTGTGTTGCGACTGAAGCCGGGGATGCCCACATCCAGTCCGCGAATGGCTTTATTGAGCGCTTCGGGAAAGGTGCGCCCGATTGCCATCACTTCGCCGACTGATTTCATCTGCGGGCCCAGCGCGTGGTCGGCTTCGGGAAATTTCTCGAAATCCCAGCGCGGGAGTTTGACCACAGTATAATCGATGCTCGGTTCGAAACTGGCCGGGGTGACGCGGGTGATGTCGTTGGGGATTTCGTCCAGCGTGTAGCCCACGGCGAGCAGCGCGGCTATTTTTGCGATGGGGAAGCCGGTGGCTTTGCTCGCCAGAGCCGAGGAGCGCGAGACGCGCGGGTTCATCTCGATGACCAGCACTTCGCCGGTACGAGGGTGCACCGCGAATTGCACATTGCTGCCGCCGGTCTCGACGCCCACGGCGCGCAGCACCCCCCGCGCCTGGTCGCGCAGCTGCTGGTATTCGCGGTCGCTGAGAGTTTGCGCCGGGGCGACGGTGATGCTGTCGCCGGTGTGCACGCCCATCGGGTCCACGTTTTCGATGGAGCACACTACCACGAAATTGTCGGCGCGGTCGCGCATCACTTCGAGTTCATATTCCTTCCATCCGAGCAGTGAGCGTTCCAGCAACGCTTCACCCAGCGGACTTTCGCGCAAGCTGTGTTCGACTACCTCTGCGAAATCCTGCGCGCTGTGCGCTACGCCGCCGCCCGCGCCACCCAGAGTAAACGAAGAGCGCACCAGCGCCGGATAGCCAATGTCGTCAATCGCTTCCCGAGCCTCGTCAAGCGAACGCACGAAATGACTGGGCGGCACGGGCACGCCGGCGGCCAGCATGGCGGCCTTGAATTTGGAGCGGTCTTCGGCGATGCGAATCGCGTCCAGCCGCGCGCCGATTAGTTGGACCGTGTGCTTTTGCAGCACACCGCTTTCAGCCAGCTCTACGCTCAAATTCAGCGCGGTTTGCCCGCCGACGGTGGGCAGCAGCGCGTCGGGGCGTTCGATGGCGATGATTTTCTCAAGGATTTCGACGGTTAGCGGTTCAACATAGGTGGCATCGGCCAGTTGCGGGTCAGTCATGATTGTGGCCGGGTTGGAATTGACCAGCACCACACGATGCCCGGCACCGCGCATCGCCTTGCAGGCTTGCACGCCGGAATAATCGAATTCGCAGCCCTGCCCGATGACGATGGGGCCAGAGCCGATGATGAGGATGGTGCTGCCGCTGGGAGTTAGCGGCTGGGTGGGGGTCGGAGTCATATTATAGGACTTACGCAGTGGTCCCGAAATGTGTCATTCCGACGATCGCAGCGAGGAGAAATCTGACGTCATTAGCCAGCCCGAAAAGATTTCTCGCCGCCGACGCGGCTTGGAATGACATTTCGTTTGCGCACTGGGTAAAGCACCGAAAATGCAGAATGCCACAGCCGTGGCTACCCCACCGGTCAGCAGCTAACTGCCAGCAGCTAATTGCCAGCACCCATTATCTGAATGAACTCATCAAACAATTCCCCCGAATCATGCGGCCCGGGCGCACTTTCAGGATGGTATTGCACTGAGAAGGCGCGATGCTCTCTGGCGGCTAGGCCCTCGCAACAATTGTCGTTCAGATTGACATGGGTTTGGTCAACGCCCGCTGGAAGCGAATCTGCGTCCACCGCGAAGCCGTGATTGTGGCTGGAAATTTGCACCGCACTGCTGGCTGTCACCTGTACCGGCTGATTGCTGCCGCGGTGCCCGAATTTCAGTTTGTAGGTGCGCGCGCCCAACGCCAGCGCCAGAATCTGGTGTCCGAGGCAAATGCCGAAGATCGGCTTCTTCCCTAACAGCGCGCGTACCGCTTCTATCGCGTCTGTCACTGCCGCTGGGTCACCGGGCCCATTGGAGAGAAAGACGCCGTCGGGGTTCAGCTCCAGCGTCTCAGTGGCCGAGGTTCCCGCCGGAACGACCGTAACCCTACAGCCGCGCGCGGCCAGCATGCGCAGGATGTTGCGCTTGATGCCAAAATCGTAGGCGACGACGTGATAGGCGGTATGGCCGGCTGCTGGCCATTCGTATCTCTCTGAGCAAGTCACTTCGCTAGCGAGATTCAAGCCATTCATGGCGCGGGTTGTGCGCGCCATTTCGAGCAGTCGATCAGGGTGCGGATCGCTTGTGGAGAGGGCTGCTCGCATGGCGCCATGCTCCCGGATGTGGCGCACCAGCGCACGCGTTTCAAGGTTAGTTATGGCAATCACTCCGTGCTCGCCAAGATAATCGGGCAGGCTCTGGTGGGCGCGCCAGTTGCTCACCACCGGGCTGAGACTGCGTACCAGGAACCCGGCTGCCCAGATGCGCTCGCTTTCCACATCCTCCGGCGTGACCCCATAATTACCGACATGGGGCATGGTCATAGTGATTATTTGCCCGTGATACGAGGGGTCGGTGAGGATTTCCTGATAACCGGTCAGGCTAGTGTTGAAAACAACCTCCCCAGTAGAGTCGCCCGTGGCGCCAAAGCCAATGCCGGGCCAGATGGTTCCATCTTCGAGGGCGAGCAGGGCCGGGGAGAACAACGTGACGCGCGATTGTCTCAGATGTGAGCGAGTGCTTGCTCCAAGTCCGAGATTATATCATCAGCGTCTTCGATGCCCACGGAAATCCTGACAAGATTATCCTTGATGCCGATGGAAAGCCGCTCTTCGGGTTCGAGTTCATAATATGACATCAACGCAGGTTGTTCGATGAGCGTCTCAACTCCGCCGAGGCTGGGGGCAATATAGGGGATGGAGACAGCATCCACAAGCCGGCTAGCGCCATCCAGTCCGCCGGGCACCTCAAAGCTGACAACACCGCCATAGCCTCGCATTTGCCCTTTCGCTATGGCGTGGTCGGGATGCGAGGGCAATCCAGGATACCACACTCGCTTGACCTGCGCATGGCTCTCGAGGAATTCGGCCACGCGCTGCCCATTCTCGTTGTGGCGGGCGATGCGAAGCCCAAGTGTTTTCAGGCCGCGGATGAGTAGGAAAGCCTGTTGTGGGGTCAACACGGCGCCTATCGTCCCGCGCAGCTTCCGAACCAGCCCAGTCAATTGTTCGCTGCCGCACACCGCGCCGGCAAGAAGGTCGTTGTGGCCGCCCAGGTATTTTGTGCCCGAATGTAGCACCAGGTCAATGCCGTATTCAAGTGGGCGCAGATTGAGCGGGGTGGCGAAGGTGGCGTCAATCAGCGTCTTCACTTTGTGCCGCCGGCCGATTTCGGCAAAACGCTGCAGGTCGAGGCAGCGCAGGTAGGGGTTGGTCGGTGATTCCGAAACCAGCAACTTCGTCTCCGGTCGGATTGCAGCTTCAAGGGCGTCATAGTCGCCCGTGGGCGCAACTGTGCAGGGCACGCCGAATCGTTTCAAGAATGTAAGGCAAAACTCACGTGTGCGCCGGTATGAATCATCGGTGATGACCACATGCGTGCCAGCGCTCAGTAACGCCAGTAATGTGAGGGTTGTGGCGGCCATTCCGGAGCCGCACAACACGCAATCGCCGGCACCTTCCAGCGCGGCCAGGCGGGTCTCGGCGGCTGCCACGGTGGGATTGCCATAACGTCCGTATTCAACGCGCCCATCTGCATTTCCCCAGATAGCCGTATCCATGAATTTGCGCAGATCGCGCGTGTCTGCGAATGTATAGGTGGAGCTCTGCACGATTGGCTCGGTAAGCGCGTGGTGGGGCTTTTCGCGAAGCGCTCCGGCGTGCACTGCGCCTGTGGAATCGCTCACTTTTCTGTTGCTCATTGTGCCTCCGCATCTAGTGGGTGGCGGCCACGGCTTTGTCCCCAAACAAAAACACCCCGACGTGAACGACCGGGGTGCAGTGCGCGATTGCGTTCTCATCTCCCAGACATCGTCTGCCGGAATTGGCACCTTGCGTGTGTACGCCGGCTGCCGAGGCTTCGCAGGGCCGATCCCTCCACCTCTCTGGATAAGATTACCAGTTTTGACTATGTACGCTTGAGAATAGCAGCGCATGGGGTTTGTGTCAAGCATACCACATCTTGAATGTCGGCGCCGGTCTTGACTCTGGTGCGGAATTCAGGTTACAATTTGAAATATAAGTGGTATATCAGTGATTGCTTTCCGTCCATTATGATTTACGCTCTCGCGCGGCCTACAAGTCTGCTCACTGCTCACCACCCCGGAAAGACACAAGGTGCAGTCTCGCAGGGCGAACAGGCCTATCTGCTCATCAAGCGTGGAATCATCCGGCTGGAATACCCGCCGGCCAGCCTGCTGAACGAAGCCGAATTGATGCGGGCCTTGGGGATAGGACGCACGCCCATTCGTGAGGCGCTGCAACGCCTCGCTCTCGAAAACCTTGTGGTGATATTGCCGCGCCGTGGCACAATGGTGGCCGACCTGAATCTGAGTGATTTGCAGAAAATCTCCGAGGTGCGGCTTGAGCTGGAAACCTTTGCCGCGTGCCTGGCCGCTGAGCGGGCGCGTCCCGAGCATCTGGTCGTGTTGGATAATCTGCTGGTGGTAAAAGAGGACATTTCAGAAAGTGACGATCACCACCAGATGATTGAATTGGACCATCAATTTCACCAAGTCATAGCAGAGGCGGCCGGAAATGAATTCCTCGCCGGCGAGCTGCGCGGACTTTACAATCACGTCATCCGCCTGTGGTACCACGCGCTGCACAAGGTCATCCATCCGCTGGGTGTTTCCCTGAATGACCACGCCAGAATAACGGCCGCCATCAAGGCGGGAGACGGAGAACACGCCGCGAAGATTATGCGCGCGCACATTACTAGTTTCCAGGTCAAATTTCGGGCAGTGCTGTAGATGACGGTAACGGATGAGAGTCGAGGCTGCAGGAGGAGCGTGAAATGAGCGAGATTCCGGATAGAGCAGAGGTTGTCGTTATCGGCGCGGGCATTGTGGGCAACAGTCTGGTCTACCATCTGGCTGACCTGGGGTGGAAGGACGTGGTGCTGCTGGATAAGGGACCGATGCCTAACCCCGGCGGGTCCACCGGGCACGCCTCCAACTTCATCTTCCCGGTCGACCACTCCAAAGAAATGACTGCGCTGACGGTGGAAAGTATCAAAACGTTTCATGAACTTGGCACGTTCACAGAACCCGGCGGCATCGAACTGGCGCGCACAGATGAGCGTATGCAAGAGCTGACCCGCCGGCTGACCTCGGCGAAATCGTGGGGAGTGCCGGCTGAACTCATTACCCCGGAGCAGGTGAAAGAAAAAGTGCCCTTCGTGAACACCGACTTGATTAAGGGCGGCTTCTGGAGCCCGACCGCCGGCGTGGTGGATCCGCTGCAGGCCGGCACGCTGATGCGCGAACATGCGCAGAAAATGGGCTCATTGCGCAGCGTGCACGCCAATGTGGAAATCACCGACATAGACGTGCAGGCTGGCCGCGTGCGCGGCGTGAGCACCAATCAAGGTTACATCGGCGCAGAGTACGTCGTCATTGCGTGCGGCGTGTGGAGCCCGCGCCTGGCGGCGATGGCGCGCGCGCGCATACCGCTCACTCCGATGGTGCATCAGTTTGTCACGGTGGGGCCAATCGCTTTTTTCGAAAACACACGTGGTGAGATCGATTTCCCGCTGGTGCGCGATGTGGACGTGAACATGTATGAGCGTCAGAACGGCAGCGACCTTGAAATTGGCTCCTACAGCCATCGGCCGATTCACCATGCTTCGGATGATATTCCAACCAACGAGGAAGCGTCACTCACCCCTACCGAGCTACCTTTCACCGATGATGATTTTGACGAGAGCATGGAAAACGCACTGGAATTAATGCCGGAGATTCTGGAAAATGCAGGCACGCGCTACGCCATCAACGGGCTGATGTCGCTCACGCCGGATGGTGGCCCAATAATCGGGGAGACGCCGGAAGTCAAGGGGCTGTGGTCGGTGGCGGCCATCTGGATTAAGGAAGGGCCCGCATTCGGGCGCGTTGCTGCGGAGTGGATGACGAAGGGCTACTCCGAGATTGACGCTCATGCCGCCAACGTCGCGCGCTTTTACGACCACTCGTGTACGGACACTCACGTGCGCGCGCGCACCGGCGAATCATTCAACAAGATGTACGGGATAGTGCATCCGGCCGAACAGTACGAAAGCGTGCGAAACGCACGCGTAAGCCCTTTCTTCGTGCGGCAGCAGGAGCTTGGCGTGGTTTATTTTGAAACCGCCGGCTGGGAGCGTCCGCAATGGTACGGCTCGAACGAAAAGCTACTCGCGGATTACGCCGAGCGTGTGATGCCACGCTCGGCGGAGTGGGATTCGCGCTGGTGGTCTCCCATAATAAACGCCGAGCACCTGGCGATGCGCGAGCGCGTCGGGCTGGTTGACCTGACCGCCTTCTCCATTTTCGATTTCAGCGGAGAGGGCACATTGGATTACATTCAGCGCATGACGGTAAACCAGATGAATGTGGATGTCTCCCGGGCGGTTTACACTCCGCTGCTCGAGCCGCAGGGTGGCTTCAAGGCCGACCTGACCATCATACGGCTCGCGGAGGACCGCTTCCGCGTCATTACCGGGGGTGCTACCGGGAACATCGACAAGAAATGGTTCCGCGACCACATGCCGGGTGACGGCTCTGTGCGCTTCGAGGAGCTCACCTCCTCGCTGTGCACTCTCGGGATGTGGGGCCCCCGCGCCCGTGACGTGTTGCAATTGGTCTGCAACGACGATGTATCGCACGGGGGCCTTCCGTACGGTTGGGTGAAAGAACTCACCATCGGGGTGGTGAAGGCACTGGCCTTCCGTATCTCGTACGTGGGCGAGTTGGGCTGGGAGATATACACCGAGATGGAGCACGGACTATTGCTGTGGGATACGCTCTGGGAGGCCGGGCGGGCACATGGGATGCTACCGGTGGGCATGGGGGTCTATGGTACCACGGCGCGGTTGGAGAAAGGGTACCGCGCTTACGGAATGGAACTGGATTCGGAACACAACCCGGTGGAGGCCGGTCTGGCGCGTCCGAAAGTCAAGCGGGCGGATTTTATCGGCAAGGAGGCCTACCTGCAGGCGCGCGCTGCCGAGCCGGTTGCGATCCTATGCACGCTCACTCTGGATGACCCCACCTCGCTGGGCGGCGAGCCGCGCTACATGCTGGGCAACGAGCCGATACTTTCAGTGGATGGCGCCCCCATTGTTGATAGCCACGGGCGACGCTCGTATGTCACCAGTGCTGGCTCCGGTCCTTCGGTTGGCAAGCATTTGCTGCTGGGATATCTTCCTCCGGATTTTGCGCAGCAGGGAACGCAACTCAAGGTTGAATACCTCGGCGAACAGTACCCGGTCAGCGTGGCAGTGGCAGGCAGTACGCCACTGTTTGACCCCATCGAAGAGCGTATGAAGCAGTGAGACTGCCCATCCGAATGAGCGAAAAACCCAGGGAGAACGTAAGGATATTCAATGGAAATCTTAGTGTGCGTTAAGCGTGTTCCGGTTCCCGGAGTCAGATTCGTGCTGACGGAGGACGAGCGCGAAATCGTAACCCGTAACCTTGGCTTCACCATCAGTCCGCACGAGGAATGCGCGGTGGAGGCGGCTGTGCAGCTGGTGGAGCAGCATGGCGGAAGCTCCACGGTACTCACCATGGGGGAACCGGCCGCGGTCGAGCAGCTGCGTTTCGCCATTTCGATGGGCGTTAACGAGGCCATCCTGATTGAGAGCGATGGCGGCGAGTGCGACGCGGCTACTACTGCGGCGGCCATCGTGGACACCATCCGCGCGGAGGAATCCGCCGTGGTTCCATTCGACGTGTTGCTGTTCGGGAATGAATCCGCCGACTCTGGCAACTATCAGGTCGGGCTGCGCGTTGCCCACGCGCTCAACCTTCCCTGCGTGGCGGGGATCAAAGCGCTGGATATTCAATCCGATGGAAGTGTTGTGGCAAAAAGGGAAATCGCGGAGGGGTGGGAGGTATATGATCTGGCTCTACCGGCGGTGTTCACCGTGAAGGAGGGCGTCAACCTGCCGCGCTATCCGCTCTTGCGCGGGCGACTTGCGGCAAAGAGAAAAGAAATCAAAACCTATTCCGCGCCTGATCCGGGTGAAGCTGGCCTGGAAATGATGGCCTTCAAGAATCTGCCGGAGGCTACGAGTCAGGTACAGGTGCTTGGCGAGGGCCCCGGTGCTGCTCCGAGAGTGGCGGCGCTGCTGCAGGAAATGGGGGTGCTGTGATGGTGCTGGCGTTTCTCGAGCTGCAGCAGGGTGAAATCAGCGATCTATCGCTGCAAATGCTCAACCTTGCCGGCGATATCGCTGCCCAGATGAACACCGAAGTACAGGCTGCGCTAGTTGGTGAGGATGGGCGAACGGCAACCGGCGACGTTGCGGCATATGGGATTTCTGAGCTGCATGTTGTCGAACACGAAGAACTGGCGGATTACGCGCCGGATGCATGGGCGCAGGGCCTACTGCAGCTCATGGCTGCGCTGCAGCCGAAAGCGCTTATCGCGGCCGGCAGCGACCGGGGCAATGAATTGCTAGCGCGCGTGTCCGTGCGCGGCGAGTTGTCTCTGGCGTCCAATTGCATTACCGCCAGCGCCGGTGAGCGGTTGCGCGTGACGCGCGTGCGCTGGGGCGGCAGTTTGGTGGAAGAAGCCGTACTGCACAGCTCTCCGGCGTTGCTCTCTGTGATGCCGCACATGCTTGCCCCCATAGAAGCTGTACCAGCCGAGAGTGAGCCGAACATCAGCAGCTTTCAGGCCACGCTAAACGCGGATGATTTGCGCGTGCGCGTGACGGCGCACGAGCCCGCCGGAGGGGGCGTCTCTCTTAACAATGCCCCGGCAGTGGTGAGCGGTGGCCGCGGGGTGGGCAGCGCGGAGGGATTCGATATCCTAGAGACACTGGCGGGTCAACTAGGGGCGGTCGTGGGCTGCTCGCGGGCAGTGACGAATAACGGCTGGCGCCCACATTCAGATCAGGTTGGTCAGACCGGCGCGCAGATTTCACCTGAACTCTACATAGCGTGTGGAATCAGCGGTGCTATTCAGCATATGTCCGGCTGCCGCGGTGCGAAACGCATTCTCGCGATCAACACAGACCCCGAAGCGCCCATCTTGCAGCGCGCCGATTACGCCGTGATTGGCGACCTGCACGAGGTGCTGCCGGCGCTGAGCGCGGAAGTCGACAGGATTACACGGTAACAATTTGAACGTATGTAATAAAACTGGCTATAAGACCGTGACACTGGTACAATTTTCACCGCGGCACTGATGACCAAATCCTAAACATATCATCGCATCCCGGAGGCGATATGGTCGAAGACGAACTGGACCTTACTCAGTTGGAAACCCCCGAGTTGATCGAGCAGCTTCAGGATGATTTGTACGATGGCTTAGCGGAGGAAGTAGAAAAAGGAGTGCACGAACTATTGCGGCGGGAGATTACGCCGTACGATGTACTCACTAAAGCCCTTGTTAGTGGCATGGATGTGGTCGGGGAGGACTTCCGCGACGGGGTACTTTTCGTGCCCGAGGTGCTGATGGCGGCGAAAGCCATGAAAGCCGGCATGACCATCCTGCGGCCGCTGCTGGCGGAAACCGGTGCGCCACAGGTAGGCACGATGGTGATTGGCACCGTCAAGGGCGACATCCATGACATCGGCAAAAACCTGGTGGCGATGATGGTGGAAGGCGCTGGCTTCGAGGTGATTAATCTGGGGACCAACAATGATGCTGATTCTTTCTTGGACGCGGTGCGGACACATAACGCCGATATTCTGGGCATGAGTGCGCTGCTGACCACAACCATGCCCTACATGGATGTGGTCATAAAAGCAGTAAAGCAGGCCGGCCTGCGTGAAAAGGTGATTGTGATGGTGGGTGGTGCGCCGCTAAATGCTGCGTTCGCTGAGGAGATTGAAGCGGACGCTTATTGCCGCGATGCAGGCGTTGCCGTGGATACCGCGAAAAAGCTGATGGCGATTAAGCGCCGCGATCCGGGAGGTTAGGCTATCTAGCACGCCGCTTCGCGCCAGTACTTGGCGCGAAGCGGATATGCTGTAATCCGCAACGGAAAGAGAATGTGCCGACATCAATCGTGAGTGGCTGTCAAGTCCACAGGATGGCGTTTCAGGTTCGCGTTACCTCCATGCACCCGAATACGCCAGCGTGAGCGCCAGACCGCGGCGTCGCGCCTTACGCCGGGCGCGAAAAACGCCCTCGCGCACGCAACCGGTGCAGGCGGTGCAGAACCAGTTGCCTCCGGTGTGCGTGCTCTCCGAGGAGGGGGTCGAGAGCATCCATCAGGCCTCTATGCGCTTGCTCAAAGACCAAGGCATGTTGGTTCTGGATTATCCCGCGGCTCTGCAGACTTTCCGCGAGCACGGCGCGCGGGTTGAGGATGATCTGGTGCGCATCGATGAGGACACGTTGATGCATTTTGTGCGCCAGACCCCTGCGCGGTTTAAGCAGCTGGCGCGCAACCCGGGCAACAATCTGGAGATTGGGGGCAACCACGTGGTCTTCGCCCCGGTATATGGCCCACCTTTTGTGAGCGACCTCGACGGCGGCCGTCGTCGAGGTACCCTGGATGATTTCGAAAACTTTGTCCGCCTTGCTTACATGTGTCCGCACATACACCATTCCGGTGGCACGCTGGTGGAGCCCAATGACGTGGATGTGCGTGAACGCCACCTTGATATGCTGCTGGCGCTCATCACGTTGAGCAACAAGGCTTTTATGGGCAGTGTCACCCATGCGGACAATGCGCGTGACACCGTGACGATGGCGCGCATCCTTTTCGGGGCTGCGGCAATCGAAGAGTGTCCGGCCGTCATTTCCCTAATAAGTGCCTCCAGCCCACTGCGTTACGACAACCGCATGCTGGGCGCGCTGGAGGTTTACGCGCGCGCGAGGCAGGTCGTGCTCATCACCCCGTTCATTGTCGCCGGAGCCATGTCACCCAGCTCGGTGGCAGCCACGTTGGCACAGCAAAACGCGGAGACACTGTTCGGAATTTGTTACGCGCAGATGCTTAACCCGGGCACGCCCTGCGTGTACGGATCGTTTCTGGCCAACATTGATATGAAGAGCGGCGCACCGTGTTTCGGTACCGGCGAAAACGCACTGGCCTTGTATGCTACGGCGCAGATGGCGCGCCATTACTCGTTGCCCTACCGATCTGGGGGCAACCTCACGGCGGCGCGCGTTCCAGGCGCACAGGCAGGTTACGAGTCGGCTGCCACAATGCTGCCGACGATCCAGGCCGGCACGAATTTCGTGCTGCACGCGGCCGGTTGGCTGGAGGGCGGGCTTATATCTAGCTACGAAAAATTCATCCTCGATGCCGAAATGTGCGGTATGCTCGTGCGCATGATTGGCGGCATCGGCTTGAGTGATGAAGATTTCGCTTGGGAGGCCTTTGAGGAGGTTGGACCAGGAAACCATTTTCTGGGCTCAGAACATACTATGCGCCATTACACCACTGCTTTCTATCAGCACTCGGTGTTCAGCATGGACAATTACGAGCAATGGCAGGAGAAGGGCAGCCCAGACTCGTGCAAGCTTGCCAACTCACGCTGGAAGCAGATGCTCGAGGAATACGAGCCACCCACGCTGGATGAAGCTATCGCCGAAGAGATGCAGGAATTTGTCTCTCAACGTCGAACTGAGCTCCGGGATCGCAAAGCGCGCACTGAGTGGATGCATTCATGAAACAACACCTGAGGTAGCTTCACTTCAGGGTCCCCAATAAAAGAGCGTACCCCCGGGGTTTCTACTGGCCTGATGGGTCGGGTAGCGCAGAGAAAACCTATCACGTCATGAATGGACTATCATCCTTCTCAGTGAATTGTGCTCCCGCATTGTCGGTGATGGCACTTAATATGCGGCCGCTATAATAACCGACCTTTGGGTGGAGGGCTTTTTGGGTTTCTATGCAGGCCATCTCCCCTTTGAGTAGAGCCCAGAGCGCAAGCCCGGTCAGGCTCTGCCCCCAGGCAAAGGCTCCGTTGCTTCGCATGACTTCGAAAAAAACCTCGCCAGCTTCGGTCTCCCACAACGCCCCCCCGGCAACCTTCATGGCTTTGAAGCTGCGCTCCTGCAGTTCAGTGATCGCTGAACCAAACAAGCCGATATCGTCAGACGCTAATGCGTTGACAAGCCGTTCGTTGAGTTCAGTCTCGTGGTTTGCATCCATTTCAAGTGCTGCCGCTGTCGCAGTTTCTTTCAGCCGCGCCTCCAGATTACGAGGAGCTTTTTCCGGTATCTTGGGCAAGAACATAACTAGTGCCCATGCATCCTTTCGTTCGTGAGCGATTTCCCAGCGTTCAACAACCGCATCTTTCGGTCGTCGGGCATCTAGATCCACCATTAGCAAACCGCCTCGATCAAAAGCGGCCAAACCTAACGCATCACCGGTGCCCAGGTCTAACATGTCAGCAAGTACTGTCGCATTCTTGTCCGCCAGATTGTTTGCCCATGCCACTGCTGTTGCGGTGCTGAGGGCAAGGATTGTTTCTGAGAAGAGACCCATCCCGAGAGGAATAGCCAGTTCAATCTCTATCTCCGAATTCGTCGATAATTGTCCTCGTTCAATGACTTTCGCGGCGTCATCGTAAGCGACGTTCGCGCGCGGCCCAGTACATCCTAGACTTTGGCTGACTTCGGCAGTGAGGTGGATAGGCGGATATGTAATTGTGAGGCCTAGGAGGCACGGCATCGTATTGTCATTTCGCAGCAGCTTGGTGACCCCAAGAGGGAGACATGCAGGCGCTTTTACGGCAATCATCGTGTGGTGCGCGCGTGCCGCCTTGTCAGGCCGTACTCAGGTCGCAGCGTGAACCACGTGTTCCAACTCGCTGAGCTGGTCTAGTGGGATGTGGCAGCTTATTCGATGACCGTTTCCTGCCTCTCTCCACGGAGGTGCGTCTGTCTCACAAACAAGGCCACCATCTGGCAGGAGTGATCTTCTCGGACAACGGGTGTGGAAC
>Ga0187827_10002625_pt1 | contig 24295 bp, 13 predicted proteins | sample ETNtaG_39_FD_167969 | JGI IMG/M metagenome (GOLD analysis project Ga0187827, IMG submission 167969) | Marine microbial and viral communities from oxygen minimum zone, Eastern Pacific Ocean - ETNP2014_SV_150_PacBio MetaG (Illumina Assembly) | ecosystem: Environmental > Aquatic > Marine > Hypoxic... | reverse complement strand
CGGAATCAGGTCCGCATGCCCGTTTTCGGCCGCGATGTGCACGGGCAGTCGCCCCTGGATGTCGGGCAATCTCCATTGGGTGGACTCGCTTTTGAGAAACTCCATAGCCTCTCTTCTGCCGCGCTGCAATGCGACCGTCAGGGCCGTCCAGCCTTGATTATCGCGTAGATTCGCGTCTGCGTTGTTTTCGATCAGCAGCTCGATAAGCGGCACATTGCCGGTCTCCGCAAGCGAATGCAGGGCTGACCTTTTCTGGCTCGTCAGCGCATTCACGTTTGCGCCCGCCGCAATCAGTGCTCGCACCATCCGAATCTCTCCCGAATCGAGGGCCCAGTACAGAGGCGTGCGGCCAAGTTCGTCCTTTTGCTGCAGCATGCCAGGGTTCGCCTTGAGTATCTTCTCCGCCGCGTCCACGCGGCCTGTTATCGCGGCCGAGAAGATATCGAGCTTTGCGCCTTTGCTCAGAAGCAAGTCGACGATAGTTCTATGGCTGTTGCGCGCGGCGAACCGGATTGGGCAGCCGCCGTAATCCTCGCCTTCATTTACCTTCGCGCCCTTTTCAATGAGAAAGGCAACAGCCTGGGCCTTGCCGCTTGCCGACGCGTAATGCAGCGGGGTGCGCTCTTCGGAATCTTTGCTGTTGACGTCGGCCTTGTTTGCCAGAAGAAGTTTGATGCACTCTACATGCCCGCCCATCGCAGCGAGCGATATCGGAGTACGCCCGAATGCATCGGCGATGGTGGCGTTGAATGGATCTTCATTGAGCAGCCCCTTCAGAGCTTTGGCATCGCCGTAGAAGGCCGCGGCCATTGGATCGAGCTCCGATCCCTTGCTCTTGAGCCAGTCGGCGACCCTGTAATGTTCGTTTTCCAGGGCCGATGCCAGAGGCGTCTTCGTCACGGAATAGCGGGCATTGATATTCGCCCCGGCCGAAACCAATGCCTTGACCGCTTCCATGTGACCTTTCTCAGCGGCAAGATGGAGTGGGGTGCGACGATAGTCATCAACGATGTTGATCGCGGTTTTCGGTGAGGTCAGCAGCCGGATTGCGTCTGTCTGCCCGCGCATGGCCGCGAAGTGAAGAGGGGCAACACCGTTTTTATCGAGCACATTTATCTCGGCCTTTGATTCAAGGAGCAGTCTGACCACGCCTTTGTGCCCGTTGAGCGCGGCTTCGTGCAGAGCAGTCCGACCGAGTTCGTCGGTGGATTTCACGCTGGTCTTGTATTCCAGCAGCAGCCTGACGACCGAAGTGTGCCCACCCTCCGCGGCCCAGTGGATCGGCAGCCGTTTGAGGCCATCCTTGACGCGCACCAGGCCGGGAGCTCTCTTGAGCAGTTTGCGCACCTTTTCGAGTTTGCCGGCTGCGGACGCACCAAAGATGTCCAGACTCGCCCCGCTTGCAAGCAGCACCTCTGCCACTTCTCGGTGCACCTTAATGACGGCCCACTGAAACGCGGTTCGTCCTGAAAAGTCCTTCAGATCGATTTTCGCTTTGCGGGTGATCAGGAATTCAACCATCTCCGGATTGCCGTTGCTCGCTGCGCAGTGGAGCGCTGTCTGCCCCCGCTTATCGATTTCATTTACTTTTGCTTTCCGGCTCAGAAAGAGTTCGGCCAGACCTTTGTCACCCAGCTCGGCCGCGTGATGCAGTGGCCGTTTTCCACGCCTGTCTCTTTCTGAGACATCGGCCTTCCGGTCGAGCAATGCCTTGCAGATCTCCTCGCTGCCTTCCTTCGCCGCAAGAAGGAGCGGCGTGCGGCCCTGCTTATCCCTGAGGTCCACCTTCAGCTTCTTCACTGCCAGCAGCAGTTTGACGGCCTCGAGCCGATTGCTCTCCACGGCCCAGTGAAGAGGCGACTTTCCATCCCTGTCGACAATGTTGAAATCCGTCTTTCGTTCGATGAAAAGCTGAACGATCTCCGTATAGCCTCCCTGTACCACATAATGAACCGCAGACCGCCCGAGCGTGTCGAATGATGCGGCCTTACCGGGTGATGCATCCAGGATCTTCTTTACAGCCTCCATATCACCGTCTCGTGCAGCATTGTGGATCGGACCGGCGGCCGTTGCGGTGAAAAGAAAAATTACTGGCAGAAGCTTTCGGAGCATCGTGAAAGGTTGTTTTAAGTTCGGGAGGTGCTACCCCCATCATGAATCCACAACGTCCCGCAATCAACGGAAATCAAACCTTGACGCTCTGTTAGCACTCGCATAGGCTGGCAAACCCAAAACGCGGGCAGACTGGCAAGACAGTTTTACTTCCGCGATGTTCTTAAGATCGAACCCCAATTGCCAAAGCAATCTGTTCTTGCCATGAACGCTCACTTCAACCTGATTGCAGGCTGCACCAATGATTCGGTGGCCGTCATCATCCGGGGCCGATACCTCTTGCTCGTCGACTCCCAAACAGGCAAATCAATGCTCTGTGAAGATGCCAGACCACGTACTACCAGCAGTGTTCTGGTCCGCCCGGGGACCAAAGAGGTCTGGCTCACTGACACCGGTGAAGCAAAGGTATTCAGAATCAAGTAACTGTCTGAACCGCTGTGTTTCTGAACTCCTCCACCGAGTTCGTGGCCTACTTGGGCAGTTACAGAATCAACAATGCACAGGCGTCAACAATGATCCGAATTTTCAGATCTTTCTCAGCGTGCTTTCTTACCCTTTTCACATTCTCCGCACATGCCGAGACTCTGGATTCAAAAGCCCTGAGAGCCATTGAAAAGGCCGGCTCATACTGGGCGACAAAAGTGGCCTCTCACGGTGGCTTCGTCTGGGAATACAGTACCGACTTCAAGCGCCGTCGCGGTGAAAGCAGAGACCTGCCATCGACCACGCTGTGGGTCCAGCCTCCTGGGACTCCCAGCGTGGGCGCGGTTTTCTTGAGAACGTACGAGCTCACGAAGGACAAGATCTTCCTGGATGCAGCCGTGGCGGCAGCAAAATGTCTTGTTGCTGGACAACTCGAGTCAGGCGGTTGGGGTTATTCCATCGAGTTCGATCCCAAACGATTCCGATACCGTCATCATCACGTCGCTGAGGATCATCCTAAAAGGGCGAGGCTCGGCAATACCACCACCTTTGACGACAACAATACACAGAGCGCGACGCGTTTCCTGATTGAGCTTTCTCAGCATGTGAAAGAACCGGAAATCGATCGGGCCCTGAAAAAAGCGATGAACTGTTTTCTTGAAGCCCAATACAGAACCGGCAAATGGGATGGCTCGTGGCCCCAGCGTTATCCGCCACCGAAGAGGGGATACAGCGCTTTGCCAACATTCAATGACAACACGATGAGCGATTGCGTTCGCACCATGCTCCTCGCGTGGCAGGTGTTGAAGAAATCTCAATACAAACAGAGCGTCCTTCGCTGTCTCGACTTTTATCTGCGCAGTCAGATGCCTTCGCCCCAGGCCGGCTGGGCCCAGCAGTACGACAAAGATTTGAAGCCTGCCTGGGCCCGGAGGTTCGAGCCACCCGCGGTCTCGGGAGGTGAATCATCCGGCAACGTCCAACTGATGCTCGACATGTACATTGAATTCGGCGACAAGCGGTATCTCGAATCTGCTCGCCGAGCGGTTGAGTGGTATCGCCGTTCGCGCATCGGCGGCGATGAGAAGAAGGGCCTGTGGGCACGCTTCTATGAACCCAAAACGAACAGGCCGCTCTATTTCACGCGCACCTACGAGCTCGTGTACACGGATGATGACCTGCCCATCCACTACAGCTTCAAAAGCAGTTACGGGGTGGACAGAAGAATCGCGCTGTATGAGAAGATTGTTGAAAAAGGCCGCGACTACTTACTCAATCAGCCGCCCGACTGGAAAGCCGTCAGGTCGAGACTCCAACCACAGGTCGAGAAGATCCTTGCGGACCAGGATGAACTTGGCCGTTGGGTGAAAGTGGTGAAGAAGTCGGAGAATGTCCGTGACAAGAAGGGGCGTCTCATCCAACAGGTCGATGAAAAGATCGAGTTATCGATGATGTACTCACGGGATTTTGTAAGGAACATGAACGCCTTGTCTGCTTTTGTGACCGCGGGACGGCAGGAATGATTGTCCATGGCTGATGGCGGAAAGATGATGGCTCGTCCAGACCTCCATTGCGAACCTCAACGCTACCGATACCATCACTCGCTCCTCTCCCCATCCCCCCTCAACCTCCAGAGAGGGAGCTTTAGAATTGCCATGGCGGATACTTTAGGAAGCCTTGCCTCGATGCTGAATGCCGAGGTAGAAGGTGACGCTTCGATAGTGATCAGCGGTGTTGCTGGTCTTGATAACGCAGAGCCCGGGCACATCCTCTTTGCCGAGGATGCCCGATCACTCAAGCTGGCAGAAGCCACTGACGCATCCGCGGTGATCGTTGGAGACAGTCTCGGTGACTGTGCAAAGCCGGCCATCAGGCACGCGAATCCAAAATACGCGTTTGCTCTCGTGCTCAGGCATCTCTATCCAGTGCGAGAACCGCACGCATCCATTCACCCGACCGCGGTGGTAGCCAAGTCAGCAGAGATTGGCGAGGACGTCACCATCGGCGCGAACGCGGTGGTTGAAGGGAACGCCAGCATCGGTGACCGCACCATGATCGATGCCGGGTGCGTCATCGGTGAGAACGTCTCGATTGGCAGCGAATGCTGGCTGAGGGCGAACGTCACCATCTACCACGATTGCGTGCTCGGAAACCAGGTCAGCATCCACAGCGGCAGCGTCATCGGCGGCGACGGCTTTGGATATGTGGTGCACGAAGGCAGACACGAGAAGCTCCTGCAGGTCGGCAACGTCGTCATTGGGGACGATGTCGAGATTGGCTGTAGTGCCTGCGTGGACCGGGCCAGCTTCGGTGGCTCGACCGTCATTGGCAGCGGCTGCCGTATTGATAATCTCGTGCAGATTGCCCACAACGCGGACATCGGCCCGGGCACGATTCTCGTCTCTCAGGTAGGAATCGCCGGCAGTGCCAAGGTGGGTCAGTATTGTGTCCTCGCCGGGCAGGTAGGCGTGGGCAACGGCGCGGAGCTTGGGGACAAGCTCATCATAGCTGCGCAATCCGGCATCCCATCCAACAAGAAATGGAAAGGCGACCAGATGATCGGAGGCTCTCCCGCTTACGATCTGAATCAATGGATGAGATCCAGCGCGGTGCAGCCCAGACTTCCGGATATGGCCAGGGAGTTTCTGAAGCTGAAGAAGGAAGTGGCTGCGCTCAAGGATCAACTGGACGAGCGGACCGATTCACCCTCCGGCTAGGCAGCGAGCGCGCTTCGCGATAATCTCGGTTCATGCTGCCGAAACTCACTCGCCAAGACTGGCTCCTCTTCCTGGTCATTCTGTCCGCGGGGGTGTGGGCAAAGATGTCCCATCTTGAAAGGGTCGGTATCCGCACCGCGGACGAGGGCAGCTATTGCTTCTTTGGCATGACCATGCTGAACGGCGAACCGAAATGCATCCAGGATAAACCCGGCCAGGCGATCATCCTCGCGGCAGGATTTAATCTGTTCGGTCCTTCGCAATACGGCGCGGTCGCCATCACGGCGATGCTTGGGGTGCTGACCATCCCGGCGCTCTACTGGCTTGGCCTCGAGATGGGTAACAAGCTCTACGCGGTAGCGCTGTCGGCCGTGAGCGTGTGCATGCCCTACCTCCTCTATTACCACCGGGGCGCGTCTTCCGATTCGAATTTCTTCCTTTTCTGTGTTCTGGGCCTGGCGCTTTTTCTGAGGGCGGTAAAGCAGGAACGAGCGGAGGAGAATCCCGATGAGGAGAAGAGCCGGACTTGCCTCAAATGGCTCGCGGCTTCAGGTCTGGTCTGGGGTGCCGGCATCACCGTGAATCTGGCGACCATTCCGCCGTACGGAATCGTCTGGCTGTTTCTGGGTGTGCTGTGCAAGTGGCGCAATCTCGGCCTCAAGACAACAGCCGTTGCCTTGTCTGTATTTGGCGGCGCAGGACTCGTCGGAGTTGCGTTTGTTGAGTTGCCCATCATCAAATTCATCCACATGGATCGCGTGTGGGGCCAAGTCGGCGGCCACAGCAGACACATCCTGGAGACCACGCTTCGATTCGAATGGACGAAGCACCTTTGGATGTTCTTCGGACCGCCTGGAATCCTGCTCTCAATCGCGGGAATGTTGAATTATCGAAAATGGTGGAAGACACCATTGGCCGTGTTCCCTGCACTAGCCGTTGTGCTGATCATCTTTTACATGCGCGGGCAGCTTCAGTTGCCGCGACTTCATCTGCCGATACTCATACCGCTCCTCCCTCTGATGGCGATGGGCGTCGAATCTTTGGTGGAGTTGATTCAGAAACAGTGGAAGCCAATACCGGATCTTATCATCCAAATCTGCGCGGCCGTTGCGCTCATTGGAATCCACGTGCCCGAGGCAGTTCGGATTCAGAAGCTGGAATCCGGCTACCCCAATGCGTGCAACTGGCTTCTGAGGAACATGGCAGATACGGACATGGGTGTAGGCACTCACACGTTCTGGACTTTTGCTGCGTTTACCCGGCATCCGTTTGCCCCGGATGAAAACCGGCTGACAAGCGCGCTCAATGGCGACGATTGGAGACAGGCCACCTTGCGTCAATTGCGCGAGTATGCATTCACTCACCACCGCAAATGGCTGGTCATCGATTACCTGATTCTTAATCGGCTTTACGACCCGTACAAAACTAAAGCCAAGCTCCCCGGTTTCGAGAGATTGAGACACCTTCTTGAAATGTACCCGCCGGACAAACTGGGCGGCGCCGTCATTCCCAATCCGGTGGCATCGGATTACCAGACCCATCGCGAAGACGAGCTCGTCCCCGACCTGCAGAATGAACCGATGGCCAGAAACATCTACATTTACCGGATACCCGAGCTGGTCAGGGCAATGTCAGGTTCATAGCTCCTTGTGGTCTTGACGCTCCGCGGCAAGATAGAGCGGTCGCACTAAACCTTGTGGTCTTGACGCTCCGCGGCAAGATAGAGCGCCCGCGCTACGAAGAAAGACGGTCGCGGAGCGCCCGCACTACGAAGAAAGACGGTCGCGGAGCGCCCGCACCACAAAAAAAATCAGAATGAAATCACAACACGGAATCAAAACCCGAGCAGTCCACGCAGGCCAGAAACCCGATGCGGGTTACGGGGGCGCAGCGACACCGATCATTCAGTCCTCCACGTTTATTTACGAATCTGCAGAAGAGGCGGCCGCCCGTTTCGCAGGTGAGGACGACGGGTTCATATATACCCGCTGGGGAAACCCGACGAACGAAGTGTTCGAGAATAAGATCGCAGAGCTTGAAGGCATGGAGGCCGCGCTCGCGGTGGCCTCAGGCATGGCCGCGGTCTCGATGGCCATCCTGGGCAGCGTCAAGGCCGGTGAACACATTGTGGCCTGCAAGACGCTCTATTCGGGCACAAACACGTTCCTCACAAATCGTGCGCCTGGTTTCGGAATCGATGTATCCTTCGTCGATCCATCGAATGTCAGCAATTTTGAAAAAGCGATTCAACCAAATACGAAGCTCATTTACCTGGAGTCCCCCGGCAACCCAACCCTCGAGATTATCGACCTCGCGGCCGCGGCAGGCCTGGCCAAATCCAGGGGCATCCGGACGGCCATCGACAACACTTTCGCCACTCCGATAAATCAGCGGCCGGGCGAACTCGGCATCGATGTGGTTCTGCACAGTGCGACGAAATTTCTCGGCGGACACGGGGACCTCATCGGCGGGGTCATCACCGCATCCCAGAAAATCATTGACGAGTTCTGGCCGATTTTCATCGAGCTTGGGGCCACTCTGAGCCCGTTCCACGGCTTCCTGCTCGTGCGGGGAATGCAAACGCTGCCACTGCGAATGGCCGAGCACAATACGAATGCACAGAAACTGGCCGAGTTTCTCAAGAGCCACTCTGAGGTGAGCCAGGTCTTTTATCCTGGGCTTCCATCCTTTCCGGGCCACGAGATCGCATGCAAACAGATGAGCGGTTTTGGCGGCGTCGTTTGTATTGAAGTTGCCGACCTCGAGAAGGGACGCCGGATCATGAACGCGATCGAACTCTGCAGCCTGACCGTAAGCCTTGGAGATGTTAAGACACTGATCAGCCACCCGGCATCCATGACCCATGCCAAAGTGAGCCCGGAAGCAAGAGCCGCGGCCGGCATTACCGACGGCCTGATTCGCATCGCCGTGGGAATTGAAGACATTGAAGATTTGATCAACGATCTTGACCAGGCACTCCGAGCCTGATCTCAGCTTTCAGAAGAGTACATCATGGAAAGAACCGCCTGCTCACTCCTCATTGCCCTGGCTCTAAGCCTTCTTACTTCATGCAAATTGCCCAAGGTTGAATACGACGAATCCGGCGGACACCGCGCACGGGTAGTCGAAGCAATCACTGGTCGTGGCCTGAAAGGCGCGAAGATCTTTGGCGGAGAGCCGTCCTTCCAGACTCGAAAGATCAAAGCCAAAGCTGACGGCGAGTTTTATTTTCATTTCCGTGTAGTGCCCCAGACAATGAAGATCGAATACCGGGGCTACAAAACGATTCACATCTCCACCAGAGATTTCCTGAACACGGAGGTATTCCGAATGTACAGAGACGATTCACCAAAATCGCCGATCTGGAAAGATGGCAAGGATGACCCTCTTACACCGTTCGAAAGGGAATTGATAAGGCAGCGCAGCGGTGTGCCGAAAAAGTGAGTGGCTTCCATGTCATGGCAAGTTGTGAATAACTACTCGGGCCGACGCCTTATCAAACTCCGCCTGCGGCACCGCTCCCGGGCAATCGTGGCGGACGTTGACCGTGCCCGCGGCAACGCCATGTCTGAGAGCCTTCGGCCAATCGTGTCCTGCCTCGACCGCACTCAGGAAGCCGGCAAGTAAGGAATCCCCACATCCGACAGTATTGATCGCGGAAACACCAGGATGGGAGGCCTTCCAATTGCCAAACTCATTGATGAGTATCGCACCATCCGCGCCCAGACTGATGAGAATATTCGCAACGCCGGCAGCGACCAGATCTCTGCCGGCCTCGATCACTTCCTCTTGAGCCTCAATGGATGCGTGCACCAGTTCTGACAACTCATCCAGGTTTGGCTTGATAAGCCACGGTTTCGTATCAACCACATCCCTGAGCGACTGCCCGCTCAGATCAGCGGCGACTCGACAGCCTGATTCATCTGCCATGGAACAGAGTTCCTCTGTGAAAGACTCCGGCATACCTTGCCTGGCTCGGCCCGCGAGGACCAGGATGTCCGCCCTTTTCAGGTGTTCGCCCAGACCGCTCATGAATGCTCTGATCTCTCTTCCCTTTAGCGCGGCGGCGTTTTCAACAATGTGCAAATCTTCGCCAGAAGAAACAGAGCGAATGGTAGGATGGAGCCGAATCTCAGATTCTGTTTCAGTGAAATCATGCGGGATTTCTTCTTCATCCACTAGCCCGCGCAACAGGTGTCCTGTGGCACCGCCTGCAAAACCAATCGCAAGCGTATCGCCGCCCAGGCCGGCGATGGCTCTGGATACATTAATGCCCTTGCCCCCAGCAAAGAGACAGCTCTTGCGGGCGAGATAAACACCGCTCGCCGAGAATTCATCGCACTCGTAGATCTTGTCGAGTACCGGGCTGAGCGTGACGGTAAGGATCATGAACTCAGAGCTCCCAATCGCAGCTATGCTTCCGCCGTTGCCCCTATGCTGCCCCGCTGCACAACCATGCATCTTGCAGAATGGCCGGGGCGGATTTCCTCGAGAGACTGCTCCATCAGCGAACATTCATTCTCCGCCTGAGAGCATCGCGGATGGAAGTGACAACCACTCGGAGGCTCGATCGGCGAGGGCACATCGCCCTGCAGCACAATGCGCTGCTGCCCTGATTGAGGGTCGGGCACGGGAATGGATGACAGCAGTGCCTGCGTGTAAGGATGGATCGGCTGGTCGAACAGTTCTTCGCAGGGTGCCTGCTCGACGATGCGGCCGAGGTACATGACAGCTACCTCATCGGCGATGTATTCCACCACGCCCAAATCATGTGTGATGAAAAGGTAGGTAAGATGAAATTCTTCCTGAAGATCTTTGAGCAGATTCAGAATCTGCGCCTGGATGGAAACATCGAGCGCGCTGATGGGTTCATCGCACACGATGAATTGCGGCTCGACCGCAAGGGCCCGAGCGATGCCGACTCGCTGACGCTGTCCGCCTGAGAATTCATGCGGATAGCGACGAAGCGCATCTTCATTCAGCCCGACTCGCTTGAGGAGTCTTACCGCTCGTTCTTCACGCTCCGCAGCATCATCGCCCAGGCGGTGAATGGCCATGCCTTCCGTGATCGTCTGGCCGATAGTGAGCCGCGGATTCAGAGAGCTGTATGGATCTTGAAAGATGATCTGCAGGTCTCGGCGGAGTGGGCGCAGCTCAGTCTCCGTGAGCTGCAGGAGATCCCGTCCGTTGTATTTGACCTCCCCGTCGGTGGCCTTGACAAGCCGCAGGATGCTCTTTCCGGTAGTGGTCTTCCCGCAGCCCGATTCCCCAACCAGGGCGAGCGTCTTGCCTTCGGGGATGTCAAAGGTTACGCCGTCGACCGCGCGGACGTGTCCGACGACGCGCTGCAGGACGCCCTTTCGTATCGGATACCAGGTGCGGAGATTATTAACGCTAATCAGGGACATGAATGACTCTTATGTGGTCTCGGCGCTCCGCGACGAGAAAAGCGGTCGGGCGGAGCGACCGCACAACGTTCCTATTCCTCATAAAGCAGACAAGCGGCTTGATGATTCTGCTCGATCTCGACTGATTCCGGCTCCTGTCGCCCGCATTGATCCATGACCTCCTCACAGCGAGTGCAGAATCGGCAACCGTCCGGAAATTCTGTGGCTGGTGGGACGGTCCCGCTGATAGTGTGAAGCATCTTACCCCGATGATTTCGCGAAGGCAGACTCTCGAATAAACCGCGAGTATACGGGTGCTTTGGATTCTCGAAGAGAGTCTCAACGGGCGCGGTCTCCACGACTTTGCCGGCGTACATCACCGCGACATTGTCAGCCGCACCGGCAATGACACCCAGGTCGTGCGTGATCAACAGAACGGACATTCCGAGGTCCTTCTGAAGCTCTTTGATCAGTTCCAGAATCTGCGCCTGGATGGTCACGTCGAGCGCAGTAGTGGGTTCGTCCGCGATGAGGATGTCCGGCTTGCATGACAATGCCATGGCGATCATGGCACGCTGCTGCATGCCCCCGGAAAGCTGATAGGAGTATTCGTCCACCCGGTGCTCCGGCTGGGGAATCCCGACACGCTCGAGCAGCTCGATCGCCATCTTTCGGGCTTCTTTCTTTCCTACGTTTTCATGGCGTCGAATCGTTTCGATGATCTGGTTGCCGATGGTAAAGACCGGGTTCAGCGCTGTCATTGGTTCCTGAAAAATCATAGCGATGCGTTTGCCACGGATGCCCTGTTTCTGCCTGTTTGAAAGCGAAATGATGTTCGAGCCGTCCAGCAGAATCTCGCCGCCGGCAATGTATCCGGCCGGCTCCGGCACGAGTTGAATGATGCTCAGAGCGGTGACAGATTTTCCGCAGCCCGATTCACCGACCAACCCGACTGTTTCCCCGCGGTCGAGGGTGAAGCTCACGCCATCCACCGCACGGGCGAGGCCCTGGCTGGTTCTGAAATATGTCTTGAGATCTCGAACTTCAAGAAGCGGCATTAACGGTCTCTTAATCTCGGGTCGAGCGCATCCCGCAGGACGTCTCCGAAGTAATTGAAACAGAGCACCAGAAAAAACATGGCTCCGAACGCGCTCGTAAAATTCCACCAGACGTTTGGATCGCGGGCCAGCTCCAGGCGAGCACCGTCGATCATGCTTCCCCAACTCCCCGTGCCGGGGGCCACGCCGATGCCCAGGTAGCTCAGCGTCACTTCGGACATCACCAGCCCGCTGAAGCGCAGCACAAAAGTAATAACAATCAGATGCATCACGTTCGGCAGAATGTGCGACCACAGCACTCCGATGGTCCGCGTGCCAAGCGCCTGAGAGCCCTGCACGTATTCGAGCTCACGGAGTTTCAATGTCTCGGCACGGATCAGCCGGCAAAGCCCGACCCAGCTCGTGACACCGAGAGCGAAGCAAAGCTGTGGCAGACCGCGACCAAGGACGATCATCAATGAAACCAGAAGCAGGATTCCGGGGATCGAGGCCAAGACCGTGTAAAGCAACTGAATCGTGTCATCCACCCAGCCGCGGAAGTAGCCGGCAGTGATCCCCATCACGACCGCAAGCGGCACAACAATCAGAGTCGAGAACACTCCCAGAATCATGGCGGTTCGGACACCTTTCATGACCCGATGCAGCACGTCCACACCATTGCTGTCCGTTCCGAGCCAGTGTTTGTCCGTCAGCTTTTTTGCCTCCCGCTCGCGGTATTCTGCATCCGCCAGGGGGGCTGAATAGGTCCGTTCTTTCACCGGCTTCATGATCCGATCCATCACGGTGAGCGGCCGGATATCCGTTGGCTTGTTCTTCCACGAGATACTGTCCAGCACGGCGATTGTTGCGTAGAGCAGTACGACGCCAAGAGCGGCCACTGCGAGTTTGTCTTGCCAGACACGCCGAAACGCTTCACGCCAGTATTCTCTTTTACACGCGGCACGAATGACCAGAATGAAACAGATTACCAGGATAATGACTACGGCATTCTCAATGAGCCAGGGCCTGCGGATGTTTTGCACAGAATCCAGCTCTGCTTTCAATGCCAGAGCTCCCCGCGCGAGCGCCCCACATGAAATGATAAACGCACTGCTCAGGAAGATGGGCTGGAGCACTCGAATGAGCGGTGTGCCTTCAAAGCGGATACGCGGGTTGACGAGGGTGTAACTGATATCGGTCAACAGCAGGCCGACGATGTAGAGATACGTTCCAACGATGACGAGGGAACGAATGGTCGAAAAGTCAGATGCGTTAATGGCATTGATCATTCGGGCACCGAGGCCGGGGATGCCGAAGAAGTTCTCCAGCAGCAAATTGCCCATGATGAGGAACGGGATCGAAAGCACGGCAGAGGTCAGCATCGGGATGAGCGAATTCTTCAGCACATCACGGAAGAGAATACGCGTCTCACCCATGCCTTTGGCCCGCGCCGTTCGAACGTAATCCCGATTAATCTCCTCAAGGATCACCGTGCGGTAAAATCGGACACTGCCGCCGAGGGAAGCCGCAAGCGCAAGGAACACCGGCAGGAGAAGAAATTTCGTCGCGCTCAATCCGCCCGCCCAGCCGGAGATGGGTACGAGCCGCAGTTCCAGACTGAACAACCACTGCCCGGCGATGATGTAGACCAGCGTAGGCACGGACATGATCAGCACGCATCCGAAGAGCGCACTTTTATCCACATACGTGCCCCGGCAAAAAGCAACATAAAGTGAGATCGAAAGGTTAAAGAACAGCGACAACACAAACGCTGGCATCGTCAGCGCAAGCGATGGCCACATATCACGCATGAGTATCCGGCTGATAAGTTCTCCGGTCTGGTCAGACCGGCCAAGCTGAAACGTGAAAGCGCCCTTTACATGATGAAAGAACTGAGAATCCCACCAGGGTTCTCGCTGATACTCACCAGCAGGCACTGGCGACAAGCCAGCAATATCTTCAGCTTTGAATGTTTCGAAGACCCCGCTCATCTGCCGGACATGTATCTCTCCTCCGGCCTTCTTGAGTATCGCTCCTCGTACCTTTGAACCGTCCATGAAGCTGATCTCAATCGGGCGAGTCAGGTTGATGAACAGCGGCTTGTCGTACCCGTGTTTCTGCAGCCAGTTGTAGATATCGGAAGCCTTCGGATCTTTCGCAGAAAGATGCTTTCGCGCCATCACCTCCGGTGGCACGAACATGAAGAACAGGATGAACGTCACCAGCGCGACCAGGATCACCACCGGAATGGTATACAGCACGCGTTGGAGGATGTAGTTCAGCATTCAGTCTTGGTTTCTGGGCTACCCGCCAAAAATTCAGAAGCAGAGTTACCGCCGGAAGCGCGTGGTAGCAAGCAGGATCGCTTACTCCGGCACCCGATGGATGGTCATGTAAACCAATTCCTGAAACTTGTCTCCCGCGGTTGACTTCAGTTTCATCTCCAGCTTTAGCTGGTTCACCGGCTGGATGTCTGGAATCGAGAGGAAGACGGATCTGCGATCCTTTGCCAGTCTGACCGACTCCGCCTTGACCGGGTCGTGGCCTTTCTGCTCGGGGTTGCGGGCCGACCACTGGATGGAGCCGTAACGGGACTGCCATTTGTAGTTCCATTGTTCCATGCTGTAGCTGGATGGGCTCTTGGCGGAGGAAGGGTCGAGCTCGAAATCGAATTTCAATTCCAGGCCGCCTTTGCGAACTTTCCAATCAACGAGGAAGAGGCCCTGAATGCCGGTGTAACGGCAGCGCTGGACGCAGCCTTCGCCCAGGCCCTTGCGGCCCCCGCCGTTCCAACCGTTGAGACCAACGGCATAGACCTGGCCGTCTTTGGGGTTCACACTTGCCCGCTGAATTCCGGAGAGCCAGTTGAGTGGGAGCTTTACTATGGCCGACTGCGCAATATCACCGAAGTCCTGGATCATGAAGTAATACAGCCAGCCCTTACCGAAGCTCGTGTGCAGCAGTTTGCCGGAGAGTGGCCCCCAGCGGGGATCGTTTACGAATGCCTGTCCGCCGCTCGAGTTATCAAACTCCTGCGGCATCCAGATAATGGGCTGATCAAAGGTCTCCGGTATTTTCACCTTCTTCGGATCGATGCGGCCGCCGTCGGGGGCCCAACTGCCGGGACGGGCGTGGGTCTGGACGTACCCGTAAAAGCCGCCCGGCTTGCAGAGGCTCACCTTGGATGCAGGCATCCAGTTGCCCTGGTTATCGCTGACCGTTGGAAATCCGTCGGGTGTCATGCCCATTCCGTTGGGTGTTCGGAAGCCGGTGCAGTAAACGGAGCGGACACCCTCGGGCGTGATCTTGATGACTGCGCCGGGCAGGGCGTGGTCAGTGTACTGGCCGGATTTCGCGTAATAGAAATTGCCGTCCTTGTCGCGCTGCAGGTCGAAGTTGTAGGCGTGAAAGAAAGTCGAGACGTCCGTGTCCTGGCTGAAGCATTCATAGAAATCCACTTCACCGTCTCCGTTGAAATCATGCAGCCGCTGCAGGCCGTCTTTGCAGGTGACGTAGACTTTGTCATCCACGACTATCACCCCAAAGGGCTCATACAGCCCGGCCGCGAAACGCTTCCACTCCAGGTTTTCCAGCTTGTCATCGATTCCGGAAACGACCCAGACATCGCCACCGTGAGTGGTGACCACGAGCCTGCCATCCGGATAGAATCCGACCGCTGAGGTCCTGAACCATACATTCCACGGGTTGCTTTCAGGAAGCGTCAAAGTGTCGAGTGTGTAGGGCTTGTCGTTTTTTCCGAGGACACCTTTCGTCTGCACCACCTGCTGCCACCGGCTCGGGCCGCCCTTTGTCAGTGAGGAAAGATCGAACCCTTGACCCCGGATCTCACGCAGCTTTGCCAGGCCCACGAAGTCCTGCATTCCGGTCGCTGATGCGCCTTTCATGCGGATGACTTCAAAGGAAAGCGGCTCTTTGCTCGGAGGGATGTTCAGCACGAGCCGTTTCTTCGAGTCGACTTCCCAGGCCAGGTCTTTCGATTGACCAAGAATGGTAGCGGCAACGAATTCCTCGAGACTCTTTTCGGAGACCTCGGCAGACAGAATCACACTCCTGATGGTCGACGATTTCTTGACAGACACAGACGGAAAGGACGCGCCGGCCGCGGCAGTGGCCTTATCCAATGCATCAAGCGGGAGAATGCCTGCGTCGCCTTTGAAAGAAGCAACACAGAGCTTCAGCGCTTTGTCCCCCGGCTCGATCCTCATGCGATGAACGATGGCTGGATTGAGCGCGCCCTGTCTGGACGGGGACTCGAGAATGGCACGGCCATCAATCTGATATGTGAAAACGACCTGGTTGCCGTGGACGTAGTAGCCGCGGTAGCGCAGCCACTTTTCGGGTAACGGACCTCGGGGCAGGAGGTCTTCCCGTGGATAATCGAAGCTGCCGTCGTGAGCCCACTCCCACCTGTCGAGGCCGGTCAGCGATTTGCCCGCGGGCTGGGGCGTGCCGCCGCCGCGGAGCTTCCAATGTTGGGTGCCTTTCAGGTTCAGATAGCTGCCTTGCCAAAGCCCTGCGAGATTCATGGTGTGGAGATCATAGCTGATGGTGGTGCCTTGCCCCGAGGCGTCGGAACCACGTGTTGAGCTTCCGAGCTTTATGGAAAGCACGCTCTCGAAATCCCTGCCGAGCTGCGAACCCAGCGCGGGCCCGAAATCACGTTCCTTCACCTTCGGAGTCTTAACCGCCCTCGGCGAAATGCCCTTCGGCAGGTTCCGCAGATACTCCTCGTCGGCCGGTTGGTAGGCCGGGTTCATTGGCTTGATGAACTTGTCGTGAATGTAATGGACGACCGCATACCGCTCAGCGGGGCTCATCCAGGTCTGGGCCTGCATTTTGCCGTTGCCATGAGTCAGAGTTCTGAAAAGGCTGATGGGATCCGCACCGAATTTGATTTCTCCCTTGCCAAAGGCACGAGCGTCCGGCTGAGAAGGCGTGATACCGTCTGCGCCGTGACAATTGACGCACAGGCCGGAATAGATTCTTTCTCCCCGGTGAAAGCTCTTTTCATTCCACTGACGGAGCGCACCCGAGTGATCGATCTCAGCCAGGGGCCGAATCCAGATATTCGCAAACCTCACCTTTGAAAAATCGGCCTTCAGGCGAATCGGCCCCTTCAAACCCTCGATGGCCGCGAAGGGCTTTCGGGCACGCACTAACCACGGGGGTAAGTCACTCTCTTTCTGTTTCAAAACGCCGGCCTCAACAGACCATTCAGCCTCACCTTCCCCGGCGATGAAGCCAGCAACGACTCTGTCCTTCACCATGGCGAGCCATCGCCGCCCTTTCTGCGACTCCACTTCCTGCTCTTCGCCGGATGCGATGGTGGTAAGTTTCCTGCTCGTTTCGTCCGGCATCAGCAGGTAGATGTGAACCGGGTCATCGAGGTCATTGTGGATGGTCAGACGATCTTTTTTGACACTCGACGCAGGACTCCAATCGAGGAGAGGAGCCATGTCTTCGTATTTCCCCTTGGAGAGGCGTGCCGCATCTTTGGGAAGGAGGCCCTCACCGTAGAAACGGACATCGCTGATTCTGCCACTGAAATCGAGTCCGAAATTCACACTCGCTGCCCCAATCTTGAATTGATGCGCGGGATTGTCCGGGCGTGTGAAGTTCGCCCTGGATGCGGCCTTCTTCCCGTCCACGTGGATCGTTGCGTGTTTGCCTCTGACCGACAACACTGCGATGTGCCACCTGTTGTCATTGTATTTCTTCTTCGACTGGATCATGCCCAGCCATCCGATGTCGTAGACCAGGCGGCCATTCCTGAGAAAGAGAGCTTTGGCATTCGGCTCCCACTGGCCTTTCAACGGCGCCTTGGCGAACAGGGTACCGCTGCCGGTCGTCTTGAAACGGGCAAGAACAGTAAAGTCGCCCCCCATATTGTATTTTGCATTGTCGACCTTCGGCGCGGTGAAGACGCCTTTGCCGGTTTTCCCTTTCGCGCCACGAGGACCATCCGGGCCGCCAATCTGATCGAGCGGAGCAAAGAAACCGTGAGGCGTACGGCGGTCGACGGCAACATCCTTTTGCACTTGCACTCCGTTCAACCAGACGGAAACGTAAGCCGGCTGCCCTTTCATATGCGTGTAAGTAATATCGAGGGATTGCCATTCGCCGGGCTGTTTCGCAGCGCTCTTCAGAGGCGCTTTCTGACCGTAGATGGCGCCGCAGCTACTGGTAGAAATATCTCTTCCAGAAGAGTCGGCGATCTGAATCCTGTAGCGTCCCGAAAGGAAGACGCCGCTCGAGCCTTTGAAATCATCAGGAACGTGATCCGGCTCGCGGGGGATGCAGAAGTCCAGGTGCAGCTCGTAGTTTCCATACCTCTGGCGAGTGACGATATCGCCGAAGCCGGGCACGGCCTGGAGGATGCCATTCACGACCTTCCATCGCGCGCTCTCGAACTTTGGCTTGCCAGAAGTCGTTTCGGCCCGGTGATCGATTCCCTGGGAGTTCGGCTCTGTGACCGCGTCGTAATGTTTCCAGGCCGACATTTCGCGGCCATCGAAAAGCACATGCGCATCAGCGGGAGGGATCCGCTTCGGCGGCGATGGTATGGCAGCAGTCGCCGCAATGGTCTGTGACTTCATCTTCATCACGCCGCCTTCCGGCACTTCTTTGCCAAGGCACCAGAAGACTGCGTTCAGCACCATGTTCTGATGCGAAGGATCTCCGAAGTCTTTGTGGTGGCCCAGCGATGTGTAGAAAAGGCGCGAGCCTTTCTTGAACTCGTTCACCCAGGCCACGGGCTCCGCCAGCGAGTCACCGGTCTTACCGAAAATCAGCGGTGTAACCGTATCGTTGAGAGGCAGCGTGTTGTACACGCCCTCGTGTTTGAAGTGCATCACCGGCTCGACCCCGCGCAGGATCGGATGGCCGGCGTTATCCGAGCTGATCACGGCAATCGTGCCGTCAGCGTTGGACCTGTGCGAGGTGTAGTGGCCGCCGAAATAGGGAACAAACCAGCCCTTGCGCTTCTGCCAGAAAAGATGGCTCGTGTCCCGGAACGCAATCGCCGGCTTGCCGGAATCGAGGTAAGCCTCGAGGATCTTCACCTGTTCGTCCGTTGGCTCTCGGAAGCGCAGGAAGAGCACCGCCAGGTCGGCATTTCGCAGCGCTTCGATGCCGTGGAGGCTCTTCGGCTTGATGGATTTGTCTTTCTGACTGCGCAGTTCGTTGTCGATATATGTCACCCGGAAATCGAACTTCTTCTTCAAAGTCTCAGCCAGTTTCGGCATCGATTCCCGGGATCCGTAGTGGTTGGTTTCCCCGACGAGAAAGACCACGTGCGGCGCGGGCTCGCCATGGGTTACGACAAAGAAGAGGAGGCAGGGAATGAGAATCGAAAGCATTAGTTTCATGACGAGGCCGAATGAAAGTTGGGGTGAAGGCTTGTTTTTCATCAATGACCTTCAGGACTTTCGCCACCAGATATTCACCCAGTTCATTTCCCCAATCGCCTGACAGGTGGATATCGCCGTATTTCCGCGATTTCTTATAGATGCCGTCTTCGTCGTCTTCAACAAACTGCTTTAACGCTTTCAGCTTTAAGAGTAGAAGTGCGGGAGCCCTACAGCTTTGAGTTGTTCCTGTTGGGGACGGCCGCAACCATTGTTGGAGTGCCGGCTTCAGCCGTTCGAACCTGTCCAGAGTAAAAAGCATGTTTCTTAAACTGATTCTTTTCTCCCTGTTATTGAATAGCGCGGACGCCCAGGTCCAGCGCACTGAAACCAAAGAAGGTGACGAGCGCGTCATCGTCCTGGAAAACCCGAAGCTCAAGCTGGTGCTCTTTCCTGACCTCGGAGGGCGTATCGGCCACATGATCGATAAGTCCGATGGGGACGACCTGCTCTATTGGGATCTCTCCGACACGGCCATCTATCACGGAGAAGGCGGCGCTCTTGATGACCGCAGGAACACGTTTGAGCCTTATAAGATCCTGCCCGCACCGCGGGGGTATCCCAAGCACGCGGTTGGGATGTCGTTTTTCCGGCCGGAGGTATCCATCGAGAAGATCATTACCCTCAGCGATCGGGGCTCGACGGTGCGAGTGGATTATCGATATCGCAACACCACGCAGCGTGACCTGGTGGGCTACGAGGTCATGACCAAGAATTGGTTCTTTCCAAGCGGGCCGCCCATCAGCGCAAAGGATGTTTACTGCCTGCCGACCAGTCGTGGCGTTCGCCGCATCCCGTGCTACTCCGGAAGCTGGCGCTATCCGGAACTGCGGGGCAAATTCAAACAGGATGTCGGGCCCTGGTCGGGTATCGCAAGTACGACGAAAAAAAGAGGCATTGTTACCGCCTTTTCCAATGACTACTACCGATGGTTCTACTACTGGAAGAACGGGGTGAAGATCCCAACTTACGAGTGGGTATTCGGACAGTTGCCCGCGGGACAGGAAGTCACCATCACTCTCTGGATTCACGTGGTTCAAGGGGTCGATGGCTTTTCTTTCGCCAATCGTTATGTCGCCGCGGATGTTCATTACGACGCGGACGCCGGCAGCTTGCGCACTCGTGTTTTCTCTTCGGAATCGGACCTGCCTGGCCCAAAGGTTGAGACCGAGGTCCGACGCCTGCCTGATGGTCAGTTCGTGCGTCTTTCCGAGACGCTGATGAAGAGAATCCCTCTCGCCGGCCTGGGCGAAACTGAAACCGGTTGGCATCCTGCCCGCCCCGGCACCTACGTGATCCGGCAGCGGCTGCTCGAGGGCAAGACCATTCTCGGTGAATACCAAGAGGCGGTCTCTATCGGTAAAACAAAAGATGAATTCGTGCAGCCGAACGTCTTCCCCGCTCCGGCGAAGTTCACACGGTTTCGAGGCTGGAAAAAGATTGAAGAAGCGGACGTCGTGCAGGCGGTTGCAGCCGATAAGACAAGAGGCGCGGTGATCTATCTGGATTCCTTTGCGGAGGAGGCGACGCGTGGCAGACATCTAACGAGCTATGACCTGCACATGGGGCAGGGCGAGATCAAATCCTTCGAATTCAAGATCCGTGCACTGAAGCCGCTGAAGGGCCTGGCAATCAGAGCCGAGCCCGGCGATCTCGAGGCCGGGCAGGTCGAAGTTTTCGGGACCGAACTTGTCGACATGGGTAGCAAGTCTTCAGGGAAGGAAGGCAAGATGGGCAGCAAACTCGTGACCTGGAGACAAGCCGACCTGAAAGCCGGCGAAGATGCGAACGTGTGGATCAGAATTCGAACTAATGCGGATGACGCGGGCGACCGAAAATGCCGCATCATCCTGACGGCTGAGGGCATGGAACCGCAGACGCTGAAGGTAACAGCGCATGTACGGCCGGTTGCGCTGCCGCGTCCCAACCTCATCAGCCTGGAAGCGGAACACTCGACCATGATTCTGCCGGGTTGTTGGAATGTTGACGAGAAGCAATGGAATACCGAAGTGATCGATCGCTATACGCGCAACCTTGGCGAGCACCTGGTGGATGTCGAGCAAAGCTTCTGGGGCTGGTTCAACGGCCCCCGTGATAATTTCATGCTGACGACTGCAACCACCGGTGAGAAGATTCGCGAATACCTGAAGAAAGATCCGGATCTCAAAAATCCCCCGCCCATCGATTACTCCTATGCCAACCCGGTATTCGACGCAGCTATGCGGAATGGCCTGGTGCGGTTCAGTACGAACACCGGCAGTTCTCTTCCACCGAAAAGCCCCTTCGCCGAATGGGCCATAAAAGAAGCGGCCCAATACCTGCGCGACCGCGGTTATCCTCGCCGCGACATCTGGGCAAAGCACCGCGACGAACAGCCTGCTACCGAGCATCCCCAGATGGTCGAACAAGTGCAGTGGCTGCGGCAGAACGGCTTTCGCCCTTACAGCACCTTCCACAATATCCTGGCCGTTCAAAAATTCATGAAGACGCTCAATCCCGCGTTCGATCTGTTTCAGGGAGGCTTTACCACACACAAAGATCTGCAGGCCAGAATCGAGGACAAAACGCTCGACAGAACCGACGAGGTCTGGATGTATCAGGGTTGGGGGGCCACTTGGTTCACCTACGAACGCAACCGGCGTCCCGGCTGGTTCGCCGCGGCAGCGGGTCTCGACGGGTATCACGTGCACGTTTATTACCGCTGGCAGAAACTCGACGCGATCATCTTCCCATCCAAAGACGGCCCGGCCGATTCCCCTGCCTGGGAGGGCATGCGTGACGGTATGGCGGACGCGCAATACGTGGCTCTTGCCCGGCGTTGGATCCAGCGGCTCGGGCGGGCCTCAAGGAAAAGTGAGGCATTGCGGCCCGTGGTCAAAGGCGCGCAGACGAAACTGAAGAAAATCATCGGAGGCCCCAACGCCACGATCAGGCTCGAGCGAAAACGCGATCGCCTCAAATGGGTCGAGCGAATCCCCAAAATCACGATCCCCGAAACTGAAAAGGCCCGCGCTGCCCTGCTCGATCTGCTGGCTGAATTGAAGCCCACAGTGATCGGGCTTGGGCCCTCGCTCTATTACGGCGAGCACATCCTCGCCGAGGAAGGAAATTTGACTGCAGTGGTGTCTCCCGCTTCGAACGCGGATGGGGCCAAGCTGCTTGGTACGCTTCTCAAAGAAAAATTCGCCATCGGTATTCAGCAGGGCAAGGCTCAGCTCGGCGGCTTTGAGATTTCCCTGCACACGGGCGGGCTCCCGGCCACGTGGAAAGCAATGAATCTACACATCACCAAACGCTATCCTGCGGCAGGCGAGTACGTGATTCATGTGGATTTGCCCGCAGATAAGGGAGCCACGCGGATGCTGATATTTGGCAGGGATGCCGCGGGCCTCGAGAAGGGGATCAGGCAATGGATGTTTTTTCTCAGGAGCGAAAGGCCCGGCGCGGTCCGGTAATGATGCGGATGAGAGATTTAACGCTATTGGTCATTCCCGAAGGTTACAATCTCGTGGTACACGCGTTTCATGTCGCCGCGGGGGAACTGATGCGACAGGGCTCGCATAACCGCGGCTTTATCGTCTGAGATCTTTACACCTGTTGCTTTGTACGCATCCAGGACGCGTTTTCTGAAGTCCAGGTCCGCCATGACTCCTACGATGCATCTGTCGATGTGTTCACGAAACCTGTCAATATCGTCCTGTAAATATTCCTCGAGCAGAAGACGCTCCAGTGAGGGGTATTGAATTTCGTCCTCTGTTTCCAGGAGATTCCAGCAGGTGGCGATTACGGCTTCCTTGCTGATTCCTCCTTTCCAGTGAATGGCCTCGACCGACTCCGGTTTACACTTGAACAGAACGACCTCATCTGTCGCGGTTGTGACATACCAGACTGTGCCCTCAGAACCGGACAGAGTTCCGCCTTCCAATGTCTGCACTTCCTTCTCCAATTGCTCCCGAATACGCTGATATTCCTCCACCGGGTTGTTGTGAGGGCTCAGATTTCCGAAGTTTCGTGGAGTGGGGATGCCTGAGGCATCAAGACCGCTGGGCGGCGTGCAGTTCCCCAGAGGGTCGATCCCAAACAGCAACGCGCAATCAAGGGGGATCTTGTAAGCGATCAGATGGGGATTCCTGGAACCGTAAAGCTCAAAGCTGAGAGAGCACTGGTTAATCTCAGGCAACTCGGAAATGCTGGGATACCGCTCCAGTACCTCTTTCCACATGTCAAGGAAGTTGCCCCATCTGCCGTTCCTCAGTATCGGATAGAGACGCAGCTTGTATGTGGTATGCCATTCACCATTCGCATCCATGAAGCGATATGCCAGGACATTCGTTCCATCGAGCTTTTCGTAGATGTCAATATGGTGGATTGCAGGGAAATTGAATTCGCCCTTCTTATTGAAAGGGTAATGCAGCTTGGGAGTTGCCAGGATTTGCTGCGGCACAGGCCGTCCGGCGACCTCGAGGAGAGCCAGGGCACCATATCTGGAGTCTGGTTTGAGAGAAAGAAAGCCGGACAGCTCCAGGCCAGAGAAAGGATCAACAACCTCGAAGGGCTGTAGCCACTTTTCTGGAACGTTCAGGAGGTCAACGGCCTGTTTCAGATCATCCATGGGGCTGTTGCAGTTTCGTCAATGCCGATGTCCCGAGTTCTGCGGCGGTACGCCGGCGATCCCGGGACCTCACGAAAGGTTATTCCACTTCCGTACCACCCATTCGACGGTCGCAAGGGAGGCGAAGAGGAGGACGATCAGCCAAGTGTCCCAGAGCTCCTCTTCGTTGCGAATCGTCGTCTTCTTTTCCTCGGCTTTGATGTCTTTGGGAAGCTGGGACAACTGATCGATTTCGTAGTACTTGCCGCCGGTTGCCTGGGCCAGCTTTTGAAGCAGGTCTCGATTGAGCGCGGGGTTGTTCAGCTCGAGCTGGGGCGCGGTGACGGTCAGTTCTGTCTGCGAACGGATGTCCCCTTCCTGAATTTCGAGATTGAAATCGCCCTGGTCGGACGCGGTGAACTGACCTTCATACATCCCTCCTTTGCCGGGCACCTGGCTGAGGGTGAGCCGGGTAACGGGCGCTCCGTGTTGGCTGAGAACAGCGGGGACGCTTTCCTTCTTCAGCGGCTGGTAGGAGGCATCCATAATGCGTGCGTAGACTTTTACCGTTTCGCCGACCGAGTAGGCGCGGCGTTCGGTG
>Ga0187827_10002624_pt1 | contig 24297 bp, 12 predicted proteins | sample ETNtaG_39_FD_167969 | JGI IMG/M metagenome (GOLD analysis project Ga0187827, IMG submission 167969) | Marine microbial and viral communities from oxygen minimum zone, Eastern Pacific Ocean - ETNP2014_SV_150_PacBio MetaG (Illumina Assembly) | ecosystem: Environmental > Aquatic > Marine > Hypoxic... | reverse complement strand
TGAAACAGAGGATTTCATAACGTTTGACGGCGAGGCATTCCGTACGGAAGCTCGTGAACTTGCGTGTAGAAAAGGGGGTACTGCCAGACGATGCGATCCAAAGAATCGGAGAACACGGAAAAGACCGTCAGAACGCGGTTCATCAAAAAAAGAGTCGACGAGACGCGCTGCCCTTCAGCGATCAGGGATGAAGGGGTAACTTCTGAACACGTCTTCATGCTTCGCGAACGGATCGAGTGCGGCGACTGGAAGCATGTGAAAGACTGCTTCGTCCGGATTAAGGGGAAACACATCCTGTCAGAGCCTGTGGCCGCCAGGGCGTATCTGACAATCCATCCGGAGCAGGTCGTCGAAATCATGGAGAGAGAAGGGATATGGTGATGAGCCCGGACGGCAAGCGTTATGACGCAGGGCGATGTCATCTCTGTCCTTTTTTCTTCTCAACCTTCTTATCGTCCTGTCCTGTTTCTTCTAAAACCATATTATCGGTAATCGGGAGGAGACCATTGTGAACGACCTTGAATGGTCAAGAGGAATTTACGACAGGTCCGTCTCCAGCGAATGCTGGTGGTTCACGCCGTTCGACAGAGATGATCCGACCTACTGGGATGCGGTCTCGAAGGACGAGGAAATGCGCGAGATTCTCGCGATGGAGCAGAGCCTGGCCGAGGTGCCAGATTGGGCACGGTCCGTGGGTATCGGCTATCTGCCGCCCTGCGGGCACTGGAAATTCCCGGAGCCGTTGCTCCAGATTCTAACCCTCATAGGCTCGGCGAATCCGGTAACCATCGGAGAGTCATTCAAGCTCCAGTGCTATACCGTTGACCGGGACCGCAAGAAGGCCGCTCAGGATTACTGCCTTTGCCTGGACGCATGGCTGGCAGGGACCGGACCCGATGTCCCTGCGTCCGAATTGAACGCTCTCGCCTGCCGCAAAATCGATTGGACGGCGGTCTGCTCTGACCTCTGGAACGTGCTCGGGGAGCGCAGCGAGAAAAAGGATTTGCTCGTCGAGCGAGTGCTGATCGCCGTGCGTCACGCCGTGAAAGCTTCCAAGTGGGACGATGAAAGAGGCACCGAGTTTGGCAGGGATCAGTACCTCGGCGGCTTCAGTCTGACGCCGGACGGGGAGCCTGCCTGCGACACGCTTTCATCACCCAGAGTACAGAGGATAGAGACAGAGCTGGCCGCGTCGCATCCGGATTGGCGTTCTCTGATCAAGGTCGACCTCGGATTCTGGTGGCTGTGCGCTCCAAAGGCGTTCCGTTTCCTGGAACGCGATCTATGGGCCATCGGAAAAGACCGGTCACCTGAAAAGGGCGAAGAAGTACCCGGCTTCCTCAAGTGTGAGGATCTGTATCCCAACCAGGACGAGGCCGCCGAGTGGTACAGGGAATTCTGCGCCGCGCTTGACGCATGGTGGCAAGGCAAACGCCCCACCGGCCCCGCCGGCGAGTTAGTCTGTCAACGTCTCGGCGACAGCTCGCCCGTAAAGCAATGGCTTGTGCGGCTGTTCCGGAAGAAACTCAGGATGTATGAGGCGACCGGGGGCACCATCGGCAACCTCGTGAATCCCAAGCCTCACCAGAAGCGTGGCGCAAAGTCCATCGAGATCAGTTAGTTTTCCGCACGCATCGCGGGGCGGGTTGGCAACGCTGGTAATCCGCCAGAAAACGGTCGCGACGATCGCTGGCTGGCCGTGGGGCGTGTGGGGATCTCGTCCGCGGAACCTTTCGGGCTTGTTCTGTTCGTCTTTGAATGAGGATGCGAAATGAGAATGGGAACAGCTTTACTCCTCGCAGCTCTGCCTGGCCTGCGAGCCGCACAGGCCGAGGGAGGTGGTGCCGTGAAGAACGCGATCGATCTCATGCCCTGGCGCGCCGCAGATGACATCATCGAAGGTTGGGACTGGTCGCTACCGACGGGTGTGAAGCCGGTTCCGTATAGCGGTGTCAAGTTTTGGGACAAGGCGGATCGCCCGTTCCCTGGCAATCGATACGTGTCCATCAGATCGAGTTGGCGTGAGTGTGAGCCGAAAGAAGGTGACTATGACTTCGAGCCGCTGAGGAAGAAGCTCAAGGGCCTGCCGGCGTGGTGCGCAGGAGCGGAACTTCACATCTACGCCTCCGTGGCAGAGACAAAGTATTTCACAGATTCATCGCTGAAGGAGATAAGGAAGACAACGCCCGGTACTGCGCCCGAATGGCTTGTGATGGAACACCAGATTCCAACCACGGGAGAGAAACCCAAGACGAATCTCGCGACCCCTTTCCAGGTCGTCAACTACGACATCTGGCGGCTGGAGTATCACTCGCGCTATCTCAAGTTCGTAGAAGCCTTTGGCAGGAGCGGTATCGCACGGATGAAGGAAGTACTAATCTCCTACGTGCACGGGAAGTCAGCCAGCCGTGGTGAGGAAGCCGGGGGCCGATACGAGGGTACGGCGCTTGAGCGCATGAAGGAAAGGCTGGCCGCATGGGCAAAGGCATTCAAGGGCGTCGAACACAAGCTGGCGTGGGTGGGACATAAAAGCGACCTGCTCGACTATGCCTACGACCTCGGCATGGGACAGCGGAACGGTTTCGTTGAGATGTATCTCATGCATTGTGAGAACCCACACTTGGGGCAAAGCATTGACGAGGACGGCTACCTCATCGTCGATGAGACGTGTCCGCCCATTCGTCATGGTCGGGCCTTCGGCGATGAGAACGAAGAGTACAACAAACGAACTCACGTGCCGCGATTCGGCCCAATCGAGACGTGGGCGCACCGTTACCGCGAGTCCATGCTACGTGCACTTCAGATGCGGCGTAACTTCATCTGGGCGGAGGGCAATCCGTGGGTGGATACCCAGTTGCTCTCGTACGTCGGCCTCGAACTGGGCCGCAACACCAGTAACACGCCCGACGTGTGGTGTTACCTGCGCCAGAGCTACGTCCGCAGCCGCGGGAAGGCAAAACCCGTGAAGAACTTCGAACGATGGCTCTTCCAGCGTGACCGCGGAGGCTACCGGACCCTGCCGGCCGTAAAGGTGACGATACCCGACCAGTTGCGCTGCCATCATCCCAAACACAAGTACGATTACATCGCGCGCCGTACCGACATGGCCAGCGGCAATAGCGCCATCGGATTCGCCGTGGATGATCGGTTCCTCTCCCGCGGCCCATACAAGGTGGCGATCAAAGTGACGTACCACGACATCGGCAAAGGGAAGTGGAGCATGGTGTACCTAACGCCCAATGGCGAAGCCACCTGCGCCGTCTCGTGCGAGAACACGGGCAAGATCAAGACCGCGACATTCTTTCTCGATGACGCGAGCTTTCCGGCGAAAGGAACTGCTTTCGACTTCGAAATCCGAGCAACCGGAGACGACGCGACCATCAGCTTCGTGCGAGTCATTCGTACGCCTTGAACCGCATACTTGCACGCTCAAGAGCAAACGGAGCGACCAACCCGATCCCTTTGATGGAGAAGTTAAAACGGAGTTTCAACGAACGTCTGTGAACAGAGTGTAGAATGGCGGCTTACTCTATGGTCTGAAGGAGCAATGGACGTGAATACTGCCAACCGAGCCAGCCTTCTATTCTTCGTCGTTGCCGCCGGCGCGGCCTTCGGTGAGCCCGATCCCTCTGCCCAAGCCGAATCGAAAGAAAAACCGCGCATTCTGTTCCTGGCGCACGAGCTGCGTGCGAGGGAATTGCGGCTTGCGGACAAGGTTGAGAAGGACGTCAAACAGGAGGGCTTTGCCATTGCCTGGCACAATTCCATGGCAGACCTCACCCATGAGTTCCTGCGCCAGTTCCATGCGGTGGTGGTCTACTACCATCATGTCGCGCCGAGGCCGGACGACCGTATCAAAAACGGGCTCGGGGAACTTCGCAGGTACGTTAAGGCGGGCGGCGGGCTCCTTGTCACCAAGGATCTTTACAGCCGGCGCGGCCAGGATTTCTACCGCGAGCTTCTCAATCCGCTGGAAATCGAGATCTTGATGGAGCAGGTTCAGGATCAGCAGAACGTTTACCGGCTGAAAACACTTGGCACGCGACAACATGGCGCGTTCGGCTGGACCGACGCCATCACCAAACATCCGGCGACTGAAGGAGTGGAAGGTCTGTTCTACTCACTGGGCCAGTGGGAGCCCGGAGAGCCTGGAGTCCTTCCACTCAAAGCGGGCGCCGATTGGCAGGCGCTTGTGCGAGGTATGCCGGATGCCTCGACGTTCGTCCCGCCACCGGTCGGCCACAGCCCCAAGGCGCGGAAGATTCCAGGAACATATTCCGAGTCGCCTCCGTTGCTGGCGGCTCGCAGCTTTGGCAAAGGGCGCGTCGCTGTCTGGCCAACGCTGGCAACATTCACCTTGCTCGACGGCTATTCACCGATCCTGGAAAACGGCATTGTGATGCGCGGCCGGCGGGGCAGTATGAGGAGTGATGGGGCACGACTGACCTACAACCTTCTGCGCTGGCTCTCCGAACACTCGCTTTCCGACAAGTCATTCGGCAACGCCATTGCCAAGTCGAAGCTGAAACCGAAGCAGACGGCGGAGCCGGAGGAATTGCCCTTGGGCTTTCGCACTATCGACTGGAAAGAGGTCAGGGAATTCGGACCGGCCTTCCAGCACGCGTATCTTGGGCTGATCGGCGCCCGGACCTCGCTGTCCACAGGCAAGGGCACTCCGGACCAATTTATCGCGGCAGCGAAAGAAGTCGGATACGAGTTCATCGTTTTCTGCGAAGACATCAACGAAATGCCGAAACAGAACTGGCTGAAGCTCGTGGAAGCGTGTGAGAAAGGCACGGACGAAAAGTTCCGAGCCATCCCCGGCATGTACTACCTGGACAACGAAGGCGACGCTTTTGCCGTGCTCGGCAACATCGGTTATCCGCCGCAGGAATGGGCCGATCCCAAGAACCCGAAGAAGAAGATTCTCTACAACGGCACGATCCGAATGGCCGTGAACCCGATCCCGCCGATCGTGATGCTGCCGTTGAAAACCAACAAGCGTCCGGCCCGGCTGCACAGTTCGTTCTACGGCTATGCCATCCAGGTCTATGAAGACGGCAACCTGCTGGCGGAAGACTGGGACACCTATTTCCGCTTGCAGAAGGAGGGGCTGGGACTGTTCCCGACGGCCGTTCACATCGTGAAGAAGCCTGCAGAGGTGGCGCGTGCACGCAAGCTCGGCATGCAGGCTTACATCCGTGCAGATTCGCTGGACAAACTGCTGGAGTCGGTAGACATGACCAGCAGCGCCCGCGGACGCTTCTTCAAGCCAGCTTCTGCTTCATCGGGGCCAGAGATCTGCACGATGTTCGCGCGGAACTGGGGCACTTCCGACCTTACTATCGTGGATAACGACCGCTACCGGCTGCGGATGCTCGTCCGATCCGACAAGGGATTGGCCGAAGTCCGGCTCAATGACAGAGGACGGACCATTCGTCGTTTCCTTCTCAACGGCGCCAAAGAATTCCGCAAGACACTCGACGAGTATCACGACCGGCAGCATTCGTTTGTTCTGGTCGCTACTGACGAGGCGGGCGGAAAAGCTGTCTCCTGGGATCGCAAGACCAACGTTCAGGAATGCTGGTTTTCGATGTGCAGCGACAACATGAACGACATGGGGCCCGGAGGGAAGTTCGGGTTCGACACCGGCCGCGTACATTTGCGCGGCACGGAATGCAAAGTGCGGCTGCAGAATCCTTCGGGCACCAATCCCTTCCCAAGCATGGCCGCGCGGTCATCCGCAGGTACTCTCCGCGGCTGGGGCAGCCGCCACGCCAGCATGAAAACCAGCGCGCTGACAGGAAGGTTCGGCCTGATCGTCAGCTACGGGCTGGATTACTATTGGGACGGGGTGGGAAGGACCTCTGCAGCGTCCTCCTCGCCTCTGGCAAAGAACGAGCACTACGGCGGGAGCTTCCGCAAATACTACTTTGCACGGCGTCCCCCCGGGCCAAATCTGGAAATCCGCGACTACAACATCACCATCAAGCAGGATCTCGAGCTGCTACAGACTCCGGGTATCGCGCTGATGCTGGGCTCCAATTGGAGCTTGAGTGAAGGCGCCCTGGATCACGTCGTGTACTTCACTCCCGACGGTGACTGCGTTGTGGAACAGCCCACGGAGCAGAGCGGCCGGCAACACTGGTCAGTGACGGCTCGGCCGGGCGAGTACCTGGCGGTGTATCCCATGTGCACCGCGGTCTATCCTCTGGAAGGAGACCTGCTCGGTTTCATCGATCGCAAACCCCTTCCGCCCCGCCACACCCTTTTTCAAGTTGGCGTCGGCCGCAAAGGCGACAAACTTAAAAAAGGCACAGTCATCCGCAGACGGCTGGCAGTCCTTACCTTGCCGTTCGCCGCGACGGGTCAATACCGATGGCTTCGGGAGTACAAGCGCTACTGGAATTCCAACCTGCTGGCCGAAGATGTCCGCCGGAAGCTGGGCCTGGCCGGGCCGCCCGCCTACCAGGTAGAGCCCAGTGTGGGCGCCGTACTGGACACAAGACTGGCCCTGCGACTGAAGGCCGAGGGCCATGGCTTCCGCGCCAGGATCAAGCGCTGCCATCTCCCTGTTCCGTTGCCCGTCTTCATCGAGGGGCTCCACCCCAACTGGAGCGCCGGGATTTGGTACAAAGGCCGGAACAGACTGTTGCAGACAGAATACCCGCCAGGGGCATTCGATAAGAACCCGGTCCACCTTCAGTACGTACAGTTGCGCGCGAAGAAGGATGAGATCATCCGTTTCGGCACGTTCGATGGCGGTACCGGCTACCTCCAGCTTGACCTTGAAACCAGCGACCGGGACGTGTTCATTGGAAACTTGGTCACCTGCGATCGCGAAGATTTCTTCCTGACATTCCACCGTCCATACAGGACGGGGAAAGCTTCCGTGGAAGTGCACAACCCCACAGATCAGGCCGCAACGGTGCGCCTGAAGCCGGGCAAAGGCTTCGAACTGCTGGGCGATTTCGCCGTCGACGTCGAAGTGCCGGGAGGCGCCTCGGTCATGGTGAAGCTGGATTAGCTGGGCGCAGTTATCACGCAGCGGCTTTCGGCCCCAACCAAAGCGTCATCCAGGGCTCTTACTTTTCTCGGTATGTGAAAGCGTCTCTTGCTTCGATATGATCACTGACTCGAATTATTCACCAAGAAAGGTGCCATGAGCATTCAGATTGACTCGATGTTGAGCCAGAATCCAAACGTATGTGGGGGACGGATGTGTATCGACGGCACACGGATTACCGTGCTTCAGATTGCGGTAATGGAGAATGAAGGTTTATCGCCAGAGGAAATCGCCGCGGAATACAGCCATCTCAATCTTGCGCAGGTCCATGCGGCGCTTTCTTATTACCACGCCAATCTTCAAGAGATTGAAAGACAATTGGAGGACGATGCGACTTTGGCAGAGCAACTCAAGCAGCAACATCAGGCGGAAACCGCAAATCCTTAATGCATCTCTACCTTGACGAAGATGCCTCACGACACGCGCTTGTCGCCGGTCTGAGGGCCCGAAATGTCGATGTGTCATCCGCAATCGAGGCAAACACGTTAGGCGAACCGGATGAGTATCAATTGGACTTTGCCATCAGCGAGGGTCGAAGCATATTCACATTCAACGTGGCTGATTTCTGTCGTTTGCATTCAGAATACACAGCCTTGGGCAAGACTCATCCGGGGATTATCGTCTGCCCGCACCAGAACCTTGGGGTTGGCCTCCTAATAAGGAAGCTCGCCTCCCTGGCGCGAAAGAAATCCGCGGATGACATGTTGAATCAGCTTGAGTTCATCTGACGCCCGCAGGAAGCGAATCAACCGTCTCTGGTACTGTGAGCCCGGAGCAGATTCTGAAGCGCCGCGGCTCAGCCGGCGAATTCGGTGCGAGAGATGACCTCATCCTGCGCTGCATCGGTCATGTCGGTGAAGTATGCGCTGTAGCCTGTAATGCGGACCGTCAGATTGCGATGCGCGTCGGGGTTTTCTTTGGCTGCGAGAAGTATTTCTTTTCCCACGCACGAGACCTGCACCTGGAGGCCGCCGTTCTTGAAATAAGTTCGCAGGGCCGCGGCAAACTTGACCATTCCCGACTCACCGGAGATGAGGGATGGATGGACCCGCAAGTTCAGCGTTCCACCTGTTATTCGATGAAATGGAATGCGGGAAAGAGAATTAAGCAAAGCGGTCAAGCCATTCTGATCCTGGCCGGCCGATGGAGATTGGTTTTCACTCACAGGTGTCCCGGAGAGTCGTCCGTCCGGCGTTGCTCCTGTCTTTTCGCCCATCCGAATGTGATTCATGTCGGTGGAGATGCATGGCATCATGCGGTAGAGGCGGCCACTGCCATCATCATTAATCCGGGCAATCTCATCACAGAGCCCGTCTATCAGCTTTGCGGCCAGACCATCGGGGATGCGCTCATCGTTCCCGAACTTGGGCAGGTTGCCGAGCCTGGCGCGCAGTCTCTCGAAGCCGTTGAAATCAGCTTCAGCGGCTTCCCGCAGATCTGCCAGTCCGAGCTCTTTACGGTCAAAAGCAGCAGTCCCGATGGCGGCCAGTGAATCAACGACGGTGGCGACGCCTCCCAACTGGATCAGGCAGTAGTGATACTTCACCCCGCCCGTCAGCCATGTCTGTGCCCGGTCGACCGGTCCTTCCAGGAAGGCGTCGTCGGGCCGGAGAAAGCCAGTCGGCTGGCTCTCAGCAATCTCTTCGAGCCTCGGCGCCAGGTCTTCACGAAGATATTGACTGACTCTGGACCTCAGGAGGCCGAGCAGCTCATCAGCAGTCGCAGGTTCTTCCGTCCTGTCATGGAATACCTCCAAAAACAGGGAGGGCAAGTTGATCCATTGTTCAACCAGTGAGCCCTGGCGTCCGCTGATATGCGGGTCGTTGCAGCCGTGGAGCGAGTAACCCACGGCATCTTCCTCTTCCACACCCCAGGACTGTAGCGCGGGGATCATCACGTCATCGTTGTAAACGAAGAGCGAGGCGTTGCTCCTCATCAGCTCAACGGCCTTAAACCAGATCGGGTCAGGCAAGTCCGGCGTGTATCGCAAGATGACCGTTGGATTCTTCAGCTCGTGTGCTGCGGTTTGCAGGGCAAGTTCCGTCAGCTCATTGACCGCGGGTGAGCCGTCCATTCTTCTTCCACCGACAACGACGTAAGTGGCAGCATCGTAGGTGGCATTCCGCGCCCAGCCCGTGCTTTTGCCATCATCAGCGCGGCCCATCTGATGCTCGCCTCTCCCCAGAAGTGCGAAAATCTTAAGGAAGAAATCATCGATCAGCTCGCCGGCCCGCGCCATGGTAAGTGTGCCGGCAGCGACGTCGCGTTTATAGAAAGGCAGCAGAAACTGGTCGAATCTCGCAAAGGTCAGCGCGCTGGAACCGGAGCAGAGGGTCATCATCGCAAGCCCGACGATCCACGTGAGCTGAAGAGCTTCAGGAAACGTGGCTGGCGGATTGTCGGCGATGTTGCGACACCACTGTGCCGCTTCGCTATTCCCGGCTTCCTCTGCTGCGCAGGCCCATCGGCGAGCGTAGGCGCGGAAAGCCTGGTAAACGCGCACCATGCCATCAAGAAATTGAATCTCGAGCTGCCCTGCCTGACTTCGCTTTTTCTGCTCCAGGTTCCGTGCTGCCCTGGCTTCGAGTCCACTCAGCCCGTGTTTCACCAGCGAGTCCCAATCAAGGCAGAGATGGCATCGATTATCGAACCAGCCGGGCAGGCTCCGGCCCCACTTGCTCATGATGTCCTGAAATCTCTGCTCCTCATCGGAATCGGGAACCTTTTCGAGAACTCGACCGACCAGCTCGTCCTCGGGCAGTACGGGAAGCGAAAGCCGCTCGAAAACAAAGCCCATCGCCTCCCCCAGGATCAGCGGCTGCGGGAGATGACTGAACTCACGGTCCGCCTGATCCAGAATGAAGATCCGTTCCAGGAAAGTGCTGCGAGGATTCTTCCGCCGGTTCTGACTGACAGCGTCAGTAACTTTCCGGGTTGAAGAGACGGGGTGTTCCAGGATCATCTCCATAGCACGTCGAACCCTTTCCTTTGGTGTGAAGGCATCACATGGTCAAAACAAAACATTTGAAAGTTCCCGAAACAGTCGAAAGGCTGATCATCGTCAGCGATCTGCACGGCCAAACCTTCAGCCCCTTGGCCTGTCACTTGGACCTGAACTGAGCGATTCTTAAGACCCCGCCCGGGTTTATCCCGGTGGTGAATGAGGTTTTAAGCTAAGAATGCCAACTGAAAATGAACTTGATGGGTAACCGGGCAAACACAATCTCTTCACCTGAAAGATGAAGAGATTGTGTTTGCCCGGTTACCCATCAAGTTAGCGTTATGCATGTTCTGTTAGCTTAAAACCTCATTCACCAACGAGGCGAGCTCGTTGGGGTCTTAATAATTAATTAAGAATCGCTCAATTCAGGTTGGAATTAAACACACTTCAGCCGGCAAATGAAAATCTCACACCTGCTGGCATTTCAAGATTCGCCTTCCAATGCAAGATCAGGGCAGCATGCACCTCATATCCATGAGTAACGGATGGAACGCCACCGTGTGTCGCAGGGGTCACCAGAGAGCTGTCTCTCTGATGAACGCCTGTCAGCCGGCACTCTACATGGTTGTTCTCATTCTCACAGCCCTGGCAATTCACGCTGAGGAGTCACTGTTCCAGTTGGCGCCGGCCAGGCAGAAGGTTGTGGATAAATACATGAACATACTGCTGGAGGATGTGCGGAATGAGCTGGCATTTCAGCGGGTCTACAGCGCGTTCAAGGATGAAGACAAAGAATACCTGTTGGTAAATTTCATGAAGAATGCGATCCGATTGCAGCCGCGGAAGGCGGGCCTGCGCATTATTCTGGGGCAACTCTATGCCTCGTTTAAGGATCTTCATCAGGCAGGGGTAGAGCTCAAGACTGCTGCCCGCATGACGCCGGGGAGCTTCTATGCCCGTTTCCTCCTGGCATCGGTTTTCTTCAAACAGACAAGGTATGCGGAAGCTGCAACTGAATTCAGAAACGCTTCCGCACTGGCCACGGGTATGGACGACAGGGCGAGATGTCTCAACGAACTGGCAAGAGTTTACGGGGAGGCCGGGCAATGGGACGAGGCACGGAAGGTCTGGGAAGAGATCGCCGAGCTTCGGAGAAGCGATCTGGAGAGCTTCCGCATGCTCGCGGAAGTGTGCCGGGATTTTGAGCAGTGGGACCTGGCGGAGCGATGGTTAAATCGAATGCATGAATTGGCGAAGGGAAATTCCGAAGTTTCGTGCCGGGCGTTGATGGAACTCGGGGAGATTTTTTTCGACCAGAAACGTTTCTCAGATTCTGCGAACAGCTATCGGAAGGCAAAGGCCCTGGTCTCCGAATCCCATTGGCTGAGCGCGGAGCTCAACAAGCGCATCCGAATCTGCTTCGAGCAGGAAAACCGTGCCAGGGAGCTCCGGCGAGACCTGGAAGAGTCGCTGAAGAAGACCGGTGATGACGTCAACCGTCTTCTCGAACTGGCCGATATCCTGATCGCAGACGGGGAACAGGCGCTTGCGGCTCAGTATCTGAAGGCCGCATCCGAAGCCAGCCCGCGGGACGTGCATATTCTCGAACGACACCGGTCTCTGCTGATCCAACTGAAAGACGACGACGGCTTCGAGGAGGTCAGCAAACGCCTGCGTGCCCTTTCCCCGCAGAACGTCCATTACAAACTCCAGGACGCGGACTACTACGTTTCCAGGTCGAATCTCGAAAGAGCCAAAACGATCTGGGATGAGGTCATCGAGGAAGACCCCAAAGGCGCGGCCCGTTACCTCTCTGTAGCGCGTGCCATGGCCGCGGTCGAGAGGCTTGATTGGGCAGAGGACACTTATCAGAAACTTATTGAAATTGCGGCAGATGTGCTCGCATACAAAATCGAATTAGCTGCATTGCAGTTGCGCCGGGCCGATGAAGTCCTGCCCGACGGAACTCCGGCAGAAGAGTGGCTCGCCCGCTCACAGGCATACATCAAAAAGGCCGAAGACCTGCTGCTCGCAGTGTCAGGGAACGATCGTCTGACGCTGGCGGAGGCCCAGTTGACCGGCCGCCTTCTCCTTGAGCACCGCCGGCTGGAAACCGCAAGGAAAGTGCTGGCGCTGGGCAAGGATCGATTCCCGCAGGACATGGGACTGGTCAAAATGTACGGAAACAGTTGCCTCCTCCTGGGCGCGGCGAAGCCCAGCGGCAGCAAGCAGCAGCGGGACCTCTTTACCGAGGCCATCAACAGCAATCTCAAAGCGTTCGACCTGGCGCCCCATCCGGCGATCCAGCGGGAATTGAATTCAGAATTGGTGGGTCTCAGCCTGGGGCACGGGCGCAATACCTCCGGCAACGTGGCTTACGGAGGGCTCGGTGGTCTGAGGGCGCTTCTCAAGAAACATGCGACGGACTTCTTTGGCCGGCCCAAGGATCCCATGCCGGCCTGGTGCATTGCCGATGTTCAGCGGCAGGCGCCCGATGGCGTCCTCGACATGAAGGGCGTAAAGGGCGCTCCGGGAATCTTCCGGGTTTACCTGGGCCGCTTTGGCCGCACCAAGTCCGGCCTGGCTTACTTCAACCGCGCAGTGACCCGCGACCCTCTGTTCGTTCCCGGCTACCTTGGGAAAGCGTTCGCCTACAGCAACGAAGACTCTTTTGAACAGGCCGTGATCGAACTGCGCAAGGCCTCGATCATCGATCCTGTCAACAAGTGGAAATACTTTTTGCAGATCGGTGACCTCTATGCCCGCGAAGGCCAACTGGAGGAAGCCCTCGCTTTCTGGGATCGGGTGAGCCAGCGCGTCTTCACGGACGCAACGGTCTTCTTTCAGCTCGGCACACGCTACTTCCGCGCCGAGCAGATTGACAAGACCGTCGTGATGCTGAAGAAGGCGATCCGCATCAATCCCGACATCGCGGCCTATCACATGACTCTTGGGAACGTTTACGATTATCTCCAGCGCTACGACGATGCCGTCACCGAGTTTCGCAAGGCTCTTGAGACTTCTTCGCAGGGGATGCTGCTCTCCGTCCGCGAGAGGCTCAGCGAAATCCAATTGGCCTGGGCCTACGAACTGTTCGACCGCAAGGACTACGCCGGCGCGCTGAAACAGTTCCAGGAAATTCGTGCCTTCCAGGAGGTCATGGAATCGCACTACCGCAAGAACAACGATGAATTTGCGCTGAAGCGGCTCTCTCCAGAATCCGCAGACGTGCAGGTGCAGATGGCCCGCTGCAATGAGTTTCTCGGCAAGAAAGAAGCGGCAAGGGCTCTTTACGAGCGAGCTGCCGGACAATTGCCCGATGCACTGATTCGCCTGAGCCAGACCCGATCAATGTCCCTCGCGGCATTGCTGAAGGAGCAACGAACGGAAGAAAGCATCAAACCCGACAACCTGCGTACCGCAGGCGCCGTGACCGCCCGTCCTTTTCACCTGAAGAAGGTTCGCCACGTCAAACTTTATGATGTTGGCGCTGAGAGCTCGGTGATGCCCGATGCCTTGCTCTATTCCGGCAAATCGGAATGGGCAAAAGTTGAACCGCTCTCAGGCCGGATTGTTTCGCAGGCGACGGCAGACGGTAAAGCTGCGCGCACCATTGATGGTATAGAAGTTCAGGTGGTCAATGGCAGCCAGGGCGATGGCCTTCGGATCGTGAAAGACGGCAAGCAGATTCCATCCATTGGACTGGCCTATCCGTGGAACGGCGTCGCGCGAAGTGTTCGTATTCGACTTTCCGACCTGCAGATGGCCGGCGGACGCATCTACCTCTTTGCCGACGCTCGCCCGCGTTCCAGTTGGGCACGCATCGTCGCCATTGAAGCGAACAGCGGGAAGGCTGTCCTGAACATTCGTGCCGACCACGTAAAAGACTTCGCCTGCGACGGCCAATACCTGGCAGCAATGAAGTCCCATGCCCACCGCTCTTCGCTGCTGGTCTATGAAGCGGCGAGTGGCAAACTGATCCTGGAAAAGGAACTGGCTTCAACAGGCGTGTGGCTGGAGCCGGTGGTGCGGCAGGGCAAAGTATTCTTACTCGATGATATCGACTGGGCTCTGTCCGCGTTGGATATCCGAGAGAACGTCTTCGATTACAGGGTGACTTTCGCCGGAACGTTTCCCCGTCCTCCGATTCTCCACGATGGTGTGCTTTACCTGCACGTGCGCGCCTACAAAGAACGAACCATCTATCTTCATGCCATAGACCCCGCGACCGGACGAATCATCTGGCGAACGAATATGCAGTCCATGAGCGTCCACTCCCCGCCCATCTTCCGTGGGCCGGACATCATTTACCTCAACCCGGAAACCCACCGCATCTTCAAGATAGACAAGGCAACCGGCCATCGTCACGCCCAAGCCGGATACCGGGACCAGCTTACCGAGCAGCAGTTATTCCATTTGCAGAAAGTCCATCTGTTTAACGGCCACCTGGTGCTGGTCGGCAGCCGCGGATCTATCAATGCTTTTGAGATTGTTGAAGAATGACTGATTGGAGACAGCGTCCAAATCGTAGCCTCACCCCTGGCCCGAAAGGCCAAAAAATACTAGCCCAGGGCAACGCCCTGGGTAGAGGGACGAAAAATAATTCCAGCCCTGTAGGGGCGGCACAATCGAACTCACTTCGACCATCTGTTTTGCCCTTACAGGGCTCACCGGCCAACGTTTCTCCGGTCCCAGGGCGTTGCCCTGGGCTGATATGTTTCGGCCCCTTCGGGGCGAAGAATTCAAAAGTTCGTAGTGCACGCTTCAGCGTGTTCTGCCGGCCCCGACAATACGCTAAAGCGTGCACTACGAACGGAAGGCCGTTGGCACTACGAATCGCGGTCGTCACAGCGTTTCTCTTCGTAATCTCTCCGCCATGCACCAACGCAGAGCAGGCCACACAGGCAACCGACGAGAAGCTCAAAGACCACCTCTCCAATCTCGAATCGCTTGTCGATGCGGATGCCGAAGGCATGAAGTTCCGCTTCCGCACGAAGTTCAATCGCAAGTACGATCCCGACCAGAACAACCGGGTGCTGGTGGCGAAAAAAACAGACAACCCGCCGATACTCGACGGCATCCTCGATGACAACTGCTGGAAGGCGGAAGGCACACAGGACACCTGGAAACACAGAACTCACACCGCCTGGGTCAAGCCGGCGACCACGACTCCAGGCTTCAAGCAGACGGTCTTGTATGTCTGTTACGACGAGAAGAATCTCTATTTTGCATTTGTCGCGGAAGAGCCGGAACCCAAGAGCGTCATCTTCGGTGAGAAGCATGAGATCAGCGAGGATCACTGGAAGGGCGTCTATTACGGCGGCGATTGCGGCGAGCTTTTCATCGAGACGGGCGGCTTTGGCGGGGACGGCCATATCTGGCAGTTCATTTTCAATATCTACGACCACATGACCTACGACGCGCCTTCGCCGTCCGGAAAGAACGGAATGGCCTGGAAGTCGGGCGTCAAACTCAAAGGCGCGATGGGGCCGAAGCGCTGGATCGTGGAGATGTCGATCCCCTTCAAGGGCTTTGCCTGGGATGATTACAGATTGGCCGGCACGCCCAAACGCGGCGAGTTGTGGGGCCTGCGCGTCGTTCGGGACGGCCGACCTCCCGCCACCGCTTACAGCAGAGGCTCCGGCAGCTACGAAGAACGCTTCTTCAACACATGGACCTACAATCCAATCGAAGCATGGGCGAATCCATGGCCCACGGGCGCGCTCTACTTCGACGACATCAATCTCTTGAGGAACGGCGCGTTCAACGAAGACCTGGACAACGACGGTAAGCTCGATCACTGGCAGATCAGAAAATCGACCGACGATCTGGACGCCGGCCTCAGCTTCGACGAAGAGTTGGGATTCGGAGCGGTCACCTGCAAGCTGACGAATCAGGCTGATCTGTTTCAGGTCTCACAAGTCGTGGATGTGATCCCTGGAAAGTTCTATTCGCTTACCGGGAAGATCAAGGTCGAGAGTGGACAGGGCGAGGTCATTGCAGGCTTCCAGTCACCCGCACGCAAGATGACCATCACCGAGCCCGGCAAGTGGCACGACCTGGACCTCGAGATCTTCACCGGTGCGGATCAGAAAGAAGCGAACCTCTACCTCCTCTTCAGAGGCGGCGTGGAAAAAGTGCTGATTGATGAGCTGGTCGTCAGACAACAGCCGTTCGGCACGGAGGAAGGCGTCTACTGCCTGACCGGCAATGCTTTTCGACCGGAGCTCAATGTGCGGGACAGTTGGAATATCAAGGGCCGCTATACCTACCGTGAACCAGACTCCGGCGAGTTCCTGCCGCCGAGCATGCGGAAATTCCCCAACGGTCTGACGGCCGGCAAGCCCGACCTCGGTATCGGTTCCGTGACCGATGGCTGGCTTCCTTTCGACAAAGGAAGCCTGACCAAGGGCGGCCATAATTTCGTCCAGTGGCCATGGAACATCCAGGCCAACCTGATACGACCCACCTATCCGTACGGCCATGAAGAAATCTTTGACCTGGGTCGCGATTTTTACGTCACGGGAATCGATTCTCTTTTCGCCAGCTCGGTCAAGCATGTCTCGCTTTATGTAAAACCGGAAAAGGCTGACGGATTTCTTCTGGTGAACAGGCTCAACGGCCCAGGAGTGCTCCACCCCAGGAGCGACACGATTTACGTGCGCTTCCGCGGCATTAATTCGGTGGGGCGCTACCTCAAGCTTCATTGGATCGAACGCACACTCGAAGGCGGGTCCCAATACTTCATGCAAATCTGGGGAACGAAGAAAGGCGACCACGGCGACCTGGAAGTCACGCGTTTTCGCTGGAAGGAAGGCATTACCGTCAAGAAACCGAAAGTGCCCTCGTTCTCGCGCATCCGTAAGCCCTTCATCGTTCCTCAGCCCCGGCAGATTACGTGGTCGGAAGGGCCGTACGTTGTTTCTTCCAAGACCCGAATAGTGTGCCAGCAACAGGGGCTGGCCATGGGTATCGGGAAAGACTTCGCAGACGATACCGCGAGAATTCACGCGGTGCGCTTACCGGTCGTGGCACTTGAAGAAGAACTGAAATCAAATCCGGCGCTTGCCGATTGCATTGTGATCGGCGATGTGGGCGCTTCTCCTCAGATCGCACGAATTGCCAACGAGGCTGGCTTGAAAATCACACCAACCGATCCGGGGCAACAGGGATATGCACTGGTTGTGGACGCAAGGCGCGTGCTGGTGATCGGCTCCGGTGAAGATCAGCACGGCGCCTACTATGGGATCTCGAGCGTCATGCAGCTCCTGCGGCGGGACGCGGATTCCAGGCTGATCGTTCCGGGCTGCCGCGTTCGCGACTGGCCGAACGTTCAGGTTCGCGGCGCTTATTTCCAGTATTTCGACCACCTGCGTCTTGGGGACGATCTGAGACAAATCATCAGTCTCTACGGTCTGATGCGAGTGAACAGGATCGAGCATGCCCGGCCGCGCATTCATTTGGAGTCGGGAAATGAAAAGCAGTTGGCCGCTTACAAAGACCTGCGGGGTTACCTCCGCCGTCACTACATGACCTGGGCACAGCCCGGCGACCACTGGGGCCGTGGCGCACGAAATCAGTACGCCGACAAGAACATGATCCATATCGAAATGATGGACGATGAAGATGACCACATGCTTCGAGAGAAGACCAACCTGGCCCGCCTTAACGTCTGCCCTTCATCGAGTCATGGCTACTACCTCAATCGCGATTTGGTGCATGCCATGTCCGACCAGCTCAACGAAACCGAAGCGGTCTCGCTCAACACCGACGAGATGAATTTCGTGAACGACGGCTCACGTTGGAACGCGTGCCGGCGCTGTCTTCGGCGTGGTCTCGATGGCCCGGATCTGTTCTACGAGTACTACGTTCGCTTCTACGATCTGGCCCGGCGGAACGGCGTGAAGATGGAGACCATCGACACCATGCTCACCCCCGACGGCGGCAACAGCAGATACAACAACATGGGCGATGCCTATCCCTACATTCCCCGTGACATGACCATGGTTTCCTGGAAGGGATCGATTGGAAAGCCCCACAGCAACCCGGAATATGCCATCGACCATTTCGATCGACTGCTCGGCATCAATGCCTGGGGATACAGGGAGAACTACGGCGATCCCTACGGCGGGCCGAGTCCTGATTTCAAACAGAAAACCAATCGGCGCATCGGTGGCTCGATCGATTCCTACTGGGGCGCCGGGTCGAACCAGGGAATGATCCTCGGCCCTCTGGCCAAAGCGCAGGGCGGCCAGGCCATGGCCATGTATTACTCCCATCCCGTTGGCGCGGAGTTCCTGTGGAGCCCGGCCAATCCGATGCCGAACACGTTCGAGTTTGCCAATCGCATGGTCAACCTAACGGTCCGGCTCAACGAACGATACTTCGCCCGGCCGTTCCCCAGTTGGCAGGAAGACCGCACGCCGAAATGGTTCAAAGTAGCTCTGAATGGGACCGCCAATTGGAGCCACATCGATGAACTCCCGGCCGACGGCAAAGGCTGGCTCGACTGGGGCAGCAATTACGATCTGCGGCAGTTGCCGACAGGTGACACCAAGATTGAAGAGGTGCCTTTCCGCATCATCGAACCCTCCACGAACAACGGGCGTTCGATCATCTTCCTGGCCAACTACCCGGAGGGATCGGAGCTCGCACCGGCCCTGCCGCGTTCGGTACGGGAGATTCAGATCGAACGCAGCGTCGCCAGTCTTTGCTTCTTAAAGATGCGAGTGGGCGCCGGCTATCCGGCATCTTTTGTCGCGGTCTACGAAGACGGGCGGGAGCTTACCTTCAACCTGGACGTCCGAGACCAGGATGTCGCATCCTCGTATCGTTGGGACCATCCGCACAACTATGAGCAGATGGAGCGCTGGGGGAAATCCATCACAAAAGCCAATCCCTTCCTGCGCCACATCGATTTCATGAGCCGGCCAGGCTGGTTCGGCTACACCACGTGCGGCGACGAATGCTCCGCACGCATTCATGAATGGGTGAATCCGTATCCGGAGCTCCCGGTGAAGTCGATTCGAATCTTCTATACGCTCGTCCAAATCACCAGCGAACGAACAGCAGTCCTGGCCATCAGCGGCATCGAAGCCGAAGAGCAGGACGTCGAACGATGGTCGCGCAAAGCGCGTCCCCCGCTACGCCCATCAACCACCTCCTACGCTGCGTTGAGAAGACTGAAACCATTGCTCATTGGCGGAGAACCGGAATTCAAGACGAGTGAATCCGGTTACCGAAATGCCACTGGCCGTTACCTGGAGGAGAAGGGGGAAGCGCTCTACGCGATCGAGGCAGTGGACGGCAACAACACCTACCGCGCCCTTGAGAAATCCAACCGTCCATGTTTCCTCGGCGGGATTTCCCAGGGCAAACGAAAGTGGCAGGTCAATGTCAGAATTCTCAAACCGTCGCCCGTCAAAGCCGTTGCCTTCTGCGGCCGATTCTCAAGTGGGATGCCTCGCAACAAGAAGGGTGCAGGCACGTTCAAACTCGCCCGTGCGGATTACACGATCAAGGTCCGAACTCTCGACGGAAAATGGCAGCAGGTCGGCCAAGTGAGGTCCGCATGCGGGGAAGACGGACTGCACTACTTTGCAGTCCCGTCATTAACCATCGATCGAATTCAGGCTGAAGTGTCCGTCACCGATGCGCAAAGCAACGTCTACTACCAGGGCGTCTTTGCGCCAGGGATCAGCTATCTGCAGGCGTACGGGGAGTGATGACGAAGGCCCAGATGTGTTACGCGGTACGGGAAGAAAAACGCGTAGTTCTGTTCACGTTTCGGATCCGAATCTTTCTTACTTTTCATCTTGCTTTTCATCTCTTCTTTTTCTCTGTCTTCTTTTCATCTCTTCTTTTCATCTTCACTTTCTCCCGCTCTGGCTGCCTCGTTCTGCTTTCAGAAGATGCCCTGAAAAGAAAAGGGAAGACAAAAACCGAAGATCAAAAGACGGAAGAAGAAAAGTGAGGATTAGAAGCAAGATTAAAAGGAAGTGCCTAAAACCTCATTCTTGATCGTCCGAAGGGCGACCCGAACGCTGCCAGAGGGTCATTCGTCCGCATGCAACAGATTCACTTCATAGAGCAATCCTCGCTTTGGTCTCTGGCGCTGCTGCTGGTCGTCATTGGCTTCTATCTGCTGCGGATGCCTCGTAAGCGGGTACGGCTCTCCTCACTCGCATACCTTCGGGAGCTTGTGCAGGAGTCCCGCCAGTTGAAGCGGCGTTGGCGGACGATTTTGTCCTTTGTTCTGCAGTGCGCGCTTCTTCTGTTGCTTGCGTTCTCCGCGGCTCGCCCGCTTCTCACATCGGGGCAGTTGGAGAATCGGCGCATCGTGATTGTGCTCGATGTCTCGGCCAGCATGCAGGCCGATGAGCCGGATGAAAACGCGACCCGGTTCGATCTTGCCAGGGAACACGCACGGAGCATCGTCCGCCGCATGGAGCACGGGGACCAGATGCTCATCATCGCCGCGGATCAGGAGGCAAGAATTGTCCAGCAGTTCGAGAAAGACCGCCGTACGCTCTACCGCACGCTGGATGCATTGAAGCCCGGCGCCCGAGCTACGAATCTGACCCCAGCGCTCGATCTCATCCGGGAAGTCACTCGCCCATTCCCCGAAGCGTCCGTGTATCTGATCTCTGACGGGGCAACCGATGCCGAGCCCAGACGCCACGAAGACATCATCGCCAGGACGCAAACGATCATCGTGGGCCAAGCCAAAGGCAACGTCGGGATCATAGACTTCTCCTCGCGGCGCAATCTGGATTCCGAGCGCGACTTCTCGGCAATTATCGTACTGATGAACACTTTCGAGACGCCCCAAAAAATTTCTTTGCGGCTGAGCATCGAGAGCACCCTCGTCGATGCGCGGGACGTGACACTGCAGCCCGGCGAGGAACATCGTGAGAGATTTGAAGGCACATTGCTGACCGGTGGCGCCTTTACCGCAAAGGTCGATCTTCAGGACTCGAAATCCGTTGACGTGTTTCTTCTGGACAATGTGGTCTACGAATGGATACCAAAGCCGGTCCGTCAGAAGGTTCTGGTTGTCGCACCGGAGGATGAGCTCGGCGGGTATCTCGACGCGGCCATGAGCGCAAACATCGGAGTTCAAGGCTACCGGGTGAGCCCGGACGACTACAGCGCCAGATACGACGTCAGCGCGATGATTTTTTACAACTGGCTGCCGGACGAGCTCCCCGATCACCATGTGGTGATGGTCAACACGCGGGGGCAGACTCCTTACCTGAATATCGAATCCGGCTCGGTGCTTCGCCCGCTCATGGACACCTGGGACCGCACTCACCCGCTCATGAATTACATCCGCCTGGAGAACCTTCTCCTTGGCGAAGCACTCAACGTGAAGGGCACGGAATGGATGGAGCCCGTGGCGCACGCCGTGCAATCCCCCATCATCCTTGCCGGGCAAAGAGGACGGTGGAAGCAAATCTTCGTGGCCTTCGATCCGCAAAATTCAGACTTCCCATTTCGTCTGGCATTTCCCGTACTGCTGTCGAACGCGTTTCTTTGGTTCAGTGCGGAAGAAGACGCCACGGTCACTCAGATTCATCCCGGTCGGCCTTTTCCTATCCTCGTTCCAGACGATCTCCGGCAGGAGATCAAAGAAATCGCCGCACAGAATCCGGCCGGTGAAAGACGAGCTCTTCCGGTTTCAGAAGGCACTGCGCTTTACTCCGAAACCGAACAGCTCGGCACCTACCGATATCAGATCGGGGATCGAGAGCTGGGCTTCGGCGTCAACCTGGCCAGCCCATCCGAATCCAACATCGCCCGCCGTCCAGCATTCGAGGCCGGGCGAGCCAAACAATCTGAAGAAGAAACAGAAACACCAGCCGTCGAGCGAGAGCTCTGGTTCCTGCTCAACTGGATCGCACTGGCGGTCGTGTGTGTAGAAATGTTCCTTTATCACCGGAGAGTGATTTTTTAATGACGAAGTGCCCTCTGGCAAGAAGCCAATAAATCCATCAGCTCATGCTTTTGATCTTGCTTCTAAGGCTGCCTTCGGCCGCAACCGCAGCTACGATAGAAATACCACGGATGGCAAGGCCATCCCACGGATGAAGAAGTTTTTATTCTGTCTTCATCCGTGGTAATTATCTCCGCGCTGCGCGGAGAAGTCACACCCACAGACTCTAATCCTCACTTTTCTTCTTCCGTCTTTTAATCTCTGGTTTTTGTCTTCCTTGTCTTTTCACGGCCAACATCTGAGGCAGGAACGAAGCTGCCAGAGCGGAAGAAAGTGGAGATGAAAACCAGAGATCAGAAGGCGGCAGAGAAAAAGCAAAGATGAAAAGCAAGATGAAAAGTAAGAAAGAGTCGGTCATTCACATTCAGTTCCATGTTTGAAGTCCACAACACTTCAGCCTTCATCCTCCTGCTCCTGGTGCCAATCCTGATCTTTGTCGGCGCTCGGACCTACGATAACGTCCGGGCCGGCCGGAAGTGGCTCATGGTCCTACTGCGGAACGGCATCGCGCTGGCTCTGATTGTCGATTTTCTCACGCTGCATGTCTGGTGGACTGACGGCAGAAAACTGTGCGTCTACTACCTGGTGGACCTGTCTACCTCGATGGAGCCTTATCGAAGCGACCTGGCCCGCACGGTATCCGATGCATTGAAGACCAAGAGCTCAAAATCGTGGGCCGGGGTCATCGTCTTTGATTCGAAGCCAAGAGTAGTCGTGCCTGCAGGGCCGAATCCTGATGTCGAACTGGCCGTCAAAGCCATCGAGGGGGAGAGTGCGGGCATCGCGCGGTCGGCTTCTGCTGCGGAACAGGGGACCAACATCGAAGATGCCATTCGCCTGGCGATCAGTTCCTTTCCGGGAGACCACGCGAAGCGCATCTGTTTGATCTCGGACTGCAACGAGACTGCAGGTGACGCCCTGCAACAGGCCGCTTTCGCAAAGGCAGCCGGGGTGGACATCGTTTCGCTCATCCCTCAAATCAAACTTCGCAGCGATCTGGCAGTCGATCAGATTTCAATCCCCGGACGCGTGCATCTCAACCAGGCATTTGAGGTGCGGGTCTCGGTGACGAGTTCTTTCGACGCCACGGACGCGACTGAAAAGAAGACTTCCGTTCAGCTCTTCCGTAATAACTATCTGGCCGGTCAGCATCCCCTGGAGGTGAAGCGGGGCTCTCAGATTTTGACGTTTCGGCAGAATCTTCCGAGGGGCGGGCGCTTTGTTTACGAAGCGCGGGTGGTGACGGATTTGGATCAGTCTAAAGAAAACGATCGCGCCTACACCTACCTGGAGCTCAAAGACGTGCCGCGAGTGCTCGTACTCGCGAACGAACGAGCGGAACAAAAGGTCATGCGCAGAGCCTTGAAATCGACACGCATGGCCGTCGAGTTCCGGCCATCCTCCGGCGTGCCTCAATCCATGTTGGATTTGGAGGATTTTTCAACGGTCATCCTGGGCAACATCCCGGCAAAAGAGCTTTCGCTGAATCAGATGAAGCTTCTGCACGATTACGTGCAGGAATTCGGCGGCACGCTGATCGCCTGTGGCGGAGACAAGGCACTCTCCGCCGGCGGGTATGCGGGAACGCCTTTGGAGGCGGTTCTGCCTGCTCGCTTCTCGTTTACCGAATCCGAAAGCGCGACGTCGGCTCTGGTCCTGGTCGTGGATAACTCTGTTTCCATGCGGATTCACAAGGAAGATTTCAAAGGGGAGAAGACGCTCTTCGTGCAGAGATTCCTTGGCCGCGCGGTCGATGTCTTCTCCGACCGCGATTTTATGGGCGTGGTCGGCCTGGCCAGCGAATCCACCAGCCCGGCGTGGCTGCTCACCGTGCAGCACGTTGTGGGCAAAGAGCGGATGAAGAAGACGGAGGTCGAATACGAGCAGCACTCCCATCTCTATCGTTCGTTAAGCGCGGCCTACGCGCGGCTGAAGGACGTCAATGCCACCAACAAGGGCATCATCGTCATCACTGACGGCTATCTTCAGCCCGGCCCCGACTATCCCCGCATCGCCATGCAGCTCGCATCGGGCGAAGTCTCCATCAGTTGCGTGTCCGTGGGTCGAGCGGCCAATCACAAACTCCTGAGCCAGATCGCCCGCTATGGCAACGGCCGCTACTACGCCGCGGAAAAGCTGGAGCAGGCCGACCAGTTGCTGGAGCGGGAGGTCCAGGAATTCGCCCGGGCCGTCGTCATCGAAAGACCCGTGGACGTGCTGAATCTTAAGGATTCCGAAATCTTCCGAGGCATCGACATCGACCTCTGCCCGACGCTGTTCGGATACGTGCGCGTC
>Ga0187827_10002618_pt1 | contig 24335 bp, 24 predicted proteins | sample ETNtaG_39_FD_167969 | JGI IMG/M metagenome (GOLD analysis project Ga0187827, IMG submission 167969) | Marine microbial and viral communities from oxygen minimum zone, Eastern Pacific Ocean - ETNP2014_SV_150_PacBio MetaG (Illumina Assembly) | ecosystem: Environmental > Aquatic > Marine > Hypoxic... | reverse complement strand
CCGAGATCATGTTCATTGGACCGGTGATGAGAAAAAGTATCCCTATTACTATCACACCCGTAGGAATCTCTCGTGCCATTGATAATTGTTATACGTTATTCATTAATATGTTTTTTGACTTTATATGTCGTCCTTTACCATGAAAACCACATCGTGATTGTCGGCCTCCTCCCTGATCACTTCAGCATATTCGTTATCTTTCAGGACCTCGGCAAACTCACCTTGGACGGGCCACTTATTTTTTCTCGGCATCCCAGTTTCTCGTGAAAAGGAAGAATATGGTCACATAGATGCCCAGCACCACAACGAAAGATAATACCTGGCTCAATGTCCCTTTCTCGATCCCTTTGAAAAAAAGCTCCAGGTCGAGAATGTTGAAATAGTTCATTATGACCGGATCTGCGGTGCTAATCGATTTGTAAAGAAGAATGATAATATGAGTTATGGCCGAAAACAGCACTAGTTTCAACAATGCGTCGAGATACCGGTTCTTTGATACTCGTCTCATTTATACCACTTTTCCTATTACCAGAGATGTTCGTTGCATATCCGTTCATCGAAATCGAAGCAATCTTCACAGACCCATTTTCTGTACTCGGTACAATAATTAATCTCCGACATAATGCCTTCTTTTCGCAGTTTTTTAACCATCCGGTCTCTCTCCTCGGTGGTGAGAAAGAGCTCATCTTTCGGTACGTCATCCAACGTTTTTCCCGTGAAATCAGCATAAAGCTTTCGGATGCCCTTGATCCCCATTTCAGGGCGCAAGGTAGCTGCTCCTATGCCTGCCATGGTGGCCCCGGCTCCCATGTTAACCCACCTTGCCCAAAGTCGGTCTCTGATGGTTCCCACTCCTTTGTCGCACAGTGCGCAGTTAAATTCAATAATCAGCGTTCCGGTCTTCTTTTTCATCCCCGAAGGTGTTGGAAGCTCCTTGAATATATCGTTCATGTGACGTTTCATCTTTCTCGACATCGTCCTCATTTCGTCTCGAAGATCCTCCTGTCCCCTTTTCAGCTCCCGGGTTCTTTTCCGACCTCTTTTATCCATACGCTCCAGCTTTTCCTCCATTGCCTCCTCGTCAATACCATGTTTCACCTTGATGTCCTTTCCGATATTTGACCTCTGGACAACGCTGTCACGGATATCCACCTTCGAAGCACCTTCCGCAAGGTAATCTCCTGTCACATTCAGAATGGTCATTGGAGGCGGTCTTCGTTCCTCCGGGTCCGCTACCCTGAGTATTGCGGATTCCTTCTGTCGGAACTGTTTGTCCCCGTTGTCGAGATACATGATCACGAGATTCGCCTTCGGTTTCCCCGCCCTGAGAGGGACAATTGAGAGACCTGCGTATGTGGTCACCCCCGAAGGTAAATTCCCAAGAGCCGCTATCTTTTCACCTTCAAAGAATGGCGATTCCAGCCTAACCGAAATATCTTTGGCATCGCCGTCCCCTGTATTCACAACCGACACCGATAAAGTAGAAACAAGGTTCTGCACCATACCTTCCATTGCCTTGAGTGTCACGTCCAATATGGGTTTACCCGTTTGGGCTGCGGCAAGCAAATTCTTCCTTTCCACCTCAGCTTCTTTCCGTATCTTTGAGATCTCCTTTTTCAGGGTCTTTAACCAGATCTTATCCTGCTTGAGGTTGTTTTTAACGTTCCGATCGCTCTTTATCTTGTATGATTTCCGGTGCAGTTCTATTGCCTTTTCCCTGTTTTCCCTTGATCTCAAATACTCGTCCAATGCAGAACTATAGTTTTCCATTTCCTTCTCGGCACTGGCCCTGTAGTAGTGATAGCCGGACCGGTCGCGATAATAGATTCCAAGGCGATTGTAGTAACCCGCCATGTTCTTGCTGGTCCTGCTGAGCTCCGCGGCCAGTTTCATGGTATGGGCACCGCTCAAACGGTATTCTGCCGCCCGGTGCAGATGATCCGCTTTACCCTTTCCGGACTTGGCATTGGCCCTCTCCACGTCAGCATTGGCCAGTGATGTGTATTTATCCCCTTCCGTGAAACGCATGTTCCCTTCGGTCACCGGATGGCTCGGGTCCTCGGGGTCCAGATACACGAGGGAACTGTTGTCAGCCAGGATGGCATTATCGTAATATTCTCCGGCAAGGAGCGAATCTTCCACGGTTTCTTCATTTACAGCTCTTGCCCGGGTGGACCAACCCCAGCTCTCGCAGTGTTTTTCCCAGTAGCTCTTCCCTGCACGGGAATAATATTTCGCCGCCCTGAAATATAGCTCCGACGCTTCCACGTCGTCATTATTGTCCACCGCTTTTACCGCTTTTTCCCTTAGCTCGTCAGCTCTCGCAATGGAGCTGCCGTCTCCTTTCTTTGGGGTCTTTCCGAAGAATCCCATTTCAATCCACCTCTCGTTATGACATAATCGATTAATGATATTAAAAAGCTATCGCCTTAGCTGGATTTTCGGGTTCTTGGTTAATGAGAAAAAATGAGTGACAGAAAGATTAATGAATATAGTCATCATATAACATTCGTTTTCCAAATCTTTAAATGAAAAATCTAATCCCTTAGGACGGGGGATCGGGACTGGGTGTTGAGGACTATGTTAACGATAGATGCCATGATTTATAAAAGTATATTTTCAAGGCTAATGGAGCCCATATGCATCGTGGATACCAGCGGGACTATCATTGATGTGAACCACAGCATGGAGATGCTTCTGGGATATGAAGCCGGTGAACTGGCCGGAAAGACCACAGCCTCCCTGCTGGTTCAGGAGTCATTAAAGAAGATCGAGGAGATTCTGAAGGAAACCGAGAACATAAGCGAACGGACGGAAGAAGTCACCCTGACGAGAAACGACGGTACTTCCATTGTTCGCAATATCAAATTTTTTTCAGTACCCGATGAGCAAGGTAATAGAATATTTTGTTTCCAGATACCACTCCTTGCCCAGAAATATTCATGGCTTGGAGATATTTTCGCAAGCACTGGAGTAATCAACGATCCGGACGTTTTTGTGAAAGACATAATCTCAGCGCTGCCCCCTGATCCTCGAAGTGTATCCGAAGCGATGGTTCCGGCCCCCGTTCCGCGAGAGTTCATTCAACCCGTTCCCATCGACCGGGAAGCGAAAGAACTTACGAAGGACATCGAGGAATTGATGGAGACATTCGGACCCCCGCCGGAGGAAGGCCTGGTGATGACCGATGTTGATGGGAAAATAACCGAACACAACGATTATTTTTTGAAGATAGCAGGTCTTTCGGATCAAACAGGGGAGAATGAGCCTGAAAAGCGCGCGGAAAAGGAAAAGGTGGTTGGAAGATATTTTGGGGATTTTCTGGCGACGGACCATAAAGATGATTTCGAAGAAGTATTGAAATCCCTCAGGGGCAATTCTTCAGTGGGGGGGATTAAAACTGTTTTTGCCTCACTGGACGATAAAAACTTCCCGGTTGCCCTGAACGGGATAACAATTAGGGACGAGAACGCTGACATTCTGGGTTTCATACTGGTCATTCAAAAGATCGAAGTAATGGGTGTGAGAAGGGCCCGGCTTCAGTTGTCTGGGGGACCTTCTCTTGATACTCCCCCCATTGTAAAATCAGTGGTCGATCTTGTAAAGGAAGGGATAGTAGTAACCGATATTAAGGGCATAATTACAGGGCTCAATTCCTACATGGAAGAGATCATCGTCCAGAAATCCTCCTACATGCAAGGGAAAACAATGCTGCAACTTTTCCCGGAAGAAGACCGGGAGCGGGCATCTTTGATAATAAAGAACATCGAATCCGAAGGTAAGGTGGAAAACCACGAATTCCGATTGATAACTGGCGACGGAGCCGTTATTCCAGCGATACTCGACTGGTCACTAATCGAGGATGAGGACGGCACCGGGGTTGGAATGATGCTTGTGGTACGCAAGAAATAAGATAAACGAGTAGAGAGCCTCATTAACGGTATTCCGCGGAATTAATCCCGGTGGGGGAAATTATTAATCTTTTATAGACTTTCATCGTGAAATCTAAATAAAGATTTACTAAGCTAATGCAGACATGACTGCCGATCCATTATTGGTATAAAAAAGAAGTGATATCTTGCGATTCTTTCTTAAGGGTAGATTGAAGTTGAACCGATGTGCTAAAGAAGCTATGGACGATCTCGAAGCATTCTTTATTAAAGCCAACTCAGAGCTTCTCGCCAGAGGCGCCCCTCCAGGGGAGGGTGCCAGGGTCGTGTCGTGGTCTCTCGCTGACGACGTAATATATGTAGAGATCGCTAGTGAGGGGCCGATCAGGGCTCATGACGCGCTACTTCGGGTAAAGAACGGTATCGGCAAGGAACTTGGGAAGAAACATCGTATGGGCGTGCGAAAAAGCTCGGTTGATGTGTATGAGATCGCTTTTTCCGTGGATTATCCACCCATGGAAGTTGTGACGATCCCCTTTGCCGCTTCTGTCTCTTTTAATGGTACTGAGTGCACCCTGCGTCTTGAAAACGTCGACGAAGTATTTCTCAGAGAGAATTACATTGACCGAATGATCAGTCTCATCCGTGACAAGACAGCAGGCCAGCATTACATGGGCAAGGGCGAGTACTGGAAGGAGATATGGAGGTCTCCTCGTCGCGAAACCTTATATCAAAATGACCCAACCGAGGAAATGGTGGAAAGGAAATGGATCAAACAGGGACCCACAAAGGGAAAATGGTTTCTCCGGCCTGAGATCACGAAGTTAATGAGGATCATGGAGCGAATTGCCATTGAGGAGGTTTTGGCTCCCGTGGGATTCCAAGAGGTCATTGCATCTCATGTGGTACCTTTCGATATTTGGATAAAAACAGGTCACATGGGCGGCTCGCCCAATGAATTTTATTACGTATCCGAACCCGCAACCAGAGACCCTTCAGCCTGGGAAACTTTCTCAGACCTGGTGAAAATAACGCGAAAGGTGCCCTACGAGGAACTGGGGAAATGCTTGTCCGGACCCAGAGCCGGTATCTGCTACGCCCAGTGTCCCGTAATCTACTGGTCATTCACAAACGAGACCCTGGCTGATGATTCTCTGCCTGTTCTATTATTCGAACGGACTGCCAATTCGGGGAGGTACGAATCCGGGGGCAGGCACGGCATGGAGCGGGTAGACGAGTTTCACCGAATCGAACCTGTCTATATCGGAACAAAGGAGCAGATGCTGGAAATCCGCGAGAATATGCTCGATCGTTACAAGCACGTGTTCAACGATATTCTGGAACTGGAATGGCGGATGGCAAGGGTCACGCCTTTTTACATGCAGCAGAGCGGTGGATTCGGATTGGATGATCAGGGTTCCAATGAAGAAGCGGAAAAAAGCAAAGGGACCATCGATTTTGAGGCCTACATGCCATACCGGGGGAGCCGGGAGGAAAGCGAGTGGCTCGAGTTCCAGAATTTTTCCATTGTGGGAGATAAATACACACGGGCGTTCAACATCAAATCCCAGACGAAGGAACTCTGGTCGGGTTGCTCGGGGATCGGTCTCGAAAGATGGAGCACGGCTTTCCTGGCGCAGAAGGGGCTTTCGCCTGACGGGTGGCCTGCAGGATTCCGTGAAAGATACGGAAAGATGCCGCCGGGCCTTCATCTTCTGTAGGTCTATGCTGCACCAGGGTTTTCCACGCTTATGATGGGGGCTGCCGAATTTCTCCAAAATACTTATAATCAACCAACATGATGTGGCCGCTGATGGAATCGGTCATAGAGGTATCGAAGGACATGATGTGGCAGCAGATGGAATCGGTCATAGAGGTATCGAAGGTACAGAAGAAATTCAACAAGTTCCAGGCTCTTGATAACGTATCGTTCAAGGTTAAAAAGGGGGAGTTCTTTGGCTGTTTCGGGCCCAACGGCGCCGGGAAAACAACCTTGATCCGCATCCTCACCGGGCAGCTGCCGCGGACCGGGGGACACGTCCGCGTTCTTGGTATCGATCCGAGTAAGAATCCCGTCGATGTGAAGAAACGAATAGGCATCGTCCCCGAGTCGGAATCACCACCTTCCTTTTTGACAGGTTGGGAATACCTCTATTTCGTGGCCCATATCAGGCAATTACCAAACATCGAATCAAAAATAAAACACTGGCTGGAATTCTTCGACATGACGGGGCGCGAGAGCACCATCTGCAAGGATCTTTCCAAAGGGATGCGCCAGAAGCTTATGTTATCAGCTGCTCTCATACATGAGCCGGAATTACTGATTCTTGACGAACCGCTGATAAACCTCGATCCCATTTATCAAAGAAGGGTAAAGGATCACCTAAGGGGCTATGCTAAGAAGATGACCGTTTTCATGTGCACCCACATCCTCGAGGCTGCGGAGAAACTCTGCGGAAACTCGGTCATACTAAACAAGGGCAAGATAGTGGGTAGGGGTAAGATCGCACAACTACGAGCCAAGGAGAGCGAGAACCTTGAAGATATATTTTTGAGACTGGTGGAGTAGGTTCACGGTATAAATGGCGGAAACTTATTCCTAACAACGATAAAAATCTATATATATATTGTCAATGGTTAAAAGCTCGACATTTTGTGGAGCTTTTCAGCTTGACAATGTGCGCGGAATCGATGTTTCGTTAGGTCGATTCCGCTTCATAAATCGCACCATTTTGCGCATTCCAAATTTTTTTTCTATTCAACGAAGGTGTTTTTCGGTGAATCCTGGCGACCCCCATGATGACGGGACGGAAAGAGGTATCGAGGTGGAACCCCTCCCTCCAAGTCGCGGTAGACCGGTGGGGAAGATCGACGGATACTTGGATACGGCCCTATCCAGGTTCATGGGAAGGGCAAGAAGTTCTCAGGAAAAATACCAGATGGTTGCTCCAAAGATCAAATCGAAGGTGGCGGGGGTGGCAAAGGAGAGCGCGGACATCTTACGGTCGCTGGACCGTAAAGGAGACGAGATGTCCGGCAAGATAAAGATTTCTAAATTTACCGATTGGTTGATCTCCCCACTTCTGAATCATCCGAAAGTCCCTCTCATGATAGTCATCATGATCGTTTTGTTTGCGAGCTTGGGGATACTTAACATCAGGGGGAACATCCGTGGCGACATGGAGGTTTATCTGCCATTGGACGAGGAGATCACGGACGTTATCGAAGAAGTAAGGGAAGATTGGACCATAGACATTCTGATGCTGTACGTGGAAACCAACAACGTGAAGGACCGTACCGATGAAACTAATATCTCAGACATCAAAGTATTGAAGGAAATGTCAAAAATAGAGGAAACGTTGAACCACCAGAGAGGCGACAAGGGCTTGAATGATACGGTACTTTTCGTCCTATCCCTGTCCACGTTGATAAAGGAACTCAACTCCACGCCTTCAAGGTTTACCAATGCCTTTCTCGACGAATTACTTCCCCCTGAAATAGATAATCCGGAATATCGATTATTACCTGGAGAATACTCCATACCGGACAGCCAGGATACTGTTGACTCCATGTTCACCCAGATCCCTCCCGAATCAATGACAGCAATGGTGGCGGATACAAATGAAGATGGAACATATGATTCCGCCATCATCATCATTGGTATGGCAAAGGATGCTGACCATGCCGATTTCATGAAAAAGGTAGAGGGAGCCATCGGTAAAACTGACTTCTGCACAATAATCGCAACGGGCCCCATTCCCATGACCCAGGTGGTCACCGAGAGAACCTATGAAGAAATGACCAAGGTGCTGCCCATCTCCATCGTGCTGATCGCGTTTTCGCTTTTCTTGTTCCACAGAAACTGGAAGATATTGATCATCGAAGGAGTTCCTCTGATTTCAGAGCTTATCATTACTTTCGGCGTCATAGGAGCGCTGAACCTGGACCTCACTCCCCAGGTAGTGCTTGTAGCACCCATCATTGCCGCGCTTGGTGTAGCCAACGGCCTCTATATCACAAACAAATACATGGAAGAATCCCACATAAAGGACGAAAAACTCCGGATGAGGGTGACGATCCACGGCACTGCAAGGCCTATCCTCCTGGCAGCAGCTACCACCTCTTTTGGATTTGCATCACTGATGACCATCAACATGCTTCCCATGAAGGTGTTGGGATTTGGCCTTGCCTTTGGTATTGTGGTGGATTACATCGTGACATTCCTTACCGTACCTGCGCTAATTCGTCTATTAGGATACGAGAAGAAGACCAAAGTGGACAAGGAAGGATGGTTATCCCGGCTTCCCGTGAACCATTCGAAGAAGATACTTCTCGTGGTGGGTATCGTAGTATTTTCCTCCATTGTCATGATCTGGTATCCCGGAGTGGAGGCGAACATGGACTACATGGCCATGTCACCCCAGGATGAGCCGGTAATACTGAAGATGGAGGACTATACGGAGAAATTCGGCGGCGGGCAGATAAACATGTTCCTCGTACGCGGATGGCCGGGGGTGGACGACAACTACGATGAAAAGACGGATCAGTACGAGGCCCAGTACAGTTTGAAGGACATTCATTTATTGGACAAACTGGATTATCTCCAGGTCCAGATAAACGGCAATCCTAACAAGGCCGACGACCATGGTATAGAAAATGCGATATCCATAGGTATAACCGATATCATGAAGGCCATACAGATGCCGAATATCACGGAGATCGAACAGGTCGAGGAATTGTTCGAGAACGCCCCCGTGCTGAAACAGCTTTTTTATACCTATTTTAACGATAATTACACCTTTTGGGAATTCCTGCACAATACAAATCTGGATCCGCAGAGACAGACTCAGATATTGAATGTTTTCTACAGCACTATAACGTACGAGATGCGCGGGATGCTGGTGAACGACGATTACTCCCGGACGCTTGTATACGTGACCATGCCGAATATGGACACGGTGGATACGGAAAAGGCCGTGAACCAGGTGGATAATGCTCTCAGGAAATACCCGGTTGGGGATTCGACTTCCGTTCTTACGGGTTTCGGCCCAATTGTGGTCACGGTGAACAACCTTCTGGTGGAGAGCAGTCTTATCAGTACCGTGATGGCCATACTGGTGGTGTCCACCTTGTTGGTGATCGCTTTTAGGTCTTTCAAATATTCTCTTATCACCGTCATCCCGGTGATATTCGTAGTGCTGCTCCAGCCCATTACTTTCTATTACATAAGATATATCGGCGCTGCCTTCAACTGGGAGTTCACAGGCGTGTTGAACCTTTTCACCGCTATGATCGGCGCCATCATAATAGGGTTGGGCATTGATTTTGCCATCCACATGACCGAGACAATAAGAGAAAAGGGGACAACCATACAGGCGGTAAAGAACAGCGTGACCACAACGGGAAGAAGTTTTCTCGAGACCACCATAACCATGATAATGGGTATCTCGGCGGTGTTGCTCGTGAATATAGTTTCCATACGCGAGTTCATTTTTCTGATAGCCATCCTACTTTTCTACTCCATGGTAGGTGGCCTTGTCATTCTACCCAGCCTGTTTACATATTATATACGAAGCAGAACTGAGTCGGCTGAAAGAAAGGAAGCTGCCAGGAGAGAAGAGGAAATTTCTTGAGGGTGTTTTAATATGAGCTATCGCGGGAAATACTTTGTAATGTCGGTGCTGATCATCTGCCTTGTGTTCATGGGATGTACCGGGAAAGATGAGATTGCCAACGATAAGGAAAACAATGACGGGGAAGAGGATGGGGATGCTGTTGAGAATGTTTTGCCTCATGCTTCCATGTGGTTCCCCAAGAGCGTTTTCGTGGGACAATCGGTGAAGTTCGACGGTTCGGCTTCCTACGATCCGGACGACGATGTGGACAATAACAAGACAATTGATGGGTCCGAGGTCGATAACCTCACCTATAAATGGGATTTCGGCGATGGCAACAATGACACGGGAAAGGTTGTTTATCACACGTTTGAGTTTGCATCCTATCTGCGGATTCTCCTGAGAATAACCGATGATGACGGAGGCCAGGATGCCGAATACGATTATATCAATGTCGACGAAGATACGGATGACGAGACACAGATGACGGCACCCGAGGCCAATCTGACCTGTCGGAAGATAGATAATATACCCGGGATAGTGAAATATATCGTGACTGTCTCCTCAGTAACGGGGAATAACACCGGGATAGTCAATATGAATTATACCATAATCGACGGGGACAGCGAAGTGGTCCTTGTGAACGGTACTCTCTATGATGCAAGCCAGGGCTCGGAGAATGGCGTGGCTTTCGCTACTTTTGATCAGTATTTGACAGAAGGGGATTTCTTTACTATATCACCTGAGAACATACCGGGACTCGATGACGGAGACCTTTTCCGGATCGATTTTATTCCGAACGGGGAAGTGGTGGGCGCCTGCCTGCTGGGGACTGGCGGATTATAATTCTGTTTTTGCCATTAGGGAAACAATACCCTCGGCAAAACCTCGAAATTTTTATTTCACATAGATCCCAAACCTCTCGATATAATCGCCAAATCTATCGATTATCTCATCCCTATCCAGCCCGAATTGTTCCGGGCCGTAGATATGCTTTCCCGGCTTATCCCCTCTGGGCCGCTGGAGGTACTCCCTTACTTCCCGGTCCGCCTGCTTGCCATGGGGGAGATCGAAGTGCTTCTTTATATCCATGACGGCACGTGGGATATCCTCGATCAGCGTCTCAAAGTTAATGTCATAGAAACGCTCGTCACCCACACGCTGGCGGAATTCCATTATTTCCTGTACCCCGGAGAGGAATCGGGCCTCCATCATTTCACCCACCAGCTCCGCATCGATATGTCCGAAAAAAATTCTGCGCCCAAGTCCCATGAGAGAACAAAAGGACGCGATACTGTTCACGGGGTTGCGGTGAGACCACACGACGCAGGCATCCGGAAATATCTTTAGTATGAATTCGAGATTCCACAAGTGCGACGGGCATTTCAGGACGAACCTCTTGGTAGGGGTGACATGGGCCTGTATCTGCAGCATGCGCTTGTAGTCCTCGTAAACCCAGCTTCGGTCCATTGCCATCAGCCACTTGTTCCATTGGTGAAGGCCTGTTGCTATATCTGTGTTCCCAAGGGCCAGGGTATTGGCCAGTAGAATCCAGCACTCTTCCTTGGAATCCGCTTTCACATCATGTGCTAGTGACATCTCGGGGGCACCAAGCCTGATCAAGCGGAGTGGCAGGTCAACCTTGCGGATACGCAGTTTCCGGTCCAGCTCTCGTGATTCATGCAGGGGGTACGGTGTTGCGTTCCCAAAGGAACAATGCGCGGTAGCCGGGCCCCAGGGAAAGAACGTTCTGTAAAAGTGTGGTGCCGGTACGGGGAAAACCTACAACGAAGACAGGTGACTCTATGGGGATCTTCTCCACCTCCGGGTGCCTTCGTATGTACTCCTCAATGTGAAGGCGGTTGATGGTGGTCTTGAGGGCAAGAAAATTTATGGCGTACATTCCTAGAGGAGTTATTTCCGCTTTCCGCGCGTTATCTATCAACCGATCAAGGACCTCTATATATTTTTCGTTACCGAGATAGGTCAGTCCCGTTTTTCTCCTGGCCCGCTCGAGGATCGAATCCCGGTCCAGCTCCCATATTCTCAATCCCAATTTCTTTCCTAGGTCCATAAGGCGGTTGACGAGCTTCACCGAGGGCTGTGCCTCCATACGATTGACCGTGTAAATCTTCTTTCCGTCCATTGTGAGGGTATTGATGTAAAATTAGAAAAAAATTTCGGCTTGGGCGGTTTGTGTAACGTTGAAACCGATATCCGAAATTATTTATACTATTCGATACTTTATCCGGCCAAATAGATTTGAATCGAATCGATTATTTAAAGATTGTAAATCAATTTTTTAGCGTATTGATAGTCAGATTAGACTTGAACGTTGAATATAATCGAATCATTTTATATTATAATATGATTGTTAAATTCAGGAAGTGAGATTGAATGATAATAAGCAAAGTGATCGGAACTCCTACTTCGACATTCAAGATAAAGGAGTTAGGTGGCAGTAAATTGCTGGTCGTTCTACCATTGAACCCCATGAACATGAGACCCGAGGGAACCCCCTTCATATGTGAGGACAGGCTGGGAGCCGGGAGGGGCAATCTCGTTCTCATCAGCAACACCAACCGCAAGGGCAGCCTCGTGGACGCCTGCGTGGTGGGCATTCTGGATTCTCTGGAGATCGAGAACCGGGTGGTTTACGAAACGGAATGAGAATTTATTGGGCGGGTACTTTTCCAAAGGGCAAATAAACTGGATCGAGTAATTGGAATCGCACGAATTGATTTGCCCGATTATGATATTTGAAAAAATTAATTATTAATTTACTTATCCTCTCTTAAAGCAAATCAAGAATAAACAAATTAAAAAACGGATCGGGATAACTTGACAAGTTTGGGAATAATTGAGATGCGATCACCCCTCAAGGGATTGAAACTCGTGGCCGAAGTCCAGGCCGGAGGCGAGCTTGAACCCGTTATGATAAGAGCCGATGATCCGAAATATTTCATTGTCATATTCCGTGGAAGACGTGACGAGCTTATTACTGTACTGGACGCAGTTTTCCCAGCCGGCGGCCACTATTATATTAAAAAGACCTACATTCCATCCCCTCACCCGGAGCTGCTTAACTTTCTTGAGCCGAAAGAGGCCGATCGAATTGTAGAGCATCTTGGCATTGTTGAAACAGTTGGATACGGTATTATGGTGAAATGTATCGATATGGTTCTGAAAACGCCGGGATTGGCGGTCGTGAACACAGTTTTCGATACCGTTTCGGGTAATGGCATGCTGTATATTACGGGAGGGGACGCGATATTTTCTTCTCTGTTCATGGAGATGAAGGGGATCTGTGGTTGTCTCGACATACGAAATACAGCAGTGATCAGCTCGCCCGGGAAAATGATCTTAGGGGCAATATCATAGTGGACACGATTGAATTTACTATTTGATGATCCAGAAAAAAATAATTGAGGTGAATAACATGGCGAACAAGACCATAGGAGTTGTGGAGACTAAGGGACTGCTCGATGCATTCCTGGCGAGCGATGCGATGATCAAGGGTGCAAACGTGGAATTGACTGCAAGGTATCTTCTTGGTGGGGGCGTAGTGACCCTCGTCATATCCGGTGCTCCCGCGGCCGTTAAATCGGCCATTGATATTACTGAAAAGGATTTTGCCAAAAAGAATATCCGAACAGCCATCATACCGAACATGTCTGGCAGGGTTGCGGAAATAATGCTCTCCGCCGGGGAATCACAGGAGAATCGCCCATTAAGCCGTGGTGGGATACTCAAAAAACGCGACCGGGAATCGTCTTTAACGCCCAGAGCGGCACCCGGCAGAGGCGGTAGCGTACCCTCGATATTCGATACTAACCTTGGAGCCGATGATCATCTCGAAAGTTCTTACAAGAAGAGGCGTGCCACTGTTGAATCGGAAAAGGACGTCAAGAAACGGCAAGCTCTGATAATCCAGTATCTGGTAGCCAACAGGCATAACAAGGTATCTATCAGCAATATGGAAAAAGTAATACCAAATGCTTCGAAGGTCACGCTGAGACGGGACCTGCACGAACTGATCGATCAGGGGAAGATCGAGAAGGTGGGTCGAGGCAGGGCAACACATTACAAGATACGATGATCAGAGACATCTCTCGGCTTTGGTAAGGACCACCGGCAAGCCGTTCTCGATCAATATGTCGTCCTCAATCCTGACACCGCCCTTGCCGGGAATATAAATACCCGGTTCAACGGTAAATACGTGCCCGTTCTCCATTTTCTTTTTCATATCGAACCTTATTCCGTTGGGGGCCTCGTGAACTTCCAGGCCGATACCGTGTCCGGTGGAATGTACGAAATGTTTATGAAGATCCTTTTCTGCGAACAGGTCTCGAATGGACTTGTCGATGACACCGTAGGCTTCTCCTTTCTTCGCCAGCGCGATCCCATTTTGCTGTCCCTCGAGGACCAGATCATAAACCTCTTTCATTTCCCGACTCGCTTCACCCACTGATATGGTCCTGGTACAATCGCTGCAGTAGCCGTTAACGTACACTCCAAAATCGATTATGACCATATCGCCCTTTTTTAGTTTACGGCCAGTGACGTCATGGTGTGAAAACGCCGACTTCGGACCGCCCGCCACGATCGTCTCGAAGGAATTTGTCTGTACTCGCTCGTCCTCACGCAAAAGAGAATTCAGTTTTCTCGCAACATGGCGCTCGGTGACCCCGGGTACCGCCATCTCCCTCAATTCTGCTGCCGCCAGATCCGTTATCTTGCACGCGGTCTTTATGTAAGCAATCTCATCGGGGCTCTTGACGATCCTCATATCTTCGATGAATCCGGACGTTTCCTGCCTGACGAGACGCGTGGGGACCTTGGTGTCGGAAAGGGCGTTCTTCCATTTCTGCTCTCTGATAAGCTCCTTGAGAACGGCAAGACCCGTCTTCCCGTCCGAGCGAATTCCCGGGTATGGGGAAAATATCTTCAGTTCGTCAACCTCGGCTTCCTCCATGGCACGGAACTGCTCCAGTGATGAAGTTATTCCGTACATATGTCCGTCCCGGTCAACCAAAACGTGGTTCAGGAGCGGAAATGACGGTATGTGTGCGCAGGATAGATATCTCACGTTGCCGGGGTTTGTTGTGATGAAAATATCCTTGTCCTTTTCTTCCAGGTGGTTCTGGATCTTCTGCCAGCGTTCTTCATAAACCTTTCTTGCTATCTGCTCGTTCATAGAAACACCCATCAATCTAAAAGTCCCCTGAACCCCCCGGTGGATTAGATATTAATTGGGAGATGAATCACCCACAGAATCTGTGGCTTAAAAAGTTAGCGGTGAATTATTTGACCCAATTGAACCCTCTTCTCTTGGCGGAACTGCCAAAACCACAGGATGCGCATTCCTTCTTCCTTGCGTGATAGGAATGATTTCCGCATCTTCTGCAGGATATATGGGTCTTTTTGTTCCTCTTGCCGTACGAGGGTGTTCCCTTTGACATAATTGTGACCTCGATTATTTAACGTAGAATCATCAAGGAGAGATGTAGACCACGTTGTCCCCCCGGACTATTACCAGCTCCAGTTTTCTCATGATCTCGTTGTCGTGGATCTCCTCCGCCGTCTTCAGCACGAGATTCATATGGGGATCGTAGCCCACCAGCACACCGCGGTATTCGCGTTTGTTCCTCAGTTCCACTATAACCCTGTTTCCTATGCTCTTGTTGAGTATGTATAGTGGTCTATCGGTTATGCTGATGCCTCCTGATTCGAGCGGGCACAATAACTACATCGATACTTAAATGTTTTTTCGAAATCGGCGCTTGAGAGCACTCACTGTCGCTTAAGGATTCGGGGGAATAATATTTGATGAATACTTAAGCCGGGATCCGTGGTCTTCGTGATCAATAAATTTCCTGCGCTCTCACCAATAAATGTCAACATTTCCACCCGATAAATGTTCCTTTCCACACCCGACAAATGTCCCTTTCGACACTTAACAAATGTCCCTTTTCCACACCCGACAAATGTTCCCTTCTCGTAATCCAGATAGGTTCCTGACGACACACTATTCCGAAAGGAGCGGTGAGCACATCCGAATCCTGTGCTATTCCCACCGAAAAGTAAAAGCGATTTGACAATTGTTTACGATTATGTGCAAAGGTTGGATTAGTGCAGCCGATAGGAACGAATTATCAATTTATTTCTTAATGTGAACATCAAAAGGTTTTTTGTAATTCACAGCTTTTCGTTTCTTATCTTCATGGTAAAGGACAAACTTTCCAAGAGATTTGTCGTCAGTGTATCCCATTCTAAAATCTATCCGGAAATCATGGAAAAAAGGAACTCTTCCAAGTAAACTTATCTGAGGTTGTGAGTTCTTATCAAGAATAATCTTTACTGGAAAGTGAAGATTTTCAATACTACGTGCACCATATGGAATTGTAAGGCCGATATTAGTTTCAACAGTTTGCAGACGTTTCCCACTTATACCCGTTGCAGGGCTACTCGTTTTAGGAAGAGTTTCGACAGGTATCCCTAAAGCATCTTTAGCGATATCGTACCTCAGAATACTGTAGTCTGCACCTGAATCAATCAAAATTTCTGAAGGGAATGGGTTGTCGCCGGATCCAGGCGGATAACTGAATATCACAGGAAGGATTGGTCTCGGTATTATCTCTCCCTTAATGGTAATGGGTCTAAAAGCAAAGGAATATGTAGTAATCGAGCATCCCCCTCAATTATTATTGGATGATTGCCCCTTCAGGCACCCTTATGTACAAAGGTATGTATGATAATGCAAGTTCACGTACCGCATCCATAACACTTTTTAAAGAAACATCCTTAGCAACAATTGATTTATTAAATACAGCAATCCATTGTCCTTTGTACTCAATTAAACTTTGCCCCGCCAGCCACTGACTATCGTTGACTACTTTATTCTCATCAACTTTCGGTTTTGTGTCCATGATCAAATATCCCTCCTGTGAAGTTATACCGTATTAATCAATCAATTCTGGTTCTATTCATCATCATATAAGTAGTTATAGACATAATTAATTATCGGTAGAAGTAATAAGTTTTCAACACCTATATATATCTTTTAACATATTCATCCCAGGCTCTTATAGTGTATTCGATACTTCTTTTTCAACTATCTTGTTAATCGATTAATTTAATCGGCGATTTCAATTATATCTTATGGGCAATGCAGGGACAAAACGCTTAAAAAATTTGCTTTGATTCCTCTTTCTTTGTTGTATATACTTCAGTTGTTTTCACCCTTATAATGATATTATTACATTAATTTCGTAATTTTTTAGTGATATTACTACACTACTTTTCCATTTTTTAGTGACATTACTACACAAATTCTCAAATTATAAATAACATGACTACAATATTGAATATATGTCTTCAGAAGAAATAATTGAAGAATTACGCCTTCAAAACCCGTGGTGGTCGGGCAAATATGTAAAATTACCCGAAAACACCATTGAGCGAGAACTTTTCCCCGCCCTACTTGATGAGCTTGAGCGGGAACTTATCATAGGTATAATCGGTCTGAGACGAGTTGGGAAGACCACTCTCTTAAAAACTATTATAAAGCATTTCATGTCCAAAATAGAGCCAATTAGGATATGTTATTTTTCTTTCGACCTGGGAGATGAGTTCGAACCTCTGAAAATTGTCAAGGTTTATTGCGAGGAAATACTTAGAGAATCTTTATCGGAACTTTCTTCCAGAGTATACTTCTTTTTCGACGAGATACAGAAGGTAAAAAACTGGGGGAATCAGATCAAATCCCTCTACGATAAAGGATTAAATGTTAAATTTTTCGTTTCCGGCTCATCCTCTATGAACCTGGAAAAGGGTGCTGGGGAGAGTTTGATCGGTAGGATTCGGATCGAAAAGCTGCGTCCGTTCACTTTCAGGGAATTTTTAAGGTACAAGGGAATTGAAATTCCTTCTATCTCTCTTGACGATGTCTTTTACCCTGAAAATGCTTCCAAATATCGGGTCGCCTTCAAAGAATATATGGAAAGGGGAGGACTCCCCGAGATGTATGAGGAATTTTCCTTGATATACCTGAGACAAATGCTTGACCTGACCTTTTTCAGGGACATAGTGGATCTTTTCATGGTGAAAAGGAGTGACGTATTAAAAGGAATATTTCGCCTTATCGCCGAGAATACCGGTCAAAAGATAAATTTCAATAAAATATCCCGAGACCTGAATACCGATTATCGAACGGTCCGGAGCTATGTCCAGTATCTGGAAGATTCTTTCCTGATCCAGAGAAGCTTACCATTTGAGAAGAGCCATTTAAAATCATTGAGAAAGAATCCGAAGATATACGTGTCAGACCATTCGTATACGAGCTTATGGAATTGTAAAGAGGGGCTTAAAGCCCAGACAATAGCTTTCAATCATCTGAAATTGAATTCAGAACCGCTTTATTATAGCAAACCCGAAATAGACATATTGCTGCCTGAACAAAAACGTGCTTTCGAGGTCAAATACTCGGCAGTGGTGACAAAGGCCGACGTTAAAAATCTTCAGGAGTTACACCGGAATTTCAATTTATATCTGGTTACCAAGGATACTTACGAGCAGTGGTCTATAAATGGAATAAGAGTTATTGTATTACCGCTCTGGCTCTTATGCCTTTCAATATAATTCAGCGGATTTCCTCCCCTACGGGCTCCCATTGAATCAATCAGCACCCATCCGGTCGAAAAAATCCATTGCCTCGCCCACTAGATATACCGAACCACAAACCAGTATCATATCCTCCGCTCCGGCGATCTCAAGCGCCGCATACAAAGCCTTCTCCGTATTATCGACCTGTGTACTTTCACGCGATGTCACTCCTGCTAATACTTCAGGCGCTACAGCCCGTTCCATCTGGGTTTTGGTAAATATAATCGTATCCGCAACAGGTACTATCATCTCCAGTATTTCCTGGACGGCTTTTTCCTCGCATACACCGAATACCAGAAGTAATTTATCATATGCGTAGTCCTTCAATCCTCGTAACAGCTGTTCCATGGCGTTGGGATTGTGTGCGCAGTCGGCCAGAACTTTCGGTCTCTCATGAAGAATATCCATTCTACCGGGCCATTTGCTTTTCCTCAATCCTGTAAGGATGTCGTCTTGGGAAATCCTGAAACCCATTTTCATAAGTTCTTCCGCTGCTAACACCGCCAGAGCCCCGTTCTCTGCCTGGCATTCACCGGTCAATGGTATTACAATCTTATCGTATTCTTTATGTCGGGTTTTAAATGAGAACTTGGTTCCGTTCGGTCCGGACCGTATGACCCGTATATCTGATGGCGTAATGCCTTCGAACGACGCATTTTTATTCTCCGTTACCTGCTCGATCGCTCTAAGAACGTCCGGCGGATTGCAGCTCACGCAAAAGCCCCCTGATGATACAGCACCCGCTTTATCCTCAATGATCTCCTGAAGACTGTCACCCAGTTTGTCCGCGTGGTCCATGGCGATCCTAGTTATAACGACAATAATACTGTCTGCAACGTGTGTCCCGTCGCTTTTACCGCCGATGCCTGCTTCGAGAATGGTGAGATCAACCTTTTGCCGTTGAAAATATTCCAGAGCCATGGCCGTCGTTACCTCAAAATATGTCGGACCCCCCATTTCCGTGTCCTTCTTCATTTTTTCAATAAGCGGATGGATTTCATCGTAAAGTGCCACCACGTCGTCGCGGGATATCTCGGCACCATTGATACGGATCCGTTCGGTGAATTCCTGAAGATGCGGCGAAGTGTTCATACCGACCCTGTGACCGGCTTCCACCAGAATGGAGGAAAGCATGGCCGACACCGATCCCTTCCCGTTGGTACCCACTATTCTTATTATTTTCTGGTCCCTGTGAGGATTACCCATAAGCTCCAGAAGACGTGTGATCTTTTTCAGACCTTCCTTTACACAGTAAAAACGCAGATTGAAAATGAGTTTAACAGCTTCCCGGTATCCAGCGGTATCTTCCACGCCCATACCTCATCTTTTTTCTTATAATTCTCCCAGCGCAGGCTCGCCCGGGATCAGCTTTTCCAATATATTTTCAACGGCTTCGATGATGGGCTGATTTCCTTCGGTATCCAACAGGGAAATACCCTTAAGGTCAGATTCCATTGCTATCTCGGAATAGGGGATAGAACCTATCATTTTGATATCAAGGTCTTTAAGGCGTCCTCCTATCTCCTCTTCATGAGAACGTCCCCGGCTTTTATTCAGAACTGCCACAATTCGGGGGAGCCCGAGATCTTTTGCCAGTTTTTTTATCCTTGACGCAGTCTCAATCGATCTCTGCCCCGGTTCCACCACAATTAGCAGAATGTCGATGTTACGGGTCGTACCCCTACCCAGGTGCTCCACTCCTGCCTCCATATCCATAATAAGGACATCTTCCTTGCGAACGAGATGACTCAACAAGCGCTTCAGCAGTGCCGATTCGGGACAGAAACACCCGCCTCCGCCTGTTTGTATGGTGCCGAGTACTATAAGAATTACGTTATCCTTTCCCTTCACCCCGTATTTTCCCAGGAGATCATCAACCTCGGGGTTAATCTTGTATAACTTCCCCTGACTTTCTCCCGGTCGTACCCCGGTTCTTTCGGCTACCAGATCATATAGTTGGCATAATGGGACAATTTTCTTTCGTTCTTCCTGGGAAATACCCAGGGAAAGTGCGAGATTCGGTGAAGGATCGCAATCTACCATCACGACTTTCTTTCCGGAACGCCCCATCAGTCTTGCGATAGTGCTTGCAATAGTCGTCTTCCCAACCCCGCCTTTACCGGATATCGCGATCTTCATTGAACACAATCAGATTTCCTCCAGTATCAATTCGTGGTCCATGAGATTGGCCTCGGTGATCTTCACGTTATCGACGGTTCTGGTCCCGCCCAGAATGTCCATCAGCGTTACACCCCCGGAGGTGAACGAAATTCTAGCAACATCTTCCATTATTATCTCTTTCCGGCCATTCCTTAGAAGCACTACTGTAGACTCACACATTGTTATCACCCAAATTGCTTCATTAAGCACCTCCTGTAATTTAATTCTTATTCGGTCTGTTACTGATTTATTGTTTAAAAGTGTCCAAATGTCCATAATGCGGTCTTTTATCGATATAAAATCCGGGATTCCGCCTGTTTCAAAGACCTATTTTAGAGAGTACCACCCAAAAAGATATATCCAACCGACATTAATTCCATGCTCATCTATTAAGCAAAATCGATATTAAGATATTTTTTACCAGCAAAGGAGAGGCGACTCATGGTTCCACATGATCCGTTCAGGCTTACGTTAACCACCAGAGATATAAAGAGATTCAGAACCGGATTGGACGCTCTTGAATATTCTCGGTTCAGAGCGAATGAGCGCGAAATACTCGTGATAAGGTCGCCGTCCCGCTTAGTCAACCTGGTGGACGATCTGGAGCTAATGGTGGAAATGATCGATGTCGCGGATGCACTGGGTCTGGATGAAGCGTACCTGATCGGTGATAAGGATTTTGAGCCCGTGGCTCCGGAGATAATGACCAACATTGCCAGCGCACGGTTGCGTATTGAAAAGGCTTATCTCGAAAAATACGGGCCTATTCTCGTAAAAGAATACAGTTCCAAGGAATTCATAGACCCAAAGGACCCGCTTGAGTTGTTGAGATTGATTGTACGCGTTCCTCTGAAGGAGAGCGAATACATATCCACCCCGCTGTCGGAGATAATTTCTCACGTCTACATACCCAATGACATAAGTATAGTTTATCTCATGTTCGAGGATTCCTACAGGCGGATCATCAAGGACGATATAGTCGCAGCAAAGTCTGAAAAAGAAAGACCGTATCAGCAGCCAGAGGTCGAAATACCACCGGTATCGTTGAGTCCCAAAGAATGGGACGAGGAAGCGTGGTTATTGAACGAACTGGCAAGGATCGGTCTTCCCCAGGGATCCAATGGCATCCCATCCTCCCACCAAGACTTTAGTGACGGGGCTGACGTGAAAATTGACGACGACCTTCCCGAAGGACCTATAAAAACCGGAGAAATACTGTCACTGCCACCCCCAAAAGGCGGACCGGAAATGATTCCCGACCCGAACGGTATGGACCGCAACGATGTCACCTCATTTCCAAAATACTCTCACAAGGAATCCTACGGGAAAGATAACCCGGAGCTGTTCCCGGATAAAAGTATCACAAGAAAGCATGGAATCGTTGAAACTGTCCCGCTTGTCGTTGGGCCAGCCTCTGGAGAAGGATTGCCGTTTTCTGAAACAACCCTGGACAAATATGGCGGTATCAATGACAAGCTGAAATCGGATGGCATCCAGTTTAATGAAGTGGAATCAATTGAAAAAACCCTTCTGATACATCGTAGGGACGGGACGAAGATTCTCGCGACTTACACGGAAAAATGCGAGATAGCGGATATGATCGCTCTCGAGAAGAACGTTATGAAGAACGATGCCGATCTTGGATTGATGATTTCAATGGAATTTTCCTATGACTCGAAACTCTTCGTGGTTGGACGGGATCTGGATCTCATGAAATGGGATGTGTTTTTAAGAGATGGGCTAGTAGTAGAACCATCTTGGTTCTATTGATCGGTGGAGAACGCTCATATGTATCTTAAAAGCAACTGCAGACCGATTGATGCGCTTCTCGGTGGCGGAATAGAAAAAGGGACAATAACCGAGTTCTACGGAGAGGGTGGCAGCGGTAAGACGAATATCTGCCTGATGTTCGCAAAACAATGCGTTCTTGAGGGCAAGAAAGTGATCTACATCGATACCGAGGGCGTCTCTTCCATACGCATGGAGCAGGTGTTCGGAGAGGATGTGGAACGGATTACCGGCGATATATTGATGTTCAAGCCCTTCTCGCTTGAGGAACAGGTCGATTCTCTCATAAAGGTCAAGAATCTGGTCAAGAACCTCAATGTCGGTCTCGTGGTGATAGATACTGTAACGATCTTTTACAGGAAATACATAAGCCCAAAGGAAGAGAGTCGAAAAATGAGATATCATTACCTGGCCCGGATGATGATCGACGGCCTGTCCCTTGCAAGAAAGACCAACGTTCCCCTGTTGCTTGCCAATCAGGTATATACCGACATTGAGAACAACAGGTTCGAGCCTGTGGGCGGTCACATTATTAACCACAACGCGAAGGCCATAATCGAACTTCAAAAATTACCGGAAGGGCTTCGAAAGATCATCGTTGTCAAACACAGGTCCATAAGGTCGGGTTCCTTCGCTTACTTCCGTATCGTTGAGGACGGACTGGCGGAAACGGAGTTCGACACCATGGACCTGGACGCGCGGCAGGATTATGTATATGAATGAATGATATTATGAGAAAATTTTTTTGTAGGTAATGATCATGGTAACTGCGGAAAGGCTGATAAGGGAGTTAAAGAAACCGAGAGCTTATCCCGATCCCGTTGGGCAGATAAAATTCGTACAGACCCATATCTCGTGGGTCTTCATTACGGAGAGATTTGCTTACAAGGTCAAAAAACCGGTCAATTTTGGGTTTCTGGACTTTTCCACCCTGGAAAAGAGGAATTTTTACTGCCACCGTGAGATCGAGCTCAATAAAAGATTGGCCCCGGAGGTCTATCTTGGTGTTTGTCCCGTTACAGAACATAACGGTAGCATACGAATAATGGAGCTGGGGGTCGATTCCGCAGAATTTGAGAATACTCAAAAGGAGGATGTAGTAGAGTATTGCGTCAAGATGAAACGCATCCCCGATAACGTGCTCATGAGGACCGCATTCGACAAAGGCGGGCTCGGCTCCAAAGATCTGATCAACATTGCAAGGACCATTGCCGAATTCCACAGGACTGCCCGGGGGTCTGGCGAAATAGACCACTTCGGTACCCTGGATGTTGTAAAATTCAATACTGATGAGAACTTCGAACAGACCCGGGAGTTCGTGGACCGAAGCATTTCAATGGATCAATATGAAGCTATCAAGAACTGGACGGGAGAATTTTACCGGAAGCATATTGGAGTTTTCAAAGAGCGTATCCGATCAAAAAAGATCAGGGACTGTCACGGAGACCTCCATATGGAACACGTCTGTCTTACCGAACCCATATCCATCATCGATTGCATCGAGTTCAATGACAGGTTCAGGTATTCCGATACGGCTTCGGACATAGCTTTTCTGATAATGGACCTTGAATACAACCATGGTGAAGATCTGGCGGCTGAATTATACCTGAGCTATCTCGAGCACTCCAATGAGACGGATGTCGAGCTTTTCGACCTTTTACTGAATTTCTACAAGGTCTACCGGAGCTATGTTCGGGGGAAGGTGATAAGTTTCCAGTTGAACGATCCGGACATTCCCGAAGAGGGAAAGGCCCTTGCGGCAGCGGTTGCGGGAAAATATTTCGAGTTGGCCTGTAAATATATAATTGAGAGTGATTGATTTATAAGGGTGAATCCATGCGTGAAGAATTCGCGGATTTTATACATAATAAACTGCCGAAAGACGCTCTTTTGATCACTTGCGGACTGCCGGCTACCTGGAAGACCGAGACATCGGCCGAGATCGCGAAGATTATGGGTTATCCGATTCTCCGGACTGATCTTGTTAGGCTTGAGGTGCTGAAAGACCTCGATATTTTCGACAACAGGGTAGCTTCGAACATGGACAACCGCAAACGCGTCTATGATGAGGTGTTTGGAAGGGCAAACGAGTTTATCAAAAGGGGAAATGGCCTCATTATCGATGCAACCTTCGTGGTTGCTGTGCTGCGTAGGAGAGCTGCGAAGATAGCCTGTGCGAACAAAAAAATGTTCGTGATACTGGAGACCAGCTGTCCGA